>Ga0114945_10001750_pt1 | contig 13222 bp, 10 predicted proteins | sample OV2TP3_FD_87194 | JGI IMG/M metagenome (GOLD analysis project Ga0114945, IMG submission 87194) | Hot spring microbial communities from Beatty, Nevada to study Microbial Dark Matter (Phase II) - OV2 TP3 | ecosystem: Environmental > Aquatic > Thermal springs > Hot (42-90C) | place: USA: Beatty... | reverse complement strand
GTAGGCCTCCGAAGCGTACTTCGGATTGAGAGCGATCGCGAGATCCTGCTCTCGGAGGGCACGCGTCAGGTCTTTCCGCGCCCGGGCGACCCGCCCGAGCCAGTAATGGGGGTGCGACTTCCGGGGGTCCACGTCCGCCGCCTTCTCGAAATCCGACGCGGCTCCCGTCAGGTCGCCCTCTCCATATCGGATTTCTCCCCGGAGCAACCATCCTTCCGCAGAGGCGGGAACGACGGAGATGAGGTGTTCCGCATCTCTCAGCGCCTCCCGCAACCTTCGGGCGGCGAAATGGAGTCGACCGCGCGCCAGAGAAGCATCGACGTTACGCGGGTCGATCTCGAGAGTCTTCGAGAATTCCGTCAAAGCGTCGTCCGATTTTTTTAGGGCCTCCAAGAGCCGGCCCTTCCGGACATGCGCATCGGCACATCGTGAGTCGATCTCGATGGCGCGATCATAGTCGTTCATGGCCCGGAACCAATCCTGGGCGGCCTCGAAGAGGAGACCCCGGGAAATGAATTCCGAGGCGGTGCGAGGGGCGAGCGCAGGAGTGCGATCGAAATCCACCGGAAGCGAAATCTCTCGCCACTTGGATTGAACGAGCCGGCGAAACTCGCTTGATTCCGGTTCCCGGCTCAGTCGGGAGGAGAGGATCTCGTACACCCGGGAATCCCCCAGGAGAGCGAGAGAATCGGTCAGGGCTTCTCCGATTGCGGGATCCAGATCAAGGTCGATATCCCGAAGGCGGATCGCTAGGGCTTCGACTGCATCCTTTCCCTCGGGCCCCACCGTTCGAACGTCCCCGAGGCGACCCAAGGCCTGAATCGCCAAGAGACGAACCGCCTGCAATCGATGGTCGAGGTATCGGGGTTCCAGAAGGAGCCGAATCATCGCGGGGGTCTTGTGCCGGAGGAATTCGTACACGCACGCATCGATCCACGAATCGGGTTTCCAATCGAGGGCCTTCTGCTCCGTCTTGGCGAGACGGATTCGGGTCAGGGCTTCGCTCTCTTCAGACTGCTTTCGGCCTTCGCGATCGATCCATCCCAATACGTGTCGTTCTTCGTCCGAACCTAGCCCCGCGGGGCGTGCCCGGCCGACCCACGTCTTCGCGAGAGTAGAAAGCCCGGCTTCCGCAGCGCGGGTCCAGGCCTTCCGGCACAAGTCTCGCCGGGCGGCGTTGAGTTCTTCAACGGGGGCACTCCTGCCACCGTGCGTGGCCAGAGAGATTTCACCTTGGTCACCAGGGCTTCGTAGTGGGCGACCGCCGCTTCCAGGGTGGAGAACCAATGATCGACCCTGTCGTCTCGTCGTTCTCCATTCGGCTCTCGCAAGGGGATCGATTCGATCGCCGCGAATTCGTTTCGAGCCGTATGAAGCAACTGCCAACCCACCTGCACCTCGGTCCGGAGCTCCTTCTCGCGGCGAATCTCCTTCCGCGCGGTATCCCAGCGAAGGGCGCCCAGGAGAAGCGCGGCCACGAGGAGCACGGAGGCGGTCGATACGCTTGCCGTTCGATGGCGGCGCATCCACTTCGTCGCCCGCTGCGCGAAGTTGTAGCGTGCTGCGGAAAGAATCCGTCCGTCCAGATACGCTTCGACGTCCGCCTTGAGCTCGTGCGCCTCCGAATAGCGCACGTCGGGATTCGGATCCATCGCCTTGAGCACGACCGCTTCGAGCTCGCGTGGGACCGTGGCGCGTTCCGATGGCGGAACCGGCTTCCCGGCCGCAGCGGACTTGAGCACCTCCCACGGACTTCCGCCCGGATACGGAGGGACGCCGGTGAGAATCTCGTACAGGATCGCTCCGAGCGAGTAGACGTCGCTCCGACGATCGATCCGGTCGATTTCCCCCCGCGCCTGCTCCGGCGGCATGTACGCCGGCGTCCCCATCACGGTTCCATCGGTCGTTCGCGAGACCTCGCCCGGGGCGTCGAAACACGAGCCCTCTCGAGGAACCTCCGTCTCGCCCTCGACCCTGGCCAAGCCCCAGTCCATGACCATGACCTCGCCGAACTCCCCCACCATGATGTTCTGGGGCTTGAGATCCCGATGGATCACTCCTCTCGAGTGGGCGAACGCCACGGCGTCGCAGATCTTGGTGAAGTCGCGAAGCGCTCTGGAGCGCGCCGTTCCCTTGGCCAAGACCTGGTCGAGCGAGACTCCCTTGACCAGTTTCATGGCGAAATACGGACGGCGATCCCCCGTCATGCCAAGCTCATGGACCGGGACGATGTTGGGATGCTCGAGGGACCCCGTGATTCGCGCCTCCTGGAGAAACTTTCGCGCGGTGTATCCGTCCGCCTGCGCCTCTTGGCCGATCACCTTGAGCGCGATGTCCCGACCGAGCGTGGGATCTTCGGCGCGAAGGATGACGCCCATTCCGCCCCGCCCGATTTCCCTGGGGTTACGGTACCGCGCGAAGGAGGGCGAGGGCGCCGGCTCCGAGGCTCGCTTGTCCTCCAGAAGGACCATCGTAGGGTCGGCCGATTCCAGGAGGGATTCGAGCCGCAGATTCTCCCCGGCGCGCCGCCGGTCCGTCAACTGGCCCAGCGCTTCGAAGTACCGATCCGGTCGGACCCTTCCCTCGAGCACGACCGACGTCCCAAAGCGAATGTCGGAAAGAGAGCACTCGATCGTGCGTTCCATGACGGGCCTCCGGCGGAAGGGCTATTTCGCCCAGCGGATCTTGTACGAGCTCCTTGTGCGGGGAACCGAGACCAGGACGTAGCTTCCGGCGTTCACCATCCGCGCCGCTTCGTTTTCGTTGAACGAAGGATAGCTCTCCTGCGCCACCACGACTCCATCCTGAACGGTGAGGACTTCGACCGTGCGATACATCGTCCCCCCCCAGACCGCCACCAACTCGAATTTCGATAGATCGAATTCGGGGAGCGGTTCCGAAGTTTGCTCGCGCTTGCTCCGGCTCGTGATCCGGACATGTTTCTTTCGAAAGGCGTCGTACGCGGCGGCGTCCCGGAGATGGATCCAATCGCTCTTCCCGTCTTCAATGGCGCTCAAGAGCCCGTACGAAACGAGTTTCCACGCGGGAGGATCGGGGGCCCACTTCACCGTGACGGCCTTTCCGGACCGCGGGAGGGCCAGCATGAGATACGTGCCCGCACCCCACATCCGCGCCATGTGGTCCTCGTTGGAACTCGGCATTCGTTCGAACACCTCGACGACCCCGGGACGCATTGATACGATCTCGAGCTCCCGCGCCATCGTTCCCGCCCAAACGAGGAGGAGTTCGTGCTTCGCGAAATCGAAATCGGGGAGGGGCCGGTAATCCTCGGCCATCTTGCTTCCCTTCTCCGGACCGGGATGAGCCTTGCGAAAGGCCTCCCAATCGGCGGAGGCGGTGAAGTGCTTCCAGCCGTTCTTTTTCTCCTCCGTACCGCAAAGGATTCCGGCGCCGGCCTTCTTCCAATCCATCGTGGGATCCTTGATTTCTTGAGAGAGGAACATCGTGGAGACGAGGATCTCGATCATGATCGCTCCACGGCTGCATCCGCGATCTGAAGCGCCTCGTCGATCGCCGCGACCCCCTGATCCAGCTCCGCCTCGCTCGCGATGAGCGGAGGCGCGATCACGAGATGGTTGATCCATCCCACCACGAATACGCCGCGCTTCATGCACTCCGAGGTGACTTGGTCGATCATCATCGGCTTGGCGTCCAGCTTGTCCTGGGGGACGTTGAAGGGCGTCTTCTTTGCGCGGTCCCGAACGAGTTCGATGGCCCAGAAGAGTCCGAGTCCGCGGACGTCTCCGACGGAGGGGTGCCGCTCCTTCACCTTCTTCAGTTTCGAGCCGAGGACTTCTCCCAACATCGCCGCCCGTTCGATGAGGCCGAGTCGCCGGTATTCCCGGATCGTCGCGACGGCCGGGGCCAGCGTCAGAGGGTGCGCTTCGTACGTATGTCCGAGGGGAAAATACCGCTCCTCGAAGTGCTCGGCGATCTTCTGCGTCGTCGCGGTGAGTCCGAGCGGGACATACGCGGCGGTGATTCCCTTGGCGGTCGTCAGGATGTCGGGTTGGATCCCCCAATGGTCGACGGCGAACCATTTTCCGGTGCGTCCCCAGGCGGACATGACCTCGTCCGCGATGACGAGAACTCCGTGTCGATGGGCGATCTCGACGAGGCGGGGCAGGTACTCCGGCGGCGGGACGAGGACGCCGTTGGTCCCCACCACGGGTTCGACGATGATGGCCGCGACGTTCGACTCGTTTCGAATCATGTACTCGACGTAGTCGGCGCAGGCCGTATGGCAATCCGGATGGTGCGCGCCGAACGGGCAGCGGTAGCAGTTGCATTCCGGAGCGAAGATCACGCCGTCGATCTTGCCCGTCGGTTCGATGGGCCACCGCCGAAGGTCGCCGGTCGCCGCGATCGATCCCGCGGTCGAGCCGTGGTAGGAGGTATAGCGCGAAAGAATCTTGTACTTGCCCGTAACCAGGCGCGCGATCTTGAAGGCCGCCTCGTTCGCTTCCGTCCCGCTCGTGGTGAAGAAGAATTTCGTCAGCCCTTTCGGCAGGACTTCGAGGAGGAGTTTCGTCAACTCCCCGCGCGCGGTGGTCGTGAACTGCGGGCCGATGAAGGAAAGCCGGCGAGCCTGCTCGCAGATGGCGTCGACCACGGCCGCGTTCTTGTGGCCGAGGGTCGAGCACATGAGTTGCGAAGAGAAATCGAGGTAGCGCTTCCCCGAGGCATCTTGGAAGAAGCACCCCTCGGCGTCGACGACGTGGAGCGGCTTCCATCCCTTCTGCCGGCGCCAGGTGCCGTACGTGTGCTTGGAGCTGAGGTCGACGACTTCGGCGGTGTCCATGGGGCTTCCTCCAGAGAGCGCGGAATTCTAACACTCCCCATCGCGGGGTTCTATGCCTTTGGGGCCTCGAGTTCCTTCAGCACCCCTTCGAGGAGGTCTCCGAATTTCTCCGGCGCCTCGAGCATCGGCCAATGGCCGACCCCCGGAAGAGCGACGGCCTGGAAATCCGGCGCGTATTTTCGGTTGCTCTCCAGGCGCGTCGGGCGGCGCGCGGAATTGATCGCGCGAATCGGCACTCGGATTCGGGAGAGCGGCCCGCGGGGTTCGTAGTCCAAGACGGCCGCGAGAATGGGAATCGCGACGGCGGGATCCGCGACGGCGGCCTCCGCGAGGATCCTGGCCAGCGCTTCCCGCGACGACTTGGGCCCGGCGCCGAGATCCCCGAAAAGTCTGCGGACGGCTTTGGGAAAATCCTTCCGAAACGGAGCGAGGAAGCCCGTGGTGAAGCCTTCCGGAGCGGTCCATTCGGCATCGTGGAGCGTATCCACAGGAACGATCGCGGCGGCATCGATCCGCGGAGCCGCCTCGAGAGCGACGTAGATCGACATGGAATGGCTCACCAGAACGATGCGTCGGAGAGAAAGTCGCTCGACGACGGATACGACATCGTCGCCGAATCCGGGAATCGTCCATCCAGCGCGCCGACCGGATCGGCCGTGTCCGGCGAGATCCAGGGCGACGACGCGAGCGCGGGAAGCTAAGCGCGCCAGGGAAGCGTCCCACCAGTGCGCGTTGCCGAGCCATCCGTGGAGGAAGAGAATCGAGAGATCGCCGGATCCGTCGGAGAGATAGCGGATGGGAGTGCCGTCGCGGGAGGGAACCGTTTCGTCGATCACGGCGCCTTCCGTTCCTCCCTCGGCTTTCGCTTCAAGAACGTCCCGCTCCCCGCCTTGCCCACGTACTTGCCGTTCTTGACCAGCGGCTTTCCGCGGAGGAGCACCCACTCCGGCGCGCCCGTGACCATTCGCCCCTCGTACGGATTGTAGTCCACTTTGATGTGATGACTCTCGGCGGAAATCGTCAGCTTCTTCTTGGGGTCCCACACCACGAGGTCCGCGTCCGAGCCGGGCTGAACGGTTCCCTTGCGCGGATACAAGCCGAAAATCTTCGCGGGGGTCGTGGAGGTGACGTCGACGAATCGGTTCATCGAAAGTCGGCCCGAGTTCACCCCCTCCCAGAGGAGCAGAAGCCGCGTCTCGATTCCCGGCGCGCCGTTGGGGATCTTGGAGAAGTCGTCCTTTCCGAGCTCCTTTCCGGGTTTTCCTTCCGCGACCTTCATGCAGAACGAGCAGTGGTCGGTCGAAACGACCTGAAGCGCGTTCGTCGCGAGGCCGTTCCAAAGCCGCTCCTCGTTCCCCTTGGGGCGAAGCGGGGGGGACATCACGTACTTGGCGCCCTCGAAGCCCGGACGCTCGTAGTCTTCATCGGAGAGATAGAGGTACTGCGGACATGTCTCGGCATACATGGGCAGGCCGCGGAGCCGGGCTTCGCGAATCTCCTCCATCGCATCACCCGCGGAGAGATGCACCACGTACATCGGCACGCCGGCCATCTCGGCAAGCGCAATCGCGCGCCGGGTGGCCTCCGCCTCCGCGGTCATGGGCCGGGTCAGCGCGTGCCACTTCGGCTCCTTGTGGCCGGCGGCTTTCGCCCGCTGGATGAGAACATCGATGACGCCGCCGTTCTCGCAGTGCATGCAGATCATCCCGCCGTTCTCCCGCGTCTGGAGCATGGCCCGGAAGATCGTCGCGTCGTCGACCATGAAGATGCCGGGATAGGCCATGAACAACTTGAAGCTGGTAATGCCGGAGTCGACGAACTTGTCCATCTCCTTCAACCGGTGTTCGTCGAGATCGGTGCAGATCATGTGAAAGGCGTAGTCGATGACCGACTTGCCCCCCGCCTTCTCGTGCCAGGTGTCCAGCCCCTTGGAAAGCGGCTCGCCCTTCATCTGAATGGCGAAATCGATGATGGCCGTCGTTCCGCCGCACGCGGCGGCCGTCGTTCCGCTCAGAAAATCGTCCGCCGTCGTCGCGCCCATGAAGGGCATGTCGAGGTGCGTATGGACGTCGATCCCGCCGGGAAGGACGAACTTGCCCTTCGCGTCGATCGACTCCTTTCCCTCCAGATCGAATCCGATCGCCGCCACCTTTCCGTCGGCGATCGCGACGTCGGCCTCGATTGTCTCCGCAGCCGTGATGATCGTGCCGCCCTGGACGACGGTATCGTAGATTCTCATGAGCTCTCCGTTCTCAAGGCAACGCATTCGTCGATGAACCCTCGTAACGCACCGTCGTAGGCTTGTCCCGCCTGCATGAAGTCGTTGTGACCGACGGCTCCCAGATCGAAAAACTCCTTCGGTTCGGCCGCTCCGTCGAAGAGCCGGCGTCCCATGCTGAATGGAATCAGCTCGTCGCCCGTAGCGTGCAAGAACAACTTGGGCCGCCGCAGCGTTCGTACCCGGCTCAGCGAATCGAACTGGTTGCGTACGAGCCATCGGAGCGGGAGCCACGGCACTTTCAGGCGGGCCATCTCGTGTCCGTTCGTGAAGGTGGATTGCGCGACGACGCCCGCGCAGCTCACGCGGGTCGCCAGTTCGATCGCGACGGCGCCGCCCAGGGACTTGCCGAAGAGGACAATCCGCTCGGGCGGAACGCGCTTCTCCTCGACGAGGAATCGATACGCGGCGTCGGCATCCTTGTAGAGACCGGACTCGCTGGGCCGTCCTTGGCTCTTGCCATAGCCCCGGTAATCGACGCAGAGGACGTTCGTGGGAAGCAAAGAGAGACGCTCCAGGAATTCCCTCCGATACGTCACGTTTCCGGCATTCCCATGGAAATAAAGCACGTGGTCATCCGAGTCGGCCCGGAGATACCAGCCGTGAAGCCGCACGCCATCGGACGCCGCGAAGACGCACTCTTCTGCTGCAGGGAAGTCCCAGTCCCCGTCGGGGAATCGTGAGGGAAAGTAGATCCAGCGGTCTTCCAACATGGGATTCCTAGAGCGCGGTAAGTGTCTGATAGGTCTCCGGCCGGCGGTCGCGATAGAACTGCCAGACGTTGCGGACCTCCTGGATTTCGTCGAGGTTGAGGTCGGCCACGAGGACCTCGTCCTTATCGCGAGACGCTTGGGCGAGGATCTTCCCTCGAGGACTCGCGAAATAGCTCTGGCCGTAGAACTCGCCGATCTCCCACGGCTTCTCGCGCCCGACGCGGTTGATGGCTCCGATGAAGTAGCCGTTGGCGACGGCGTGGGCCGGCTGCTCCAGATTCCATAGGTATTCGGAGAGCCCGGCGACGGTGGCGCTCGGGTTGAAGACGATCTCGGCGCCCGCCAATCCCAGTGCCCGGGCCCCTTCCGGGAAGTGACGATCGTAGCAGATATAGACGCCGATCTTTCCGACGCGCGTCTGGAAAACGGGATATCCGAGGTTGCCGGGCCGGAAATAAAACTTTTCCCAGAATCCAGGAGCACAGTGTGGGATATGGTTCTTGCGATATTTTCCTAGGTAGGATCCATCCGCATCGATCACGGCGGCGGTGTTGTAGTAGACGCCCGTGAGATCCTCTTCGTACACCGGCACGACCATCGCCAACGAGTGTTTCTGGGCGACCTCTTGAAGGAGCCGAGTGGTCGGGCCGTCCGGCACCTTCTCCAGAACCGCGTACCACCGCGCGGTCTGCTCGGCGCAAAAGTAGGGACCGTAGAAAAGTTCCTGGAGGCAAAGCACCTGCGCCCCCTTCTTGGCGGCCTGATCGATGAGGCCGAGGTGCTTCTCGATCATGTGGGACTTGAGTTTTTCCGGGGGAGTCGAAGAACAGTCGAGACCGACTCCGGCTTGGATCAACGCGGCGCGAACCGATCTGGCCATTCCACCTCCCGGTCGAGAAAGGACTCCGTTCGTCAGCGCGGGACGGAACTCTTCGTCCGAATCGAGCCCGCGAATCTTACCCGTGCGAGGAATGAGGATCAAGAAGTGCGCTCGGTGGACCTTGGGTTGTACTGAAGCCAGAGGAAGCTTAAGGGCTTTTGGGACGCGATCCGGGTTGAGGTTCGCTTCTCGGATCTGATTCTCGTTGATCCCGCGCTGGCGCGCGCGTTGGAGGACGTGGGGGATAAGAACGACGGTCGGTCAAGTCATGCACGGTAGAGGTCGGCGGCAACCTTCATTCTATCCAGGAGGTCATGACCCGACCGGATCCGGTATTGCGAACCACCATGACTCTGCTGGAAAGCGGGAGACGGGATTTGAACCCGCGACCTTCTCGTTGGCAACGAGACGTTCTAGCCACTGAACTACTCCCGCGAGGACCGGCCGACTATACCCCTGGCCCTTTCGCGGAGTCAAGCACCTCGTCGAGAGGGAACCCCATGCACACGTCGACGAAGTATTCCTGGAAGAGAGGGTCCGCGATGCTCGTAGGCTCGATGGGCGGCGGACCCGGCGGAGCGTCCGAGTCCTCCTCCGGCGGAGGAAGCGGTTGGGTCATGACCCGGACCCAGGCCCGATACAGCCCGGCGAAGAGGACCCGGTGGGTCGTCGACGTCTCGCGGTGAGGGACGGCGAGCTTTCGCCTCCCCTTCTCCTCCTTCTCGCGCCCCTCGGCCGGGGCCGCTTCCTGGAAGACGACGTCCACGTCCCACTCATGGAGCGGCTTCACGAAGTGATCGATCCGCACGTGGGAATCGAGACGGAGCTTTTTGCAGAGCTCCGCTGCGCCTTGGCCGATCTTTCTGCGGATCTCCGGGTCGAGACCGGCATACTTCTGCGCGTAGTCCCGAATGCAGAGATCCCGCTCGGGAGAAAAACACCGAGTGCAGAAGAGTCCCCGGCACTTCTGGCACCGGAGTCGCTCGCGGCTCTTGAAGCCGCCGCACCGCGCGCAGGCGAGCATCGAGACGTCCGGCACATGGGCGAACCTGTCCGTCCGCTGGCGATACAATCCCTCCAGGACGTCGATCGCCGAGCTCCTCGAGAAGCGCTGGACGCCGATCGTCCGTTCCCCGACGGCGGCCAGTCGAAGCGCCGCGAAGTCGCGGACCTTCGCGGATTCGAACACCATCCTCCGCCAATCGTCGAGGAAAAGCCGGAATCCCTCGCGCGCCTTGTCGGTCTGCTCCGTGAAATCTCCGATCTGGACGAGTCCCTGGAGAAGCATCACCACATCGAGCGCGGGGCGGAGCGACGTTTCCGCGAGCGGAAGGATCCTTCGAATCGGATCCGAGAGCTTGACCTTCTTCGGCGGCGGCGGCGCGAGCTTCTTGAGCGACTGCAGGTAGGTGCCTACGATCGGCGGAAGATGCGCGGGATCGAGTTCCCCCTTCGCATCGCGCTCCCAAAGTTCGGCAAGGGAGGCCTCGATTCCGAGCACCGCCTCGTCCAGCCCCTGGACGAGGGCCTCCTTCAGCTTGTTCCGCACCGCGGAAAGAGGGTTGTCGGCCACGGGGCGGATTGTAGCTTCGGGCGTGTCTTCCGCCAAGATCTCTTACCCGCGATACCCGCGGATGACGTATTCCTGCACCATGCGCTGGGTATTGAAGTAGGAGCCGTTCAGCGCCGCGGCGCTCCGCATGATTTCGAGGAATCGTTCTCGCCGGCCGTAGTAGAGACGGACGACCTCTTCGAGCTTGTCGTAGAGGGCCGACGCGTCGTTTCGCTGAGGATCGATCGCCCAGCCCGTCACCCCTTCGAGATGGCCTTCGACCCACCAGCCATCGAGCACGCTCAGGCTCGGGACGCCGTTGAGGGCCGCCTTCATCCCGCTCGTGCCGGACGCCTCCAGCGGCGGCTGTGGGGTGTTGAGCCAAACGTCCACGCCCGAAGTCAGGACCTTCCCCAGCGCCATGTCGTAGTTCTCGAGGAACGCGAAGCGGATCGGCGGGCGCAGGCTGCGCCCGGCCATCACCACCTTCTGGAGCAACGCCTTCCCGTTCTCGTCGCGCGGATGCGCCTTTCCGGCGTAGACGATCTGGAGCCCCCCGATTTCGTTCGCGATCCTCTCGAGCCGGGCGATATCCGAGAAGAGGAGATCCGCGCGCTTGTACGGCGCGAACCGGCGCGCGAATCCGATCGTCAGTACGTCCATGTCCATCCCGGCATTCGTCTCGCTGTTGACCTGCTCCAGCAGGACGCGTTTGGCCCGTCGATGCGTCTTCCAGATCTCGTCCAGCGGAATCGCCAGCGCATGCCGGAGGAGGAAGTTGTCCTCGCGCCATCCGTTGATGTACCGGTCGTAGAGCTGCTGGAACGGCTCCGAGGCCCATCGGCCCGCGTGGACGCCGTTCGTGATGGAGTCGATCTCGTACTCCGGGAACATCCGGCGCGAGACCTCCCCGTGCCGCCGAGCCACCCCGTTCACGTAGCGACTGAGAGCCAGTCCGAGACGGGTCATGTTCAGGACGCCGTCCTGTCCCAACGCCGCAAACTCGCGCCTCGGACCGAGGATCTTGACGGCCAGATCCATGGGAAACTGGTCGTGTCCCGCGGGAACCGGCGTATGCGTGGTGAACACGCACTGGCTGCGTACCCGCTCGACATGCTCTCGGGTGATCGGACCGCCCGGTTCCGCGGTTTCGCTCAGGAGCTCCAGCGTGAGCAGGCTCGCATGACCTTCGTTCATGTGATAATGCCGGAGCGATCGGTAGCCGAGAGCGCGAAGCATGCGAACTCCCGCCATCCCCAGGACGACCTCCTGCCGCAACCGGTACTCCGTGTCCCCGCCATAGAGTCGATCCGACAGCGTTCGGTCGGACTCCAGATTCTCTTCGAGATTGGTGTCCAGGAAATACACGGGCACGGAGTACCCGGTCACGCCCTCCACGTCGAACTTCCACGCGCGGACGTGGACCGGGCGACCCTCGATCTCCACCGTGACGCGCGGGAGACACGGTTTGAGATAGTCCTCCGCCGACCACGCGACCGGCTCTTCGAGCTGGCGCCCCTCGGGATCGAGCTGCTGATGGAAGTAGCCCTTCCGATGCAGGAGACTGACCACGACCATCGGAACCTCGAGGTCGGAGGCCGAGCGGACGGTGTCCCCCGCCAGGACGCCCAGACCTCCGCTGTACGTGGGGACGGCGTTCTCGAGGGCGATCTCCATCGTGAAGTAGGCGACCGTGCGTTCCTCGCTCATGCGGCATGCTCCCGGCTGCGGATCTCGGAGATGAATTCTTCCAGCGTGCGGCGAAGCTCGCTCCCGGCGCGATAGTCCGCGGGACAGACGCGATCCACCCGCCCGAGGCGGAACAGCTCCTCTCCCTGCGCGTGGGCTCGCCTGTCGGCGGGATCGTAGACCGCGATCGCCTTGCCGCCGTACTTCGTGACCACGGTGAAACAGGGGACGTCCGTCGGCCCGTCCCCCACGTAGATCATCCGAGGGAAGGGAATACGGCGCGATTCGTCCGGCATGGGAGCGTTTACGTCCTCGTTCATATCCAGAAGGTTCTTGTTGATTCGGAAGAGCATTTGCGTCTTCGTCGTATGTCCGATCGTCCGCTTCGGCCTCCATAGAAGCCCGGTCTCGTCCACGTCGTACTCGCAGCCGAAAATCTGTCGGACTCGAGAAGCCAAGGCGCTGCCCTCGAGAATCTCCCGGAGCCCCGCGGTGACGATATAGTACTCGACTCCCGGGAGTTCGTCGAAGATCTCGGGGACTCCCGGGTAAAACACCAATCGCCGCCCCAGCGAGCGCAAGTCCTCGACGGTCATCCCGCGGATCTGCGGGATTTCGAGGAGGCGGTACATCCACGCCAGCTCGCGGTCGTAGCGCCGCTCGCGCACCAGCGCGTCGCTCCCCCGCCAGAAGGACTCGATGTCGATCCCGAGGGGGCCCAGCACCGCGTCCTCTTGCATATGATGAGGACTCAGCGTCTTGTCGTAGTCCAAGACGACCGCGATGGGCATCGGGTCCGCGGTTACTGCCTCCGCCAGATCTTCACCGTGCGGTCCTTCCCGGCCGTGGCGAAGCGCAAGCCGTCCGGATGGACGAGGATGCCCACGACCCCGTCCTCGCACGCGGCCTGCGAGTGCGCCGTCTGGTTGCGCCGGACGTCGATCGTCCGGAGCCCTCCGGCGGCGTCCGCGACCATGAGGTAGCGGCCCCGGCCCACGAGCGCGCACACGGTCGGCCCCGTCGTCTGGAATCGGACGGAGGACTGGAAGGACATCGGGTCCCAAACGGAGACGGCATCGTCCGCTCCCACCGTCGCCATCGTGCGTCCCCCGAACGCGGCGTGTCGCAAGCCCTGATCCGAGAGCGTCATCGTCGCGCGGCATTCTCCCTCGTTCCAGTCCCAGCGCCGCGCCTCGCCCGAGCCGCAGACCGTGACGAAGTGGTTGTTCCCCGGCAGCCAGCCGATCCAGTTGACGCACGATCGATGGCCGCGGAAGGACATCCGGCG
>Ga0114945_10001749_pt1 | contig 13224 bp, 11 predicted proteins | sample OV2TP3_FD_87194 | JGI IMG/M metagenome (GOLD analysis project Ga0114945, IMG submission 87194) | Hot spring microbial communities from Beatty, Nevada to study Microbial Dark Matter (Phase II) - OV2 TP3 | ecosystem: Environmental > Aquatic > Thermal springs > Hot (42-90C) | place: USA: Beatty... | reverse complement strand
TGATGGGATTGAGCTCGGACGCCTCGTCCAATTGCTTCGAGCAATCGACGCTGCTCAGGTGTCCAGGCTCCTGAGCTGGATCCGCTCTCAGTGGCTGAATGGTAATCGTCAACCATACTTCTGTAGCGCGTTCCGCTCCTCCTTCAGATCGCTGAAGGTGGAACTCACGAAGATCCGAAATGTCCGAGTCGCTTGGGCCATCGTTACCGATCCCTTATGTTCGTCCCAACCGGTAGAGCGGGACGCGGTCGTAGCCTTTGGCCAGGTCCTCGACGCCGACGTACTCGCAGAAGCTCTTCAATCAAAGGTTGTCAATCGCGATGGGCCATCGAAGGTCACTCTCATCTGGTTGAGCAGGTCCCGCCCTATCAGCCGCTCGCGTTCCGTTACAGGTCCAACGATTACGTTGTAGAGTTTCCCGTTGACCTCCACACGTGCAACGTAGAAGGTCACCTGGCGCCTCACTCCGCCAAAAGGATGGGAGATGCCTGAGTAGTAAGGAAATAGGAAAAGGTCGAGGTCTCGGCAATCGGTCTCGGGGAGGCAAGTGACGTCGGCGCCTGTATCAGGGATAGCGTCAGTAACAGTTTTGCTCTTAGTCTGCGGGAAGTTGTGGAGAACTGCCGTGATGCGCGGAATGGCTGTCGGAGAATAGGTCTCATCATAAGGAAACGAAACCCGTCGCTGCCGGATCACGATCTTGTCCTCTTCGCCGACTTTATTCGTGTAGGCGTAACCATCCTCGGCCACTGCTTGCTCCATAATGGACAAAGGACCATCACCAACTGCCACAACACGCCCTTTATGCACGGCGACCCATTTGCCTGGATACTTCGCCAGCAACTCATCCCGCATCGTCCAGTAGTCTTGTCGGTCCCGCTCGAAACCTTGCTCAACGACCTCTCTTGGATGGCTATTCATAGGCATCACCTTCCAATAAATGATCCGCCTCTCTGTTCCCGGTCGCGATTTTTACTATATTATTGCTTTCTTCCCAGCCGGTAAAGGGGGACGCGGTCGTAGCCTTTGGCGAGGTCCTCAATGCCGACGTATTCGCAAATAAAGTCATGTCCTGGCTCGACCGCCAGAAGAGCGGCGAATTGCTCGCTGGTGAAGGCGCAGCCAGGCGTGGTCACCGGCTCGATCCGGGCCGCCCGGTTGACGTGGCTGCCGAAGAAGTTTGTTCGATTGATAATTTTATCTTCGTACGGATAGACCGGTCCTGCGTGAATCCCCATTCGGACAGTGGTGTCCCCTGGCAAGCATAACCTTTCAAAGTCCATTCCCTGAATCCGATCCAGCAGGCGCATGGCGAAATCAGCACAGTCCGTTACGTGGTCAAAGACGAGGAAGAGACCATCGCCCCAGGTATTGCGGAAGAGCGGGGGATTCTGAGAGCTTTCGATCACTCGCGCCACCTCGGCGAGAAAGGTTGCAAAGAACGAAGGGGCTTGTTCTTCTTCCAACTTGCTGAAGTTCTTCACGTCGGAAAACAGCATGACTTTTACTTGCCGCTTGATCTCCCGTTCTTTCCCTGTCGCCTGAGGGGACTTGATTGTCCCGGAAAACGGACGAGGCCTAGTGACTATTTGGGAGCGTATGGCTGCTAAGTCGATCACCTGAGCTTTACGGCCGCTGCCGGTCCACCTGTCCAGGAAATAGGCGGTCCCGCCAAAAACTTTCGCCGAAGCCGGGTCGAGCACCACCAGTGCATAAGGCTCCACCCCAAGCTCTCGCGCTCGAGTGATAGCCAGGCCTTGTGTGAAGGTGTTGACGAATTCAAAGAGCACTTCATCGCCGAGGAAGTGCTCGGTGGTGGCGTAATGCACCTTCACGGTGCTGTGGTCGAGCAAGGCATCGCAACGCCTGCGCCATTCGGGCATCTCATGCAGGTCGAAATCGACGCTGGCCGTGTAGAAATCCTTCCTGTGAAAGGGGAGCACGATGTGGAGTTCGGCGTCCCGCTCCAGCATCGCTTCAGCGAACAGGATGTCCGATCCACAAGCAGCCGAGCAATATCCCACATTGGCGTTGAGCTGCTCGATTTCCTCCTTGATAGCCAGACTGACTTTTTGCTCCAACTCGGGGTCGGGAGGGAAGCGCGGGACCTCGCGCGTGGGGTGGTCGACCATGTGGCCAGAGAAAACCACAACGCTTCCGAGGTTAAACAGTTCGAGTATCTCCTCGCTGACTTCCAACTTCTCTTTCAGAAGCAGGACATTCCGCCGCATGGAGGCGATGTCACCAACATTGCCCTTAGCATTAGCATGGTGGATGGCTTTGCCGTACCAGGAAGCCGCTTCTTTCAAATCACCCAGGATGATGTGGGCTTCGCCGAGGGTGGCAGGGAGCCAGTAGTCATTCTCCATTCCGGGCTTAGCGAGTTCAGCTTTGGCTTGTTCGATAACTGTGGTCGCTAGTTGGCGCGCCTTTTCTGCCTTACCGGAAAGAACGGACATCGTGGCCGCGTTGATCCCAGGAAACGAGTTGGCGGAGAGCGCATGGGCGCGCTCATAACATCTGGCCGACTCTTGAGCGAACCTGAGCTTAAGGATGGGTTGATTGGTCCGCTCGTATCGATCCTTGTTGAGCCTGCCAACAAGACTCAGCGCCTCAACCGTGAGCCTTTCGTCTAATTCTGGCTCCTCAAGCAGCTTCTTCACAGACTCCTCTGCTTTGGAGATGTTTCCCCCACGTGCAAGCGCGAACGCACTTAAGTACTTGAGTTCCAGCTCTTCCTTGTAATAGTTGAGCCCCTCGCGTATGAGTTCGAAGGCTTTGGTCGGATGGCCGGCGCTGATGAGTTTCTTTCCGAACGCTCGATAGAGACGGCCGTCCTGCTGCCAAAACTTCTGAAACTCTTTACTTTGGTAAGTTTGCAGGAGGTCCAGGACCTTTGTCTCAGGCACATCCAGTTGGTTCAAAATCCTATTGACGATGTCCTTAGCCATGTCTGTTTCGTGCTCATCGGGATGCAGCGTGCGAAGATGCTGAGAGCTGTTAGGCAGGGTTTTCTATCTTATAGCCCAATGCCAAGATGGCCTTCAAGGTCTCCATGGCCGCATTGCGGTCGTACTCCTTTTCGGACTCCGGGAGATGCTCATAGGGGACCAGGCAAGGGTGCTGTTTTTTGGCGTCGTCGCGCTCCGGTCCGTAGGTCCATCCTTCGGCCATACGCTGCCTGGCCCATATGTCATGAGCACTTTTAGCCAGCATCTCAGTGAGTTTGCTGAGGTCCTCGGTCAGCGTTACGCCTGAGGTGTCGATAGGTTTAGGTTCGTAACTCAACAGACCCTCCTTTGGGCCAGTGGGTAAGCCTTTAAAACGAGCTGTTTATATCATGAGGCGGGGACTTTCCGGCAGGGTCTTACCGGAGCGCAGCCTTTTCTTGAGCCGCCTAGTGTAAAGCTCACGCTTTAAGCGGCTGATGCGGTCGATGAAGAGTTTCCCATCGAGGTGATCGATCTCATGCTGGAGGGCCACGGCCAGGAGCCCTTCCCCTTCGATCCTCATCTCCCTCTCTTTTTCATCGACGCCCGTACCCTCCACCCGTGCCGCCCTTTTGACCTCGGCCGTAAAGTCGACCACGCTCAAACACCCCTCCTCCCAAACCACCTCCCCCTCAGCATGGCGGATCTCAGGGTTAATAAGCTTGATAAGATTTTTGCCCGGCTTTTCGTGATCGATATCCAGAACAATAATGCGCTCGAGCGCGCCTACCTGAGGGGCTGCCAGCCCCACTCCCGGCGCTGCGTACATGGTCTCCACCAGATCCTGAACCAGACGAACCGTCTCACCCGTGATGGCCTCCACGGGGAGGGAGACCTGCTTCAGCACGGGATTGGGAAATTTGAGGACTTCCAGGATCGCCATAATTCCTAGACAGAGATTTGAGACAGAGACCACTCCCACCCCTTTCTGTCTCTGTCCCTGTCTCTATCTCCTTTTCATAACATACTGTAAGGATCGACATCAATGTTGAGGCGGGTGGTGCGGGAAGGGGAAAGGATCTCTCGCGATTGGTTAGCGAATTCCAAAAGGAGCGGCCCTCTTTTCCCTTTGAGGAGTATTTCCCAGCGGTAGCGGCTGCGCCGCTTTGTGATCGGTGCAGGGGCAGGGCCCAGGATTTCTATCTCCTCTAGAATCCTGCGGTCCTGTTTTTGCCGCGCCCGCAGACCCTCTCCCAGCGTCTTCGCTTTAGCCTCGACTTCCTGAGCCCGCGGTCCTTCCAAGCGAAGACGTACCAGCCGGCTAAAGGGGGGATAATTGAGGGCGCGCCGAAACTCCATCTCGGCGGCGAAAAAGCCCTTGTAGTCATGGGCCATGACATGTTGGAAGATGTAATGATCAGGCGCATAGGTCTGGATGATTACCCTACCTGGCTCTTTTCCCCTGCCCGCCCGTCCCGCCACCTGACTTAGAAGCTGAAAGGTCCTCTCCCCGGCCCGGAAATCGGGGAGGTTTAAGGAGAGATCTGCCAGAATAACACCCACGAGCGTCACCGCTGCCACGTCGTGCCCCTTGGTGATCATCTGCGTTCCTACGAGAACATCCATCTCCCCCCTCTGCCACCTGCGGATCAAGCGCTCTTGAGAACCCCTCTGACTGGTGGCGTCCCGGTCCATCCTGTCAATCCGCGCTCGGGGCAAGAGCCGGGAGAGTTCTTGCTCCACCTGCTCGGTGCCAAATCCGATTCCGGACAGGGTCGGATTGCCGCATCCGGGGCAAAGGTCGCAGGCCGGTTTTCGGAAGCCGCAGTGGTGGCAAAAAACGCTCTGATGCTTTAGATGAAAGGTCATGCTCACGCTGCAATGGGGGCAGCGTAGGACAAAGCCGCAGAGGCGGCACTGGAGAAAATTGGCATAGCCCCGACGGTTAAGGAAGATCAGACTCTGCTGTCCGCGAGAGTAATTCTCTTGCAGGGCCTCTATGAGGCGGGAGGAAAAAAGAGATAGAGATTTGTGACAGAGACCGCCCCCGTCCCTGTTTTCTCTGTCTCTATCCCTGTCTCTGTCTGCTCTTAGATCCACCGCCTCTACGCGGGGCAGGGGTCTCAGCTCCACCCTTTGGGTCAACTCTAGAAGCCGGTAGCGGCCCTGCCGGCAGTTGTCAAAGCTCTCGACCGCCGGCGTCGCGGAACCCAGAAGGACCGGACAGCCTGCCAGCTTCCCACGCACCACAGCCACATCCCTCGCATGATAGCGCAGCCCCTCTTCTTGCTTATACGAGGAGTCATGCTCTTCATCGACAACGATCAGCCCCAGATCCGGTACCGGCGCAAAGACGGCAGAACGGGCTCCAACCACTACGTCTACGTGGCCGCGGAGAATATGCCACCACTGGGCCCAGCGCTCAGACGAACTAAGGCCGCTGTGGAGAACCCCAACCCGATCGGGGAAATGCTCCTTAAGGCGATCCAACAGTTGGGGAGTTAAGGATATCTCCGGGATCAGGATCAGGCTGCGTCTGTGAGCTTCGCGCGCCTGTTCCATGGCCCGGATATAGACTTCAGTCTTGCCGCTGCCGGTCACGCCATAGAGCAAAAAGGGTTCAAAGCCTCCTTCTTTGAGCCGTTTGTGGATGGCGCGCAGCGTCGCCTGTTGCTCCGCAGTGAGTGGGAAATTGTCATACGCCTGCACGGGGTCTTCTTTGGCGGCGGGCCGTTCGTCGAATTTTTTTCCCTGCCTCGCTGCAGGCCGCTCTCGCGAACGCACCGCGCCCATAGCGGCGAGGCGGTCCAGGGAGCGATATAGACCCGTTCCGGAAAATTTTCGTGCGAGACTCTTTAAAGTTACTCTTCCTTTCTTCCTTTGGAGCTCTTCGAGAATCTTCCTTTCCAACCCAGTGACGGCGAAATCTCCCGGTTGCAGGACAACGACCCTCTGGCTCTCAGTCCTTAGACTCGGAGGAAGGACCGTTCCCAACACCTCCCCAACCGGACAAAGATAGTATCGGGAGACCCAGTCGCTGAGCTTGAGAAGGGGCTTGTCGAGGATGGGCCGGTCGTCCAAAGCGGCCAAAATCTCTTTGAGCTGTGTGAGGGGAGTTTCCGAGAGGAAGTCCACCACCACCCCGGTCACCTTCCGCTTCCCCAGAGGGACCAAGACTCGCGCTCCGATCTCCAAAGAATCTTGCAGGACTGGCGGAATGGCGTAGGTGAGAGGTTCTTTTAGAGGGGAGGGAACAATGACCCGAGCGAATCTGCCCCCTCCCTGCATGCATGCATTTTTACCCGCTGAAAACGGGAAAAGCAACATCGCGATTGTCCTTAGTCTCCAGAGTCGATTTTTTGTCAGGCGGTGCCGAAAAATGTAAATTCCCGATATCTCATTGCTGGCTATTGATCCCAGGTGACACGCGACAGGCAGCAAAGTCAAAGGCTTACAGGTTCTGTGCTGCCTTTGCATATTTTTTGCTTTAAGCCAAGGCCTGAGTATGAGTTCTATTTTTAAACGGAGTGAATAACAATTTTTTGTTGACAAGGGATGGCGCCTAAAATATGTATTGCACAGGCCTGACCTCCGGAAGCGAAAATCCTTTGGGCCTTGACCCTAAAAAGATATCTCAGCACAGACTCTTCGAACGATAAGGTGGCTGCCTTTTGGAAAAATATTAGCCTCGCCGGGCTGAAGCGTTTCCGGAGGGAGGAGGGTTTCGTTGCTCTCGACATCGGCTCTAGCTCGATCAAGATGGTGGAGGCGGTCGTGGAGAAGAACGGTTACCGGCTAGCCAGTGCGGGCATCCTGCCTCTGCCCGCCACAGCTATCCAAAACAATATGGTGACTGACAAGGACGTTGTCGTTAGGACCATCCAAAACCTCATCCAAACTAACAGGGTGAAGGCGACTAGGGTGATCTCTGCGGTCCCCGGCAGGGCGGTCATTATTAAAAGGATTCAGCTTCCTGCCCAAAGCGAGGAGGAGCTAGAGGCGAACATGGAGTTCGAGGCAAGCCACGTCATCCCGGAGAGCTTGGAGAACGTCAACCTCGACTACCAAGTCCTGAACTATCAGGAGGACGCAAAGAAGATGGACGTCCTTCTTGTCGCGGTAAAAAAGGAGATCATCCACAACTATACCGAGGTCATCCAGGACGCAGGACTGACCCCCGCGATTATGGATGTCGACTACTTTGCTATGGAGAATATGTACGAGACCAGCTACGAGCCCAAGCCGGAGGAGGTGGTTGGCCTCATCCATGTTGGAGCACGCTACACGAGCATTAATGTGCTGAAGAATGGAGTCTCAACTTTCACTGGAGATCTGCCGACGGGGGGAGAGGCATTTACCGAAGGCCTCATGGAGCAACTGCAGGTTTCCTATGACCAGGCGGAGACATTTAAAGTCACCGGTTTGCTAGAAGGGAAAAGGCATCAGGGTCTGGAAGCGCTGCTGAAGCCCGTATCTGCTTCGCTGGCTGAAGAGATCAGCCGGACGCTGAGCCTTTATGGGGCCATGGTAGCTGAGGAGACCGTCCACAGCATCTATCTAAGCGGAGGGGGCGCCAAGGCGGTAGGGTTGGGTCCGATGTTGGAAAAGAAACTAGGGGTTCCAGTCCAGCTGTCTCAGCCCTTCCGGGGCTTTAGTGTGGCTAAGAACATCGATAGGGAGTATTTAGCTGAGTCGGATGTTGTCCTAGCTTTGGGGGCTGGGCTTTCCATCAGAAGGCCGGGAGACAAATGATTCGCATTAACCTCCTTCCGGTTCGAGAAATCAAGGCCGAGGTCGGCCGGCGCCAAGAGCTCATCATTGCCGGCGCATCTTTGGGCTTGACCGTAGCGTTGCTCCTGGGTCTTAACCTATACCAGTCCTACCGCTTGTCCGGTCTCGAAAAGGAACTCGCGGAACTTCGCAAGGAAATCGAGGCCCTCAACTTGAAGGCCCGAGGTGTAGCAGAGCTAGGGAAAAGAGTGAGCGATCTCAGAGGTAAACTCAATGTCATTGAGGAGTTGAACAAAAAGAAAACCGGCCCTGTGCGCGTCATGGAGAGCCTCTCTTCAGCGACTCCCTCGCGCCTTTGGCTAACCCAGTTCAAAGAAGCCGGGGGGGCTCTGGCCATCGATGGCTTGGCCATAGACAATCAAACCATTGCCGATTTTCTTAAGGCCCTTTCCGGCTCTGTCTACTTTACGGCTGTGGACTTGGTTGAAACAACCCAGGTCGAGCAGGAGGGTGTCCCGCTCAAAAAGTTCTCCGTTAAGGCCAATCTTTCCTATCAGCCTCTCCCATCGCCCGCGCCGGAAAAGGCGGGGGGCACGCCGGCCACGACGGAGGTAAAGCAACGATGAAAGAGTTCATCGACCAGATTCTCAATCGACCCAGGCAACAGAAGATTGGGATCCTCGCGGTTCTTATCATTATATTTCTGGCATTGGATTACTCTTTTCTCTACTTCCCGCGCTCGGGTCAGATCTCTGGATTGATGGAGGATATCGACAATGCCCGGGTGGAAAGGGACAAGAAGAAAAAGCTTGCCGCCGACCTGCCGAAGCTCCAACAGCAGCTCCACGAGTTGGATGGTAGGCTCAAGGAGGCAGTGGCGCAGCTTCCGGATCGCAAAGAGATACCCGATCTCTTAAGCAGCATTTCCACCAAGGCCAAAGAGGCCGGCCTAGAGATCCTGCTGTTTCGACCTAGGGCGGAAAACCTGCAGGAATTCTATGCTGAGATTCCGGTCGACATCGTGGTCAGAGGAGGGTTTCACAACCTTGTAGCTTTTTTCGACGAGGTGGGGAGGCTCAAGCGTTTGGTCAATATCCAGAATATCGAGATCAAGAGTCCGCGAACCAAGGACGAGCAGGTGTCCGTGGAGACGGCGACCCTGGCGACTACTTTCCGCTTTCTGGACGAAGCAGAGCGGGCCAAGGTCGCAGCCGAGAAGGCCGCCAAGGAGAAGGCGGCAAAAAAATCATAGAAGGAAGGGACATGAGAAACGCCCTCTCGGCTCTCATTTTCTTGAACCTCCTCCTGGCTGCAGATGGCTGGGCCCAAGGGCAAAAGGAAGCTCCGGCCCTTAAGAGCAAAGAGGCGAGGGAAAAGTTCACAAAGACTACGACAGCCGAATCGTTCACGCTGCCGGCGAAAAAACCAGAGCAACCCGAGAGCGCTCGGTACGCTCCGGCCGGAAAGCGCGACCCCTTTCGTTCGTTGGCGCTAAAGGCGAAGGTTAGCCCCCGCCAGCGTGAGAACCTCTCTCCTTTGGAGCGCTACGAGCTGGGACAACTCAAACTGGTCGGCATCGTGTGGGATGTCCAAGAACCCAAGGCCGTGGTGGAGGATGGCGCTGGCCTTGGTTACATCGTCAAGGTAGGCACGCCAATCGGCCCGAACAACGGAAAGATCACAGCCATCAAACCCACCGAAGTCGTGATCGAGGAGATCTATATCGATTTTTACGGGGCGCGAAAGAGCCAAGAGGTCAGTATGAGGCTGCCCGTGGAGCCCTAAAAAGTTGAGGAGTCTCCCTATGAATCTTTTCGGCGAAAAGAGGAGGAGCCGGAAGTTCCACTTGAATAGGCCTGGAGCTGTCCTTGTCTGCCTCGCCGCGGGCATCGCTGTGGGAATCTTCGGCTGCACGATCGGCGTCGAGGAGAAGATGGCTCCCCAGAGCCCGGCGCTAGGCGAGATCCGGGCCCAAGCCCAGGGTCCGCCCAAGGCCCCGCAGTCTCCGCAAAACATTAAGGAGATGACGCTTGAGGAGCAGCCTTTTAGGCTCCAAGAGCTTTCCGCCCACGAGGAACGGGGGCAGACCACTTTGCGCATGAAGTTCTCGATGCCGGTTCATCAGTATCGCCACTTCCCGCTCACCCAACCCGCGCGCGTCGTCTTGGATGTTTTTGGCGAGACCAAGGGGCTGGCCAGAGCCGAGAATTTTCGCGTTGATACCCACTGGGTCGGCAGCCTGAGACTCAGCTCCGGTGAAGGATACCTCCACACGGTGATGGAGATTACCGCTGCCAGCGTGCCCCCTTATGTGATCGAGCCAGAGAACGGCGGCCTCAAGGTGGTTATCGGGACGGTTCAACCAGGGGCGACTGCAAAGAGAGAGATGCAATTGGTTCAGGCTGGAAGACGGATCGAAGGAAGAGCCGCGGAGCTAAAGCCCGGTGCCCTTGAGGCCGCTCCACGAGCCCCTGGCGGCCAGGCAGTGCCGACAGCAGAGAAGAAATATACTGGGCAGAGGATCTCCCTCGATTTTAAGGATGCGGACATCAAGAACGTCTTTCGCCTCCTGGCCGAGGTCAGCGGGCTCAATATCGTCGTCACGGGCGATGTGGTCAAGAAGGTTACGGTGCGTCTGGTGGATGTGCCATGGGACCAGGCCCTAGACTTGCTCATAGATACCAACGGTCTGGGCAAGGAACAAGTGGGCAACGTGGTTCGAATCTCCACGGCAGAACAACTCAAAAAGGAGAAGGATTCCTTATTGGCAGCTAGGAAGGCTGAGGAGAATTTGGAGCCTCTGCAGACCGCTTATCTGAGCGTCAACTATGCCAAGGTCAAGGACCTGGTGGATAAGATCAAACCGGCCTTGAGTGCCCGCGGCGTGGTCGTCCCCGATGAGAGGAGCAACACCATTCTTGTCCGGGATATCAAAAAGGGGATTGACGAGGCCAACAGCATCGTCAGCAGGCTCGACACCCGCACCCCTCAGGTCCAGATCGAGTCGAACCTGATCGAGACGACGCCGACTTTTTCCCGCGCCCTGGGCTTGGAGCTGGACTTTCAAGTCCCTTTTGCGACTGACCGGGACTCGACCGGCGCATTCAAGACCCGCGCCTCCCTGGACAGCAATCTCCAGGCCGAGTCCCCCTTTGCCAGCACTTTAGGGGCGACCTTGTCGATTATCCGGAATAGGGTGGGGCCCTTTAGAAACTTCAATGCTGTCCTGACGGCTGCGGAGCAAGAGGGCAAAATCAAGGTCATATCTCGCCCCTCGGTGGTAACGCTGAACAACGTGGCCTCTACTATCCAGAGCCTGAGGATTCTCAGGGTTACGCTTCCCACATCCACCAACATTGCCAGCGGAACAGGAGCAGCCGCCGGCGCTGCGGTGGCCACGGAGAAGATACCAGTCGGCATCATCCTTACCGTGACCCCCCAGGTCTCCAGCGATGGCTTCGTCTTGATGAACATCAGCGTCAAGTCGAGTTCGCTCGGAACCCAGTCGCCTGGTTCCGTCGTCCCTGATGAGCTCACCAGAGAGGCTATATCCAACGTTCTGGTGCGGGACGGGGAGACTGTGGTCATCGGGGGAATAATGAAGGATACCAGCCAAGAGGCCGAGGCCGGCATCCCCTATCTCAAGGACATCCCGGTCGTTGGCTGGATGTTCAGGCGCATCAGGTGGCAAAAGGACTTCGAGGAGCTGATGGTTTTTATCACCCCCCGCGTCGTGGTCGGCGGTTCGGAAAACCTCCCCTCGGCCGAGCAGCTCTGGCGCGAGCAGTTGAAAAAGACCGAAGGCGGGTAACGATTTGAACGGTTTGAACGATTCAAACCGTTTGAGCAGTTCAAGCCGTTTAAGTTGTTCAAGTAGACCTCTTTGGCCAGCTTGTAGCCTCCCAAAAAAGAATAGAGTAATATACGTGTATGCTGCGCTATTTCACTGCCGGGGAATCCCACGGACCGTGCTTGACAACGATTATTGACGGAGTGCCGGCGGGATTTCCCATAGATGTACAGAAGATCAATCACGACCTGTGGCGCCGTCAACAGGGCTACGGCCGCGGCGGCCGGATGCTGATCGAGAAGGACGAAGTTCAGATACGCTCCGGTATCCGCTGGGGCGAGACATTGGGCTCTCCGGTAGCCCTGGGGATCGAGAACCGGGACTGGAAGAACTGGACGAAGAAGATGTCTCCAGCGCCTGAGGATCGGGACGAAAGCCTAGCTGTAACCAAACCCCGTCCGGGCCATGCGGATCTGACCGGCGTCCTCAAATACCACCATGCCGACATCCGCAATGTTCTTGAGCGTGCCAGCGCTCGCGATACGGTGGCCCGCACGGCCGTGGGCTCCTTCTGTAAACAGCTGCTTGCGCCCTTTGGCATGCGGGTCATGGCCTACATCCGCTCACTCGGGGGGGTTGAGGCTAGGACCGATGGTCTCGCCTACGAGGAGATTTCTGCGCGCGCTGAGCAGTCGCCTGTCCGAGTCGCCGACAAAGAGGCTGAGGCGAAGATGATCGCCCTTATTGATGAGTGCAAACAAAGGGGTGACACCTTGGGAGGGATCTTTGAGGTAGTGGCCGTTGGGCTTCCCCCTGGACTCGGCAGTCATACCCAGTGGGACCGCAAGTTGGATGGCCGTTTGGCCCGAGCGGTTATGAGTATCCAGGCCATCAAAGGGGTCGAGGTCGGTCTCGGGTTTGAGATGGCCCGACGGCGCGGGTCCGAGGTCCACGACGAGATCTTCTTCGATCCTAGCAAGATGGTCACTGAGGGAGCGCCGAGTATCGTCCCTACGGGATTTTATCGCGGCAGCAACAACTCCGGGGGGACCGAGGGTGGGATGTCTAATGGCGCGCCGTTGGTCGTCCGTGCTGCGATGAAGCCTATCTCCACCCTTATGAGCCCGCTCCAATCCGTGGACTTGAGATCCAAGCAGGCTGCAGACGCTTCAGTAGAGCGCTCGGATGTCTGCTCTGCCCCAGCCGCCGCCGTGGTGGGTGAAGCGGTGGTTGCCTTCGAGCTTGCGGTAGCCTTCTTGGAGAAATTTGGCGGGGACTCCTTGCATGAGATTAGGCGCAACTACCAAGGCTATCTGGAGCAGATCAAGAACTTCTGACCCCGATCCGAAAAAGATCCAGCGATCAGTGGTTCCTCCCAAAAAGAACATCGCGCTGACCGGCTTTATGGCGGTGGGTAAGAGTGTCGTAGGCCGCAGGCTGGCACGCAGGCTGGAGAGGCGCTTTGTTGACCTCGACCACGCTATTGAAGCGACGGAGGGAATGAAGATTCATGAGATCTTTAACCGAAAGGGAGAAGTCTACTTTCGGAAGGTGGAGAAGCGGAAATTGAGGGAGATCCTGTGCCAAGGCGGACAGGTCATTGCCACAGGCGGCGGGGCTATCACGGATGAAGAGAATCTCCGGCTTCTCAAAAAGAGGAGCTGGCTTATCTGTCTGACAGCTTTTCCCGAGGTCCTGCTCCAAAGATCAGGAACTGGAAGAGAGCGGCCCCTACTGGAGGGAGACGATAGGGAAAGACGCATCAAAGGGCTT
>Ga0114945_10001748_pt1 | contig 13226 bp, 17 predicted proteins | sample OV2TP3_FD_87194 | JGI IMG/M metagenome (GOLD analysis project Ga0114945, IMG submission 87194) | Hot spring microbial communities from Beatty, Nevada to study Microbial Dark Matter (Phase II) - OV2 TP3 | ecosystem: Environmental > Aquatic > Thermal springs > Hot (42-90C) | place: USA: Beatty... | reverse complement strand
GCGGCATGTTTAAATTCCGCGTGGGAGATTACCGCGCGATCTATGTGAAAATTTCAGGGGGCGTGCTCGTGCTGCAAATCGGTCACCGGAAAGATGTGTATCGGTAACGCGACATGACCTTGCCGGCGCGCACCTACCAGGCGCTGCTCAATGAGATTGCGGAGCTCTATACCGCGACGCGCCTGCCTGCCGGTAGGCAGGGGCGGGGGTGGTGCGGATGTATTGGGAGATCGGGGAGTTACCAAACATCTATTGAAAATAGGCCTATTGTTTGGTAATCTTATCCTACCATGCCTCGTGTGATCCAGCAGGTCCTCAAGGAAGAGCTTGGCAATTCCCGCCGGATGGTGCGGCGCTACAACGAACAGCTGCGCCGTCTCGGGAAAGGCAGTCTTGTCCTGAAGCGGATTCGTGGGCATCAGTACTACTACCTGGCCATGCGTGAGGGGGCGCGGGTGCGGTTTCGGTATCTCGGCAAGCTCTCGGCGCCACAGCATCAGGCGTGGGCCGTGCGCCACCGGCAGCGCGGGCAGTACCGGCGATTGCTGCGCGAGGCCCGACAACAGATCCGCTTCCTGGAGCGCTCCCTGCGTGGCTGATCAGCGCCATCTCTGTCGCACCGTGCTGGAACGGCTGGCGAAAGCGGGCGTCTTGGATGACCTCCTTGTCATCGGCAGTTGGTGCCTGGAGGGCTACCGCGGCTATTTTGAACGCACGTCGCCACTGACAACATTGCGCACCCGCGATATTGATTTCTTAGTGCCCCGACCCCGTCGTCCCCGTCACACGGCTGATGTGCCGGCTCTGTTGGAAGACTTGGGATTCGTGCGCGATTTCCAGCGAGCCGGCTATATCCGGCTCGTGCATCCGGACTTGATTGTGGAATTCCTGGTGCCCGAGCACGGCCGAGGCACCGACAAACCCGTCCCGCTGCCGCAGCTCCACCTCAACGCCCAAGCTCTGCGCTTCTTGGACGTGCTCACCGAGCAGACGATCACCGCCACTGTGGAGGGCGTCCAAGTGCGCATGCCGCATCCGGCCGCGTTTGCCTTGCACAAATTGCTCATTGCGCCCAGGCGGCAAGGGAACACGGACAAGCGAGCTAAAGACATCGAGGCCGCATTCGCGGTATTGACGGCGCTCAAGGAGCACGGTGAAGATCAAGCTGTCAAGGACGCATACGACTCGCTGCCACCGCGCTGGCAAGCACATCTTCGCCGGGCGTTGAGTGAACGGCCCGGGATGCTGGAGTGGGTGATGCCGTGAGTGCACCGAGTCGCACCTACCAATCGCTGCTCAACGACATTGCCGCGCTGTACACCGCGACGCGGGCGGGGGTGGTGCGGATGTATTGGGAGATCGGCAAGCGGATTGTTGAGGTGGAGCAAGCCGGGGCGGATCGATCGGTGTACGGCGGGCGGCTCATCGTGCGGCTCTCGGCGGATTTGACGAAACGTTTTGGCGCGGGGTTTTCCAAGAGCAACTTGCATCGGATGCGCGGATTGTACCTGCAGCGTCAGATTGTCCCGCCAGCGGGACAATTGAGCTGGTCGCATCAGGTGGAGCTGCTCAGTTTGCCCCCTAAGCTGCAGCAACGGCTGGCTGCGCGAGCGAGCGGCCAGGAGTTGACGCGCAACGAACTACGGGAGCTCGTCTACAAGGAGCGGGCGCGATTGGAGCCGTCGGACGATGAGGGGGCAGCGACGCCGGCGCGACCAGCAACTCCGCCAACGCTGCTCACCCCGAAACGCGGCGCGCTGGGCCTCTTCCGCATCAAGGATATCGGCGACACGCGCTACGTGGATTTAGGATTTGAATCGTATCGCGAGCTCACCGAGACCGAGGTGCGGCGGCTGCACGCGGGCGACCTCGTGCGGTACAGCAGCGGAACATTGCAACGCGCGCCGGAAGCCGCGCCCGCTGACTTGTACGCCTACGAAGCGCAAGTGCTGCGCGTGGTGGATGGTGATACGCTCTGGATGCTCATCCACCTCACCGGAAACGACCGGCGGCGGGAGAAGCTGCGACTACGCGGGGTGGATTGCCCAGAGATGGGAACCGCGGCAGGGGAGGCGGCCAAACGCTACGTCCAAACGCAGGCGCGCGAGGCCAAGCGCATCCTCGTGACGACCACCAAGCCGGACAAATGGGACCGGTACCTCTCCGACGTCTTCCTGACAACGACCCACGGTGACGATGTGTTCCTCAACAATCGGCTCTTGGAAACCGGCCACGCCCGGCGCTATGACACGGTTGCGCCGGAAGATTGGGAGGAGTGATGGGGTTTCGCTGCGGGATTGTGGGGCTGGCGAACGTCGGCAAATCTACGCTCTTCAATGCGCTGACCCACGCCAGCGTCCCAGCGGAAAACTACCCCTTCTGCACGATTGAGCCCAACGTGGGCGTCGTCGCGGTGCCGGATCCGCGTCTGGCGCGTCTCACCGAATTAGTCCCGAAACCGAACATGGTGCAGACCACCATTGAGTTCGTGGACATTGCCGGCCTCGTCAAAGGCGCGAGCCAGGGCGAGGGCTTGGGCAATCAATTTTTAAGCCACATCGCGGAGGTGGATGCCATCGCCCACATCGTGCGCTGTTTTGACAGTCCCAACGTCGCTCACGTGAGCGGCTCGGTGGATCCCCAGCGCGACGTGGAGATCGTCAACACGGAGCTGCTCCTGCGCGATCTCGACATCGTCAGCACCCTCGCCAAGCGGCTCGAGAAAACGGTGCGCTCCAATCCCACGGATAAAACCCTCGGGGTCCAGTTGGCAGCGGCCAAGCAGCTCCAGGATGCGTTGAATGCAGGGCGCCCGGCCCGCGCGGTCCTGTCGAAGCTGTCCGAGGAAGAAACCAAAGCCGCGCGTCAACTGCACCTCATCACGAGTAAACCCGTTTTCTATGTTGCCAACGTTGATGAGGACGAAGTGCATCGCACCGAGCATCCCCTCGTGCGCGTGGTCGAAGCCATTGCCACGACAGCAGGCGCGCCGCTCGTCACACTCTGTGCCGCGATGGACGCCGAGATTGCGAAACTGCCGCCGAGCGATCAAGGAGAATTCTTGCAAGCGTTGGGCTACGAGGAACCAGGGCTCCACCGCGTCATCCGCGCCGGCTACCACCTCCTCAATCTGGTCACCTTTTTTACGCTGGGCAACGAGGAAAACCGGGCCTGGACGGTCGCGCAAGGCACGACGGCGCCCCACGCCGCCGGCAAGATCCACTCCGATTTTGAGCGGGGTTTTATCCGGGCGGAGGTCATCAGCTTCGAGGAGTTCGTGGCGATGGGGAGCGAAGCCCACGCGCGCGCGAAAGGGAAACTCCGCATCGAGGGCAAAGACTACGTCGTCCGCGACGGTGACGTCATTCGCTTCCTCTTTCACGTCGCCTCATGACGCTCATCCAGTGTGCAGAGGTCCACAAATCTTTTGGGGCGGTGCGCGCCCTCAACGGCCTCTCGTTGGCCATGCAGGCAGGAGAGTTTGTGGGGTTGCTCGGTCCCAACGGCGCTGGCAAGACGACCGCGATTCATCTCTTGCTCGGTCTGCTGACACCGGACGCGGGGGACGTGCGCGTGTTCGGCCTCTCGCCGGTGCGCCAGCGCACGCAGGTGGTGCGTCGCCTCAACTTTGCGTCCGCCTACACGACGCTACCCTCCAACTTGACCGTCAGGGAAAACTTACGGATCTTTGCGCGGCTGTATGGCGTGCGTGAGGTGGAACGGAAAATCGCCACGGTCCTGGAGCTCTTCGACTTGGGGACGTTGCGTCAGACGGTCGCGGGACGGCTCTCATCGGGCGAACAGATGCGGCTGAGTTTAGCCAAGAGTCTGCTCAACGATCCTGAGCTCCTCTTGTTGGATGAACCGACGCTGAGCCTGGATCCCTACCGCGCGGAGACTGTGCGCCAGCTCCTCACGCGCATTCACCAGGAACGGCGCCTCAGCATCCTCTACACCTCCCACAACATGCGCGAAGTCGAGGCGCTGTGCCACCGCATCTGTTTCCTGCATCGAGGACGACTCATCGCTGACGGGTCGTCCGAGGACATCAAGCGCCAGTTCAACGCGGACACCCTGGATGAGGTGTTCATTCGCGTCGCCCAGAGCGGCGAGCTCGTCACGCAAGAGGAGCCGCGCCATGCGTGAGAGTTGGCAGCGGCTCTACGCCATGTTCTGTCGGTACGTGTACCTGCAGCGACGGAGTCTGCCACGCATCCTGGGTGTGGTGTTCTGGCCGGTCATGGAACTCCTCGTCTGGGGCTACGTGACACGGTACCTCCAGCAGGTGGCGGTACCGCTGGCGCCGCTCATCACCTTCCTCATCGGGGCGATGATCTGCTGGGATTTGCTCTATCGCTCCCAGCAGGCGGTGAGCCTGGGCGTGATGGAGGACGTCTGGACGCGCAACCTCATCAACACGCTGATCACGCCGCTGCGCCTGTGGGAATGGATGGCCGCGACATTTCTCTACGGCCTCCTCCGTGGGCTCATCATCACGGTGTTGCTCGCCACGCTCGCCTCTGCCCTCTATGCGTTTCACCTGTGGTCCCTGGGATGGGCGTTGGGCTTGTTTGCGTTGGAGTTGTTGCTCTTTGGGTGGGCCCTGGGGTTGATGACGGCAGGCCTGCTGTTCCGCTACGGCTATGCGGCGGAGGCCCTCATTTGGGGTATTCCCTTCCTCATTCAACCGTTTTCCGCCGTGTTCTATCCCGTGACGGTGCTGCCCTCGTGGGCGCGGGCGGTGGCGCAGGTACTCCCCAGCACCTATGCGTTTGAAGGGATGCGTCACGTGATTCACCAGCACACGCTCGACCTCGAGCTGTTCTGGCGAGCCATGGGACTGAATGGCCTCTTCTTGCTGGTGGCGGTCCTTGTGTTTCGCGCGCTGTTTCTCTCGTCGCGCGCCTCCGGCCGGTTGGTGCGCCTCGGCATTGAATGAACGAAAGTTCGCCCACCGCGTGCGTGGTATGTTACAATCAACGTGTCAGGAACAGGCAGAGTAAACTCCCATCATGAAGCGTCGTCCCACGAAGAAACGTGCGAAATGGTTGCTGGGCTTAGGCCTGGATGATCCGCAGGGCCATCTGCGACTGACCCGTGGGCCGGATTTTCGCCTGTACGGTGGCTCCAAGCCCACGCATGAGAAGCTGCAGGAACTCACCCTCAAATCGCGTGAGCGACTGAAGCGCACGGGCCAGACGTTCGCGACGGCGTCCGAGCACCACATTCGTGCAACACTCGATGAGGTCGCGGACAAGCTCGGCCTGCAACCGCTGCGCGAAAAACTCACCCCAGAGAAACCACAGCAAGAACCCTCGGAGCCCGCGTGAGAGCGGCTCGACAGGGACACACACATTAAGAAGGAACAACCGATGTCCAGCACGTGGTCTGAGGTCGTGGTGGTCGTGTTGATGAGTCTCCTCCTCGGGCCCCTCGCGGTCCAGGGCGCTGAGGAGGCCACCGGAGAGCCGATGGAGCGCGAACCTGCGGGCGCGGTGCCGTCGTCGGAGCCCTCAGCCGAGCAGGTCGGCCACGCGATCCGCGCCTACATTGACGAGGTCCAGATGGACGAGGGGGACTTTACGATGGACGATGAGGTCACAGGGGAACTGCGCACGCTGGAGCTCGTCCAGGTGCATGAGCACGCGGCCGCGACGGCTCATGGCTACACCATGTGCACCGACATGCGAGACGTGGTGAATGGCGACGTGGTGGATGTGGATTTCGACGTGGAGTGGGAAGGCGGCGAGCCATTTGTCATTGATACCAGGATTCATAAAGTCAACGGGCGCGAACACTCCGCCGCCGAGACCGAGGAGCCGCCGCTTCCGCTGGCAGACTAACTCCCAGCGCACGCGCCGTGGCTGGTGGCGATGACCGCGATCGAGCAGTGGTGTGTGGCCCATGGGTGGCCCGCCCCCTGGGTGGTCGTGCTGGTCGCGATGTTGCCGGTGGCGGAGTTGCGCGGCGCCATTCCGCTGGCGCTGTGGGGATTTCGGCTGGATCCGTGGGCCAGTCTGGGCTGGGCCCTGCTGGGGAATCTCCTCATTGTGCCGCCGGTGGTGTTTTTCTTGGAACCGCTGTACCAGTGGCTCCGGCGTTTTCGCATCGGCCGGCGCTTCACCGAGTGGTGTGAACGCCACGCGCGGCGTCGCGCCGCCATCGTGGAACGGCTGGAACTCGTGGGCCTGGCCCTCTTCGTGGCGGTGCCGCTCCCAGGCACGGGCGCATGGACCGGCGCGTTGGTCGCGAGCCTCTGTCGCTTCCAGCGGTGGCGGGCGTGCGGGGCGATTGCCGCAGGTGTCGTGGTGGCGGGTCTCGTGGTCTTGGCCGGGGCCGTCGGGGTGGAGCAGCTGGTCCATCGGCTCCGATGAGTGGAGGTCACGGTGGCCCCGCCAGCTTCGCGTTGCGAAGCACAGCGGCGGGGTGCAATTCGCGCAGCAAGTTACGTTCACTGACGTTCCGTACCTTGCGCGCTCATGGCAGGAGGGACACATGAAACGCAACCGGCTGGTGCAGGCGACGATTGCGGCGTTTCTCGTCTTGGCGGCGGGCGATTTTCTCATGCATGGCCAATGGCTCCGCGCGTTTTACGACGCGCATGCGGACTGGTGGCGTCCAGCGAGTGAGATGGCCTCCAGACGTCATCTCGTGTTCCTCAGCGAAGCGCTACTCGCGGCGCTGCTGGCCTACATCTATCCCAAAGGCCATGAGTCACGGGGTGCCACGATCGAGCAGGGCCTGCGGTTTGGCGTCCTCATGGGACTCCTGCTGTACCTCCCTGCGCTCCTCATGAAGCACGTGGTCTATCCGTATCCGACGGAACTCCTCGTCAAGTGGTTCGTGGGTGGCATGGCCCAAGTGACCGCAGCCGGCGTGGCCCTTAGCTGGGTCTACGGCCGGACACGATGACGCCATTCCTCACCATCGTCGCGTGGTGGGTGGTGGTCGGGCTGCCCGTGGTGATGGGGTGGCGGATCATCACGCTGGTGCGCACGACAGGCAAGCCACCGCTGTTTTACGTGGGGAGTTGGCTGATCATCGTGGGCGTGTTGATGTGGGTGCCGTTTTGCCTCCTGAAGCGCCTCCTGGGCTTGGATGTGCCGGTGTGGCCGTTTCTGACGCTGCATCTCCTTGGGGTCATCCCTGGGGCCTACCTGAAACGGCAGGCGCGGACACAGCACGCTGGTCATGCGTAAGGTGCTGCTCGGTCTCCTCCTCGTTGGTGTGTTACTCTGTGGCGGCGTCATCGTCATCTTCCTCACCGTGGATGTGAATCAGTTTCGGCCGCTCCTCCTCACGAAACTACAGGACGCGACCGGTCGCCGTGTCGAACTCCAGTCCCTCCATCGCTCCTGGACTGGCGGGTTGGGTATCGAAATGCACGAGCTCACCATCTACGACGATCCGCACTTTGGCGAGGAGCCACTCGTCTCGATTGCCCAAGCGAGCGCACGGTTGCGGTTAGCGCCACTGCTGCAACGACGCGTCGAGCTGGCGAGCATTACGATTGAGCGGCCCACGATTCGCCTCATCACAGATGCCACCGGACAACTCAATGTGCCGCGCCTCGGCGCGGGACGCCTACCGTCGGCCACGACGCCGTCTCAGGCGAACGTGGCCCTGCCGTTGTTTGTCACCTCCGTCACCATCAAAGACGCCGCGCTCTTGTATCGCGATCTGGCCGTGACGCCGCCGCTCACGGTGGACCTCCGGCATGCCGACCTCCGCGCCTCGAACCTGGCCCTGGTGCGCGGGGTGCCGCAGGCCACCCTCGAGATACGCAACGCCACGCTGGCATCCTCCGCCGTGACCCACCCGCTCGAAGGCATCGCCGCCGACCTGACGGCCACACCCACGCAGTTGGATCTCCAGCAGCTCACGGCCCTGCTGGGCCACGGTTCCCTGGAAGCGAGCGGCACGGTTCGCGAGTATCGCACACAGCCCGCCATCACCGGGCGCGTGGCCCTGAAGCGTGTCGCGGTGCAAGAGATCTCACCGCCGTCGGTCGCGCGCGCGGAGCAGCATGTGGAAGGCGACCTCTCGGGTGAGGCGACGGTCCAAGGCACGGGTCAGACCTGGCCGATGCTGCAACGCTCGTTGCGAGGAGCAGCCCACTTCACCCTCGACGACGGGACACTGAAGAACGTCAACCTGCTGCGTGAGGCATTCCTCAAACTCTCGATGTTGCCCGGGTTGGTGGAGCGCTTGCGAGCCAAACTGCCTGAGCGGCATCGGCAGCTCTTGGAGCAGCCGGACACGCACATCCGCACCTTGCGCGTGCAGGCGCGCATCGGCGACGGCGCCATCCACGTTGAGCCGCTGGAACTCGTCACCGACTTGGGCACCCTGCACGGCCAGGGGATGGTCGGATTCGATGGGCAGCTCCAACTCAGCGGCATGCTCGTGGTGCCGCCGGACCTCTCCACGACGATGATCAGCGCGGTCAACGAACTCCAGGCCCTCACCGAGGCCTCCGGTGCCATTACGTTTCCCCTTGTGGTCAGTGGGCAGGTACCCCAACGAGTCGTGGTCCGCCCGGATCTGGAGTACATCGCCAAGCGGATCGTCCTCACCAAGGGCCAAGCCATCATCAGCGAGCTCCTCCAGAAGTCACTCGGATCGCCAGCGACGGATGGAACGACTCCCTCGGGAGAGCCTGTGACTCCTGAGGAGGCGATCGGAGAGCTCTTGCGAGGGGTGTTTGACCAATGAACGGGACCCTCTTGACCCGCGCAGGATTGGCCAAGCTCAAGGCAGCGCTGGAAGCCCTCAAGCGCCAGAAGCGCGAGCTCTCGCAGGAAGTCGGACGCGCCCGCGAACTCGGCGATCTGCGCGAGAACGCTGAGTACCACGCGGCAAAGGAGCGCCTCAGTCAGGTCATGGGCAAGATCGGCCAGCTTGAAACGACGCTCGTGTCGGTGCGTCTGGTGGATGACTTGGAGTTACCGACGGATGCAGTGCGGATCGGCATGCAAGTGATCGTGAGCGATCTGGCGCTCGGGATGGAGGAAACCTACGTGCTCGTGGGGCCCGATGAAGCCGACCCATCACAAGGCAAAATTTCCCTGGCCTCTCCGCTGGCCCAAGGACTCCTCGGCCATCGTCGGGGCGAGACGGTCACCGTGCAACTGCCGAAAGGGACGGCCCAGTTCAAGATCGTGTCCATCGAGCGCGCCCTCTGATGCCTTCTGTCGGGCAGAAACTCTGGCGCAAACTCTCCCGCGCGCTCTTGACGCATGATCCGGCCTACGAGGATACCTTTACCAATCTGCAGGGCAAATTCTTCGCGCCCTTGTACCTCGAGCGGATTCAGTCGTATCTAACACGGCAGGCGGAAGGACGTCCGCTGCGGATCCTGGATGCGGGGTGTCAGGTGGGGCGCTTGGCGATCCCGCTGGCTGAGGCGGGACATCAGGTCACCGCCGTGGATCCCTCGCGCTTTGCGTTGCGGGTGGGGGAGCGCTACGCGCGTCGTCGCGGGCTGCGGCTCACGTGGATTGCTGATGACATCGCCAGTTTGCCGCAACGCTACACCGCGGCGAGTTTCGACGTGGTGCTCTGTGCGGAGGTGTTGTACCTCAATCGCGATCACGAGACGCTGTTGCGCATTCTCCTGGACCTCCTCACCCCAGGAGGTCTGGCCTGCATCTCGCATCGCCCCAAATTACACTACATTCGCGAGGCCCTGCAGCATCACGATTACGCGGCGGCGCGTTTTGTGCTGGAGCACCGCGAAGGCCCGTTTCGTGGGGATGGCTACTACAACTGGCAAACCGCCGACGAGCTCCGCCAATGCTACGCCCAGTTGCCGGTGCAGGTGTTGGGCATCCATCCGATTGCGGCCTTTCACGGGTTGGTGGATGTGCCCGCGTTGAGCGATGAAGAACGGCACCAACTGCTGGACTTGGAGCGCGCGGCCGAGTTGGCAGGGACGTTGGATTGTGCGCGGTATCTGTTGGTGGTGAGTCAGAAGCGGCCATAAGCAACCAGGAGTCACCGATGGTAGAACCGACCGAGTCCAAAGAAGATCGCTTTAAGCGCTTGGCCTCCAAGCGTGTCGCGGAAGCCCTCAAGCGGGTGAGCTTGATTGCCAAACTCGCGAATCGCAGCACCTACGCCTACACCGAGGAGCAGGTGCAGAAAATTCTGGCGTCGCTGCGTGAGGAGGTCAGTCGCGTCGAAGCCGCCTTTGCTCCGAAAGGCGGAGAGTCCAAGCAGTCATTCCAGCTCTAACAACACTCGTGTCACCAGTCACCCGCAGGAACCCTCAGCGTGCCGCGCGCTCCCGCGCGCCCGTACAACAGCGCCTGCGACGCTTGAGGCGCGAACGCGACGCCTGGCGCCGTCGGTTTCACGAACTCGCGGCTCGCTGTCGTGCCTACGAGCACTGTCGCGAGGAGTGCGGCCCGCGACGGCGGAGGCGCGCGTGATCTTTCTGACGCGTGGGGAACGCACGATCCTGCTGGTGCTGAGCCTCTGCGCCATTGTGGGCATCGGCCTCAACGCCTACCGCGCCGCTCACGACCGTGTGACCGTGACCGTCATGCGCAGGGAGGAACCGACCGCATGGGATGCCGCACTGGAGGCCTCCCGTCGCGTGGCGCTCAACGCGGCCACGGCCAGCGAGCTGGAGCGGTTACCAGGGATCGGCCCGACCTTGGCCGCGCGCATCATCGCCTACCGTCAGACGCATGGACCCTTCCAGTCGCTCGATGAGCTCCACAACGTGCAGGGCATTGGGCCGGTCACCCTCAGTCGCATCCGTCCGTATGTTGAGCTCTGACGCGCAGCGCCTGGGATGAAGACCTACACGATCACACGCCACGCGCGTACAACCTGCGCGCTCCCGCTCGAGGACGTACTCAACGACCAGCAGCGGGCCGCCGTGACGTGTGGCCACGGCCCGAAGCTCGTCATCGCCGGCGCGGGCAGTGGCAAGACGCGCACCATCACGTACCGTGTGGCCTATCTCCTGGCGCAGGGTGTGGCACCAGCGCACATCCTGCTGGCCACGTTTACCAACAAGGCGGCGCGGGAGATGCTCCGTCGCGTCGAGCACATCACGAGTCAGCCCACGGGGGCGTTGTGGGGTGGAACGTTTCACGCCCTCGGCAATCGTTTCTTACGCAAACACGCCCAGCGAATCGGCTACGCGTCGAACTATTCAATCCTCGACGAGGAAGATCAGCGCGATGTACTCAAAGTGTGTCTGTCAGAGCTGCAGCTCAAGGTGACCGAGGCGCGCTTCCCGCACCCGTCGGTGCTCCGCGAGGTCGTGAGTGCGACATTCAACACCCACCTGACGATTCCGCAGGTGCTGACCGACCGCTTTCCCCACTTCAGCCAGTGGGCGGAGGAGATCGAGCGCGTGGCGCAGCGCTACCAGGCGAAGAAGCGCGCAGCCAACGCGATGGATTACGACGATCTCCTGCGCTACTGGCATCAACTCTTGACTGAGCATCCGCCGCTCCTGCAGCAGTACGGCCGGCTCTTCCAGCACCTGCTCGTGGATGAGTACCAAGACACCAATCACCTGCAAGCCGAGATCGTCGAGCTCCTCGCCTCCCAGAATCGCCGCAACCTGATGGTCGTCGGGGACGACTGTCAGTCCATCTACCAATTTCGCGGCGCGCACTACGCCAACATTTTGGAATTTCCGCAGCGCAATCCCGAGACCGAAATTTTCCGTCTCGAAATGAATTACCGCAGTGTGCCGGGCATTCTCGCGTTGGCGAATGCCTGCATCGCGCACAACACCCAGCAACACCAGAAGACCCTCCGCGCCGTGCGCCCGGCAGGGGAGCGGCCGACGACGGTCGCCCTCAACGACATCTACCAGGAAGCGGCCTTCATCGCGGAGCGCATGTTGCAGTTGCGCGATGAGGGCGTTCCCCTGCCCGAGATGGCGGTGTTGTACCGCGCCCATGCCCACAGCACCGCGCTCCAAGCCGAGCTCATTCGCCGCAACATCCCCTACGACATCCGCAGCGGGCTGCGCTTCTTCGAGCAGGCCCACATCAAAGATGTCGTCGCCCATGTGAAGCTCCTGGTGAATCCACGGGATGAGGCAGCATGGCGACGCCTCCTCCTCATGATTCCCAAAGTCGGTAACGTGACCGCTGGCCGGGTCTGGGATCGCCTGCGACAATCAGACGATCCCCTCGCCACCGCGCTCCGCGATCAGACGTTAGCGTCCCTCGTACCAGCCTCGGCGCACACCGGCTGGCGACGATTTCGAGAGGACCTCCAACGCCTGCACCGGTTGGGCGATGCGACGCCACCTGCCGAGCTCGTCCAGGCGGTCTTGACGACGGCCTACGCCGAGCACCTCCGCACCCACTACGACAACGCTGCAGCGCGCCTCGAAGAAATCGAGAGCTTGGCCCAATTTGCGACGTCCTACACACGCCCGGACCGATTCCTGTCCGAGCTGGTCCTCCTCGGCGAACTCTACGGCCAGGAAGTGCGCGGCGCCCCGACCACCGATGAGGAACGCGTGGTCCTCAGCACCGTGCATCAAGCGAAGGGACTCGAGTGGCAGGTGGTCTTTCTCATGCGGTTGTCGGAAGGGAGTTTCCCCTCGCCGCAAGCGTTGCGCGATCCGTGGGGCGAGGAAGAGGAACGCCGCGTCTTCTACGTCGCCATCACCCGCGCCAAAGATGCGCTCTACCTCACGTATCCCGTGATGGAACTCCACAGCCACTCGACGACCGTGCTCCAGCCGTCGCGGTTTCTGCAGGAAGTGAGCGCCGAGCTCTACGACGAGGCCCGTATCCTTGAGCAGTGAGCAGGGAGGGCAGGGTGCGGTGTCGAGCGACCTACGCAGGTCGTCAAGCGTCGAGCGTTACGCGGCAGCGAAGAGGCGTTTCGTGTAGCGTCCAGCGTCGGACGCTTGACGTAGGACGCTCGACGTTACGCCCTCCGCAGCCGCTGAACGCCGAACGCTGAACGAACTTCTCTGCTTCGCCAGCGTTGCGGTTTGTTGTCTGACTTCTGATGTCTGAACTCTGAACTGACATGTTGCGATCACCATTGGTTCCCATCTGCCTGGCGTTCCTCCTCGGACTGCTGCTCGCGCCCCTCACGCGCCTCCCGCTCGTCGGGAGTAGCGGACTCGCGCTCGCCGCGGTGGGCGTCGCGGTCGTGGGACGACGTCGGCCGCGCCTCGCACAGTGGAGCCTCCTCCTCGCTGTGACGCTTGTTGGCATGGCACGCTGGACACT
>Ga0114945_10001747_pt1 | contig 13230 bp, 6 predicted proteins | sample OV2TP3_FD_87194 | JGI IMG/M metagenome (GOLD analysis project Ga0114945, IMG submission 87194) | Hot spring microbial communities from Beatty, Nevada to study Microbial Dark Matter (Phase II) - OV2 TP3 | ecosystem: Environmental > Aquatic > Thermal springs > Hot (42-90C) | place: USA: Beatty... | reverse complement strand
TCAATTCGACTGTGAAGGACGGAATCCATAGGATACCACCTTTGTGGGAAGGTTGACATCCTATGGTAGGGCCTGCAGCCCTTCTGGTCAAGCTCAACGGAGACCTATCAGACCGCAGCCCCCACGAAACTTTTGCCATTTTTCCGGGAGTGCACCCCAGCGACAGTCGCCTTCTGGTGTCCGTCGCATCATCGGTCGAACGGGGGCTGCGGCTCGGCCGCTTCCCCAGATTCAGCCCCTGGGTCCTCATCGCGGGCAGGAAGGGCTTCTCGCGAGCAGAGGGTCCGTGACGGTCGGCGCAGGGTCGAGAAGGAGAGGGGACATGTCCACACATCCATCTTTGAAGACAGCGGCCGCGTCGGCCCGGGAGGCTGTCTATCAGGTTCACATCTCCCGCGATGTTGAGCACCCGGACTGGGACGCCTTCCTGGAGCGCACGCCGGGCGGCCACCACGCGCAGACCAGCCTGTGGGCGCAGGTGAAGGCCCATCTGGGCTGGGGGGCGGCGCGGGTCATCGTCACCTGGGGGGGGCATATCGTGGCCGGGGCCCAGATGCTGATCCGCCCCCTCCCCCTGGTCGGGGCCGTCGGCTACGTGTCCAAAGGGCCGGTGTGCGTCGAGGAGGACCCCGACCTGGCCGGGTTCGTCCTCCGTGAGCTGCACCGGCTCGCCCGGACCTGCCGGGTGCGCTGCCTGGTGGTGCAGCCCCCCAACGACGGCCACGCGCTCGCCTGCAGGCTGCCCGGCTGGGGCTTCTGGCCCAGCGCCATTCCGGTGGCGCAGCCCACGGCGACTCTTCTGCTCGACCTGGACAGGGACCTGGACACCCTCCTGGCGGGCATGCACGCCAGCACGCGCTACAACATCCGCCTGGGCCTGCGCAGGGGCGTGGTCGTCCGCCAGGGGACGGAGCGCGACCTGCCCGTCATCTGCCGGATTCTGGAGACCACCGGGCAGCGGCAGGGGTTTGCGCCCGAAGGCGAGGCCTACCTCTCCGAGATGCACCGCATCCTGGCCCCGCGCGGCTGGCTCAGGCTGTTCATCGCCGAGTACCAGGGCGAACCCGTGTCCGCCGGGCTGGCGATCTGCTTTGGCGACACGGTCTTCTACAAGCGGGGGGCCTGGTCCGGCCGCCACGGAAAACACCGTCCCAACGAGGCGCTGCAGTGGGAGATCATCCGGTGGGCGAAGGCCCAGGGCTACCGCACCTACGATTTCGAGGGCATCGATCCGGCGTGCGCCAGGGCGGTTATGCGCGGAGAGCCCATCCCCGAATCGCTGAGCCATACCGTGACCTCTTTCAAGCTCGGGTTCGGCGGGGAGGTGGCGTTCTTCCCGGACGCCTACGATTATGTTTACAACCCCTTTTTGCGGTGGATGCGCCGCTCGGTGTTCCACAGGCTGGAGGGCTCGACGGTCGCCCACAGGGCGCTGAATCGCATCCGCACAAACGCCAGGAGCATTTCTCACACCCCCCTGGAGGAGAAAGAGAGATCATGAGATGAGCGTTCAGTTGGTCATTTCTCCGCGGAGACTCGCGCAGATATTATCTATTGCAGCGCTGGGGCTGACCCTGGCGAGCGTGGCCGGGAGCCTGTCTGCCTTCTATCTGTCGCCCGGCAAGGGCCTGCTGAAGGAGGCGCAGGAGAGTTTCGTCCGGCTCTTCTACCTGGACGCGGAGGCCAACGTCCCCACCTGGTATTCCGCGTCCGCCCTGTTGCTCTGCTCCGCCCTCCTGACGACGATCGCCTGCGCAAAAAGGGCGCAGCAGGACCCCTTCGTCCGCCACTGGGCCGGGATGGCGATCCTCTTTCTGGGCATGTCCATAGACGAAGAGGCCATTCTTCACGAAATGGCGATCAGGCCGCTGCACAGCGCTCTCCACACGGGCGGGCTCCTCTACTACGCCTGGGTGGTCCCCGGCGCTGCCTTCGTCCTCCTGTTCGCCCTGGCCTATCTGCGCTTCCTGTGGCGGCTCCCCCCGCGCACGCGGGTCCTCTTCTGCGTGGCCGGCGCCGTCTACGTGGGGGGGGCCATCGGCGTGGAGTCCCTCAGCGGCCTGCGGGCCGCCCGCCACGGCGAGGGGGACGCCGTCTACGTGATGATCGCGACCGTCGAAGAGTTGATGGAGATGACCGGCGTGATCGTCTTCATTTATGCGCTCCTGGACTATATGGGGCGGCACCTGGGGGAGGTGACCCTGTGCTTCAGCGCCGTGAGGTCGCGCGCGGCCTCGAAGCGGCCGCCGAGGCCGGCCGCCGCCCCCGCCGCGCTGGCCCACACCTGAATCTTGTGCATCGTGAAAAGCATTTATCCTTGTTCCGGGAGAGATCGGCATGATTGTGAAAGGCGTCGAACACACCCACTCACTCACCCCGCTCCAACAGTGTGTTGTTCCACGGCCTCCGGGAGGGGCGCCCCGCGGCGCGCCTCGCTCAGAGGGTCTGCCCCCTGGCAGATCCTCTGGGCCTCCCGGCCTCGATTTCTCTCAAACTCGGATAAGGAAGGTTATGCGAACGATTGAAGACACCTACGCCCTCACGCCTCTCCAGCAGGGCATGCTCTTCCACAGCCTCCGGGACAGGTGCGCCGGGGCATATCTCGTGCAGATGGCCTGCACCTTCGTGAAAGACCTGAATATCCCGGCCTTCCGCCGGTCCTGGGAGCGCGTCGTGGCGCGGCACCCGATCCTGAGGACCGACTTCCGCTGGGAGGGCCCTTCGACGCGGCTCAGGGCGGGCCTGGACGAGCCCCTGCAGGAGGTGCACTCCCGCGTCGAGCTTCCACTGGAGGCGCAGGACTGGCGGGGCCTGTCGGCGCAGGAACAGGAGGCCCGGTTGGGGGCGTACCTTCAGGACGACCGGCGGCGCGGCTTCGACCTGGGCCAGGTCCCGCTTCTGCGTCTGGCGCTCTTCCGGGCCGGCGAGGATCGCCACCGGTTCGTCTGGACCTTCCACCACATCCTTCTGGACGGGCGCTCCATCCTGGACGTTCTGAAGGAGGTCTCCGTCTTCTACGAGGCCTTTTGCCAGGGCCGGGACCTGCAACACCCGCTGCCCCGCCCCTACCGGGACCACGTCGCGTGGGTCCAGGGGCAGGACCTGCGCCGGGCCGAGGCGCACTGGCGGGAGTTGCTCCGGGGCTTTGCCTCCCCAACGCATATCCCTGTGGCTCCGCCGTCGGAGCGACGGCAGGAGGGGCGGGGAGGGCGAGAACTCCGGCTGTCGGCCTCTGCGACTGCTGCCCTGCAGGGCCTCGCCCGGGAGCACGACATCACCCTCAACACCGCATTGCAGGGGGCCTGGGCCCTGCTCCTGAGCCGCTACAGCGGCGAGGAGGACGTGGTCTTCGGCGCAATCCGGGCCTGCCGGCACTCCACCGCGGAGGGGGCCGAGTCCATGGTCGGCCTGCTCATCAACACCCTCCCGGTGCGAGTCCGTGTACCTCCCCAGGCTGGCCTGCTGCCGTGGCTGAAGGACCTCCGCGCCCAGCACCTCGCGATCCGGGCGTTCGAGAACACCCCCCTGGACAGGGTCCAGGAGTGGAGCGACGTCCCCGCCGGTACTCCGCTCGTCGAAAGCCTCGTGATGTTCGAGAACTACGAGTGGGACGCCCTCCTGCGGACGGTAGAGGGGGGCCTGGCCTACCGGGAGGCCCGCTTCCTGGAGAACCCCTCCTATCCCATCACCGTGGCCGGGCACGCAGCCCCGGAGCTCCTGGTCAAGATCAACTACGACCGGAGCCGATTCGACGAATCCACCATCGTCCGGATGCTGGGGCACCTCCGGACGCTCCTGGAGGGCATCGCCTCGGCCCCTCACCGACGCCTTGCGGACCTGCAGATGCTCACGGAGGACGAGCAGCGCCAGCTCCTGGTGGCGTGGAACCGCACGGGGGCGGACACCCCACGGGACCGGTGCGTCCACGAGTTGTTCGCGGCCTGGGCGGAGCGCACACCTGAAGCGCTGGCGGTGGCCGGCGGAGGGCGCAGGCTCACCTACGGGGAGTTGAACGCCCACGCCAACCGGCTGGCGCATCGCCTGCGCGCCCTCGGCGTGGGGCCCGAGGTCCCGGTGGGCCTCTGCCTGGAGCCTTCGCCCGAGGCCGTGGTGGGGATGCTGGGCGTGCTCAAGGCGGGCGGGGCCTACGTCCCCCTGGACCCGGAGGACGCCCGCGAACGCCTGGCCTTCATGTTGCAGGACACCCGGGTGCCCGCGTTGCTCACTCGCCAGGGGCTGCTGCCGAAGCTGCCTGAAAGCGCGGCCCGGGTCATCTGCCTGGACAAGGGCCCGGAAGGGGCCACGCCGGAGCCCGCGAACCCGGACGGCGGTGCGCAGCCCGATAGCCTGGCCTATATTATCTATACTTCAGGTTCGACAGGCACGCCCAAAGGCGTGGAGGTCCGGCACGCGGGCCTGGCCAATCTCATCGCCTGGCACCAGCGCGCCTATGGCGTGACGCCCGCAGACCGGGCGAGCCAGACGGCGCGTCTGGCCTTCGACGCCTCTGTCTGGGAGATCTGGCCCTACCTCACTGCGGGCGCCAGCGTCCACATCCCGGACCGGGAGACGCGCACGTCTCCGCAGCGGATCGTCGCGTGGCTGGCCGCGGAGCGGATCACCCTCTGTTTTCTGTCCACCCCCCTGGCGGAGGCGGCCCTGGAGGAGCAGTGGTCAGAAGACCTGGCGCTGCGGGCCCTTCTCACGGGCGGAGACAGGCTCCACCGCATCTCGCGGAAGGCATTCCCCTTCCGCATCGTCAACCATTACGGGCCCACCGAGTACACGGTCGTCACCACCTGCGCCCAGGTCTCCCCGGAGGACCGCAAACCCCCCATCGGGCGGCCCATCGCCAACACCCGGCTCTACGTCCTGGACCTCCACATGCGGCCGGTCCCCGTGGGCGTGCCCGGCGAACTCTACATCGGCGGAGACGGCCTGGCCCGGGGCTACCTCCACCGGCCCGAACTCACGGCCGAGCGGTTCGTCCCGGACCCCTTCGGCGTCTCCCCGGACGCGCGGTTGTACCGGACCGGCGATCGGGTCCGCTACCGGCCCGACGGCAACCTGGAGTTCCTGGGCCGGATGGACCAGCAGGTCAAGATCCGCGGGTTCCGCGTGGAGCCGGGGGAGATCGAGGCGGCGCTGGTCCGGCACGCGGGGGTGCGGGAGGCGGCGGTGGTGGCCAGGGAGGGGGTCTCCGGGCAGCGGCTGGTGGCCTACGTGGTTCCGGCGGGCGCGCCCCCCGGCCCGGACGAGTTGCGCGCCTTTTTGCAGGAGAAGCTGCCCGCCTACATGGTGCCCCAGGCCTTCGTGCGCTTAGACAGTCTCCCCCTCACGGCCAACGGGAAGGTGGACCGCCGGGGCCTCCCCGCCCCGGACGACTCCGGGCTCCCTTCCCCGGAGCCCCGCAGCCCGGTGGAGAGGGCGCTGGCGGCGGTCTGGGCGGAGGTGCTCGGGGTCGAGCGGGTCGGCGTCCACGACAACTTTTTCGACCTGGGGGGCCACTCCCTGCTGGCCACCCGGCTGGTCTCCCGGCTGTGCGCGGAGTTCGGGGCGGAGCTGCCCCTGCAGGCCCTCTTCGACGCGCCCACCGTGGCGGAGCTGGCCCTGGCCCTCACCCGAAGGCGGGCCGGGGAGACGGATCGGGAGGACCTGGAGCGGCTGCTGGCCGAGCTGGAGGGGCTTTCGGACGAGGAGGCGGAACAGTGCGTGGCGCGGGAGACAGGGGTGGATGCCTGAACGGTCGGTGAGGAGAAACTGGATCATGAAAAACGACATGTCTTTCATTGTGGAGACCAGAGATGAGATCGCCGAGCGGGTCGCGCGCCTCTCGCCCGCCAAGCGGGCCCTGCTCGAACAGAGGCTGAGGGCGCAGCGCTCCCCGCGCGACGGGCTCATTCCCAGGCGGAGGCCCTCCGACCGGGCGCCCCTCTCGTTCGCCCAGCAGAGGCTCTGGTTCCTGCACCAGATGGACCCGGAGGGCTGCCTCTACAACATCCCGCAGGCCTTCCGCATCGGCGGGGACCTGGACGTGGACGCCCTGCGCCGGGCGTTAGACGCCGTCGTGGCCCGACACGAGGCGCTGCGCACCACCTTTGTGGCCGAAGGGGAGGTTCCGGCGCAGGTGTTCGTCGCGGGCCGGCCCGTGGACCTGCGGACGCTCGACCTGCGCGGGCGTCCGGACGCCGGGGCGGAGGCGCAGCGTCTCCTGTCGGAGGAGGCCCGACGCCCGTTCGACCTCTCGGCGGACCTGATGCTGCGGGCCCTCCTGCTGCGGACGGGCCAGCAGGACCGCATCCTGCTCCTCACCCTGCACCACATCGCGGCGGACGGGTGGTCTCTGGGGGTCCTCTTCGAGGAGGTCTCGGCCCTCTACCGGGCCTTCGCCGCCGGAGAGGAGGCGTCCCTGCCCGACCTCCCGATCCAGTACGCGGACTTCTCCGAATGGCAGCGCCGCCGGATGGAGGGGGCCCTGCTGGACGGGCAGCTCTCCTACTGGAGGCATCACTTAGGCGGGGACCTGCCCGCCCTGGACCTGCCCGTCGACCGGCCGCGGCCGCCCGTCCAGACCTACCGGGGGACCACGCACGGGTTCGCGCTGCCCCGGCCCCTGCACGGGGCGCTCCAGGACCTGGCCCGCCAGGAGAGGGCCACCCTGTTCATGGCGCTGCTGGCGGGCTTTGAGGCCCTCCTCTGCCGGTACACGGGGCAGGAGGACATCGCGGTGGGGACCCCCATCGCCAACCGCAACCGGGCCGAGGTGGAGGGGGTCATCGGCTGCTTTGTCAATGTGCTGGCGCCCCGCACGGACCTGTCGGGCGACCCCACCTTCCGCGACCTTTTGCGCCGGGTGCGCGGCGTGACCCTGGGGGCCTACGACCACCAGGATCTGCCCTTCGAGCGGCTGGTGGAGGAGCTCCACCCCGAGCGGGACCTGAGCCGCAACCCGCTCTTCCAGGTCATGTTCGCCCTCCAGAACGTCCCGGCGCGGGTCCTGGAACTCCCCGGCCTGTCCGTAAGCCCTGTGGAGGTCCACACGGGCACGTCCAAGTTCGACCTCACGCTGACTGTCGAGGAGCGCCCGGACGGGCTGGCCGGGGGTTTTGAGTACAGCGCCGACCTGTTCGACGCCGCCACGGTCGAGCGGATGGCCGGGCACTTCCGGACCCTGCTGGAGGGGGCCGCGGCCAACCCCGACGCGCCCCTCTCCCGGCTGCCGCTGCTCACGGAGGCCGAGCGATGCCTGCTCGTGTCGTGGAACGACACCGCGTGCGACTACCCGGACAGGCGTATCCACCAGCTCTTCGAGGATCAGGCCGCGAAGGCCCCGGAGGCCGTGGCCGTGGCCGCCGAGGACGGCCAGCTCACTTACGCCGAGCTGAACGCCCGCGCCAACCGGCTGGCGCACCACCTGCGGAGGCTCGGCGTGGGGCCCGATGCGAGGGTGGGCCTGTGTACGGAACGCTCCTTAGACATGGTCGTGGGCCTGCTGGGCATCCTGAAGGCGGGGGGCGCTTACGTGCCGCTGGACCCCGCCTACCCGGAGGACCGCCTCACCCTCATGCTGGAGGACGCCGGGGTCTCTGTGCTGCTCACCCAGGGGCATCTGGCCGGGCGTCTCTCCGCCTGCGGGGCCCGGACGCTCTGCATAGACACGGGCTGGGCCGGGGTCGCCCGCGAGCCCGACGACAACCCGGAGGTCGGCGTCGCGCCGGGGAACCTGGCCTACGTCATCTACACCTCCGGGTCCACCGGAAGGCCCAAGGGGGTGATGGTGGAGCACCGCAACGTGGCCAACTTCTTCGCGGCCATGGACCGGCATCTCCGCCCCGAGGAGGGGGCGGGCGTCTGGCTGGCCGTCACCAGTCTCTCGTTCGACATCTCGGCGCTGGAGCTGCTCTGGACCCTGGCGCGCGGGTTCAAGGTGGTGCTCTACGCCGGGCACGACCGGAGAGGCAGTCACAGGTCCAGGGTCCAGAGTCCAGGGTCAAAGACTATGACTCAGGACTCAGATGTCCGTTGCGTGGACTTCAGCCTGTTCTACTTCGCCAGCGACGGGGGGGAGGCGGGCGGAGACAAGTACCGGCTGCTCCTTGAAGGGGCGAAGTTCGCGGACCGGCACGGCTTTGCGGCCGTCTGGACGCCGGAGCGCCACTTCCACGCCTTCGGCGGGCTCTACCCCAACCCCTCCGTCGCCGGGGCGGCCCTGGCCGCGCTCACGCAGCGCGTTCAGATCCGGGCGGGGAGCGTGGTGCTGCCCCTGCACCACCCCATCCGCGTGGCCGAGGAGTGGGCCCTGGTGGACAACCTCTCGGGCGGGCGCGTGGGCGTCTCCTTCGCCTCGGGCTGGCAGTCCAACGACTTCGTCCTGAACCCGGAGACCTATGCGGACCGGAAGGCCCTCATGTTCCGGAACATCGAGACGGTGCGGAGGCTCTGGCGCGGGGAGAGGCTGGCGTTTGTGGGGCCGAACGGCAAGGAGGTGGAGGTGCAGACCCTGCCCAGGCCCGTGCAGCCGGAGCTTCCGGTCTGGGTCACGGCCGCGGGCAGCCCCGACACCTTCCGGATGGCCGGGGAGATCGGGGCCAATCTCCTCACGCACCTGCTGGGGCAGGGCGTGGAGGACCTGGCCGAGAAGATCGCCGTCTACCGCAGGGCGCGGGAGGGGCACGGGCACGGCAGGGGGCACGTCACGCTCATGGTCCACACCTTCGTGGGGGAGGACGAGGACGAGGTCCGGGAGACGGTGCGGGGGCCGATGACCGACTACCTCCGGAGCGCCGTGGACCTGATCAAACAGGCGGCGACCTCCTCCCCGCAGCTCACCCTCCGGTCCCGGCAGACCGGGAAGAGCCCGGTTGAACTCTTAGAGTCCAAGGACCTCAGCGAGGAGGACATGCGGGCCCTCCTGGACCACGCCTTCGAGCGCTACTTTAAGACCAGCGGGCTCTTCGGAACCCCGGAGACCTGTCTCGATACGGTCCGCAGGCTGCGGGCCGCGGACGTGGACGAGATCGCCTGTCTGATCGACTTCGGCGTGGAGACCGGGGCCGCCCTGGCCCATCTGGAGCACCTCAACGCGCTCAGGGAGCTGGCCTTTGCGGAGGCCGCGCCGGCGGGCGCGTCGATCCCCGACCTGATCGCGGCGCACGGCGTCACGCACCTGCAGTGCACGCCGTCCATGGCCCGTCTGCTCGTGGCGGACGAGGAGACGCGGGGGGCCCTGGGGTCCCTCCGCACGCTCCTGATCGGGGGGGAGGCGTTCCCCGCCGAACTCGCGCGGGAGCTGAGCGGGGTCGTCTCCGGCGACGTCCTCAATGTCTACGGCCCCACGGAGACCACGATCTGGTCCGCCCTCCACCGCCTGGACGGCCCCGAGGACCCCGTGCCCATCGGACACCCCCTGGCCAACACCGGGCTGTATATCCTGGACCGCTACCTGCAGCCCGTGCCGGTGGGCCAGCCCGGAGAGCTGTTCATCGGGGGGCACGGGGTCGTGCGCGGCTACCTGAACCGGCCCGAGCTGACCGCCGAGCGGTTCCTCCCGGACCCCTTCGGCGGGGACCCCGGCGCGCGCCTCTACCGCACGGGCGACCTGGCCCGCTACCGGATGGACGGCGCCGTCGAGTTCCTGGGTCGGCTGGACCACCAGGTGAAGGTGCGCGGCTACCGCGTCGAGCTGGGGGAGATCGAGTCGCTGCTGGACCAGCACCCGGCCGTGCGGACCTCCGTCGTGGTCGCGCGGGAGGACACGCCCGGCGATCAGCGCCTGGTCGCTTACCTCATCCCCCGGGGGGACGGGATGCCCCAGGAGGAGGGGCTGCGCGATCATCTGAGAAAAAAGCTGCCGGAGTTTATGGTGCCCGCCGCCTTTATCTCTCTGGACGCCTTCCCCCTCACCCCCAACGGGAAGGTGGATCGCAAGGCCCTGCCGGCGCCCGACCGGGCCGCGCCTGCGCCGACGAGGGCCTCTGTGGAGCCCCGGGATGAGCTGGAGCGGCAGCTGCTGCGCATCTGGGAGGAGGTGCTGGACCGCCGGCCCGTGGGGGTGTGGGACAACTTCTTCGACCTGGGGGGGCACTCCCTGCTGGCGGTGCGCCTCTTCGCGCAAGTCGAGCAGGCCCTGGGCCGGAAGCTGCCCTTAGCCACCCTCTTCCAGGCCCCCACGGTGGCCCAGCTGGCCGGGGTCCTCCGCGAAAAGGGGTGGTCCGCCCCCTGGTCCGCCCTGGCGCCCATCCATCCCCACGGCTCGCGGCCGCCCTTCTACTTCGTCCACGCGCACGGGGGGAATGTGCTGGGCTACTACGACCTGGCGCGCCACCTGGGCGCGGACCAGCCCTTCTACGGGCTGCAGGCGCAGGGCCTGAGCGGAGGCGACGTCCACCGGTTCGAGGAGATGGCCGTTAGCTACGTCCGGGAGGTCCGCATGCTCCAGCCGCGCGGCCCCTATTTCCTGGGGGGCTGGTGCATGGGGGGGAACATCGCGCTCGAAATGGCCCAGCAGCTCCGGCGGCAGGGGGAAGAGGTGGGGCTGGTGGTCCTGGTCCAGAGCGCCCACCCGGACTACCCCAGGTACCGTCCCGGGGTCACGCGGCTCCACCGTCTGGCCTGCCGCCTGGCGGAGCGGCTCGACCTGGAGGTCAGCAATTTCCTGGAGGCCCAGGCCAAGCCGGCCTACGCCTGGCGGAGGGCGAAACGGATGCTCATCCTCGGCCAGGTGGCCGCAGAGAAGGCCCTCGAAAGGCTGCTCGGCCCGCTGGGCCTGCGGCCTCCGCGCTCCCACGCCCACACCCTGGAGGCCCTGGCCGCGGCCCATCAGAGGACGTATATGGAGTCCAGGCCCCACCCCTACCGGGGCCGCGTCCTCCTCTTCCGGGCCGCGAAGCAGCCCCTGGGGATCTGCCCCGACCCGACGCTGGGCTGGGACGGCCTGATCGAGGGGGAGCTGGATATTCGGGAGGTGCCGGGGCACGCCATCGGCATCCTCTCGGAGCCGCGCGTGGACATCGTGGCCGGGCAGGTGAGGGACTGTCTGGACCGGGCCCGGCGCGCAGGGCGGGCAGCGCCCTATTTCTCTGAGACGAGGTAATCCTTATGGCTATGACCGCTGTTCTTGCCCCACGCATGGAGGCGCCTGTCCGCGCGGAGGCGCGGGTGCTGAACGTGGACCCCCGCACCGACCCCCTGTGGGGGGAGCTGGTCGAACAACACCGGAGCGACGCCTTCCACGCCCCCGGCTGGGTCCGGGTCCTCACGGACACCTACGGCTTCGACGCCCGCGCCCTGGTCCTGGTGGACGAGTTGGGCGTCCCCGCCGCCGGGGTCGCTTACTGCGAGATCGACGATATGATGGGTCCCCGGATCGCCAGCCTGCCGTTCTCCGACTTCTGCGACCCCCTGGTGAGCGACTCTGACCAGTGGGGCCGCCTGGCCGACGAACTCTTAGACAGGGGCCTCCCCGTGTCCGCGCGGTGCCTGCACAACCGCATCCCCCTGGAGGACGAGCGGTTCGCGGTCGTCAAGCAGGCGAAGTGGCACGGCCTGGACCTGCGGCCGGGCCTGGACGCCCTCTGGGAGGGGCTGCACGAGTCCAGCCGGCGGGCCATCCGGAAGGCCCGGCAGAGCGGCGTTGCGGTGCGCGTGGCCCGGGGGGAGGAGGACCTCCGCGCCTTCTTCGAGATGCACCTCAGGGTGCGGAAGCACAAGTACCGGCTCCTGGCGCAGCCCTATTGCTTCTTCCAGAATATCTGGCGGCGCTTCGTGGAGGCGCAGAGCGGCCTGCTGATGCTGGCAGAACACGGGGGCCGAGTCGTGGGAGGCGTCCTGTTCCTGGAGTGGAAGGACAGGCTCTACTACAAGTTCAATGCCTCCTGCGCCGAGGACCTCCCGTTCAGGCCCAACGACCTCCTGATGTGGGAGGGCATCCAGTACGGAAAGGCGCAGGGGTTCGCGCGCCTGGACCTGGGCCTGAGCGACTGGGACCAGGAGGGCCTGATTCGCTACAAGCGCAAATATGCCACCGAGGAGAAGACCATCTCCTTTCTGCGGCACGACCCCGTCGGGGTCCCCAACCCGCAGACGCAGCGCATCCGACAGCTCATGCCGCAGCTCACGGACCTGTTCACGGACGGCGCCGTGCCGGACCGGATCACCGAACAGGCCGGGGAGGCGCTCTACAGGTTCTTTGTGTGATACAAGGTCAGTAAGTTCCAATGGCCCCTGATGCCCACGATTCAGGCGATTTTATCGTTAGGCGTAGGGGCGATCCTATGTGATCGCCCGTCGGCCTGATGCGATAGAATCGCCGGGCAGGGCGGGGAACGATCCGGTGAATCGTTGGTGGGGTGGCACGCAGGGCCCACACCACCTAACGCTCCCATGAGGTCGCGTTCCACCGCCCTCTTACGCCAAGGGGTAAACCGACAGATTTTGGGCATAAAGGCCAATTCAGAAGGAGGGGCGATGCAGATGCGTTGGAAAGACTGGCCTGCGACGCTTCTGTGCGCAGCCGGGTTTATCCTGAGTTGTGGCCGATCTTCCCCGCCTCCCATTGTACCTCCCATAGCCCCCGGACCGGGCGTCCGGGAGGGGGTGCTCTGGTCGACTGACCACGAGACCGGGGACCTTTCGGACTGGTATAGAGCGCATGGCGGCGGGGTGTTCAATTCCGGCACCGGCCGGGTCTCCGTGACGACGGAGGCCGCCCACACCGGCTGGTATTCGGTCAAGATGGAGGTGTGGGGAATCGATCAGGGGGTGCAGGCGTGCAGGCTCTTCCGCTGGGGGGAGCGTCTGACGGAGGGCTACTTCAGCGCCTGGTACATGTTTCCCGTCCTTCCGCAGGTGAACGACTGGTTGACGATCTTTGAGTTCAAAAAGAGGGCCGTCCAGGACTCGGACGCGGTCGCCGACTCCACAAGGAGCGTCCTTCAGGACTCGATCAGGAGGGAGATCATCGACCCCACGTGGTACAATGAGGTCAGAATGCGCCCTCAGGGGATCGTCCTCACTCTCTCCCATTGGAACAAGTTGTGGAACCTCCCCGGCAATGTCCAGGACGCGCCGCTGATCCAGGCGGGCAGGTGGTTCCACATCGAATGGTATTATAAAACGTCTGATGTGAAATGGTTGTTTGCTAAATTGGCTCGGATTGGGTAGAGTAGAGGCACCATTTTCTTCATCTGGAGGTGCCTTATGCTCATTCCAATTAACGAGTTGTTTTTGGTG
>Ga0114945_10001746_pt1 | contig 13236 bp, 9 predicted proteins | sample OV2TP3_FD_87194 | JGI IMG/M metagenome (GOLD analysis project Ga0114945, IMG submission 87194) | Hot spring microbial communities from Beatty, Nevada to study Microbial Dark Matter (Phase II) - OV2 TP3 | ecosystem: Environmental > Aquatic > Thermal springs > Hot (42-90C) | place: USA: Beatty... | reverse complement strand
GGCAGAAGGCATACGTCTCCCCCAGTCCGATGGTGACGAGCGCGATCCCGACGAAAACCGCCCCCATGATTCGCGGCTCCGCTTTGCCGTCGGGCGGGGCCAGAAGGAAGAGAAGGCCGATGAGAAGGTGAAATACGGGAATCAACGAGAGGAGGCCTTTGATCCCCGCCAGGACGTAGTGAAAGGTCGTGAGAAGCTTGAGGTGCTCTTCGTCCGGACTCGACGTGGGAGAAGCCGCCTGCAGGAATTCCTGGCAGTGGGGACACTTGATCGCCTCGGGTCGGATCGGTTCGCGGCAGAACGGGCATGTCCGCATGGGAGGAGGATACCTTGGCCGGACGGATTGTCAACGCCGGAGGCGGAGCGAATTCAGAACGACGGTGATCGAACTCAAGGCCATCGCCGCCGCCGCCAGCATGGGGTCGATGCCGATTCCGGCCCATCGGAGCGCGCCCGCGGCGAGCGGGATGAGGAGGGCGTTGTAGCCGAAGGCCCACGCGAAGTTCTGGTTCATGACCGACCGCGCCCGGCGACTCGACTCGATCGCGATGGGGACGGATCGAAGATCGTCCCGGAGAAGGACGAGGTCGGCCGCTTCGATCGCCACGTCGCTTCCGCGCGCGACGGCGACGCCGAGATCGGCCTGCGCCAGGGCCGGTGCGTCGTTGATGCCGTCTCCGACCATGGCGACCCGCTCTCCCGAGTGTTGGAGTTGTTTCACGAGCGCCGCCTTGCCGTCGGGAAGAGTCTCGCCGTGCGCCTCGGAGAACCCGAGTTCCCGGGCGACGGCCCCCGTCGTCGTGGCGTCGTCGCCGCTCACCATCGCGATCCGCACCCCGAGCGACCGGAGGCGCGCGAGAGCCTGCGCGGCTTCGGGGCGTGTCCGGTCGGATAGGGCGATGAGTCCAAGGAGCTCACCGCCCACCGCAACGAGGACGGGGGTGCATCCACCGGCCGCGGCTCGGGAGACCTCCGACTCCATCGGGCCGAGCCGGATATCGAAGTAGAGCATCAAGCTGCGGCTCCCTACGACGACTTCCCGATCGGCGACCTTCGCTACGGCGCCTAAGCCCGGTCGAGCCTCGAAGTCGGTTCCGGGAGGAACGTCCCGAGGCGCCGATTCGCGGATGGCCAGAGCGATGGGATGTTCCGATCCCCGTTCCACCGCCGCCGCGAATCGGAGCACCTCTTCGCGCGAGCGTCCTTCGGTGGGGACGACCTCGCGGACGCTGAGGCGTCCCTCGGTCACCGTTCCCGTCTTGTCGAGGAGCACCGTGGTGACCCGCGAGGCGCTCTCCAGCGCCTCGGCGCTCTTCACGAGGATTCCGAGCTGCGCGGCTCGTCCGGTGGCCACCATCACGGCGGTGGGGGTCGCCAGGCCCAGCGCGCACGGACAGGCCACGAGGAGAACGGCGACGGCGGAGAGTAGGGCGTCCGCGGGCCGGCCCGCAAGGAGCCAGGAGAGGGCGGTGACGACCGCGATCGCCAGGACGGCGGGGACGAATCGACGCGCCCAGGCGTCGGCGAGGCGCTGCACGCCGGCCTTCGAGCACTGGGCCTCTTCGACCAGGCGCACGATCTGAGCGAGGGCCGTTTCTCGGCCGGCACGGTCGACCTCCGCGAGCAGCGTGCCGTGAGTGTTGAGAGTTCCGCCCAGGATTCGCGAGCCCAAGGTCTTTTCGACGGGTCGACTCTCTCCCGTGATCATGGATTCATCGACGGCGCTCGTCCCCTCCCGAACGATTCCATCGGCGCCGATTCGCTCGCCGGGGCGAATGCGAAGGAGGTCGCCGATCCGAAGATCTTGGGAGGGGATTTCGATTTCCCCTCCCTCGCGAACCACGGTCGAGGAGCGTGGGGAGAGCTCGAGGAGCCGTCGGACGGCGGCTCTCGTCCCCCGACGGGCTCGCAGTTCGAGGACGCGTCCCACGAGGAGGATGGCCACGATCGAACCAGCGGTGTCGAAGTAGGTCGCGCGTCCGGTGAGGAGGGATCCTAGGCTGTAGGCCATGGCGGCATTGGTGCTTACGGATACGAGAGTGTTCATGTCGGCCGTGAGTCTTCGCAGTCCGCGGAGAGCACCGGCATGAAACGAGAATCCGAATCCGTAGACCAACGGGAGCGCCAATGCGAATTGGATCCAGTCGGCGATCGGCGGTGGAACGAGCGGACGGCCGAGGATCATCGATTGCATCGAGAGCAGCATGAGCGCGGCGGCGGTGGGGAGGGCGAGCATCAGTCGCAGGCGAAGGGGACCCGGTTCCGCTTCGGGAGATGGGGACGAGTCTCGTTCGAGGGAGGCCGTGACGCCGGACGATCCGATTGCGCTGAGGATCAGGGAGGCATCGGCGAAACCCGGGAGGTACTCGACGGAGGCTCGACTGGTGGCGAAGTTGACCGAGGTTCGGGTGATTCCGGGGATGGCCCGGATCGACTCCTCGATTCCCTGGACGCGGGAGGCGCAATCCAGGCCCTCCAAGCGGAACGCGGCGTGGGACGTGACGGCTCGATATCCCCGTTGTCGGAGCGTTTCGACGAGCACCGGAGCTCGAAATTCCTTCGGGTGGATGGAGACCTTGGCCCGTTCCGCGGCGAGGTTGACGGAGGCCTCGACCACTCCGGGCACGGTGGTGCAGGCCTCTTCGATCGTCTTCACGCAACTCGCGCAGTGCATCCCGCGGATGGGGACGTCCAAGAAAACGGTCGGCATGGATGGGATTGTAGCGAGCGTCTGGGTTATAGTGGAAGAAGGACGCCTTCCGTGGGGATGAATCTTCTCCTCGAGTGTCCGAATTGCGCGGCGCGGTATCCGCTCAAGCGGCACGAACCGGATCGTCGGGTTCGCTGCCGGAAGTGTCGGGCTCCGATGGTGATTCCGCGGCTTCCGTGGGAGGAAGTCGCGGAGAAGGGCGAGGCCCCTCAGCTTGCGCCGGAGGTCAAAGCCAAGATCGTTCGGTCCTTCCGGCTGCGTCGGTGGCTGCTCGCGTCGGTCCTGTTCGTGTTGTCCGCGGGGCTCGGGGTGGTGGTGCTGATTCGCCGAATGGGGAGTCAAGCGGGTTCGGCGCGAGCGGAGTCCGTGGATTCGCCGATGTCCTTCGAGAAGGTATTCGAGGAGAATCGACGATCCCCTCTCCCGCTCAAGACGGGCTACGAGTGGGTGCTGAAATCGGGAGGGACGACCGAAGAGCGGCGGGTCATCGGATCGCACTTGGGACCCGGCAATCTCCCCCAGTTCGAAATGGCGGTGACCGGCAGGGGTGGAGGAGTCCGCCGGCTGCTGCGATGCGGCAACGACGGGGTCCGCGTGGTCGAGGAAGTGTCGGCGACTGGGAAGAAGACGGCCTATCACCCTCCGTACCTTTGGATTCCGCGGCCTCTGCACATGGATAGCAGATGGTCCCACCGGGGGGGGGTAGAGGAGGACGGCCGATTCCTCGAACTGATCCTCGAATACCGCGTCGCGTACGTCGAGGCGGTGACGACGCCCGCGGGGACCTACTCGTGCTACAAAGTCGAGATTACCGGGCGCCGCGGTACGACAGAAGTCAATGAAGCCGAATGGCTTGCGCTCGGCGTTGGTCTCGTCAAACGACGCCTCCGCGCCTCCTCCGGCGAACTCGATGAGTTCCTCCTCCAACGCGCCTCCCGCCCCTCCGAATGATATAGAAATAGCCAGGCTTCTTTTATATCATGATATAGAAATAGCCTGGCTATTTCTATATCATGCGCGGGGGTGGTAGCGGCGATGGATCTCGCGGAGACGGTCGTGATCGACGTGGGTGTAAACCTGCGTGGAGGAGATCTTGGAATGGCCGAGCATTTCCTGAACGTAGCGGAGGTCGGCGCCCCTTCGAACGAGATGGGTGGCAAACGTGTGGCGAAGGGTATGCGGATGGACCGCGTCGAGGAGGCCCGCGCTCTGGGCGGCGCGTCTTACGAGACGCCAGAGCGTCTCCCGGCGAAGGGGAAAGAGACGTTCCCCCCGGGGCACGAACTCCCGAAGCCGCCTGATCGAGCGCCTCCCGATCGGAACGATCCGCTCCTTGCCCCCCTTGCCGCGACAACGAACGTAGCCGACTTCCAGGTTGACGTCTTCGGTCCGAAGGGATACGAGCTCGGAGGCCCGAATCCCCGAGGCATAGAGCAATTCCAGAATCGCGCGATCCCGTGTCGAGAGGTCCGGCCCGTCGACCAAGGCGTTCACTTCGCGCTCGGAGAGGGGATGCGGCAGGGGAGCGGGACGCCGGGGAGGAAGAAGATGCTTGCGCAGGTCCTCGCGGAGGAGCCCTTCCGCCAGCAAGAATCTCAGGAAGGACCGGAGCGAAGCGACGTGGCGCGCCACGCTCGCAGGCGCCAACCCAAGGCCGCTCAGCTTCGCCGCAAACTCCCGGACCGTCTCTCCCTCCAGCCTCCCGCCCGAAATCTCCTCGAATCGCCGCAGGTCTCGCCCATACGCGGCGACCGTGTGGACGGAATACCCGCATTCCACCCGCAGATACTCCAGGAAGCCGTCGCACCACTCCTTCATCCACCGAATTCATCGGCCGAATTCCCGGCGCCGGCATAGCTGCTTGCGCGGGATCGGAGACTCCACTATGATGCGTGCGATGAAAACTGCCTTCCTCCTCCTGACCCTCGCCCTCGCCGTTCCGGCACAGGACGCCCCCAAGCAGGAGCGCAAGACCGGAAAGGCCGCCCGAGTCAACGACACCGTCATCACCTGGGATGAGGTCTATCTCAAGTTCAAGACCTTCAAACCGAGCGATATCACCGAAGAACTTCTGCGCGTCGAACTGCGCAAACTCGTGGAGGAGCAGCTCTTCCTCCAGAAGGCGCGCGAGCTCAAGATTGCGGTTACCGAAAGGGAAGTGGACGAGGCCGTCGAACGGGTCGTCCGCGCCTATCGAGGCAAGGAGAGTTTCGAACAGTACCTCCGATGGATGAAGATGACTCCCACGGAACACCGCGAGCTGCGACGCAAGGATCTCCTCGAGATCAAGCTGTACCGCCATCTCATCCAAGCGGGCATGAAGGGAGATGCCACCCTCCTCGTGGAGATGATCGCCCCGGACGACGTCCGCGCGTATTACAACGCCCATCGCGAACGCTTCAAGCCCATCCAGCATTGCTCCGTCTTCCGGATCGGCCTCCAGTGGCGGACCGAAGAGGAGCGAAAATTCAAGCGGCGACTCGCGGAATCCCTTCGCCGGAAGATCGAAGAAGGCACGGACATGTACCTCGTCGCCCAATACCATTCGGATATCCGAGTGCAGGAAAACGGCAAGTCGGATTTCGTCGTCCGCGAACTCAAGCGGGACAACACGTTCTTCTCCCCCGAGACCACCCGATATCTCTTCGAGACTCTTTCCGTCCAAACCCTCAGCCCGGTTCGGGAGGACGGCCAATCCTTCAACCTCTTTTACGTGCTCGACCGGATCAATCGACCTGAGGAGTCGTTCGAGGAGGCCCAGGTCAAGATCCGAAGCGAGCTGGAGCACAAGAAGAGAGAGGAAAACCGGAGCAAGCTCCGCGGCGAGCTCCTCAAGAAGGCCTACGTCGAGCCCCCGGATCTGTTTCCGTAGCCCGTGAAGGACTACTCGCAAACTCTGGCCGAAGTGCGCCGAAGAATCGAAGCCGCCGCCCTCCGTGCGAGACGCGATCCCGAGTCGATCCGCCTCGTGGCCGTGACCAAGTCCCTCCCGAGAGAGGAGATCGCTCCCTTGGCCGCCCTCGGGATCTCCGATATCGGCGAGAATCGGATCCTCGAAGGGGCGGATCGCCGGAGAATCGTCGGGAGTTCCTTCCGCTGGCACATGATCGGGCACGTTCAGACGAATAAGGTGAAGAGGCTCCTCGAGTGGGTAGACGTCCTCCACTCCCTGGACCGCATCTCTCTTGCCGAGGAGCTCGAGAAGCACCTCGCCCAGACTCCGCGAAAGCTCCCGAGCTTCGTGCAAGTGAATGTCAGCGGGGAGGCTACGAAGGGGGGATTCGCGGCCGGAGAAACCCCGGAGGCCGTGACCCTGTTCCGGCGCGATTTTCCGCACCTCGACATCGTCGGCTTGATGACGATGGCGCCCGAGGGCGCCGACGCGCGTCCCCACTTCCGCCGATTGAGCGGACTGGCAGAGCAGTGCGGCCTGGCGCAGCTGTCCATGGGGATGAGCCAGGACTATGAAATCGCCGTCGAGGAGGGAGCGAGCGTACTTCGGATCGGGAGCGCCCTGTTCTCCGGCTGAATTTGCGAGTCCCGCCGCGGACCGCATCCGTATAATGTAAGGAGCATACGGGAGGACCGGCTTTGCCTCGACTCGTAATCGAGAACGGTCCCGACAAGGGACGATACGTCGTCGTCTCCGACAAGGGAACCGTCATCATCGGTCGCGACTCGTCCACCGGGCTTCAGCTCCACGACACTATGGCCTCCCGGATGCACTTCAAGATCGAGACCCGCGAAGACGGCTACTGGATCCTCGATCTCGACTCGATGAACGGGACGCTCCTGAACGGAAAGCCGCTCCAGGAATCGCGATTGGCCTACGGCGATCTCGTCAAAGTCGGAGAGACGCTCTTCTCCTTCGTCTCGGAGGAGGGGCCCGCCGGGGAACTCACCGGCCAAAAAATCGCCGGGTATCGCATCTTGGAACGCATCGGCCGGGGCGGTATGGGAACGGTGTACAAAGCGGAGCAGGTCGATCTCCAACGAATCGTGGCGCTCAAGGTGCTGTCCGAGGAGCACGGGGCGGAAAAGGAGTTCATCGAACTTTTCGTTCACGAGGCGAGGGCCGCGGCGCGACTCAACCACCCGAACATCGTCCAGGTCTACGACGTCAAACGCCAGAGCCATCTCTACTTCTTCTCGATGGAGTACGTCCCCGGCGGAAGCGTGCAGGAGATCCTGGCCAAGGACAAGAAGCTTCCGGTCCCTCGCGCCGTCCGCATGATGCTCGACGTCGCGCGGGGCATCGAGTATGCCCACTCCAAGGGGATCGTCCACCGGGACATCAAACCCGACAACCTGATGATCGCCGAGGACGGAAAGGTGAAGCTCGGCGATCTTGGTCTGGCCCGGCGCGTGGACGAGAAGATCGGCCCCGTCGAGGAGAGATCGGTCATCGGCACGCCTCACTACATCGCGCCGGAGCAGGTCTTGGGCCGGGGAGCCGATTTCCGGAGCGACATCTACTCTCTCGGGGCCACCTTCTACAGGATGCTCGCGGGTTCTACGCCGTTCGCGGCACCGAGCATCCGAGACCTCGTCAACAAGAAGGTCCGGGAGGATCCGATCCCTCTTCAGCAGGCTCATCCCGAGATCCCGCGGAGTGTCTCGGACCTCGTACAGAAGATGATGTCGCGCGATCCTGCTCACCGCCACCAGACCGCCTCCGAAGTCGTGGCGGATCTGGAGCGGATTCATCGCGAGCTGGTGGGGAATCTCCCGGAGGGCACTTCGACGGTGCCGATGGCGGTCTCGAATCGGAAACTCCTCCTGGTGGCCGTCGGTCTTCTCGTCGTCTTGGTCCTAGGATCGGTCATCGCCGCGATCGCGATCAAGCGGGGTCCGACCGCGCCGACTCCCGGGGTTCCGCCCGGGGCGCCGGACGATTTGGCCGAGCGGATGCTCCAAAACGCGAAGGCCTACGAGTTCAACCAGATGGACCGTAACGATGCGGAGTCCATCCGACGGGCGATTCAGGAGTACAAGACGATTCTGGATCGGCACCCCGCGGGTTCGGATCCGAGGCTCCTTCGAGTTCTCGGGGAGGCGCGGGAGGCTCGGACCCGCTTGGAAGGGATGCTTCGGGAATGCCTGGCCGCCAAGGCGCTCGCAGAATCGTGCGAGGCGGTGGACGTGAGCAATTGGCTGGGTCTCAAGCTCGCCTTCGATCGAGGCCAGTACAAGGAAGGATTGGCTCGTCTCGACGAGACCGTCAAGGCGTATCACGACTTCGCCCAACGAGAGGAATTCCGAAAAACGGAAGCGGCGGACAAGGCGCGCAAGAGGGAAGACTACATCTTGAAGTGGAAAGTCGAGATGGAGCGGTGGCAAGGGGAGTATGGCCGGCTTATCGCCGAGGTCGAATCGCTCGAGGAGCGGAAAAAGTACCGGGAGGCCTGGCGGCTTCTCTCGGACTTCGCGGCCAAGGCGGCCGAAGCCCGCCTCCCGTGCGAATTCGCGAAGGATCGATACGACAGCATTCTCTTCATGGAGGAGGCCGAGGCCCGGAGAAAAAAGCTGGTCTCTCGCGCGGAGGCGGACTACTACACGGTCGAGTCGGAAGCCAAGAAGGTCCTGAACGACCGCGAGAAAAGCACGGAACGGTACGACGCGATTCTGAAAAAGCTCGACGAGATCATCCAGGGATCCGTCGAGGATCTCGCGACCTCGGCCACGCTTCTCCGCCGCAATCTCGAGGAAGACTTTGCGCGATGGAGGAAGGAGGAGGCGGACCGCTCCGAAAAAGTCCGCCGCGAACGGCTCCGCATCGAACGGGAGTCGTTCGAGAAGGCCTGTTGGGACGCGCGAGATCACGTTCGGGGATTCCGCTTCAAGGAGGCTCTCGCCGTCTTCAAGTCGATCCAGGGGCGCGCGACCGGCGAGGAGTACGGGCCGCGTCTGGGCCGACGGATCGACGAGATGCAGCGGGCCATCGCCTTCCTGGAGGCGATCGTGACGGCCTTCAAGAAGGGCGACTTCGAGAAGGCCTACTCCCGGGGGGAGACCGAGGGGACGATCACGGAATTCACGGAAGCAGGGTTCTGGCTTCGGGTTCCTCAAGGGGGCAGCCGGCACATCGACTACTCGGCTCTCCAGCCCAAGGAGTTCTATCAATTCATCAAGAGCTCCTGGAAGAAGGAGATGGATCCCCACGCCGTCGTAGGGTTCGCGGTGATCCTGATGGAATTCGGTCTGTACGAGGAAGCCAATCGCGGCTTGGAGGGGATTTCGAAAACGGTCGAGTCGGATGCCGTTCTCAAGGCGTTCTGCGCGCGGTACCTTCGCCTCCTTGCGGACGGGGAGTACACGGACAGCGAGGAGATCGAGGCGATCAAGCGGTTCGCGAGGCTGAAGTCCTTCATCCAGCAAGGGAACATCAAGGCGATCAAGGACGAGGTCGACCTGCTCCGGCGCCGGTACGGTCGGACTTCGACGTTTCAGAAATCGCAGTCGGTCATCGACGAGGCCCTGAAGACGATCGCCGGCGAAGGGACCGATGAGGACAAGAGCAAGCTCAAGTCGGAACGATGGAAGCTACTCGAAGACAAGGTGGCTGCGGAAAAGAACGAATCGATCCGCCGGCAGGCGGACATCGTGGTACGTCTGCAGAGGATTCGCGACAACGACCAGCGGAACCTCCAACTGGGCGAGATGTATGCGGCCCATGGGAAGTGGGTCGACTCCACGAGTCGATGGCTGGAGGCCCAGGCAGGCTTGGCGAAGCTCCTGCGCCCGCGGGAGGGTAATGCGGGAGTGTTGAAGGCGTTGGGGCTTCTCTATGTCGGACTCCTTCGGAACAGCGTCGTCGGGAACAACCCCACGCTGGAGAAGCGCGTTCGGGAAGAGGCGGCCGGCCGGTTCAAGGACGGAAAGGCGCACGAGTGGTGGAACGCTCGGTTGGAGGAGTTCGAGAAATGGCAGAAGCACCGATTCCCCGGTGCGGGGGCTCGGCTCCAGGCCTATCTTCGAGAAATGCGGGAAAACCCCGACGATCCGGAGCGTATCTGGCGGGTGGCCGAGACGTACTCCATCGATCTTCAGAATCTCTCGGAGGCGCGGGGATACTATCTGTTCCTCCTCGAGAACCATCCGGACTTCGAGCAGGTGAAGAGCGGCGAGTGCCTCTACCGGTTGGCGGAAATCCTGTATCAGTTCAAGGAGATCCCGGAAGCGTTGACCCGATACAATGAGCTGATCGAGTCGTACCCGCACCACCCCGCCGTCAAGGGAGGGGAGGAGGGGCGGGCCGTCGCAGGGCGGCGAGAGGAATGCTACCGGCTCTTCAAGTGGATGGGATACGAGAAGTAGCGCCGACCCGATGAAGCACGTCGTCTCCCTGGTCTCCGTGAAGGTCGTCCCGGGCGCTTCGCGGGACCGCATCGTCCGGTGGGGAGAGTGGCTCAAGGTGTGCGTGACGGCGCCGGCGGAGCGCGGTCGGGCCAACGAGGCGGTCCTGGAACTGCTCTGCGGTTTTTTCGGGGCGCCCGTGACGCTTCGATCGGGAGCCGGCTCGCCGCGAAAGATCGTAGCCGTTAGTCTCCCGCAGGCCCAAGTGCAGGAACGGATTCGGACTTGTCCGGAGGGATGAGGCGGATGGAGCTCAGAGAGAGAATCGCGCACGCCGTCGAGGCCATTCGGGCCCGTCAGAAACCGGAATTCGCCGTCATCCTCGGAACGGGCCTGGATGCGCTCGCGGAGAAGATCAAGGTCGAACGGGAGGTGCCGTACTCGAAGATCCCGCACTTCACTCCCCCGACGGCCCCCGGGCATCGGGGGGAATTGGTGCTGGGAACGCTCGAGCGGAGGCGCGTGGTCGCCCTGCGAGGGCGCCTTCATCTCTACGAAGGACACACGCCGGACGAGGTGACCTTTCCGGTCCGCGTGGCGCGCTCTCTCGGTGCGAGAGCCCTCATCGTCTCGAACGCCGCCGGGGGGCTCAACCCGCTTTTCTCCAAGGGCGACTTGATGCTCATCGACGACCACATCAATCTCATGGGAACGAATCCTCTGATCGGGCCGAACGACGACGCGATCGGCCCGCGGTTCCCGGACTTGTCCGAGCCCTACGATCGGCCCTTCCTCGAACTGGGCGAGAAGCTCGCCATCGCTGCGGGGTTTCCGGTGCGTCGGGGCGTCTATGCCGCCATGACGGGGCCGTGCCTCGAGACCCGCGCCGAATACCGCATGTTGCGCACCCTCGGGGCGGACGCGATCGGGATGTCTACGGTGCCGGAGGTCATCGCGGGCGTCCACTGCGGCTTCCGCATTCTGGGCGTCTCCGTCATCACCGACTTGTGTCTTCCCGACGCGCTCAAGAAGCTCAGTCTCGAGGACGTCATCGCGACCGCTCGGACGACCGAGCCGATGATGACCGAGCTGATCCGTCGATTCTTGGCCGCCGCGCGGTTGTGACGGATCGCCGGTTCTTGCGAGTCCGATCGGTCCACACCCCCACGAGTTTCGATCCGCCTCGGAATCGAAGGGAGTGGGAACGCCGGGCGGTCGAACTCCGGACGCGGATCCTGGCGGTGGCGGGGCTGCGTCCCATGCCGGAGCGAACGGAGATCCGTCCGCATCTCTCTCGCGTCCTCGATCGTGGTCGGTATCGCATCGAGAATCTCTGGTTCGACACGGGACGGGGAACGCGCGTGGCGGGGAATCTCTACATGCCGGAAGGCGCGGGCCCGTTTCCGGCGGTGTTGCATCCGCACGGACACTGGGTCGAAGGCCGCGCCGCGGACGATGTGGACGGATCGTCCCAGGCGTTTTGCCTTTCGCTCGCGCGGGCGGGCTACGTCGTGTTCGCGTGGGACATGATCGGATACAACGATGCGCGCTGCCTTCCGCACGATTTCTCGGATCGGAGGGCGGCGCGGCTCGGAATCACCCTTCTGGGTCTTCAACTCTGGAACGGTCTTCGGGCCGTCGATTTCGTCGCCGCGCATCCCGGCGTGGATGCCGGGCGAATCGGAATCGCGGGAGCTTCGGGCGGCGCGACGCAGGCGATGCTTCTCGGGGCGGTCGAGGGGCGGGTGCGCGCTTCGGTCCTCGTCTGCATGATCTCCTCCACGATGCAAGGCGGCTGCGTCTGCGAGAACGCGCCGGGACTCCGGATCGATACGAACAACGTGGAGCTGTCCGCCCTCTTCGCGCCCCGGCCCCTTCTCCTCGTATCGGCGACCGGCGATTGGACCGCGCGTACGCCGCGGAGGGAGTTTCCCGCGATCCGAAAAGTCTATCGCCTGTACCGGGCCGCTTCGTCCGTCGCGAATTCTCATTTCCGTCTGCCGCACAATCTCCTCCCCGAGAGCCGGGAGGCTGCCTACGCGTGGCTGGCGCGGCACCTGGCAGGACCCTTCGCCCAGGAGGAACCGTATCGGGCGGAGAAAATCTCGGATCTCCTGGCTCGCCCGCCACGACCCGTCCGGGTCCGGACGAGACTCCTCAAGGAGGGTCGCGCAAGGAGCCGCGTGGACGGGGAGGCCCTGCGCCTATGTTCCGGAATCGAAATGCCGAAGCGATTCGTGGAAGGAGAACATTGGATCGGTCGTCCGGGTGTGGGAGATCGCATCCCCATCCGATGGATCGGGGAGGGGAGGGGAACCACTCTTGTCGTTCACGACGGCACGCCCCAGTGGCGCGGTCCGGGGCGAGCCCTGATCGTGGACGTCTTCGGGATCGGGAGCTCGCGCGGTCCGGATCGACGGGCACGATCTGCGGTGCTTTCGAGATCTTTTTGGGCGCGCCTGGCGCGCTGGAGCGGACGGGCCCCGCGCGTTCGAATAGCCCTGGACGACTACTTCACCACCTACAACCGCTCGGACGACGCGGAGCGCATCCAGGACGTCGTGACGGCGATGAGCTGGTTGAAGCCCGGCTTCCGACTCTTCGCTCGAGGTCGCGCGGCCGCTTGGGCTTCGGTGGCGGCCCTCATCGCGCCCCGAGCGGGTGCAGTGGACGTGAAAGGGACGGTAGAACTCGATCTCCCCTGCGCAGAGCTGTTCTTCTCGCGACGGTTTATCCGATAGTATTTCTAGAGGGGGTGCGACGGCGAGGAGGCTCTCATGTCTGTCTTGAAGGCGAAGTACGATCGGAGCAAGTTCACGTTAGCCAACCCGGAGCCATGGAAGAAGCTGGAACGGATCAAGGGTCCTGCATTTGCCGCGTATCGCGCTCTCCTCGCCGAAGCAGAGAAGGGGCATGTCTTGACTCGCTTCCCGGTGGAGGTCGTGATCAAGACGACGCTCAACTGCAACCACCGCTGCGCCAAGTGTCTTCACGGGATGGGCGTGTTCCCGGCGGGTCCTCGATATAACATGAGAATCGAGACCCTACGGAAGGTGCTTGAGGAAGGAAAGGAGAAGGGACTTCAGAGCGTGGTCTTCACGGGGGGCGAACCGACGCTGCATCCGCAGATTCGGGGATTCCTGACCTACGCCGGCACCCTGGCCTTTCCAGATCTGAGTTTGGTCACGAACGGTTCGAGGCTCAGCGAGGAACTCATCGACGTCATCATT
>Ga0114945_10001745_pt1 | contig 13242 bp, 15 predicted proteins | sample OV2TP3_FD_87194 | JGI IMG/M metagenome (GOLD analysis project Ga0114945, IMG submission 87194) | Hot spring microbial communities from Beatty, Nevada to study Microbial Dark Matter (Phase II) - OV2 TP3 | ecosystem: Environmental > Aquatic > Thermal springs > Hot (42-90C) | place: USA: Beatty... | reverse complement strand
TCCGCCAGATCGAGGCGAAGGCGCTGAGAAAGCTGCGCCACCCCTCGCGCTCCGAGCGGCTGAAGAGCTTCCTCGACCAGGAAGGCGGTTAGATCCCGGCGGGATTGGCAAGACAGGGGCCGCACAAGCGGCCCTTTGTTTGTGTAAGCTTTTCGGACGGGCCGGTAGCTCAGCCGGTCAGAGCAGGGGACTCATAATCCCTTGGTCCCTGGTTCGAATCCAGGCCGGCCCATTCCTTCCTTCATCGCGGACGGCCCCACGCTGTCCGAGAGAATTGATATCATGATATCAATAGCTTTCCGAGGAGCCTCGCATGGCCCAGTTTGTCGTACGCCATCTTGAAGACGACGTGAAAGCGCGCTTGAAACGTCGCGCCGAACGGCACGGGCGCAGCACGGAAGAGGAAGTCCGGCACATCTTGCGAAACGCCGTCAGGGCGGAGAACAGACCTGCTTCGAAGCTGGGGTCGCGCATTTCGAGGCGCTTCACCAAAGCGGGTTTGACGCAGGATCTGCCGGAACTGCATGGCCAGTTGCCGCAGTCGGCCGACTTCGGCAAGTGATCGTTCTCGATACCAACGTCCTCTCGGCATTGATGCGCCAGGCGCCGGAGGCGCCGGTGGTCGAGTGGCTGGATCGCCAGCCGTCCGAATCCGTCTGGATAACCAGCGTCACCCTGTTCGAGGCACGGCTCGGCCTCGCTCTTCTCCCCAAGGGCCGGAAGCGGCAGACAATGGAAGCGGCCTTTGACAAGCTGCTGGTAGAAGACCTGGAAAACCGGGTGCTGGACTTCGACGGCGCCGCCGCGACCGAGGCGGCCGCGCTGGCCGCCGCGCGACAAAGGGCGAGGCGGCCGGTGGACATGCGCGACACCCTGATCGCCGGCATCGCGCTTGCGCGACGCGCGACGCTGGCGACTCGAAACGTGAGGCATTTTGCGGATCTGAAAGTGTCGGTAGTGGATCCGTGGAACGCCGGGGACCGATAGATTGCCGGCACGGAATTACATGTTCGAGAAGGTGACCCGGTGAAAACGATGGATTTCGCTGCGCGCACGTTTCCGTCGCGCATCGCGGAACTCGGCTTTTCGCTCGCGCTGCCGCGCGATTGGATCGAGCACGCGCTTCCGGACGAGACGCCGGATTTCGACGATCCGGCGCGCCTGGTCGCGCTCGCCGCCGTGACCGCGCCGCACGCGGCGATCGTGCTGGCGGTCGCGGCGCGGCCGGCGTACGCCGAAGGCACCCTCTCGGACTGGGGGCGCTGGCTGCTGGAAAGAGAGTCGGCGAGCGTGCGCGCGATGGGTGAAGGCCGGCTCGGTGAATTGCCGGCGCTCGTCGCCGAGGCGACGAAGGACTCCGAAGTGGGCACGCTGCTATTGCGCACCGCGTTCGCCGAGGACGGCGCTCGCCTGATCAACGTCACGCTCACGGCGCCCGAGCTGCTGGCGGACGCCGTGCTTTCGGTCTGGCAGGCGGCGCTCGAATCGTTCGCGCTCGCCGCGCCGCGCGGCCCGACGGTGCCGGTGTACCCTCCGGCCGGCGCGCCCGCTCCGCCGCCCGCCGCGGCCGGCGCGATGGCCGCCTATGCGCTTGCCGACGACGCGGCGAGCTTCGATCCCGAGCATCCGGTCAACGCGCGCCTGCGCGAGCAGGGCGTGGGGTTCGTGCCGAGAATTGTCGAACTCGATGCGCCGGGCCGATGCGCAAGGCTTGCGTGCGCAGCGCTCTTTGCCGAACTGCAGGTGCCTTTCGGCTGGCACCCGATCGACGACAGCCGGCGGCTGCGCCTGCTCGATCCTTCCGGCGCGGCGCAGATCAGCTTGGATCTGCTCCCCGCGGAGGGCAGGGCCATGAGCGCAATGCTCGACGCGCTCGAGACGGAAGCGCGCGCAGCGTATCCGGCGCCCGAGTTCGCGCGCCTCGGAGAAGGCCGGATCGTCGCGCTCGGCGTTCGCAACATTCACGACGGCGCGCAGGCGCTCGAGCAGTATCACATGCTTGTGGAGGGTCCGGATCCGGAACGAGTGCTGCGCGCGCGCGTGACCTCGATCCCGGAACGGAGTGTCTCCGCAGTCAATCTCGGCGAGCAACTGCTGCTCGGGGTTCGTTTTCTCCAAACCGCCGGCGCGGCTCCGGTTGAAGCCGAGTCGGAGCCGGATCGACCGGCCGTGACGGATCCGGAGTCCGGCCCTGCGGCCTGGTGGACGGCGGCGCAGGCGCTCGAGGCGGCAGGGCGGATCGAGGAGGCCGTTGCGCTCGTGGAACGCGAGTGCAACCTGCTCGGGGCGCTGATTTCGCAGGCGGAGCTTTGGGCTCGAACGATGCACAGGCGCCTCGCAGCGGGCGATCGGGAGGGTGCGCGACAAGCGTGGCGTAATTCCATGGAACTCGCCCGCGCCTACGCGGCGTCGGCGACGAGCGGCGGCGAGGGCGCTGCATTGTCGAGGGAACGCGACGCGTTTCTCGCCAGCCTCGGCCCCGAGCCGGCGAGCGACCCGCAGTGAATGCTCCGCGCATGAGGCCGCTCGGCGCCGCGGGATTCGTGGTGTCCGCGTACCTTGCGCTCTTCGGCGGCGCGCTCTGGCAGCACCTGGCGGGCGATGCAGGAGAGGGCATCGTCTGCGCGGCGCCGGCCGTCCTCGCGGCAGTTCTTTCCGCCACTTCGCAGACCGATCGGCGCCAGTATGCAGCGCGCCTGTTCGCCGCGCTCCTCTTCCTGCCGATCCTCCTTGTCATGTGGGCGACCTCGCACGAGCGCGCGGACCCGTGGCTGTTCGCCTTCGCGCTCGGCCACCTGCTCGGCGTACTCGCCGTGGTCGCGTGGCTCGCGAGCTTTGCGACGCGCATCGATCCTGCGCCGGGGGTCGCGCCGGTCGGGCTCGAAGGGCTGCGCCGCAGGGTCGCGTCGTTGAGCGCTTCCGTCGTGCCGCTCTGCGCGATGCGCGAGGTGCGCCCGAACGAATGGCTGCTCGACCTGCGTGAGCCGGCCGCCGAAGGACGCACCCACCGCGTGCGCCTCGAGGTCGACGAGCAGCGGCATGCCGTCCGCGTGGGAGAGTTCCTCGGTGCGAGCGGCGCAGCGCCGCGCGCCGAGCACGAAGCCAGCATGCGCGGCCCGGGCGACCATTGGTTTGATCCAACCCGGCCCGATGCGCAGTCGATCTGGTCGCGCACCTGGCAATCGACGATGATCGAGCCCGAGCGGCTCGCGCGCGCCGCGCAGCAGCTCGGGCCCGACGGCTTCGAGCAACCGGCGAAGGAGATGTCGCCGGTGGATGGCGAAACGCTGGTGACGCTTCTCGCGGCGCTCGTCACGCGCTCGGGCTACGCGTGGCGGCCGAGACTGCTGCCGGGTCTGCAACGCCGGTGGGCGGAAGCCCAGGAGTGACGCTGTCCTGAGGGCGGTAAACATGGCAGACCGTTTGAAGAACAAGGTGGCGCTCGTCCTGGGCGCGGGCTCGGTGGGTGAGGGCATCGGCAACGGGCGGGCGATCGCGCTAGTCTTCGCGCGCGAAGGGGCGCGCATCATCGGCGTGGACCGGAATCTTGCCGCAGCCGAAGAAACCGCGCGCCTCGTCGCGGCCGAAGGCGGCGAGATGACTCCGCTTGCCGCCGACGTGACGAAGGAGGAGGACCTCCGGCGCGTGGCGCAGGCGGTGATCGCGCAGTGTGGCCGGATCGACATCTTGGTGAACAACGTCGGGGGCAGCATTCCCGGCGGCCCGGAAGAGATCGCGCCCGATGCCTGGCACGCGCAGTTCCATCACAACCTGCACTACGTCTATCTTTCGACCCGCCTTGTCGCGCCGATCATGGTGCGGCAGGGCAGCGGCTCGATCGTCAACATCTCTTCGATCGCGGGGCTGCGCCACCTCGGAAACGATCTCGCGGCCTACGCCGCGGCGAAGGCGGCGGTGCAGCAGTTCACGCGCGTTGCGGCGGTGCGTTATGCGCCGCAGGGCGTGCGCATGAATACCGTCATTCCGGGGCTCATGTTCACGCCGCTCGTCACGGCAAGGCTCGCGCAGCAGCAGGCCGGCGGCGACGTGGAGGCGCTGATTGCCAGGCGGCACGCAAGGCCGCCGATGGGTCGGATGGGCGATGCCTGGGACGTTGCGTATGCGGCGCTGTACTTTGCCTGCGACGAGGCGAAGTACGTGACGGGGGCGGAGCTTGTCGTCGACGGCGGGCTGACCGCGACCGTTCGCTGAAGCCAACGCGAATCGGGCACGGCTGTAGGCCGATCCGGATTAGAATGCCCGCCGTGGAGCGGGCTCCCACGATCGGAGCCCCGGCCCGGGAGGAGAGCCCCACATGCGACTGTATCGGCAGGTCCACGGCTTTCTCGAGGGGAAATCCCCGGGCCTGCTGTTCGCCATTTCGCTCGCCTACATCGCCGCGGTCGCGGCGCTCGACTGGTACGGCGGCGCGACCTTCATCCTTTCGGTCTTCTACCTGCCCGCGATCGCGATCTCGGCTTGGTACGCGAATCGGGCGCTCGGCTATGCGTGCGCAGTGCTCGCGGGGGCGAGCTGGACGGTGGGAACACGCGCCTGGGAGGTGCAGGGGATCGAGGTCGCGAGCTGGAACGCGGCCATTGCGATCGGCACGTTCCTCGTCGTCGCGAAGCTCGTTGCCGACCTGAAGCAGACGATGGCGCGGATCAACGAGCAGGCGATGACCGACTCGTTGACGGGAGCGCTCAACCGGCGCGCGTTCATGGACCGCGTCGGCGCCGAGATCGAAATGCAGCGGCGCCATCACCTTCCTTTTTCGGTCGCCTACTGCGACCTGGACGACTTCAAGGACGTGAACGACCGCTTCGGCCATCAGGTCGGCGACGAAGTGCTGCGCACGTTCGTGGACGCCTGCCGGGCAAGGCTGCGCAAGACCGACCTCGTGGCGCGGGTCGGCGGCGACGAATTCGCGCTGCTCCTGTTCGGCGCGACCGAAGCCGCGGCGGTGGACGCCCTGAAGAAAATCAACGAGGACGTGGCACAGCGGTTCAACGATCGGAGATGGCCGACTACCGTCAGCGTGGGCCTGGTCGCGTTTCCGAGCTGCCCGGCCAACGCCGAAGAACTGCTCTGCAAGACCGATGAAGTCATGTACCGCGTCAAACGCGGCGGAAAGAGCGCGATCGAGAGCATGACGTACGGGACGGGCGAGTCGCCGGTGGCAAGGGCGCTGCGGCCGGTGCGCGAGCGGGGGGCAAGCGCCCCCTGAATCACTTCGAAGGCTTCGTCGCGTAGGACTTGAGGCGCACCTTGCCGTTCACGAACTGGATCGTGATGACGGCATCCGGCGTGACCCACTTCGAGTTGGTGCCCGAGAGGCCGAGCGCGCCGAGGCTCGAGGATTCGGTCGGCGCGCCAAGCACATCGCGCACTTCCTGCTCGCTCATGCCGTCGCGGATCCTGGCGAAATTCTCCTGCGTCACCTTCGAGCATCCGGCGGCGAGCAGCGCCGCGGCAACGACGAGGGTACGCAAGTTCATGCCGCCACTATAATCGAAGCGTGCTCGTCCGACCCGTCGCGCCGGCAGACCTCGACGCAATCCAGTCGATCTACGCGCACCACGTGCTGCACGGCCTTGCCTCGTTCGAGGAGGAGCCGCCTTCGCTGGAGGAAATGCGCCGCCGATTCGACGACGTGGCCGCGCGCGGCCTGCCGTACTTCGCCGCGGAGGAGGCGGGCGAGGTGCTGGGCTACGGCTACTGCGCCCCCTACCGCGCGCGTTCGGCGTACCGCTATGCGCTCGAAGACTCGGTGTACGTGCGGCACGATCGGCAGCGCAGGGGAATCGGCAGGGCGCTGCTCGCCGAACTGATCCGGCGCTGCGAGCGGCTCGGCTACCGGCAGCTCGTCGCGGTGATCGGCGACAGCGCGCAGACGCCGTCGATTGCCCTGCACGCAAGCCTCGGTTTCCTGCGGGCCGGGAATCTGCGCTCGGTCGGCTTCAAGTTCGGCCGCTGGGTCGATACCGTCATCATGCAAAGGCCGCTCGGCGCGGGAGACGGCACGCCGCCGGGCGCCGGGATTTCTGCCCGAGCTTGAAAAGAAGGGCGTAGAGCGCTTCGAGCCGTGGCGCTTCGGCCGCGAGCCGGATCGACTGCCGCGATCGCGGAATCAGGGGACGACGACAACCTTGCCTTTTGCCCTGCGACTCGCGAGCTCGTTCAGCGCCGCGGCCGCCTGCGCGAGCGGATAGCGCGAGGAAACGTGCGGCTTGAGCTTGCCTTGCGCGAACCACTCGCCCAGTTCCGCGACCGCGGCGGCGAACTCGGCGGGCGTGCGCCGCGTCCATTCGCCCCAGTACACGCCGATGATCGAGCGTTCCATGAGAAGCGGAAGATTGAGCGCGATTTTCGGGATGTCGCCCGAGGCGAAGCCGATTACCAGGAACCGGGCCCGCCAGGTGGATGATCGCAGCGCCGCCTCGGCGTAGGGCCCTCCGACCGGGTCGTAGATCACGTCCACGCCCTTCCCCCCGGTGGCGCGCTTGATGCCTTCGCGCAGGTCTTCGGATGCGTAGTTGATCGTTTCGTCGGCGCCGTGCTCGCGGCACACGGCGAGCTTGTCTTCGCTCGAGGCGCAGGCAATGACGCGCAGGCCGAGGATCTTGCCGATCTCGATCGCGGAGATGCCGACCCCGCCGGCCGCGCCGAGCACGAGGAGCGATTCGCCGGGGCGGGTCGCGGCGCGGTTGCGCAGCGCATGGTGCGAAGTTCCGTAGGTGAGAAGAAACGATGCCGCGGTGACGAAATCCATCCCGGCGGGCATCGTCACAAGGCGCGCGGCCGGCACCAGGCATTCCTCGGCGAAAGCGCCGTAGCTCGCGAACGCGATCACCCGGTCGCCCGGCTTGACCCCGCTCACGTCCGCGGCAACTTCCTTCACCACGCCCGCCAACTCGCTGCCGGGCGAAAAGGGCAGCGGCGGCTTCACCTGGTACTTGTTCTGGATGATCAGCACGTCGGGAAAATTGACGCTCGCCGCCTTCACCGAAACGACCACCTCGCCCGCGCCGGCGCGCGGCGAAGGCACCTCTTCGAGCGTGAGCGATTCGGGCGGGCCGAACTCGCGGCACATCACGGCCTTCAAGGATTCCTCCTCCTCGGAAAATCGCGCTCCTTTAGAATGCTCGCATGAACGAGCTCATTTTGCATCATTACCCGGTATCGCCGTTCGCCGAGAAGGTGCGGGCGATGCTCGGCTTCAAGGGCCTGGCGTGGAAATCGGTCGTCATTCCACTGATGATGCCGAAGCCCGACGTGGTCGCGCTCACCGGGGGCTACCGCCGTACGCCGATCCTGCAGATCGGCGCGGACGTCTATTGCGACACGGCCCGGATCGCGCGCGCGCTCGAGCGCGTGGCGCCCTCGCCGACGCTCTTTCCCTATGGCGATACGTTCGCCGGCCGGGCGATGGCGCATTTCGCCGACAGCGTCCTGTTCAATATCGCGGTGCCGATCGGCTTTCAGCCCGGCGGCATGATGCAGGTGTTTCATCCCGAGGCGACCCCGGAGTTTCTCGCCGCGTTCGCCAAGGATCGCGCCGCGATGCGCGAGGGCGGCACCGTGCGGCGCGGGCCGCTCGCCGAATGCAGGGCGAACATGGCGCATGTCCTGCCGCGGATCGAACTGCAGCTCGCCGACCGGCCGTTTCTGCTCGGTGCGAGCGCTTCGGAGTGCGACTTCGCGCTCTACCATGTGCTGTGGCCGCTCTGGAAGGTGCCGGCGACGCGGCCGCTGCTGGACGGGTTCCCGAAAACCGTTGCGTTCGTCGAGCGAATGGCAGGCTTTTCCGCTGCTGCCGCGGCGGAAATATCGAGCGCGCAGGCGCTCGCTATCGCGAAAAGAGCGAAGGCGGCGCCGATCGAAAATCCGTCGGCGGTCGAAACCGGCGGCATTGCGCTGGGCCAAGCGGTGCAGGTGATGCCGGTGGATTACGCGCTCGACCCGGTCAAGGGGGAACTGCTGCAGTGCTCCGCCGAGGAGATCGCGCTGCGCCGCGTCGACCGGCGCGCGGGAAGCGTGGTCGTCCACTTTCCCCGGTTCGGCTACCAGATGCGGCGGCCGGGCTGACCGCATGCCCCACATAACCGCCGGCGATGGGATCAGGCTTTGCTACGAGGAGGCAGGCGCTGGCACGCCCCTCCTCTTCGTGCACGAATTCGCGGGCGATTTGCGCAGTTGGGAGCCGCAGGTGCGGCACTTCTCGCGCCTGTACCGCTGCATCGCTTACAACGCGCGTGGCTATCCGCCTTCCGACGTGCCCGAGGACGTCGAGCGCTACTCGCAGGAACATGCGCGCGACGACCTCCGCGCCGTACTCGATGCGCTCGGCATCTCCCGGGCGCATGTGGTCGGCCTCTCCATGGGCGCCTTCGCCACGCTTCACTTCGGCATGCGCTACGCAGATCGGGCGCTGTCGCTCACCATCGCAGGCGGCGGCTACGGCGCGCACCCGGCGCACTACACGCAGTTCCAGGCCGATGCCCGGGCAAACGCAAAGACGATGCGGGCAAAAGGCATGGCGCACTTCGCGTCCACGTACGGCCACGGCCCTACGCGCGTGCAGTTCGCCAACAAGGACCCGCGCGGCTTCGCCGAGTTCATCCGCATGCTCTCGGAGCATTCGCCGCTCGGCTCGGCGAACACGATGCTCGGCTACCAGGGGCGCCGGCCCTCGCTGTACGCATTGACCGAGGAGATGAAGCAGATCCGCGTGCCGACACTCCTCCTCGCCGGCGACGAGGAGGAACCGTGCCTCGAAGCCTGCCTGCTCATGAAGCGCTGCATTCCGAGCGCGGCGCTCGCGGTCCTGCCGCGAAGCGGGCACGCGATCAACCTCGAGGAACCGGCGCTCTTCAATCGCCTGCTGGAAGACTTCCTGCACCAAGTGGACGCGGGGCGCTGGAGCACGCGCGATCCGCGCGCCGCGCCCCCCTCGATCTGGGGACCGAACGGAAGACCATGACCAGGATCCGTGCCATCCGCGTGCGGGCAGTGGCTGCGCCGATGAAGCGGCCGCTTGCGACCAGCACCGGCGCGATTTCGACCGCACCGCTGCTGCTTCTCGATCTGCGAACCGACGCCGGAATCGTCGGGCGGTCGTACCTCTTCGGCATCGGCAGGCACAACCTCGCGCCGATCGCGAAGCTGGTCGAGGCGATGGCGGAAATGCTCGAGGGCGATGCCGTTGCGCCGTTCGAAATCGAGAGGAAACTGCGCGCGCGATACACGCTGCTTGGCGTGCACAACATCGTGCTCTTCGCGATGTCGGGAATCGACATGGCGGCCTGGGATGCGCTCGGCCAGGCGCTCGGCCAGCCGCTGGTGCGGCTGCTCGGCGGCGCGCCGCGCCCGGTGCGGGCGTACAACTCCAAGGGGCTCGGCATCCTGCCGCTCAAGGCGCTCGCAAAGGAGGCCGAGGAACTGGTGGAGGAAGGGTTCCAGGCCGTGAAGCTGCGCCTGGGCAGGGCGCGCGCCGAAGACGATCGGGCGGCGCTGCGCGCGGTGAAGAAGGCCGTCGGGCCGACGGTAACCCTGATGGTGGACTTCAACCAGGCGCTCAGTGTTGCGGACGCGGTCGAGCGCGGGCGCATGATCGACGACGAGGGCGGGGTGTACTGGATCGAGGAACCGGTGCGCGCGGATGACTTCCGGGGCTGCGCGAGCGTCGCGCGCGAGATCGCGACCCCGATCCAGATCGGCGAGAACTTCATGGGCCCGGAGCAGATGGCGCAGGCGATTGCGGCGCGCGCCTCCGACTACGTGATGCCGGATGCGCAGCGCATCGGCGGCGTGACCGGCTGGATGCGCGCCGCGGCGCTCGCGCAGGGCGCGGGGCTCGAGATGTCGAGCCATCTCTTTCCGGAGGCGAGCGCGCATCTGCTCGCGGTGACCCCCACCGCGCACTGGCTCGAATACGTGGATTGGGCCGACCCGCTGCTCGAGGAGCCGGCGAAGCTGAAGGACGGATACGTGCGGATTCCCGAGCGGCCCGGAATCGGCATGAAGTGGAACGAGAAGGCCGTGAAGCGATATGCGATCTGACCCCCACCCTTTCCCTCCCCCTTCGGAACCATGTTCACGCGTCACTACCCGTTCTGGCCGCCCGGAGAGCCCAAGTCGCTCGCCGTGCCGCGGACCAGCGTGTATTTCAACCTCGAAGTGAGCGCGCGGCGCTACCCCGAAAAATGCGCGATCGACTATTACGGCAGCCCGATGAGCTACGCCGCGCTCAAGCGCGAAACCGACGCGCTCGCCGGATTCCTGCAGCGCCGATGCGCGATTGCGCGGGGCGACCGGGTGCTCCTCTACACGCAGAACAGCCCCCAGTTCGTGATCGGCTTCTACGCGATCCTGCGCGCCGATGCGGTGGTCGTGCCGGTGAACCCGATGAACCTCAGGGAGGAATTGCGGCACTACGTCGAGGATGCGGATGCGGCCGTGATCCTCTCGACGCAGGAACTGTGGCCGCAGATCGTGCCGCTCCTTGGTTCGAGCGGTCTCAGGCAGGTGATCCTCGGCGCCTACTCCGACTACCTGAGCGTGCCGACGGAGTTGCCGGTGCCGGAGTTCGTGCGTGCGCCGCGGGCGGTGCCCGCGCATCCCGCGGTGAGCGCGTGGAGCGAGGCGATCGCGGCGAACGAGTCGCCCGGGGAGCACCTCGCGGGCACGGAAGACCTTGCGGTGATGCCTTACACCTCGGGAACGACCGGAAAACCCAAAGGATGCATGCACACGCACTCGAACCTGCTCGCGACGACGACCGCCTACCTGCACTGGCGCGACACCACGAGCGAAGCGGTGGTGCTCGCGGTGCTGCCGATGTTTCACGTCACCGGCATGCAGGGCGGCATGAACGCGCCGATCCAGGCGGGCGCCTGCATGGCGATCCTCTCGCGCTGGGACCGCGATTGCGCCGCGATGCAGATCGGGCGCGCCCGCGTGACCAGCTTCACCGCCATCACGACGATGATGGTGGACTTCCTCGCCAGTCCAGACCTCGGCCGCCATGACCTCTCTTCGCTCGTCACGCTGGGCGGCGGCGGGGCGGCGATGCACGAGGCGCTGGCGCAGAAGCTCGCCGACACGCTCGGGCTCGAATTCATCGAGGGCTACGGCCTCACCGAGACCATGGCCCCCACGCACATCAACCCGCCGCATCGGCCGAAGAAGCAGTGCGCCGGCATCCCGATCTTCAACACCGACGCGCGCGTGCTCGATCCGGACACCCGGCGCGAATGCGCGGTGCGCGAAGTGGGCGAGATCGTGGTGCGCGGCCCGCAGGTCTTCCAGGGCTACTGGAAGCAGCCCGCGGCGACCGAGGAGGCGTTCATCGAGCACGACGGCGCGCGGTTCTTCCGCACGGGCGACCTCGGCTATTACGACGAGGAGGGCTATTTCTTCATCACCGACCGGCTGAAGCGCATGATCAACGCCGCCGGATTCAAGGTCTGGCCGGCAGAGGTGGAAGCGATGCTCTACGCGCACCCCGACGTCCAGGAAGCGTGCGTCATCGCGATGCGCGACCCCTATCGGGGCGAGACGGTCAAGGCGGTCGTGGTGCTGCGGCCCGCCGCGCGCGGCAAGACGAATGCCGAAGACGTCATCGCCTGGGCGCGGGACAAGATGGCCGCGTTCAAGGTGCCGCGGGTCGTCGAATTCGTCGATGCGCTGCCCAAGACGGCAACCGGCAAGGTGCTGTGGCGAAAGTTGCAGGAAGACGAGTACGCGCGGAGCGCACGGTGAAAGCGCTCTTGTGCGCTGCGCTTGTCCTGGCGGCCCCGGCGCTGCACGCCCAGATCGAGATTGACCGAGCCTGGGTGCGTGCGACCGCGCCGGGCGCGAGCGTCGCCGGCGGATACATGACGATCCGCAACAAGTCGGGCGCGCCGGACCGGCTGCTCGGCGCCTCGTCGCCTGCGGCGGCACGCGTCGAGATGCACGTGCACCTGCGGGAGGGCGAGGTGGTGAAGATGCGCCCCGCAGCGGCATTCGACGTCCCCGCGAAGGGCGAATTCGAACTCAAGCCGGGCGGCGCGCACCTCATGTTCATGCAGGTCCGGCATCCGTTCAACGAGGGCGACAAGGTGCCGGTGCGGCTCCGCTTCGAAAAAGCGGGCGAGGTGAGCGTCGAGTTCGCCGTCGGGCGCCTCGGCGCGAGGGAACCGCCCGCGCGCTAGCGTTTTCCCATTCAGCGCGCAGCGGGGTCGAATATCATGTGGCCGAGATACCAGGCGGCGCCCGCCATGAAGGCCGAACAGGGGATCGTCAGCACCCACGCCCAGACGATGTTGCCGGCAACTCCCCAGCGCACCGCCGAAACGTTCTGCGCCGCGCCGACGCCCACGATCGCGCCGGTGATGGTGTGCGTGGTCGATACCGGAATGCCGAGCCCGGTGGCAAGGAACAGCATCATCGCGCCGCCGGTCTCGGCGCAAAAGCCGCCCACCGGCTTGAGCTTGGTGATGCGCTGTCCCATCGTCTTCACGATCCGCCAGCCGCCGAAGAGCGTGCCAAGCGCGATCGTCACGTAGCACGCGATCACCACCCAGTACGGAATCGGCTCTTTGGCGCCGAGGTAGCCTGCCGCGATCAGCAGCATCCAGATGATGCCGGCGGTCTTCTGCGCGTCGTTCCCGCCATGGCCGAGCGAGTAGAGCGAAGCCGAGACGAGCTGCATGCGACGGAACCAGCGGTCGACGCGGCTCGGGGTGGAGCGCACGAAAAGCCACGCGACGGCGAGCATGAGCAGCGCCCCGAAGACCAATCCGACCAACGGCGAGACGAAGATGAAGGCGACCGTTTTCAGGATGCCTTCCGGCACCAGCGCCCAGGTGCCCGCCTTGGCCACGGCCGCGCCCACCAGTCCGCCGATCAGCGCGTGCGAGGAGGACGACGGCAGGCCGTACCACCACGTGATGACGTTCCAGGCGATGGCGCCCATGAGCGCGCCGAAAACGACGTAGTGATCCACGATCCCCGCATCGACGATTCCTTTTCCGACCGTGGTGGCGACCTTGAACTGGAACACGAACAGCGCCACGAAGTTGAACGTCGCCGCGAGCGCGACCGCCTGATAGGGCGTGAGAACGCGGGTCGAAACCACCGTCGCGATCGAGTTGGCGGCGTCGTGAAAGCCGTTCATGAAATCGAAGGCGAGCGCCACCAGCACCAGCGATACCACGATCCACAGCGCGAGCAGTCTTGCCTCGTTCGCCAATCAGG
>Ga0114945_10001744_pt1 | contig 13248 bp, 13 predicted proteins | sample OV2TP3_FD_87194 | JGI IMG/M metagenome (GOLD analysis project Ga0114945, IMG submission 87194) | Hot spring microbial communities from Beatty, Nevada to study Microbial Dark Matter (Phase II) - OV2 TP3 | ecosystem: Environmental > Aquatic > Thermal springs > Hot (42-90C) | place: USA: Beatty... | reverse complement strand
ATCTGCACCGGGGTCGCGGCCCCGATCGTCCCGCCGTCGGCCATGGCGATCTTCTCGGCCGCCAGGCTGATGAGGGCCCCTGCCGAGATCGCCCGCTTGTTCACGAAGGCGACCGTTCGGACCGGGGCGGTCAGCAGCGCGTCGCGGATGAGCACCGCGGCGTCCACCCGCCCGCCGAAGGTGTTGATCTCCAGGATGACCGCGGCCGCGTCCGCCCCCGCGGCCTCCTTCAGGACGCGCTGGACGAAGGGCGCGAGGCCGAGGTCGATGATGCCCTCGATCGGCGCGACATAGACCACGGGCGGCGTCGATTGAGCGGGCAACGGCTCGGCGGGCCCGATCGTCGCGAGCAGCGCCACGCCGGCGAGCCGCAGTCGCCCGGACACCCTCATCGGACGCGCACCCTTTGCCCTCACGGCACGTTCATGACTATAGCAGCTATCGGCGCAAGTGGCGAGGCCGAGTCTTGGGTCAGGGGGGCGTGGAGGGGAGCTGGGGTTCCGGTGCCCCCATGGCGGGGACGGGAGAGGGCGCGCGGTCGCGCCCGCTCACCGGCGGAAGAGGCGCTCGAGCCCCTTCCGGAGGAGCTCCCGGCGCGGATCCTCGCCCTCCTGCTCCTTCTTCTCCTCGCCCTTCTTCTCGCCCCCGAGGAGCTTCTCGATCCCTTTCTCGACCGCGCCTCGGCCGACGGCCTTCGCGATGGCCCCGGTGTCGAGCCCCACCTTCGCCCCCGGGAGCGAGCCCGTCAGGCGGAAGGGGAGGGCGAGGCGTCCCTGCTCGTTCGTCAGGTACTTCGCGTCCTTCACGTCCTCGACCACGTCCTGGGTGAGCCTCTGAGAGGCGATCAGCGTCGCCGTGACGTCGAGCCGGTTCTCGAGCGAGAACGCCCCCCGGCCGCGGATGGTGTAGTCGCGGGCCGCGAGCGTGAGATCGTCCGTGCGGGCGACGCCTCCGGCGATCTCGACGGTGCCCCCGAGCTTGTCGAAGCGCGTGTCGCCGGTCGCGAAGAGCTCGGGGTACTTCTGCCGCGTCCGCGGCGACACGAAGCGGGAGAGGCCCGGGACGCCCGTCACCGCGGTGAGGACCTGCTCGGCGACGTTCACGTCCTTCAGGGCGCCGCCCTTCACGTCCACGCTCCCGCCGCCGCGGAGGCGGTCCCGGATCTGCGCCCATTCCCCTCCGGGGCCCGCCAGGCGGAGGTCGGCGTCGAGGGTGCCCTCGATCCGCTCCTCCGCGCCCGGGAACTGCGCGCCGAGGAGCCCCTTCAGCCCCATGCCCCGGATCTTCGAGCGGAAGTCGAACTCGGGCCGCGCCGGGTCGCCCATGTCGTAGCGGCCGTCGCCCTGAAGGGTGCCCTCGTAGGCCTCGAGGGCGAGCCCCCTCAGCGTGGCCACCCGCTCGCGCAGGCCGAGCTCCGCGCGCAGGTTCCGGTAGTCCAGGTCGCGCAGGCTGCCGCTCCCGGAGCGAAGCGTGCCGTCCAGGGCCGGGTCCCGGCCCGGAGGCGCCGCGAACGAGGCCGAGAGGTCGAGCCCGCGGATCACCTCCTCCTTCCGGACCTTCTCCCCGGCGAGGCCGAGCGAGGCGGCGCGGAGCCCGGGCGAGCGCAGCCGGAAGCTCCCCCGGCGCGCCCGGAGGCTGTCGATCTTCGCCTCGAGCTCGACCGGCGATCCGCCGAGGCGGAACCGGGTCGGGGGCACGGTCGCCGCGTCTCCCCGGAGCTGGATGCGGGTCGAGAGGCCCTCGATCTCGCGCGGCGATCCCTTCAGCCGGGCGCTCACGCCCTCGAGCGCGAGCGAGCCGGTGAGCTCCGGGATGCGCCCATCGCCGACGGCCCCCTTGGCGTGGACGCGCACCTCGAGCCGCCCGGAGACCTCGTGCCCCGCGAGCGCGGGGAGGAGGCGATCCCAGCCGGCGAGCGGCGCGCGGTTGCTGTCGATCTGGAGGTCCACCCGGGTGGGTTGCGCAGTCGTGACGGTCCCCTTTCCGGAGAGGGCGAGGTCCGCGAGCCGCAAGGCCAGCGAGCGGATCTCCACGGTGTCCCCCGAGCGGGAGGCGGCGACCTCGAGCGTCATCGTGACGCCCGCCGGCTTCGCGAGGGTCTCGCCCCAGCCGAGCCGCGCACGGGTGGCGTCCAGGCTCGCCGTCAGCGACGGGGCCTCCGCGGTTCCCTTCACGGCGGCGCGGACGGAGACCGGGTCGGGGGCGGAGAGCTCCGGCGGGATCGCGCCTTTCAGCACCGCGAGCTTCTTCACCTCGTCGAGGACGATCGGGCCGGCCTCCACGACCAGGTCCAGCCGCGCCTGCCCCGCGTCGGGCGGAGAGCCGAGCGGGCCGATCGTGCCCGAGAGCCGGAGGTTCTGCTGCCCGCTCCCGAGGAGGGCCGCCGCCACCTCGAGCCGGACGGGAGAGGTCGGGCTCACGTCCGAGGCGGAGAGGTCGAGCCGCTCGATGACGATGTCCGTCACCGGCTTGGTCGTGCGATCCACGTACCGGAGGCGCGCGTCGCGGATCTCCGTCCGCGCGACGAGGAAGGCGGCCGGCGGCCCCGCCGGGGTCGTCTCCGGCCCCTCCGGCCTCGCGGCGGGCGGCTCCTCCGCCCTCGGCGCGGCCTCGCCGGGCTTGCGCCCGATCGAGTCGAAGTTGAAGCCGTCCGTCGTGCGGATCACCGTGAGGGTTGGGCGGGCGAGCAGGATGCGGCCGACCTCGTAGCGGCCGAAGAGCGCGGGCAGGATCCGGACCGAGACCTGGGCGTCGTCGGCCTTCACGAAGTCCTCCTCGGAGAAGCGCGGGTCATCCGCGATCCGGAGCTCCGTGACGCGCGCCCCGAAGCCGCCCCACAGGCTGACGGTCACCTCCTCGAAGCTCACCGCGCGCCCGAGGGCGGCCTCGACCCGGGCCGCCAGCCAGGCCTTGTTCTCCTTCAGGTAGGCGTTGAGGTTGACCAGGGCGTAGGCCAGGGCCGCCGCGACGACGGCGAGCACGGCGACGGCGACGATGATCCACTTCCGCATCGGATGCGCTCCCGGCGGGCTCTCCTGTTTTCATTGTAGATGAGGTCCGACGGCGAGCCAAGAGGGGGTCGCCGCGGACCCCCCGGGGCGCCTGGCCGCTGGGGGCCGCGGCGGGACGGTTCGGGTATAATGGGTGTGTTTCGTCACCTCGCCCAAGGAGGGAGCCGATGGCGATGCTCACGGATCGGGACCGGGGCCTGGTCGAGCAAGAGCTGGCCAAGCTGGCCGGCCCCGTGAAGCTCATCGTCTTCACCCAGGAGCTCGGCACCGAGGCCGCCGTGGCCACGGAGCACCTGATGAAGGAGTTGGCCTCGCTCTCCGACAAGGTCACCGTGGAGACCTGGAACGCCGTCCTCGACCGGGACAAGGCCGAGGCCTACGGGGTGGACAAGATCCCCGCCGTCGTGGTCGAGGGCGCCCGCGACTACGGGATCCGCTTCTTCGGCCTCCCCGGGGGCTACGAGTTCGCGAACCTGATCGACGCCATGCTCCTGGCCGCGTCGGGCCAGCCCCAGCTCTCGGCCCGGACCCTGGAGCAGCTCGGCGGGCTCACGCGACCCGTCCACATCCAGGTCTTCACCACGCCGACCTGACCCCACTGCCCCCGGGCCGTGCGCCTGGCGCATCACCTGGCCGCCGCCTCGGACCTCATCCGGGGGGACGCCATCGAGGCCACCGAGTTCCCCGAGCTCGCCCGCCGCTACGCCGTCATGGCAGTCCCGAAGGTGGTCATCAACGAGACGGTCTCCTTCGAGGGGGCCCTCCCGGAGCCGGCCTTCGTCGCCGAGGTCCTCCGGGCCGCCGACGGCGGCGGGGCCCCGGCCCGGTAGGGATGGGTCCCAGTAAGGCTTGGGGGGGAGGCAGGCCCCGAAGCCGGTCGCTGAAGAGCGACCGGCCGGCTTCGCCGGGGGCCGTCGGACGGGGTCCCCGCCGGGCCCGAAGGCCCGGTGGGGTGCTCGGTTGGGGGGCGGAGCCCCCCTCCGAGTGCGAGCCCGACGTCCTCTTCGTTTACGGCTCCCTCCTCCCCGGGCTCCCGCGTCACCCCCTCCTCGCCTCGGCGGTCCCCCTGGGCCCCGGGCAGATCCCCGGCCGCCTCTACGACCTCGGTGACTATCCGGGCGCGGTGGAGGCCCCCGACGGCCGGGTCCACGGCGAGGCCTACCGCCTGCGCGACCCCGGGCTCCTTCGCCGGCTCGACGACGAGGAAGGGTACGATCCCGCCGACGAGGCGGGGAGCCTCTACGTCCGCCGGCGCGTCCCGGTGACCCTCGCCGGTGGCCTCGTCATCGCGGCCTGGGCCTACCTCTACGCCGGCCCCCTCGCGCGGGCCGTCCCGATCCCCTCCGGCGACTGGCGCCGCCATCTGGACCGACGCGCCCCCCCGAACCCTCGCGCCCAAAGGAGGCAGGCATGACCACGCTGAACGCCGCGGAGCTGGTCAAGGACGACCAGTCGCACCTGATCCACTCCCTCCACCACCCCCTGGACCACGCCGAGCCGCTGATCTACGTCGAGGGCAAAGGGGCGGTCGTCAAGGACATCCAGGGGAAGGAGTACATCGACGGCCTGGCCGGCCTCTGGAATGTCGCCGTCGGGCACGGGCGCGAGGAGCTGGCCCGCGCGGCCTACGAGCAGATGAAGACCCTGGCCTACTTCTCGGGGTACGTGGGTTCCTCCAACGTCCCGGCGATCCGCCTGGCCACGCGGCTCGTCCAGCTGGCGTACAGGAGCCTCGCGGCCGTCTTCTTCACCTGCGGGGGCGCCGAGTCCAACGAGTCGGCCTTCAAGACCGCGCGCTTTTACTGGAAGGCGAAGGGGAGGCCGGAGAAGGTCAAGATCATCGCGCGGGAGAACGCCTACCACGGGGTGACGGGGCAGGCGATGAGCGCCACCGGGATGCCGGTGTACTGGAAGATGTTCGAGCCGCGGGTCCCGGGCTTCGTCCACGTCCAGGCCCCGTACCCGTACCGCTTCCGGGGCGCCCGGCCCGGGGAGGGCGTGGGGCAGGCCGCGGCGCGGGAGCTGGAGGAGAAGATCCTCGCCGAGGGGCCGGAGACGGTGGCGGCCTTCATCGCCGAGCCGATCATCGGCGGGGGCGGCGTCATCTATCCGCCCGACGACTACTTCCCCCGCGTCCGCGAGATCTGCACCCGGCACGAGGTCCTCTTCATCGCCGACGAGGTCATCACCGGCTTCTGCCGGACCGGGCAGTGGTTCGCCCTCACCCACTGGGGGGTGGAGCCCGACATCGTGACCTTCGCCAAGGCGGTGACCTCGGGCTACCTGCCGCTCGGGGGGATCATGGTCTCGGCCGAGATCAAGGCGGCCATGGATTCGGTCCGGTACGAGGACCGCTGGATGCACGCCTACACCTACTCCGCCCACCCGACCTGCTGCGCGGTCGCCCTGGCGAACCTCGAGATCATGGAGCGGGAGCGGCTCTGGGAGCGCTCGGCCAGGCTCGGGGCGCGCCTCCACGAGGGGCTCCGCGGGCTCCTGGACCTCGCCCACGTCGGCGACGTCCGGGGCGGCAAGGGGCTCCTGGCGGGGGTGGAGCTGACGGCGGACCGGGCGACGAAGGCGCCCTTCCCGCCCGAGCAGAAGGTGGGCGAGCGGGTGAAGCGGGAGATGGAGAAGCGTGGGGTCGTGACGCGGATCCGGGGGGACGTCCTCTTGTTCGCCCCGCCCCTGGTGATCAGCGAGGCGCAGGTGGACCGGCTCGTGGAGGTGGTCCGGGAGGCGGTCCAGGCCGTCGTCCCAGGGAAGGCGTAGTTCCTGGGAGGGGGGCTCCGCCCCCCTTCCCAAACCTCCCTCCACAGGTTGCGCCGGCAAAGCCGGCGCTCGGAGCGGACCAGCCAATCCGCGAGCCGAGGGTCAGAAGCCGCGAGCCGCCCAGCGTTACTTGGGACGGGCTCCTAGCCTGGCCTTCGCCAGGGCCATCCCCGGCGCGGGGTGGGCCTTGATGCGGGGGGGGTCAGGGAGTATCCTCTGACCTGAAGGGACCCGCCATGGCCGCCCCCACGAAGACCGAGGGCCTCGCCGTCCTGCTCGATCGCCGCACCCGCGAGGGGGAGCTCTGGGAGCCCCTCGGGGACGGCAAGCTCCGCTGCTTCGCCTGCGGCCACCGCTGCCTCATCCTGCCCGGGCAGCGAGGGATCTGCAAGGTCCGCTACAACGAGGGCGGCCGCCTCCTGGTCCCCTTCGGCTACGTGGCAGGGCTCCAGCTCGACCCCGTCGAGAAGAAGCCGTTCTTCCACGCCTACCCCGGCTCGCGCGCCCTCTCCTTCGGGATGCTCGGCTGCGACTACCACTGTTCTTACTGCTTCACCGGCGAGACCCGGGTGGTCACCAGCCGGGGGGTGCTCCCGATCGAGGCCCTGTTCCGGGCGGGTGGGGTCCAGATGCCGGACGGCGGGGAGGCCGTCGCCCTCCTCGGCTGGGAGGCCGTGACCCACGAGGGGAGCCCGGCGCCGATCCGACAGGTCTTCCGCCATACCTACCGCGGCTCGCTCGTGGCCGTCACCCCGTACTACCTCCCGCCGTTCCGCTGCACGCCGGATCACCGTGTCTTCGCCACCACTGATCCGGCATCGCCGCCCGCCCTCGTCGAGGCCCGTGCCCTCACGCCGGGGCACTTCCTGGCCGTCCCCAAGCCGCTCCCGAATTCCGGCGTGGCGACCCTTGATGTCGCCACCCTGCTGGGAGAGGTGACGCGGGCCTTCCGGGTCCCGCGAAAGCTCACTCCGCCAGAGGTGGACGCGATCATGACCGCCACCGGTCAAGGCCTGACGTCCCGGGAGATCGGCGCGGGCCTGGGCAAGGATCCTTCCTACATCCGGCACGTCCAGAGCCGGGTGCGGCGGGGGCTCTGGGTCTACGAGCGGGTGCGGGGCCTCGCCGTCGAAGGGGAGAGCGTCCGCTTCTTCAAGGAGCGACGCCCAGGGATCTGGCGCCTCCTGCCGGTGGACAAGCCGTTGGCCCGACTCCTCGGCTACTACTGTGCCGAGGGGTGCGTGGTCCGGTCCAAGAATCGCCCGAACAGCTCGGTGGTCGTGCTCACCTTCGGCCCGGCCGAGACCTCGAGGGTGGAGGAGCTCCGGGGCCTCTTCGCCGAGGTCTTCGGGCTCCGGCCCCACGTGGTGCGCCGGAAGACCTCGATCGCGGTGAGCATCGGCAAGAGCTCCCTCGCCCTCCTCCTGGCGACCCTGTGCGGGGAGCGGGCCGAGGCCAAACGTGTCCCGCCACTCCTCCTCGACGCCGACCTCTCGGTGGTCGAGGCCTTCCTCGACGCCTTCGTGGCCGGCGACGGGCATGTGTACCGAAACGGGAAGGTCAGCTTGACCACCGTCTCGGAGGATCTCGCCTACGGGCTGGCGTGGCTCGCCCTGCGCTTGGGCTACCTCCCCTCCGTGTACCCGAGCCGGCTCCCCGGGGAGAAAGTCATCGAAGGGCGAACGATCCGCCAGGCGGCCACGCAGTACACGGTGGTCTGGTACCGTGAGCCGATCCGCAGACGCGTCCGGGAGACCGACACCCACTTCCTCGTCCCCATCCGCGCGCTCGGCGAGGAGTCTTACGAGGGATGGGTCTACAACCTCGAGGTGGAGGGGGCGCACAGCTACCTGGCCAACTTTGTCGCGGTAGGAAACTGTCAAAACTGGTTGACGTCGCAGGCGCTGCGCGATTCGGTCGCGGGGACGCCCCCGCAGGACGTCACGCCTGAGGAGATCATCCAGGCGGCCCGGCGCCACAAGGCGCGGATCCTCACCAGCACCTACAACGAGCCGCTCATCACCTCGGAGTGGGCCGTGGAGGTCTTCCGGGCGGCCAAGCCCCGGGGATTCGTCTGCTCCTACGTCAGTAACGGCAACGCCACCCCCGAGGTCCTCGAGTACATCCGCCCCTGGGTCGACCTCTACAAGGTGGACCTCAAGGGGTTCGACGACAAGCACTACCGGAAGCTCGGGGGCGTCCTCCAGGTGGTGCTGGACTCGATCCGCCGGATCTGGGCGATGGGGTTCTGGATCGAGATCGTCACCCTCGTGGTCCCGGGCTTCAACGACTCCGACGAGGAGCTCCGGGGGATCGCCCGGTTCCTCGTCTCCGTCTCGCCGGACATCCCCTGGCACGTCACCGCCTTCCACCAGGACTACAAGATGACCGACCGTGAGAACACCCAGGCCCGGACCCTGATCCGCGCCGCCGAGATCGGCGTGGCCGAAGGCCTCCGCTACGTCTACGCGGGAAACATCCCCGGCCGGGTCGGGCCGTACGAGAACACCTACTGCCCGGGCTGCCGCGCCCTCCTCGTCGAGCGGGTCGGGTATACGATCCTCCAGTACAACCTCCTGCCCGGTGGGGCCTGCCCCAGGTGCAAGACCTCGATCCCGGGCCGCTGGGACTGAGCAGAACTCGAGGCCGCCCTTGTTTTTTTTCTCTTGATATGTCATCACATGACGAGTATATATGAGCTATGGCGCTCCAGGACCGCTTGGCGACCCTGTCGGCCGCGGCAGGGGATGATCGGGAGGCTGGGGCCGTAACGCCTGGCCCGGGGCGGGCCGCGAGCCCGATGGGGATCGTGCCGGTCCGCCTCCCCGGCGGCGGGACGACCCCCCTCATGCGGGTGATGCTCACCAACGCCTGCTCGCTGGCCTGCGGCTACTGCGCGACCTGGTGCGGGCGGCGGATGAAGCGGACGAGCGTGAGCCCGGAGGAGCTGGCGCGGGGCTTCATGGCGGTTCACCGAAAGGGCCTCGCCAAGGGGCTCTTCCTCACCTCAGGGGTCCCGGGCCGCCCGGTCAAGGCGATGGACCGGCTGCTCGCGGCCGCGGAGCTGCTCCGCGAGCGCGAAGAATACCGGGGCTACCTCCACCTGAAGCTCCTCCCCGGCGCCGAGCCCGCCCAGGTCGAGCGGGCGGCCCTGCTCGCCGACCGGCTTTCGGTCAACCTCGAGGCCCCGACAGACGGCCACCTCCAGCGGCTGGCCCCGGAGAAGCGGCTCGCAGAGGACCTCCTCCCGAAGCTCCTCCAGGCCGGGCAGCTCTGGCGTCAGGGGCGGCTCGAGCGGCGGCCCGGGAGGCCGGTCCCCGCCGGGACGACGACCCAGTTCGTGGTGGGCGGGGCCGGCGAGCGCGACCGGGAGATCCTCGGCCTCGTGGCCCGCCTGGAAGGGGAACGGCTCCTCCACCATGCCCACTTCTCGGCGTTCCAGCCGGTCGCCGACACCCCGATGGAGGGGGCACCGGCGACGCCGATGACTCGCGAATTTCGGCTCTACCAGGCCGAGCACCTCCTCCGGCAGTACGGCTTTACTCTGGAGGAGCTTCCATTCGATCCCGACGGCGACCTCCCGCTCGACCGGGACCCGAAGCTCGCCTGGACCCTCGGCCACCCCGAGTGGTTCCCGGTTGAGCTGCTCACGGCCGACCTCGGCCAGCTCCTCAGGGTTCCCGGGATCGGCCCGACCGCGGCGCGGCGGATCGTCGCCGAGCGCCGGCGGGTCGTCCTGCGCGGACTCGCCGATCTCCGGCGGCTCGGGGTCCAGACCGCGCGGGCCGCGAGCTTCCTCACCCTCCGCGGCCGCCGCCTCGGCGCCGGCCCGCCCCCGGAGCAGCTCCGCCTCCACCTCCCCCGCGCCCCCCTCCACACCCTCGTCCCCCCCTGCGCCTACCGCTGAGCCCGGGGTGGAAGAAGCCCTTGTCCGGACCGCCGAAAAGGCCTTAGACTGGGCCCAACCGACTACATCACGCCCAATGGCCTGATGGCGATGGGTCTCTTCAAGTAACTTCTCGAGCAGGGCGAGCGATGAGCAAGTTGATCAGGTACCGGGGACTAGAAATCCCGGAAGATAAGCTGGCCGATTTCTGCCGCCGCTGGAAGATCACCGAGCTATCCTTGTTCGGCTCTGCCTTGCGTGAAGATTTTCGACCCGACAGCGATGTGGATCTCCTGGTGACGTTCGCGCCTGGAACCACTTGGAAGCTGGATGATCTGCTGGACATGAAAGAGGAGCTGGAGGGTATGTTTGGTCGGGATGTCGACCTGGTCGAGCGGCGCCTGGTCGAGAGCAGCGAAAACTACATTCGTCGCCGGCACATCCTGAAACACTTGAAGCCCCTGTATGTGGCGTGATGCGGCCCGGCTTCTCGACATGCTCCGGGCGTGCCGCAAGGCCTTGAACTACGCACAAGATCTCAGTGAAGCGCAGCGCCGACTTGGTGCTGGAGCACGCCCGCCAGGGCGGGTTCCCGGCGAACCGCATCTCGGAGGTGAAGTCGGTGATCGGCCCGACGACCGCGGAGGGGTGATCCCCCTGGAGGGAAAGCGCCATGGCCCAGGAGGTCCGTGATGCCATCGTGGCGGCGAACGAGAAGTTCATGGCGGCCTTCAGCCGCGGGGATGCGGCCACCATCGCCGCCGCGTACACCGAGCGGGGGCAGATCCTCCCGCCCAACAGCGACGTCATCGAAGGCAGGCAGGGGATCCAGACGTTCTGGCAAGGGGTCATGAAGCTGGGACTCAAGGGCGTCACGCTCGAGACCGTCGAAGTGGAGGGCCATGGGAGCGCCGCCAGCGAGGTCGGGAAGTACACCCTCCGGGACGCGGGGGGCCAGGTGGTTGACACCGGCAAGTACGTGGTCCTCTGGAAGCTGGAGGCGGGACAGTGGAAGCTCCACCGCGACATCTGGAACAGCAGCCGGCCAGCCGCCTGACGGCGTGACAGCGGTTCAAGGAGATGACCGATATGGCGGGCTCGGAGATGAGGAACTGCCGGTTCTGCGATGAGGCCGTCCTCGCCCGGGACACCCGGCTGGCCAACGAGCACTGCCGGTTTCTCAGGACCAGCGACCCGGTGCTGGTCGGGGCGGGGATCATCGTCCCGCGGACCCACCGGGAGACGGTCTTCGACCTCACCGAAGAGGAGTGGGCCGCGACCCAGCGGCTCCTCCGGGAGGTCAAGCGCCTGCTGGACGGCGAGCATCGCCCCCAGGGCTACAACGTGGGGTGGAACTGCGGGGGCGTGGCGGGGCAGAAGGTCTTTCACGCCCACCTGCACGTCATCCCGCGGTTCGCGGACGAGCCGCTGGCGGGGAAGGGGATCCGGGACTGGATCAAGGAGCCGGTCAACGTGAGACCGGCCGGGACGACGGATCCCGACCCCGGGCCCCGGTGAGGGTCTGGGCGCTGCCGTGGGGGTCGAGCTGAAGGGCGCGGTCGCCATCGTCACCGGGGCCTCGAGCGGGATCGGGCGCGCCACCGCCCTGGCCCTGGGGCGGGAGGGCGCGCGGGTCGTCCTCGCGGCGCGCCGGAAGGAGCGGCTCCTCGCGGTCGCCGAGGAGATCCGGGCGGCCGGCGGGGAGGCCCTGGCGATCCCGACCGACGTGGCCGAGGAGGCCGAGGTCCGGGCCCTGGTGGACGCCACCGTGGCCCGCTGGGGCCGGATCGACATCCTCGTCAACAACGCCGGGGTCGGCCTCCTGGCCCGCGTCGCCGAGACGGGCCCGCGCGAGTTCGAACGCCTCATGGCCGTCAACTTCTTCGGGGCGGTCTACGGGATCCTGGCCGCGCTGCCGATCATGCTCCGCCAGGGGTCGGGCCACATCGTGAACGTGGCCTCGGTGGTCGGCAAGCGCGCCACCCCCTACCGCGCCGCCTACGCGGCCAGCAAGTTCGCGCTGGTCGGGCTCTCCCAGGCCCTCCGGATGGAGCTGCGCGGGACCGGGGTCCGCGTGACCTGCGTCTGCCCGATCGGGACCGAGTCGGAGTTCCACGACCAGGAGACGAACCGCCTCGGCGTCCCGGGCCGGCGAGGCCCGGTCCAGTCCGCCGAGCGCGTGGCCCGCGGGATCGTCCGGGCGCTCCGGCGCCCGCGCCCCGAGGTCCACCCCTTCCCGCCCGCCCGGCTCCTCTTCCTCGCCGACGCCCTGGCCCCGGGGCTGGTGGACCGGCTCCTGCTGGCCCTCTCCCCCAAGGCTCGCTGAGCCCCTCCTCAACCCGATCCGACCGGCCGGAAATTTTCGCTTGACAGGAAGGCTCATCATGTGTTTAGTAATGACACAGGAAGGAGGCGATCCCTATGAGTCACCCTCTACGGGCGCTGATGGAGGCCGATCTCGAACGGTGGGTCCAGGCGGTCTCGGCCGAGTACCCGCTCGGGACCCTGGCGCGCCTCGAGCGGGAGGCCCCGGGGCTCAAGGCCGCGATCGAGCGGACCGAGGCCGGGCTCGGCTCCCTCTACCGGGAGCTCCTGGCCGCGGACGCCGCCCTGGCCCGGTGGCGCCAGACCCTGGCCGAACTGGACCAGCTCTGGCGGCTGGCGATCCAGATCGCCGAGGCGCCGGAGGTGGAGGCGGAGGAGGCGGCCGAGACCCCGGCGCTGGCGGAGGTCGCCTGACATGGCCGGCCCGGCCGAGCCGCGCTACCCGTGCGAGGCCTGCGGCTACCTCCGGCCCAGGCCGGAGGCCCCCTGCCCGGCCTGCGGCTGCGGCCGGGGGTGAGGGGGGTAGGGGTCCGGGGGGACCCAGGCCGGCGATCAGCGGCCGAACAGGCGCCGGAGGAGCGAGGGGCGGCCCGCCGCCTCGAGTCGGGCCGCGCGGAAGCGCTCCTTCGCCCGGTCGAACCGCTGCCAGTAATCGGGCTGGGTCCTGGCGTAGCCGACCTGCCGGCCGACGAGCGCCGCGAGGTCGGGGGCCGCCGTCGGCGTTGGGCTCGCGCCGGGGCCGCACTCCGCCTCGAGGGCGAGCAGGAACTCCCGCGCCAGCCCTTCGAACTCGCGGCGGTCCCTCGAGTTGCCCTCCACCGGAGCCCGGCGGCCCCGGGCCCGGCGGAGCTGGACGAGGAGGTCGAGGAGGAAGAAGTCGAGCGCCTCCTCGACCCGCTCCCGGACCTGGGCGTCGATCCGCTCGAGGAGCCCGCGGGGGTCGTCGGGGTCGCGGCGCAGAGAGGTGGCAAACCACTTCATGGCCGGGACGGCCCTCTGGAACCAGTGTAGCCCGGGGTCGGCGGAGAGGGGAAGGGCCGGGATCGACCTCAGGATCGAGCTGCTGGGACGCCGGGTCGGAGACAGGCGGCTGGCGCCTCAGCGCCCACCACCGCCATTGCCGTAGCGCAGAGTCCGCACGAAGTCGTAGAGCAGCAGGAGGATCACGCCGACGACGATGATGGTGAAGGGCAGGTCCTTGATCCACCACACCAGAAAGCCCAGGAACGCCACTAGCATGGCGATCCCGATGAT
>Ga0114945_10001743_pt1 | contig 13252 bp, 10 predicted proteins | sample OV2TP3_FD_87194 | JGI IMG/M metagenome (GOLD analysis project Ga0114945, IMG submission 87194) | Hot spring microbial communities from Beatty, Nevada to study Microbial Dark Matter (Phase II) - OV2 TP3 | ecosystem: Environmental > Aquatic > Thermal springs > Hot (42-90C) | place: USA: Beatty... | reverse complement strand
CTGCTGACCGCGCCGGTCAGCCAAGACATCCTCCCGGGCATCACCCGCGGCCTGGTTCTGCTGCTGGCGCGGGCGGCGGGCATCCTGCTGGCGCGCGCGGTGTATGTTCTGCACGGGCGGCTGCGGCGCGTGGGCCTGCGCAATCTGGAGCTGGCCTTCCCGGAAAAATCGCCGGACGAACGCGGCCGCATTCTGCGCGGTCTCTACACCCACCTGGGCCGGCAACTGGCGGAGTTTTGCCTGTTGCCCCGCCTGACGCGCCACAATGTGGGGCAAGTCGCGGTCCACGACCGCCTGGAGCACTTTGAGGCGGCACGCCAGCGCGGTCAGGGCGTGATCTTCCTGACGGCGCACCTGGGAGCGTGGGAACTGGGGTCGTACGTGCACTCACTGCACGGCCACCCGCTGCACATCGTGGTGCGGGCGCTGGACAATCCCTACCTGAACTCGTTTGTGGACGGGTACCGCACGCGGCATGGGAACACCACGCTGGAAAAGCAGGATTTTGCGCGCGGGCTGTTGGCCGCGCTGAAGGCAGGGGAAACCGTAGGCATCCTGATGGACCAGAACATGACGCCCCCGCAGGGAGTGTTCGTGGACTATTTCGGGCACAAGGCATGCACCACGGGGTTGGTGGCCAAAGTAGCGCTGCGCACAAACGCCGCCGTGGTGCCGGCGTTCACCGTGTGGGACGAGGAGCAGGGGAAGTACCGCGTGACCTTTGAGCCCGCGATGGAACTGGTGCGGACGGACAACGAGGAGGCGGACATCGTGGCCAACACGGCGGCCTTCACGCGGGTGATTGAGGAGTATGCCAGGCGTTACCCGGAGCAGTGGTTGTGGGTGCACCGCCGCTGGAAGACGCGCCCCGAGGGCGAGCCCTCGCTCTACTGAGCGCCAAGCCAAAAGACGAGCGCGGCGGGCATATACTCGAAGAGAAATCCGGCACGAAACGGAAGGATGGAATGAAGCAATCGCTCAAGGCCATTGCACAGGCGTGCGGGGCGCGCCTGGTGGGAGACGGCGCGGGAGAAATCGGCGGCATCGCAGGAATCGGCTCAGCTACGGCTGAGGATCTGGTGTTTGCCGAGACGGAAAAGGCGCTGGCGGCGGCGCTGCGGTCGGAGGCAGGAGCGATCATCGCGGGCGAATTTGCGGCGAGCGCGAAGAGCAGCAAGCCGCTGTTGATCGCAACGGAACCGCGGCTGGCATTCGTGCGGGCGGCGGCGCTGGTCCGGCCGGCGCGGCGGCGCGAAGCCGGCGTGCACTCCACGGCAGTCATTCACGAATCGGCGCGCTTGGGACGGCAGGTTTCCGTGGCGCCCTATGCGGTGATCGGCGAGAGCGTGGTGATCGGCGAGCGGTCGCGCATCGGGCCCGGAGCGTGCATTTCCTCCAAAGTGGAGATCGGGAGGGACTGCTTTGTGGACGCGCACGTGACCATCTACTCCGGGACACGCCTGGGCGACCGCGTAACCGTGCTCTCCAACTCTGTGTTGGGGAGCGACGGGTTTGGCTATGTGCGCGATGCGGCCACCGGTCGCTATGAAAAATTCCCGCAGGCAGGACGGCTGGAAATCGGCGACGACGTGGAAATCGGCGCGGGATGCACGATCGACCGCGGCGCGCTGGAGGCCACGGTGATCGCCAACGGCGTGAAGATCGACAACCTGGTGCACGTGGGCCACAACGTGGTGATCGGGGAGAACGTGGTCATCGCGGCGCAGACGGGCGTCTCCGGCTCGAGCGTAATCGAGAAGAACGTGCTGGTGGGCGGGCAGGTGGGAATCGCCGATCATGTGCGCATCGAGGAAGGCGCCATTCTGGGGGCGCAGTCCGGAATTCCGACGAAAAAAGTGATTCGCGGCAAGGGCGTGGTCTTCTGGGGAACGCCGGCGCGGCCTATCCGCGAGTACTTGAAGGAGCTGGCGGCACTGGCGCACCTGGCAAAGAAGGAAAAGGAATAGTCCGGCGTAGAAGAGAGGAAGCGTTGCCGTGGCCATGGTGGTAGTGGGTGGACATTCGCGGAGCGTAGGCAAGACCAGCGTGGTAGCAGGCCTGATTGCGGCGCTCCAGGAGCGAAGCTGGACGGCGGTGAAGATCACGCAGTACGGGCACGGGGTGTGCTCGGTGAACGGCGAGTCCTGCGACTGCGCGGTGGACGAGCACACCTGGGCCATCACCGAAGAGCAGGACCGCACGGGGAAGAGCGATACGGCACGCTTTTTGGCTGCGGGGGCCAAGCGATCGCTGTGGGTGCGGACCAAGCAGGGTTGCCTGGCGGAGGCCATGCCCGATCTAAGGCGCGAACTGAGCGGCAGCAGGGACGTGATTGTGGAATCGAACAGCGTGCTGAAGTTCCTGCGCCCGAACGTGTACCTGACGGTGCTGGACTCTCAAACGGCGGACTTCAAGGAGTCGGCGCGCGAGTTCCTGGACCGGGCAACGGCGGTGGTGCTGCACGAGCCCGCTGGAGAAGCACCGCGGTGGAGCGGCATTTCGCTGAAACCGGTGGCGGGACGCCCGGTCTTTCACATTCGGCCGCCGCAATATGTGACCGAGGAGATGGCCGAGTTCGTGCGGCGGGAGTTGGCGGCGGCGAATGCGCATCCATCGCGACGCTCGGGATGACGGAGTAGCGGCAGGCCGCAAGCGCCAAGCACGAAGCCAAGAATTCCTCATGCGCGAGTTTGAAATCCTCTTTGATCACGGCGAGGCGGGTACGCTGGAAGTAGCAGCGTATGGCAGCTACGGCCGTCTGGGTTTTCCTCCTCCTCCGGCCGACCGGCCCTGGATTTATTCCAATTTTGTGCAGTCGCTCGACGGGATCACGTCGCTCAAAGGCTGGCAGGCCTCCGGGTTCCACATTGCGCAGTCGGAGGAAGACCGCTGGCTGGTGGACCTGCTGCGCGCGCACGCCGATGCGCTGCTGGTGGGCGTGAAGACGCTGACCGACGAGCGCGACTTGAGCGGCTATGGGCCGCGCGGCCCGATCTATCGCATTGTTCACAAGGAGCTGGCAGAGTTGCGGCAACGGCTGGGTCGGGGACGGGAGCTCTGTGTGTTCGTCACCGGAACGGGAGAGCTAAAGCTCGCGGACTACAAGGCGTTCGACGGCGGGCAGGTGGATGCGGCCATTGTGACCACCCACCAGGGCGCAGAGCGGCTGGCGGCACAGACGTCGCATCCCCAGGTGCCCGTGCTGGTGGCGGGCGAGGGACGCTGGGTGGACCTGAGCCTGGCGGTACGGTTGCTGCGGCAGGAGATGGGTGTGCGCTATCTGCTGTGCGAGGGTGGGCCCACGTTGAACGGCCACCTGGCGCGCGCCGGCCTGGTGGACGAGCGCTTCTTGACCGTGAGCCCCGTGGAGTTTGGGCAAGTGGTGCCTGCGGAGCAGGCGCGCACGGCGGCAGAAGACGGTGTCGAGGTTCTCCTGCGGCCCACAACGATCCACGGGCCCGGGTTCACCAAAGACGAGGCCCCTTGGTGGACGTGGGTGAGCTGTCGCAAGGCCGGGGACTGGCAGTTCCATCGCTATCGCAGGAAGAAATAGTCGCTACTTGCACTTCTTGCGCAGGGAATCGACGATTTCGTCGCGGTCGCGGCCACCGTAGTCGCGGGCGAAGCGGGAGAGGGCGACGGAGACGATATCGGAGTGGTGCAGTTTTTCCAAACCGGGCAGGCGCGTGACGTTCAGCCAGAGGCGGTGGACAAGGTGGACGTCCTCGGTCTTGAGGTCGGGAGTGTGGGGGCCAATGCGGAACGTCTCGACCTGCAAGGTGGGACGGACGATCTGCAAGACGAACTGCATCTTGGGTTCGGGCATGGCCTCCCAGGCGCGGCCCAGGTAGAAGCCCTGTTCCTGGGCGGTCATCTTGGTGGAAAGGCCGGCGACCACGGCGGATGACTCCAGGGAGTGCGCCGTCTGCGTGATGGCGCTCCAAACGTCGCGCGCGGGAACGACGAGCAGCGAGATGTGCTTGCCGTAGCCCTCCGCCACGGATACGGCGCGGGTAAAGAGGGTCTGTTCGTAGTCGCTGAAGATCTGCTCCTGCGCCAGTTCGTATTCCCCGCCGCCGGGCCCGGCGACGAGGCGCGCCGCCATCACCACCACATCCTGGTCATTCGTGTTGGTGCGTTCCAGCACCCATTTGAGGTGGGTGAGGGCGTTGTAATCGCGCACCGTAACCAGCACGTTGCCGGGGCGGAGGCCGAGCGTTTCGCGCTGCACCGTTTCCTCGTGCTGCAGCTGGAAATGCTCCTTCATCTGCGCGCCGGCGGCCGCCAGCTTCCTGCGGTTGACGCGCTCGGAGACGGTAAAGATCAGGAAAAACGCGCCCGTAAAGATGAGCCCGGCTACGGTGGCAATGGACTTGGTGAGAAGGTTGACGGTAGCGGTGGAAAGCAGCAGAAGGAAGACGAGGCCGAGGCCAACGGGAATTTCAATACCACCGACGGTCAGGTTGGGCGGCATTTTCCAGCCGCGCGGGCCTTTGTACTTATAGCGCAACACCAGCATGGAAAAACTGTTGAAGGTGAAGCTCCAGATAACGCCGAAGGCGTAGGCCTCGCCCAGGAGATAGACGTTGCCCTGGCTGGCAAGAATGGTGAACAGCTGCATGCCGACCACCAGGTTGAGGATGCGTGACGTGGTGCCGAAGCGCTTGTGGGGCCGGCGAAACCAGTCGGTGAGCACGCCATCCTCAGAGACGCGGTTCATGACGCCGTTGGAGCCGATGATGGAAGTGTTGATGGCTCCGGAGAGCATGAGAAAGCCGACGAAGACCACGAAGACGCGAAAAACCAGCTTGAGCGCCTGCGGTCCCACCATATGCATGGCCAGGCCGCTGATGAGGTTGTCCTTGTAGACGGCGATGCGCACGTCGTCGGGGATGATCATCACCGCCAACAGCGAGCCCAGTCCGGTGAAAACGAAGCTGAAGATGCCGATGACGATGGCGGCGCGCTTGAGGTTGGGCAGCTTGGGATGGGCAATTTCGCGGTTGACCTGGGCGAGGGACTCCTCACCGCTCATGGCCAGCACAGAGTGGCCAAAGGCGATGAGAATGCCGAAGAGGCCGAACATTTTCGGCCAGTCGCTGTCCTTGAGAAAGCCCAGCGCGTCCTCGCTGAAGTTCAGGTTGGAGGGCGTAGGCCACGGCGGCAGCTTGTAGTCGCCCATGAGCAGGGTGAGGGCAGACCATCCCATCAGGATCACAACCAGGGCGGTGGTGACCTTCATGACGTTCAGCGCTTTTTCGCTGGACTCCTCCAGCCCTTTGGTGTTCTGCCACCAGTAATAGAGAGTCATGGCCGCGGCAAACGTCATGGCCAGGAAGTTCTCGTTGATAGGCTTGGGCCCTTCGAGAATGGAGTGGAGGATGGGCGGGAGCCAGCCGTGGGCGGCGGCGGAGGCAACAAGCTCGTTGAGCAGGCCGCCGATGTAATGGCCGGCGGAGACGCCGGAGATGGGTCCCGTGAGAATGTAATCGAACATCAAGGCAGAAACGCTGACCTTGGCGAGAGTTCCGCCGAGCGCTTCCTTGACCACGCGATAGACGCCGCCGCGCACGAACATGGAGCAGCTCTCCACGTACACCATGCGCACGGAGGCGGCGAAGAGCATCACTCCGAGGATGAACCAGGGCGCGGCCTTGCCTACGGCTTGTTCGGCGATGCCCCCGGCGTAGAAAGCGGAAGATCCGAGGTCGTTAAGAACGATGGCCGCGGCCCGCCAGAAGGAGATGAAGGTGAGCATCACCGAACTGGCAACCACGATGCGAACCCGGCTGGATCCCGGCGGTACGGGCTGAGCAGTAGAAGACATGCTTCGGGCAAAACAAACGGCCACGGCGAGAGTCGCGGCGGCCGTCCGGAGAACCGTTTGCGAGTCTACGCCCAGAAAATCTCCAAGGTCAACGCTTTAGCAGCACGCAGAGGTTGGGGGAATGTCTTTGGTACACTCGGCGCGTGCGTGCCATTTCCAAACCGGCTTGGGGGCTGGCGGCGGCCTCGGGAATCCTGCAGGCGCTCGTCTTTCCGCAGCCGTCATTGGCGTTTCTGAGCTGGGTGGCATTGGCGCCTTTGCTGCTGGCGCTGGCGCCCAAGGGGAAACAGGGCGAAGCGTCGCCATCAGAAACGGTTGAGTCCCTTTCCCCGATGCAGGGGTTCCTGCTGGGCTACGCCAGCGGCGTGATTTGGTATCTGGGAAGCTGCTACTTCATTTTTCACGTGATGCACAAGTACGGCGGGCTGCCCGCGCCGGTGGCGGCAGTCCTGCTGGCGTTGTTTTGCCTGTACCTGGCGCTCTACCACGGCGTGTTCGGGGCCCTGTTCGTGCTGCTGGCGCGGACGCCGGCGCTGGGCGGAGGCCGGGCCATCGCCCTGGCCCCGGTGTTGTGGGTGGCAGTAGAGCTGGCGCGTACGCGCGTCACCGGAATCCCTTGGAATTTGCTGGGCACCGCGCAGGTGGACAACATTCCGCTGGCGCGACTGGCAACGGTTACCGGCGTGTACGGAGTGTCCTTCGCCATCGTGCTGGTGAACGCAGCATTTGCCGTGGCCTTCCTGCTGCCCCGGGCCAGGCGGCGCGTGATGCAGGTGGCGGCCGTGGGCGCGGCCCTGGCATTGCAGGCGGGAGTGCTGGCCAAGCCGGAGCCGGCGGCGGCCACGCACATGGCGGTCCTGGTGCAGCAGAACCTGCCAACCGATGATTCCGTTGCGTGGACCGCGGAAAAATTCGCGGCCACGTTGGACGATTTCCGAGCCCTGAGCCGAAGCGGGGCGGAACAAGCGTCCCTGCCGAGAGAACCCAGGCTGATCGTGTGGCCGGAGTCGCCGGCGCCGTTTTTCGGCGTCGCTCCCAATTTCCGTCGTCCCGTGAGCGCACTGGCAGTGGAAACCGGGGCGTGGGTCTTGACCGGAAACCTGGGGACGCGCCCCAGCGCGCAACGGGAACGCGATTCGGAGGTGCTGAATTCGGCCTCCATGGTTTCACCGCAAGGCGAGTGGACGGCCAGGTACGACAAGATTCACCTGGTGCCCTTCGGCGAATACGTCCCTTTTCAGAAATTGCTGGGGTTTGCGCGCGCGCTGACCAGCGAGGTGGGAGACTTCGCCCGCGGCAGCGAACGCACGGTGTTCACCCTCGACGGGAAAAAACTCGCCGTGTTCATTTGCTACGAATCCATCTTTCCCGATGAGGTGCGCCAGTTTGCGGCGGGTGGCGCGCAGGCGTTCGTGAACATTTCCAACGACGGCTGGTTCGGGGAAACCGGTGCGCCGGGGCAGCACCTCAACATGGCCAGGATGCGCGCCATTGAGAACCGCCGCTGGGTGCTGCAGGCCACCAACACGGGGATTACGGCGTCCATTGATCCCGACGGGCGGGTGGTGGCTCGGGCGGAGCGCAACCAGCGCCTGGCCCTGCCCGCGCCCTACGCCTTTGTTTCCGGCACGACCCTTTACACGCGGCATGGGGACTGGTTCGCCTATGCCTGTGCGATAATCGCGGTGGCGGCGACGCTGGTGGCGGCGCGGTGGCGGCGAAGGACGTAGCCGAAGGGAGCGGAGATGGTGGAAGAACTCGAACGCGAATACGTGGCGGTCCGCGAGAAAGCCCGGGACCTGCGGGAGTATCTTTGACGCGCCCCGGCTACGCGCCCAACTGGCCGAAGTGGAAAAGCAGGTAGCTGCACCCGACCTCTGGTCGAACCCTGAGCTATCCCAAAAACTGATGCGCGAGCGCAAGCGTTTGGAAGGGGCGCTGGCGACGGAGGCCGACCTGGAGCGGCGCGCGGGGGATATCTCCGCTTACTTCGAGCTGGCGCGCGAGGGCGAGGACGTGGCCGCCGAGCTCAAGCGCGAGATCGACTCCTTGCGCGAAGTGGTGGAAAAACTGGAGACAGACACCCTGCTCTCCGGCGAAAACGACGCCCGCAATGCCATCGTGACCATCCACCCGGGCGCGGGAGGCACCGAGAGCCAGGACTGGGCCGAGATGCTGCTGCGCATGTACCTGCGCTGTGCGGAGCGGCAGGGTTTTGAGACCGTCCTGAACGAATACCAGGCGGGAGAGGAGGCGGGTCTGAAGTCGGCCACGTTCACCGTGTCGGGGCAGAACGCCTACGGGCTGCTGTCGAGCGAAATCGGCGTGCATCGGCTGGTGCGCATCTCTCCCTTCGACCAGGCCAAGCGGCGCCACACGTCGTTTGCCAGCGTCTTTGTTTCCCCCGAGATTGATGATTCCATCGAAGTGGTGATCAAGCCCGAGGAGATTCGCGTGGACACCTACCGGTCGAGCGGCGCCGGCGGGCAGCACGTAAACACCACCGATTCGGCGGTGCGCATCACGCACCTGCCCACGAACGTGGTGGTGAGCTGCCAGAACGAGCGCTCGCAGCACAAGAACCGCGAACGGGCCATGAAGATCCTGCGCTCCAAGCTCTATGAGCTGGAGATCGAGAAGAAGCGCGAGGCCACGAAAAAACTGGAGGCTTCGAAGCTGGACATCGACTTCGGTTCGCAGATCCGCTCCTACGTGCTGCACCCCTATCGCATCGTGAAGGACCACCGCACCAAGGTAGAGGTGGGAGACGTGGACCGGGTGCTCGATGGCGACTTGGGGCCGCTGATCCGGGGATATCTTCTGGCGCGGCGGGCGGGGCAGCCGTGACGCCGGCCGTAGCGCAGGCGGAATCCGCGCAGTGGCAGGCGGTGGTTCACCGCGGCAAGCGGCTGGAAATCCTGACCGTGGCTTGGAACTCGGTGGAAGCGGTGATTGGATTGCTTGCTGGGCTGGCTGCAGGCAGCATCGCGCTGGTGGGTTTCGGGCTGGATTCGGTGATTGAGGTTTCCTCGGGGGTGGTGCTACTGTGGCGCCTGCGCGCCGCGCAACAAGCCGGGCGCGGGGAGCGCGCGGAACGCATTGCGTTGCGCCTGGTCGGAGTGAGCTTCCTGGCGCTGGCGGCGTATGTAGCCGCCGATGCCGTGTGGTCACTGTTGCGCCAGGAGGTGCCCGAGGAAAGCCGTATCGGTATGGCCCTTGCCGTCCTGTCGCTGATCGTCATGCCGCTGCTGGCGCGAGCCAAGCGGCGCGTCGCAGCCCGGCTGGGCAGCGCGGCCTTGCGCGCCGACTCGCGCCAGACCGATATCTGCGCTTACCTTTCCGCCATCCTGCTGGGCGGTCTCTTGCTGAACGCCTGGCTGGGATGGTGGTGGGCGGACCCCGTGGCCGCCCTCGCCATGGTGCCTCTCATCGCCGGTGAAGGCATCGAGGCGGTGCAGGGAAAAACCTGTGGTGACATGGTGTGCACATGACGGCATCTTCGACTGGCAATCCCTCTGACAAGGTTCATGCCGCGCGGGAGTCCGGGCCGGAAGGAGCACGGCTACTCTCTCCGCGCTTCGAAAGCGCGCTATTGCTAGCGTCGCAATTGCACGCCGGCCAGTTGCGCAAGGGAACGGGCGTGCCCTACATCGCGCACCTGATGGGCGTGGCGGCCCTGGTGCTGGAGGCGGGCGGCGACGAGGACTTGGCCATCGCTGCGCTGCTGCATGATGCCGTGGAAGATCAGGGCGGAAAGCCGACGCTGGAGAAAATCCGGCAGCAGTTCGGCAACAGGGTAGCGGCCATCGTCGAAGGTTGCACCGACGCGGACACCATTCCCAAGCCGCCGTGGCGCCAGCGCAAGGAAAAATACATTGCGCACGTTCGCACCGCCTCTCCTGAGATCCGGCTGGTCTCCGCCGCCGACAAGCTGCATAACGCGCGCGCCGTTTTGGCCGATTACCGCATCGAAGGCGAGGACCTGTGGCCGCGCTTCAACGGAGGTCGCGAGGGCACCCTCTGGTACTACCGCGCACTGGTGCGCGCCTTTCGCATGGCGGGCACCAACCAGGTCGTGGAAGAGCTGGCGCGCGTGGTGGATGAACTGGACCGGCTAACGGCGGCTTCCGGCGCGACACAAACGTAGGCAGATGACAGGATTTGTCTCCCGTGCGACGGATTTCGTCACCCTCGCGCGCCCTGCTCGAGTCCACGCGCATCCCTTCTCTCGCTCGTTCGCCCCTGCCAAAGCAAGAACTTGCGGAGCTTTCCGTCGTTTCTTGCCACAGCGCTAGCGTGTTGGCAACCCAGTTGCGGTAGCAAAGAAAGCAGGATTGAATCGCGAGCCAGTAACGCGCTGGCTGCGTGTTTCAGGCCCGTACCGATCGCTGCCATTCCCCGTTCCCTCCCCGTAGTACTTCCCGCCGAGAGGTTTTCCTCGCAAGTTCCTGCTCGTAGTCCGTTCTTGAGAGGGAAGCTGCAACAGGTCCGGAGGAAGGTGCTGGCAATCCTGGTTTTGTGGAGAGAACATGAAGAACATTGCCGTCCTGAGAAGCGAATTCTCGCAAAAAGCCGTTTCTGGAATGGGAACCGCGGCGCTGGTGGTGGCGCTGGTTCTGGCAGTGGCTGCCGTCAGCATCCCAAACCTGCTGCGGTCGCGCCTGGCCGTTTCCACTCCGGTCGACAAGGCCGCTTACATGCTCCAGGAGGAGGCCTCGGCACCGGGCGTCGCGAGGCAAGCCGCATTGGCCGGAGGGCGCCAGGTGCTGTACACGGGAACGCTGGCGCTGGTGGTCGCGGATCCCGCTGTGTCGCTGGAAGAAGTTCGCCGCATCGCCGTACGGCTGGGCGGATATGTGGAAAGTGCCAGCCAAAGCGATAGCCGGAGCGCCTGGCAGTCAGCCTCGGTGACGGTACGCGTGCCCGCCACCCGCTACGACGAAGCGCGGCGGGAAATCCGCGGGCTGGCCGAACGAGTGGAAAACGAAAGCTACGACGCGCGCGACGTTACCGCGCAGGCCGTGGACCTGGAGGCTTCGCTGAAAAACTTCCGCGCCGAAGAGGCACAGTATCTGGAGATCATGCAGCGCGCCGGCCCGATTGAGGACACCCTCGCGGTGGCCGAGCGCCTGAGCGACGTGCGCGGCCGCATTGAGCGCAGCGATGCGCAGCGCAAGCATCTGGCCGGGCAGGTCGAAATGGCGTCCATCCAGGTGACGCTGCGCCTGGAGCCCGTACCGCAGGCGGCTGAGGTGCGCTGGCAGCCGCTGGCGACGATCCGCGCGGCGTTCTGGGACGCGGCGCGCGATCTGGCCGCCTACACCAGCTTCATGATCGCTGTGCTCTTCCGCCTGCCGGTGATGCTGCTGTGGGTGGTGACGGCGCTGGTTTTTGCGGCTGCGGGACTAAGGCTGTTGCGCCTGTTGTGGCGCCTGCTGTTTCCCCGCCCGGCCGCGGCCTGAAGCGGCAAAACTCATTCTGATGGCGGCGGAGGCGGGCAGGACGCTAGGTGCCCGCTTTCGCTGTTCATTCCCGGAATATCCCCGTTGGCTGCGAGCCATTTCCGGCCAGCCTGCAGGAGCATCCCTTGGCCGCGAAGGCGTTGCCCGGAAACCGCTTCTCTGCTACGGTAAAAGCTCATCTTGCTGACTCCTGCGGTTGCCTGAATTGGGGCGCCGCGGAAGCGTCGCGAGCGCTGATGAAGGAGGAATCCCTTTTGGCTTCCAAGAAGCACTACCTGTTCACGTCCGAATCGGTGACCGAAGGTCACCCGGACAAGATTGCCGACCAGATTTCCGACGCCATCGTGGATGCCTGCCTGGCCGAGGATCCCCACAGCCGTGTGGCATGCGAGACCCTGCTGACCACGGGCCTGGCGTTTATCGCCGGCGAAATCACCACCAAGGCATACGTGGACTTTCCCGCCATCGTGCGCGGCACCGTGACTTCGGTGGGATACACCGACGCCAGCTACGGGTTCGATTCGCAGACCTGTTCCGTCATCTCCTCCATCCACGAGCAGTCACCGGACATCAAGATGGGAGTGGACCGCGACGGTGCCGGCGACCAGGGCATGATGTTCGGCTACGCCTGCAATGAGAACGACCAGTTCATGCCCACACCCATCGACCTGGCGCACAAGCTGACCATGCGTCTGGCGGAAGTACGCCGCAGCGGGCAGATTGATTACCTGCGGCCGGACGGCAAGTCACAGGTAACCGTGGAGTACGACGAAAACCACAAGCCGGTACGCGTGGACGGCGTGGTGATTTCCACGCAGCACTCCGAACTGGCGGACAACGACAAGCTGCACGCCGACATGCTGAAGCATGTGATTCAGGCAGTGATCCCGGCGCACATGCTCGATGAGAACACCAAGTATCACATCAATCCCACCGGCCGCTTTGTAGTAGGCGGGCCCATGGGCGACACCGGGCTGACCGGGCGCAAGATCATCGTGGACAGTTACGGCGGCATGGGCCGCCACGGCGGCGGCTGCTTCAGCGGCAAGGACCCGACCAAGGTGGACCGCTCGGGGGCTTATGTGGCGCGCTACATTGCCAAGAACATTGTGGCTGCCGGCCTCGCCGACCGCTGCGAAGTGCAACTGGCCTATGCCATCGGCGTGGCCGAGCCGGTCAGCGTGCTGGTGGATACCTTCGGCAAGGGCAGGATTCCGGAAGAGCAGCTGGAAGAACTGGTGCGCAAGAACTTCAAGCTCACGCCAAAAGGCATCATCGAATCGCTGAACTTGCGGCGCCCCATCTATCGCAAGACAGCCTCCTACGGCCACTTCGGGCGCAAGGATCCCGACTTTACCTGGGAAGCCACGGACAAGGCCGACATCCTGCGCCGGGAGGCAGGACTGAAAGAAGAGGCCGTGACGCGGGCTTTGAAGTAGGTTCTCGACGGCGGGAGCGCCGTGGCGCGCTCCCGCAAACTCCCCTGATCGCGTATTCTGGTATGGCCTCGCTGTGCCCCCGGGCTGCAGCAGGCCAGCGACAGAACCCAGGGAACTCATCCCCAAGCATGTCCAACAAGGAAGGCAAAGACAAACGTATGCCGGTAGCGACGCAAGTGAAGTGCGACATCAAGGACCTGGACCTGGCGGACCAGGGCAAGAAGCGCATCGAGTGGGCCAACCAGTCCATGCCCGTACTGCAGATCCTGCGCAAGGAGTTCATCAAGAACTCTCCCCTCAAAGGGACGCGCATCGCGGCCTGCCTGCACGTCACCACGGAGACGGCCAACCTGGCCATCACGCTGCGCGACGGCGGGGCCGAGGTGGTGCTCTGCGCCTCCAACCCGCTCTCCACGCAGGACGATGTGGCAGCCTCGCTGGTGCGCGATTACGGCATCTCGGTGTACGCCATCAAGGGCGAGGACAACGATACGTATTACAAGCACATCCAGGCGGCGCTGGAT
>Ga0114945_10001742_pt1 | contig 13256 bp, 17 predicted proteins | sample OV2TP3_FD_87194 | JGI IMG/M metagenome (GOLD analysis project Ga0114945, IMG submission 87194) | Hot spring microbial communities from Beatty, Nevada to study Microbial Dark Matter (Phase II) - OV2 TP3 | ecosystem: Environmental > Aquatic > Thermal springs > Hot (42-90C) | place: USA: Beatty... | reverse complement strand
CGGGCGGGTAGCCCGGGATGGCCAGCTCGGGGAAGGCCAGGAGATCGACGCCCAGGGCGCGCCCCTGCTCGATCACCGCGAGGATCTTCCGGGTGTTCCCCTCGAGGTCCCCGACGGTGACGTTGATCTGGCCGAGCCCGACCCTGAGGCGCCTCACGGTGGCTCCCTTCGACCCCGATTATATACCCCGCTCGCGCCTTGACCAAAAATCCCCCGGCTGCCATGATGGGGGAGGCGCCATGGAAGGGCACACCCCGAAGAAGCCCTGGTACCCCTGGGAGGTCCCGCCGGGGGCCGAGACCCGGAGCTGCGAGGCGTGCGGCCGGCCCACCCAGATCCCCTGGATCCTCCGCCGCGACCGCCAGCGCCGGGTCTGGCGGCGCTGGATCTGCACCTCCTGCCACGCCTGGATCGAGCGCCCCGAGGAGGAGTAGGGGGCGGGACCGGCCCCATGCCCTCCAAGATCCTGGTCGTCGAGGACGAGCGCGACATCGCCGACCTGCTCCGCTACCACCTGGAGCGGGAGGGGTTCCGGGTGGTGACCGCCGCCAGCGGCAGTCAGGCCCTCCGGGAGGTGGAGCGGGAGCGCCCGGACCTCGTCCTGCTCGACCTCATGATCCCCGAGGGGGACGGCCTCGAGGTCTGCCGCCGCCTCCGCGCGGCCCCCGTCACGGCCCGCCTCCCGATCCTCATGCTCACGGCCAGGGCCGAGGAGGTGGACCGGGTGCTGGGGCTGGAGCTGGGGGCCGATGACTACGTCACCAAGCCGTTCAGCCCGCGGGAGGTGATGGCGCGGGTGAAGGGGCTGCTCCGCCGCGCCGCCGAGCCCGCGATCGAGGAGGGCCACCACGCGGGCGGCCTGACCGTGGACGTGGCCCGACACACCGCCCAGGTCAAGGGGCGGCCGCTCGCGCTCACCCCCAAGGAGTTCGAGCTCCTGCGCGCCCTCATCGAGGCCCGGGGGCGCGTCCTCACGCGGGAGATCCTGCTGGACCGGGTCTGGGGGTACGACCACGCCGCCGAGATCGAGTCCCGCACCGTGGACGTCCACATCCGGCGCCTCCGGGAGAAGCTCGGCCCCGAGGCCCGCCGGATCGTCACGGTCAAGGGGGTCGGCTACCGGTTCGAGCGGGAGGAGTAGGGTGGGCGCGGGCAGGCCCCTCCGCAGGCGGCTGGCGGTCAGGCTGACCCTCATCCTCCTCGTGGTGACCGCCCTCGGGATGGTGGTCATGGGGCTCTACGTCAGCCGCGCCCTCGAGACCCGCGCGGTGGAGCAGCTCACGGTGGCGGCGGGGGCGCTCCTGGCCTTTGGGGTGGCCGTGGCGATGGGCCTCCTCATCAGCCGCCGCATGACCCGCGCGCTGAACGAGATGCAGGGCCTGGCCCACCGGATGGCGGAAGGGCACTTCGACCGGAAGGCGCCGGTCGCGGGCGAGGACGAGGTGGCCGAGCTGGGGCGCGCGCTGAACCTGATGGCGGCGCGCCTCAAGGAGAAGATCGAGGATCTGGAGCGGGAGCAGGGGAAGGTCGCGGCGATCCTGGACCGCATGGTCGAGGGCGTCATCGCCATCGACTCCCAGGGCCGGATCCTGCTCATGAACCCCGGGGCGCGCGCGATCTTCGACTTCCGCCGGGACCCGGTGGAGGGGCGCCCGCTGGCGGAGCTGATCCGGCAGAAGGAGATCTTCGATCTCGTCGAGGCGTGCCGGGCCTGTCGCCCGGGGGAGAGCTGCCGGCGCGAGGTGGAGATCGGACCGCCGATCAACCGGATCCTCGAGGCCCACGCGCTCCCCGTCCATTTCGGGCCCGACCGGACCGGGAGCGGGAGCCTCCTGGTCCTCCACGACATCACCGCGCTGCGGCGCCTGGAGCAGGTGCGGACCGAGTTCGTCGCCAACGTCTCCCACGAGCTCCGCAACCCGCTGACCGCGATCAAGGGGTACCTGGAGACGCTCCTGGACGGGGCCCTGGACGAGCCGTCCACGGCGCGGCGGTTCCTGGAGATCGCGCACACCCACGCGGACCGGCTCGGCCGGCTGGTGGACGACCTCCTCCAGCTCTCGGACATCGAGACCGGCCGGGTGGTGCTCGCGCCGGCCCCGCTCGTCCTCCGGGACGTGGCCAGGGACGTCTCGGCCGTCTTCGCGAACCAGGCGTCCCGGAAGCGCCTGATCCTCCTCCACCGGGTCCCCCCGGACCTCCGGGCCCGCGCGGACCGGGACCGCCTCGTCCAGATCCTGGTCAACCTCGTGGACAACGCCGTGAAGTACACCCCGGAGGGCGGCCAGGTCACCCTCGGCGCCGCCCCGGGGGCGAGCGGGTTCGTCGAGGTCCGGGTGGCCGATACCGGGATCGGGATCCCCTCCACCGACCTGCCGCGGATCACCGAGCGCTTCTACCGGGTGGACAAGGCGCGCTCCCGGGAGCTGGGCGGGACCGGCCTCGGGCTGGCCATCGTCAAGCACCTCGTCCAGGCCCACGGCGGCGAGCTGCGGATCGACAGCGAGCTGGGGAAGGGCACCACCGTCCGCTTCACCCTGCCGGCGGCCTGAGCCGGCCTTCGCGCCAGCGCTGAGCGGCCGGCCGGGCCGCCGCCCCGCCCCCCGAGACGTTCACGCACAATTTACCTCCCCGCCCTTGCTCCGTCATCTTCGGGGGCTATCCTGCCCAGCGAGATGATGAATCCGGAGGGCGCAAATGTTACATAGCCGTAACATGCCGGCAACCACCCTGTAACCGCCTGAGCGGAAACTTCAACCAAAGGAGGGATCCGATGAGAGAAGTGACCATGGTAGGCAGGCTGGCCGGTGCGACCCTCGCCGCGCTGCTGCTGACCTTCGGGGGCGGAGCGGCGCTGGCCTCGGCGCAGATGCTGATGAACGGGGCGGGGGCCACCTTCCCGTACCCGATCTACTCCAAGTGGTTCGACGAGTACGCCAAGGTGGACCCGAGCGCCCGCTTCAACTACCAGTCCATCGGGAGCGGTGGGGGGATCCGCCAGATCACGGCGCGGACCGTGGACTTCGGCGCCTCGGACGGGCCGATGACCGACGAGCAGCTCAAGAAGGCGCCGGGCGAGATCCTCCACGTCCCCATGGTGATGGGGACCGTGGTCGTGACCTACAACCTGCCGGGGAGCCCGACGCTCCGCTTCACCCATGATGTGCTCGCCGACATCTTCCTCGGAAAGGTCACCAAGTGGAACGACCCCCGGCTCCAGGCGGTGAACCCCGAGGTCAGCCTGCCGGGCCAGCCGATCATCGTGGTCCACCGCTCCGACGGGAGCGGGACCACCTACATCTGGGTGGATTACCTCTCCAAGGTGAGCAAGGAGTGGGAAAAGAAGGTCGGGCGCGGGACCTCGGTGCGCTGGCCCGTGGGGCTCGGCGGTAAGGGAAACGAGGGCGTGGCGGGCCAGGTGAAGAATACGCCGGGCGCCCTCGGCTACGTCGAGCTGGCCTACGCCATCACCAACAAGCTGCCCGTCGCCGCGATCCGGAACCGGGCCGGCAAGTTCGTGGAGCCGAGCATCGAGAGCACCACGGCGGCTGCCGCGGGCGTGGCGAAGAGCATGCCGGCCGATTTCCGCGTGTCGCTCACGGACCCGCCCGGCGAGGACGTCTACCCCGTGGCGGGCCTCACCTGGCTGCTCGTCTACAAGGATCAGCAGGATGAGGCGAAGGGGAAGGTGTTGGTGAAGTTCCTCTGGTGGGCGATCCACGACGGGCAGAAGTACGCGCCGGGCCTCCTCTACGCGCCGCTCCCTCCCCAGGTGGTGACGATGGTGGAGGCGAAGATCAAGGAGATCACCTACCAGGGGAAGCCGCTCCTGACCGCGAACCGATGAGCCCTCCGCCTCTCCCTGTCGCCACCCCACCGCGGACCCAGGTGGTGGGGGGGCTTGGGGGAGGAGCGACGCCGCTCCCCCCCAAGGTGGACCAGTGAGGCAGAAGCCGTCACGACCGCGAGGCCTGGGGTGAGCCGGGAGGCCGCTCTCCGGATCTCGTCCAAGACGCTCGGCGCGGGCCAGGGGGTGGGAGACCGCGGCTTCCGGCTCCTCACCCGCGCCGCGGCCCTGGGGGTCACTGCGCTCATGGCCGCCCTGGTCGTCGCGATGGCCTGGGCGGCGCTGCCGTCGCTCGAGGCCTTCGGCTGGCGATTCCTCGTCACCTCGACGTGGGACCCCGTCGCCGAGACCTTCGGGGCGCTCCCGTTCGTCTACGGCACCGTAGTCTCCTCCCTCCTGGCGCTCCTCATCGCCGTCCCCCTGAGCCTCGGCGCGGCGATCTACCTCGCCGAGCTGGCCCCACCCTGGATCCGTCAGCCCATCGCCTTCCTGATCGAGCTCCTGGCCGCGATCCCCAGCGTCGTCTACGGCCTGTGGGGGATCTTCGTCCTGGCGCCGTGGCTCAGGACCTCGGTCCAGCCGGCCCTGGGCACCTGGCTCGGCTTCCTGCCGCTCTTCCAGGGCCCGCCCTACGGGGTGGGGATGCTGGCCGCCGGGCTCATCCTGGCCATCATGATCGTGCCGTTCATCACCGCCGTGGCCCGGGAGGTCCTCCTGGCCGTCCCGAACGCGCAGCGCGAGGCGGCCCTGGCGTTGGGCGCCACGCGCTGGGAGACCACCCGGATGGCCGTCCTCCGCTACGGCCGCTCCGGCCTCATCGGCGCGGTGCTGCTCGGCCTGGGGCGGGCCCTGGGGGAGACGATGGCGGTCACCATGGTGATCGGCAACCGCCCGGAAATCGCGCTCTCCCTCTTCGCGCCCGGCTACACCATGGCCAGCGTGATCGCCAACGAGTTCACCGAGGCCACCTCCGACCTCTATCTGGCCGCCCTGATCGAGATCGGCCTCCTCCTCTTCGCCGTCACGGTCGCCGTCAATGCGCTGGCCCGACTCCTGGTCTGGAGCGCGGGAGGGGGCGTGAGGGAGGTGCGAGAGTGAGCCGCCCCACGACCCGCCGCCTGGTGAGCGCGGGGATGGGCCTCCTCACCGCCCTGGCCGCGGTCGTGGTGATCCTCCCCCTGATCCTCATCTTCGCCTTCCTCCTCTATAAGGGGGCCTCCGCGCTCAACTCCGATCTCTTCACCCAGCTTCCCAAGCCGGTCGGGGAGCCCGGGGGCGGGATGGCCAACGCCATCGTGGGGAGCCTGATCCTGATCGGCCTGGCCGCCTGCCTGGGCCTCCCCGTCGGGATCCTCGGCGGCGTCTATCTGGCGGAGTCGCGGGACCGGCGTCTTCCCTGGCTGGTCCGCTTCCTGGCCGATGTCCTGAACGGCGTCCCCTCCATCGTGATCGGGATCTTCGCCTACACCGTCATCGTCCTCCCTATGCGGCGCTTCTCCGCCCTGGCGGGAGGGTTCGCCCTGGGGATCATCATGCTCCCCATCGTCCTCCGGACCACCGAGGAGCTGGTCAGGCTCGTCCCGGCCTCCCTCCGCGAGGCGGCCCTGGCCCTGGGGATCCCCGAGTGGAAGGTGATCCTCCGCGTGGTGCTCCCGAGCGCCCGGGCCGGGATCATCACCGGCGTCATGGTGGCGGTGGCACGGATCGCAGGCGAGACCGCGCCCCTCCTCTTCACGGCCTTCGGCAACCGCTTCTGGCACGGCGGCCTGGACCAGCCGATCGCCGCCCTTCCCCTCCAGATCTTCGCCTACGCGATCTCTCCCTTCGACGACTGGCACCGGCAGGCGTGGGCGGGGGCCATCGTTCTGATCGGGATGGTCCTGGTAGCCAGCGTCGCCGCCCGCGTCGTGACCCGGGGCCGGTACCGGCCGGCGAGGTGAGCCCGGTGGACGGCATCCTCGTCAAGCAGCTCAACGCCTGGTTCGGCGCCCTCCACGTGCTGAAGCAGATCGATCTGACCGTTGCGCCGAATGCCGTGACCGCGATCATCGGCCCCTCGGGCTGCGGCAAGTCCACCTTCATCCGCTGCCTCAACCGGATGCACGAGGTCGTCCCGGGGGCCAGGGTCACCGGGCAGGTCCTGCTCAACGGGGAGGACCTCTACGCCCCCGGGGTCGATCCGGTCCAGATCCGGCGCCGGATCGGGATGGTCTTCCAAAAGCCGAACCCGTTCCCTACCATGTCGGTGTTCGACAACGTGGCAGCGGGCCTGAAGCTCGGCGGGGTCAGGGGCCGGGGGCTCCTCCGGGAGGCGGTGGAGCGGGCCCTCCGCCAGGCCGCGTTGTGGGACGAGGTCGAGGACGACCTGGGGAAGCCGGGGACCAGCCTCTCCGGGGGGCAGCAGCAGCGTCTCTGCATCGCGCGGGCCCTGGCCGTGGAGCCGGGGGTGCTCCTGATGGACGAGCCGTGCTCGGCCCTGGACCCCATCGCCACGGCGAAGATCGAGGAGCTGATCCACGACCTGAAGAAGGAGCTGACGGTCGTCATCGTGACCCACAACATGCAGCAGGCGGCCCGGGTCTCCGAGTGGACGGGCTTTTTCCTCCTGGGAGAGCTGGTGGAGTTCGGGGTGACCAAGGAGCTGTTCACGACGCCGCGGGACCCCCGGACCGAGGCCTACATCACCGGGCGCTTCGGCTAGGAGCGACGATGGAGCGGCACTTCGAGCGCGACCTCCAGACCCTGCGGGAGCGGCTCCTGGTCATGGGCGGCCTGGCCGAGACGATGATCTCGAAGAGCATCAAGGCCCTGGTGGAGCGGGAGGAGGCGTTGATCGAGGCCGTGCTCGCCCACGAGGAGGAGATGGACCTCCTCTGCATCGAGATCGACGACCGCTGCTTCACGCTCCTGGCCCTCCGCCAGCCCATGGCCTCCGATCTCCGGTTCATCGTCGCCGGGATCAAGATCAACGGCGACCTGGAGCGGATCGGGGATCAGGCGGTCAACATCGCCCTCCGGACCCGCTCCCTGATCGTCCAGCCCCCGGTCAAGCCCCTGATCGACATCCCCCGGATGGCGCACCTGTCCGGGGAGATGGTCCGGAAGAGCCTGGACGCCTTCGTCCGGCGGGACCCGGACCTCGCCCGGGGCGTGATCGAGGCCGACGACGAGGTGGACAACCTCAAGGACCAGGTCTTCCGGGAACTCCTCACCTACATGATGGCCGACCCCACTACCATCCCGCGGGCCTTCGACCTCATCCTGATCTCCCGGAACCTCGAGCGGATCGCCGATCACGCCACCAACATCGCCGAGGACGTCATCTACATCGTCCGCGGCGAGGACGTCCGGGAGCGGGGGGACAAGGAGCTCCGGAAGGGGCTCCGCCAGCCGGGGCCCCGGCCCGGATAGGCTACACTGGATCCGAGATGACCGCCGGGCCCCGCCGTCTCCTCTTCGTCTGCACCGGCAACTCGGCCAGGAGCCAGATGGCCGAGGCGTTCGCCCGCCATCACGGCAGGGAGCGCGTCGAGGCCGCCTCGGCGGGGACCGAGCCGCGCGGGCTCAACCCCTACGCGGTCGAGGTGATGCGGGAGCGGGGGATCGACATCTCGCACCACGCCTCGAAGCCTTTCTCCGAAGCCCAGGCCCGGACGGCGGACATCGTGATCACGGTCTGCGCCGACGCCGAGGCGCGCTGCCCCCTCCTCCCGCCCGAGGTTCGGCGCCTCCACTGGCCGCTCCCGGACCCGGCCCGCGCCCGGGGGAGCCCGGAGGAGCTCCTGGCCGTCTTCCGCGCCTCCCGCGATGAGATCGAGGCCCGGGTCAAGGAGCTTCTGGCCTCCCTCCCGTAGCTAACTCGAAGAGGACCCCCCGCCTCTCTTCCGGACGGTCCCGGGGAGGCGGCGGCCCCGAGCGGAACGGTAAGCGGAGCGGCGCGGGTCCCCGTCGTGAGCGAGCCGGGTGGGGAAGCCGACAGGCGCGCGGGAGACAAAGAGGAGGGGCCCCACCCGGCGAGCCACTGACGGGTGCGCCGCGGAGCGTGTGGAGCGAGGGGCTGGTGCCTCCCGGGGGCCCGCGATTGACGGGCCGGGGGCGCTCTGCTACCTTGGCCTCCACACAGCGATCCCCCACGGAGGGCAGCCCATGAAGGCGATCGACGTCCACTGCCACCTCTCCACCCAGCCCCAGTACGAGGCCTGGGGGGAGTTCATCAAGTCCATGGAGCGCTACTACAAGTTCAAGCCCGCGACGCGGACCGAGGAGGAGATGGTGGCCGAGCTGCGCCGGGCCGACGTCAAGGCCTGCATCATCGCCTGGGACGCCGAGGCCGGGACCGGCGAGCCCGTCCTCCCGAACGACTACGTCGCCGACCTCGTCCGCCGCTTCCCGGACACCTTCCTCGGCGGCTGGGCGATGGTGGACCCCTGGAAGGGGCGCGCGGCCCTCGCGGAGGCCGAGCGGGCGCTGACCAAGCTCGGCCTCCTTGGGATCAAGTTCCAGGCGACCGCCCAGGCCTTCTTCCCCGACGACCAGCGCTGCTACCCCCTCTACGACCTCTGCCAGTCCCTCGGCAAGGCCGTCCAGTTCCACACCGGGACCACGGGGTTCGGGGCCGGGATGCCCGGCGGGATGGGGCTCAAGCTCAAGTACTGCCGCCCGATCCCCCACCTCGACGACGTCGCGGCCGACTTCCCCCGGCTCACCATCATCGCCTGCCACCCCTCCTGGCCGTGGCAGGACGAGATGATCGCCGTCGTCCACCACAAGGCCAACGTCCACATGGAGATGTCGGGGTGGTCGCCGAAGTACTTCACCGATGCCTTGAAGCGGGAGATCCGGGGGCGGCTCCAGGACCGGGTGATGTTCGGCTCGGACTACCCGGTCCTCGGCTACGAGCGGCTCTTCCGCGACTGGGAGGCGGAGGGGTACCCCGCCGAGGTCCTGGAGAAGGTCTACCTGAGGAACGCCCAGCGGATCCTGGGGCTCGGGGGCTGAGGCCGGCTCACTCGGAGGGGAGGACCTGCATTGAGCCGCGGTGGATGGAGAGCTGCCAGCGGCGGTCGCGGGCGATCTCCAGGATCTCGTAGACGAGCTTCGGGACCTCGATCTCCAGGTCGTACCCCCCCTGGGCCGGCTCTCCCGCCGCCTCCAGCCTGAAGAAGAGCGTCCAGGTCGTCCCCTGGTCCACCTCCCCCACGATCTCCCCCTGCATCAGGTTCATGTGGTGGCGGGGGTCCGGGCCGGCCCGGTCCTTCCGGATCAGGCGGACATACTCGGGGCGGACGAAGAAGGCGAGCGGGGCGCCGGGCGGCGGCAGGTAGAGGCGCGAGGGGGAGTTGACCGCCTCGAGGGTCTGGCCGCGCCAGCGGAGCTGGATGATCTCGGGGGTGGCCTTGACCACGCTCCCCCGAAGGAGGTTCCTGACCCCGGTGAGCCGCGCCACCCGCTCCGAGGTCGGCTGCCAGAGCAGCTCGGACTTGGGCGCGGCCTGGAGGACCCGCCCCGCCTCGTAGACGACGACCCGGTCCGCGAGCTGGTAGGCCTCCGCGAGGTCGTGGGTCACCAGGACCGTGGCCTTCCCCCACTCCCGGAGGGTCCGCCCCAGCTCCTCCCGGAGCTGGCGCCGGAGCGGGGCGTCCAGAGCCGAGAGCGGCTCGTCGAGGAGGAGGAGGGCCGGGTCCATGGCGAGGGCGCGCCCGAGGGCCACGCGCTGCTGCTGGCCGCCGGAGAGCTCCCGGGGGTAGCGCCGGGCGAGGCCGCCGAGGCCGAGGCGCTCGAGGACCTCGCGGGCCCGGCGGGCGCGCTCGGGGCGCGGGAGCCCCTGGAGGCCGTAGGCGAGGTTCGCCTCCACGGTCAGGTGGGGGAAGAGGGCGTACCCCTGGAAGACGTAGCCGAGCCGCCTCGCCTGCGGCGGGAGGTCCACCCCCGCCTCCCCGTCGAAGAAGACCCGCTCCCCGACCGCGATACGCCCCTGATCGGGCCGGATCAGGCCGGCGAGGCAGTGGAGCGTCAGGGTCTTCCCCGCGCCCGAGGGGCCGAACAGGGCCACCACCGGGTCGTCGGCCTCCCAGTTCACCTCCAGCGTGAACCCCGGGAGCCGCTTCCGGATCGCCAGCGAGACCAGGGCCGATCGTCCTCGGAGCTACAGGCTTCGCTTCCTCCCGCGCAGGCCGCGACGGCTGCCCTTGCCCTTGCCGAATCTCCTCCCGGGCGGCGGTCCCGGCGCAGGGGCGAAGGAGGGGCGCCGGGGCACGCTGTCGGCACGGTTGATCCGGAGCTTCCTCCCGCCGAGCTCGGCGCCGTCGAAGCGCTCGATGGCCGCGGCGACCCCCTCGGAGGTGGTGAACTCGACGAAGGCGAAGCCCCGGGGCCGGCCGGTGGCGCGGTCGGTGGGGAGGAAGACCTCCACCACCTCGCCGGCCTGGGAGAGGAAGGCGGACAGCTCGTCCTGGGTGGTCGCGAAGCTCAGGTTACCGACGAAGATCTTGTTGGAAATCGGACACCTCCTAGTCGTAGTTGGACTGGGACCGCCTGAGGGCCTTCCGTCGCTTCTTTCGGGCCTCGGCCTGCTTGCGCTTCCGCTTCACCGAAGGCTTCTCATAGTACGCCCGCCGCTTCATCTCCTTGAAGACCCCCTCCTTGAGCATCTCCTTCTTCAAGGCCTTCAGCGCGGGCTCGATCTGGTTGTCGAAGACCTCGATCTTCACACCCCCGCCTCCTCGGCCCGTGGCCTGAAACGACGGGTGACCATGACCGACCTGGCCGCCATAATCCCTCAAAGCTCCCCGGACAGTCTATCATACCACAGGGAGTAATGCCTGATTTCCTCGACCCCGGCGCCTCGCGACACCCTTCGCCGGATCACCCGGCTCCCGGGCGACTCGGAGGCTCGCCGCTGGAAGTCCTAACCCCGATCGAGGCGCCGGCCGTCATCGCGCGCAGCGGAAGCCGATGTGCCGGTGGCCGACGGCGACCGCGCGGGAGAACCCGGCGCGGAACGTGGCGCGGAGCTTCTCCGGCGTGGAGTCGAAGACATGGTCGCCGCCCCGGGTCACCCGCTCGCCCGGGGCATCGGGGTCCTCCCGTCCATCATCGGACCGGTAGGGGTAGGGCCGGTGGAGCGTGCTCGTCCACTCGGCGAGGTTCCCCGCGAGGTCATGGACCCCCTCCGGCGTCGCGCCCGCCGGGCGGCCGCCGACCGGCTCCGTCTCGTTCGAGCCCCGCCCGAACACCGCCCGCTCCGGGGTCGGCGGCTCATCCCCCCACGGATAGACCCGGCCCTCCCGGCCCCGGGCCGCGGCCTCCCACTCCGCCTCGGTGGGCAGACGCGCCCCGCGCCAGGCGCAGAACGCCCGCGCCCCGTACCAGGTCACCTCGTTGACCGGATGCAGCTCGAAGCCCGGCTGGACGACGAGGCGGCCGTCCTTGACGCCGATCCTCGACTCCGCGTCGTTCAGGGCGACCAGGGTCCTCCGGTCGTGAGCGCGCGTGTCCTCCATCAGGAGCACCGCGTCGGCCCCACGGATGACGCGCGCATCGGCGGCGCCGGGCGCCGCGCTGCCGACGAGGCGGATATCCCGCGAGGGGTCGGCGAGCACGGCCTCCAGGAACCTGACGAACTCCGCGTTGGTCACCTCGTAGCGGTCGATCCAGAATCGCTCGAGCGTCACCCGGTGGGCCGGCTGCTCATCCTGACGGCCGCGCTCCGTCCCGATCGGATACGTCCCGCCCGGGATGCGCACCATCTGATCGCTCCCGCCTCCCTTGGCGCCCTGTCCGAGCGCCAGGCTCGGGAACGACCCCGCGGCGCCGGCGAGCAGGACGATCAGGAGGACCGCACCCGGAGTGGCGCCGGCCCGAACGCCCGGCCGACAAGGCTTCACGGACGCGCCTGGGCGGGCGCTTCGGCCACGACGTGGATGACACGCAGGCCGAACTTCCGCTCAGCCCGGTGCACCAGGTCCAGCTTCAGCCAGCGGGAGATGCCCGGCGGCAAGGTGCAGATGACGAGGGTGTCGTAGCCGGGGCCAGTGAGCAGCTCGTCGGCGATCGCCTCCAGCGGATCCGGCGCGCCGACGGCCGTCCGGAAGACCCGCGCTCCCGCCGTCTCCTCGAGGAGCGTCTTCGCCGCTTCGGCGCGGTGCCTCGCCACGTCCACCGTCTCGCCCTCCCACGTGAACGTCGAACCCGGCATCTCCGGCACGAGCACGGCGAACTCCGCTGCGGGGTCCTCCGCGACCAGCGCCCTCACCTGGCGCTGGAGGTCCGGGCTCAGGGCGGTCTGGTGCGTGACGATGAGATACCTCGCCATCTATCCACCTCCTTCACCCCCAGCCTGGGCTACGGAACGCTCCACAGCAGGTAGGCGGCCGCGGCCGTTCCCAGGAGGGCGGTCCCGTAGCAGAGGGCGGCGATGAGCTCGGTCAGGTGCTTCAGCTGCAGGCCATCGTAGAGCGTGTAGCGAAAGCGATGGGCCCAGTGGAAGAGGGGCAGGGAGATGAGCCCGAAGAGGTAGAGTCGCGTCACGGGATGCGCCAGGAGGCCCTGAAGGGCGTCGTAGCGGGGCTCCTCGAGCCACCCCAGGGGGAAGGCCAGCCCGGTCAGGAAGAGATGGACGGGGAACAGGAGGGCGGCGACCGTCCCCCCCGCGCTGAACAGGAGCCACAGAAACGGCGTGATCGGTCTCACGACCTATCCCCGAAGCAGGATCACCGCCACGGCAGCGGAAAGGAGGAGCCAGGCCGCGTAGTTCGTCCCGACGATCACCCGGTCGGGCACGCGCTTGCCCCGGAGCCGGACCACCAGCGCCTTGGGGGCCAGGTTGAACCAGGTGACGGCATGGAAGAGGACGAAGAGGAAGGCCACGCCGTGGAGGACGAGAAAGAGGGGCGTCCCGAGGCGGGCGAGGAAGGCGGCGTAGGCGTCCGGGCCCTGGACGAGGGCGCGGACCTGCCACAGGGAGACCAGCGCGAAGAAGGCGACGAAGACGCTGGTGAGCTCGCGCAGGACGAAGCCCGTGTAGGCCCGGTTCTGCAGCCACCACCAGACCGAGACCCGGCGCCGGTACCACCGGGGGTGGTACGGGGTGTAGTGGGGCCCGAGGCTCACTGGTCCACCTTGGGGGGGAGCGGCGTCGCTCCTCCCCCAAGCCCCCCCACCGCCCGGGGCCGCGGGCGGGGGGCAACGGCAAGAGGCGGGTGGCTCATCGCCCGCCCCGGGGCAGGAGCAGGGACTTGACCCAGTGGAGCGCGCCGCTGAGCTTGTACTGCTGGATGGCCCCGGCGGGGTCCACGTGCTTGGGGCAGACCTTCGTGCACTCGCCCACGAAGGTGCACTCCCAGATGCCGTCTTTCCCGGAGAGGATCTCGAGGCGCTCCCGCGCCCCCTGGTCCCGGGAGTCCATGTT
>Ga0114945_10001738_pt1 | contig 13278 bp, 11 predicted proteins | sample OV2TP3_FD_87194 | JGI IMG/M metagenome (GOLD analysis project Ga0114945, IMG submission 87194) | Hot spring microbial communities from Beatty, Nevada to study Microbial Dark Matter (Phase II) - OV2 TP3 | ecosystem: Environmental > Aquatic > Thermal springs > Hot (42-90C) | place: USA: Beatty... | reverse complement strand
TAATTTCTTCGGCGGAATCCGCCGAAGCAACTCACCCTCCTTCGCTCTTCGAGCTACGGAGGGTCCGTCCAACGCATTCATCCCCGGGCTCACGCCCGCGGTCTTCTGCGTAGGCGGATAAAATACCTCAACGCTCCTTTCTTCGATGCGTTTCACCGTTTGCCGGTGCGCAATCAACCTCCCCTAACCCCTCCTTGGTAAGGAGGGGAACTAGACACAAGAACCGCTGCTTCCATTCCCCCTCTCTTTTCTTTTCACTCCCCCTCCTTGGCATTCATTCCCCCTCCTTTGTTTTTATTCCCCCTCCTTTCGGGAATGAGGTGAGGGTGCCAGAAGTTTTCAATACCGCTCACTCTAACTCTCTCCCGCAAGGGGAGAGAGAACCGTTCAGAGCTTCTTCAATGTATTCTACCAGCATAATTCATCCTCAAGTCCGAAATTTATACGATAAGACCAAGCCTAACAAGCTACTTTCCCGACGCCCGCTCGCGCGGATGATATTTGCGGTGGACCTCTTTGAGGCGGGAGGCGGTCACGTGGGTGTAGATCTGGGTGGTGGAGATATCGGAATGGCCCAGCATCGATTGTACCGAGCGGAGGTCCGCGCCGCCTTCCAAAAGGTGCGTGGCAAAGGAATGGCGCAGCGTGTGCGGCGTCACCCTCTTCTCGACACCGGCGGCCAAGGCATAGCGGCGGAGCAGCTTCCAGAAGCCCTGGCGGGTCAGGGCCTTTCCGGACCGGGTAAGAAAGAGAAAGGAGCTCGCTCGCCCGCGAAGCAATTTGGCTCTAACCTCCCTGAGGTACCTGAGAAGGCGCTCTCGAGCCCACCTTCCAAAAGGCACCACGCGGACCTTCGACCCCTTACCTCGCACGGTCAGGTAATCCCCTTGAAGATCGACCTGGTGCGTTTGCATTGAGACCAATTCCGAAACTCTAACTCCTGTGGCGTAAAGGAGTTCGAGCATCGCCTGATCTCTGAGCCCCAATGCCGTTGAAGGGTCGGGCTGGGTGAGCAGCCTCTGCACCTCATCACGGCCCAAGGTGTGGGGCAATTTTCTGGCGCCGCCGCGTAAGAAAAAAGAAGGAACCGGGCTCTCTCTGATAACCTCCTCTTTCTCCAAAAACCGGTACAATTGGCGCAAGGCCGCCAGGTTGCGGGCGATGGAACGGGCACTCAACCCACCTCCGCGCAGCCAGGAGAGATAGGAGCGCAAATGGTCTGCCCGGCTTTCCTCCCAAGACCTGACTCCCCGGGCCAGCAAAAAATTGGCCAGCCGATTGAGATCCCGGCTGTAGGCCTCAAGGGTATTTCGCGCCAGCCCCTTCTCAACAGTGAGCATGTTGAGAAAGGAATCAATGTGCGGGCTAAGCGACTCCCTCATCTTATTTTAAAGGCCTAAGAAATTTGCCCTTCCGCGCGCTGTTCTTCAGACACCAGACTCTTATAGAGTTCCTGACGGATTTTCTCCAGCCGCTCCTTGTCCTGGATCTTCCGCCCCCACTCGTCGGTCACGTAGAAGATGTCCGCTACCTGGTCCACGTTGGTCGATATCTTGGCCAGGTGGATGGAGATCCCGAGCTGGTGGAGCCGGTAGGTGATCGCGAACAGAACCCCGATGCGGTCCTGGGTGTAGACCTCAACGATGGTGAAATCGTCTGAGGCCTCATTATCAATCTGGATCACCGTGGGAACTCTGGGAGCCCGCCTCCTAAACAGCGAGGGCCGACCGGACTCCTCGACCAGTCGCGCGACATCTAGTGATCCGCTCAGGACGCCCTCCAACGTAGCGAGGACCCTCGCCCATTTCTGGGGATTCATCACAACCTCTGGCCGACCCGCATGGGAGATGCGAAAGACATCCAGGATCAAACCGTCCTTGCGCGTTGTGATGCGGGCGCTGAGGATGTCCATCCCCAAAGAGGCGAAGACCCCGGTGATGCGCGCAAAGAGGCCGGGCCGATCCTTGGCGCAGATCACTATCTCGCTGTATTCCCTCTCGGGCAGATGGCGCACCGTGCTGAGATAGGTCTGATCCTCAAACTGCTCCATCAGCTCAAAGTGGAAGGGAATCTCGTCCTCGGGAGTGCTGAGAAAATACCGCTCCGGCATGGCTTGGAAGAAGTGGCGGACTCTTTCCACCGGATACTGGCGCGAGAGTTGGCGCCCCACCCGGGCATGAATCCGGCGCAGCTTGGAGCGACGATCCTCCCTGCGGAACTCTCCCTTCTCCAGACCCTCCAGGACTCTCAGTGCCTGCATGTAGAGATCCCCCAACAGATAGCCCTTCCAGTTGTTCCAAACATCAGGGCCCACCGCCTGCATGTCGGTGTAGGTGAGGAGGTAAAGCATCTTGAGATTGCTGACGCTGCCCACGGACTTGGCGAAATCGATGACCAGTTTTTCGTCCTCGATGTCGCGTCGAAACGCGGTATGGGTCATAAAGAGATGTTGCCGGACGAGAAACTCCAGCTGCGCCGCATCGTCGGCGTTGAGCCGCATCCTGCGGCCGATCCTTCTTGCCATTCGCCTTCCGATTTCCGAATGGCCTCCGCCGTATCCTTTTCCGATGTCGTGAAAGAGCCCGCCCAGATAGAGAATCTCGATCCTCTCCATCTCCTGGGCGAGCTGGGTCAGCAAAGGCGAGCTTTCTCTGAACTGCCCTGTCTTTAGACGCTCCAGCCCCATGATCAGTCGAAGCGAATGCTGGTCTACGGTGTAGATGTGGTAAAGATCATGGAGCACCATACAGAGGAGGCGACCGAACTCGGGAATAAAGGCCCCGAGCACGCCACAGCGGTGCATCTCCACAAGGGTCTCGTAGACCCGCTCTTTCCACTTGAGGATCTGGAGGAAGATCGCGTTAGCAACAGGAGAACGGCGAAAGCGCTCGTCGATGAGATTGAGGTGCTCCCGGACGAGCTCCCGAGTGTCATGGCTGAGCTCGGCCCCATGTCTTTGGGCATCAGCAAAGATGCTGATCAGGGTTTCCGGGTGCGTCTCCAGGATAGCGGGCTCGGAGATCCAGAGGGTACCCCTCGAGACGCGCACTCCATCCCTGATCTCTCTGCCCGCAGGGCGGCCCCGCGGATGGGACAGATCGGAAGCGTCGATCGTCCGATGGATGATCAGCAAGGCGAGGCGACTGACCTGAGAGGCATGAAGGTAGTAACTCTGCATAAACGCCTCCACCCCTTTGACCGTTCCATCGTCTTTGAAACCCAGCGCCGAGGCGACCCTTTCTTGCTCCTCGAAAGTAAGCTGGTCTTGGTGCTTGCCGGAGGAGAAGTGTAGCTCGTTCCTGACGCGCCAGAGAAAATCCCGCGCGACTTTTAGCTCGGACAGGTCCCTCGCGTGGATTACCCCTTTCGGCACCAAGGCATCGAGGTCCTTGATTTTATGCTTCACCTTGGCAATCCAAAGCGCTGTGTGGATGTCCCGCAAACCTCCCTCCCCCTCCTTGACATCTGGCTCCAGCAGGTAGACCGATCCCCCGTAGCGCTCGTGCCGCAGGCGATTCTCTTCCAACTTTTCACGGATGAAGCGATCCCCATGCCTTCTCAGAAGATGTTCCTCAATGGCTTTTTCGAAATCTCCGTAAAGACCGTGATCCCCGCACAAATAGCGGCCATCGAGCAGCGCTGTCTTGACCTTCATATCTTTTCCCGCCAAGCGAACGCACTCCGCAATGCTGCGAGTGGCATGGCCGACCTCAAGACCGGCATCCCACAGGGTATAGAGGAGCTTCTCGGCCACAAACTCCACGTAGGGGGTCACCTTCCAGGTATGAAGAAAAAGGAGATCGATGTCCGAATAAGGATTCAATTCTCCGCGGCCGTATCCGCCTTGGGCAATGAGCGTGCATTGAGGACTCAGGCTGGGGTAGCGGCGAATATAGTCCTGGCTGGCCACCTCAAAGAGACGACGGATCAGGAAATCCACCATCGTGGTATAGGCGGAAACAATCTGACCACCCCCGGCTCCCGCCCGATGCCGCTGCAGCAGGACACTCCGACCTCTTTGGAGATAGGCGCGCGACGCGTGGGCCAGATCCGATTCCACCCAGGTCTCTCCTAAAAGAGACCTCGAGAGCGCTAAAGCATCCACAAGGTCTTCCTAGAGGTTTTTCACCACGAGGGTGCTTTGGCGGTACCTTTTGATCCCCTCGTACAAGGCCTCAACCACGGAGTCCTGCGTGGCCGGTCTGGTCAGCGATCGCCCCTCCATTTTGTTTGTGATGAAGAGTATCTCCACGAGCACGCTAGGCATCCGGGCGCCCACCAAGACATAAAACAGGGCCTTTTTTACCCCGAGGTCTTTCACCTCACCCGGTCTCCGCCCCATATGGGAAACCAGCGAGGAATGGAGGTGATGGGCGAGTGTAACGGAGTCCTCGAGCTTTGAGTTCTGCGTTAAGTCACTCAAGATGAACTGGAGGTCCGAGATGCTCCTGCGCGCAGTCCCGTTCTCTCGCGCAGCGAGACGGATCGAGGCCTCATCATTGGTATTGTCCAGGTAGTACGTCTCAATTCCCCTCGCTTCAGGGCTGGGGCTCGAATTCGTATGGAGCGATAGAAAGAGGTCGGCATTTTCTTTGTTGGCGATGGCGGTCCTGTCCTCCAGAGCGATAAAGGAATCGTCTTGGCGCGTGAGCACCACCTCGACTCCCATATCCTTCCTCAGCTTTTTCGCCAGCTTCTTGGCGATACTGAGGACGATGTCCTTTTCCGCAATGCCCCCTACTCCAATCGCTCCCGGGTCTTTCCCTCCATGGCCCGGATCCAAAACGATTTTGCGCAGACCCAGGCTTACGGGCCTCTCTTCTCTGCGGGACGGAGCCGAAGTCCTCCTTTTGTCCAGGGCCGCCAGATCCTCTGCGTCGCTCCGGCCTTGGACATCCACTACCAAACGATAGGGATCGGGAAGCAAGAAGGCCTTATAGTCAGTCAGGCTACCCATATCCAGGACCACCCGCACCACATCCGGAGTGAACTGACCTACACGCACCCGGCGCAACAACCCATCCTGAATCACGATAGGCTGGCTCGCACCCGTAGCCAGACGAGCCTCCAAGAGGTCCACATAAATTCTTGGGGGAAGACCCTTGGAGGGGTCCTCCTTTAATATGTGGGTTTCATAGCGAGTCTCGGCCGAGAGATCCATAGTAATCCTAGTGTAGCTCCGGGAAGAGGTGTGGCGGATGCGCGTGAGAAGGGCTCTACCGGGCCGAAGGTCTGCCGGGCGAGGTTCGCCCCCGTTTCCTTCTTCTACAGTAAGGCTCAGGGCAAACGCAATCCAGATGATCTTTTGCCAGCGCATCTGAGCTAGTGGTGCTTCCGTAACCATTTTTCCCTGTGAGAGCAGCAGCATGCCGTTATCTTTCTTTTTTTGCCTCTTCCACCAAGTTATGAAGAAGATTCATGGCCTCGATGGGTGTGAGCACCGATACGTCGACTTTCCTCAGCTCCTCGCGGAGTTTACGCTCCATCGCCCCAAAGAGCATCATTTGCGCGGGGTCATCGCCGCCAGACCCATGAGCGAGTCTGGGCCTACCTCGCTCGTCCAGCTCTTCTCCCTCGAGGTTCTTCAGGATCTCCCTGGCCCTCTGCACAACCGAAGGCGGAAGCCCGGCTAAGCGCGCGACGTGGATACCGTAACTGCGACTCGATGCCCCCTCCACGAGGCTGCGCAAGAAAATGACTTCCCCTTTCCACTCCTTAACCGCGAAGTTGAAGTTTTTCACCCGCTCTTTGGTCAGGGCCAGATCGGTCAGCTCGTGGTAATGGGTGGCGAATAGGGTGCGAGGGCGGTGGGGCGTGTCATGCAGATACTCGGCTACAGACCAGGCGATAGAGATGCCGTCAAAGGTGCTGGTCCCCCGGCCTACCTCATCCAAGAGGATCAGGCTCCTGGGAGAGGCATGCCGCAAGATATGCGCCGTCTCCTTCATCTCCACCATGAAAGTCGATTCCCCACGCGCGAGGGAGTCTGCCGCGCCGATGCGTGTGAAGATACGGTCCACCAAGCCTATGCGGGCGTAGGCCGCAGGAACAAAGCTCCCCATCTCAGCCAGGATAACGATCAGGGCCACCTGGCGCATATAGGTGGACTTACCCGCCATATTCGGCCCGGTGAGCATCAGGATCTGCTGCGATTCAGGATCCAAATGGCAGTCATTGGGAACAAAGGCACCCCGGCCCATCGCCGCCTCCACCACGGGGTGCCGCCCCTCGCGGATGGAAATGACAAGATCAGCGCCCACTTTAGGACGGATGAAGTGCTGCGACTGAGCCGCCTCCGCAAGGGAGAGCAGGACATCGAGAGTCGCTAGGGCAAGACTCGTCTGCCTCATTTTTTCGTAATAGGAAGCGATCTTCTCCCGCACCTCGCCGAAAAGGGAAAGCTCGAGCTTGAGGATCTCCTCTGCCGAGCTTAAAACCCTGGCCTCGTACTCTTTGAGATCGGGAGTGATGTAGCGCTCTGCGTTTACCAGGGTCTGCTTGCGGATGTAGTCCGGCGGGACCGATTTGAGATTGGCCTTGGTGACCTCGATGTAATAGCCGAACACTCTATTGTACCTAACCTTTAGAGACTGTATTCCGGTCCGCTTCCGTTCGCTGCTCTCGAAGCGCGCAATCCATTCTTTAGCGCTGCTCTGCACCGTCCTTATTTCGTCTAGCTCCGGGTCAAATCCGCGGCGGATGAACCCCCCTTCTCTGAGCGTCGCAGGCGGCTCATCCACAATGGCCCGCTCCACAAGCTCCACCACCTCCGGGAGATTCCAAAGCGCCTCCCGGAGAGAGGCAAGAATCTCCGCGTTCCAACCGAGGAGCCCTTCCTTGATGGGGCCCAGAGCGCGCAGGCTATCTTTCACAGCCACCAGATCTCTGGCATGGGCGCTGCCGGCAACAATCCTCCCACCCAAGCGCTCCATGTCCTGCACCCCCTTGAGTGCTGCTCTGAGATCCTGACGGCCCTTATAGTTCTCCACCAACTCCTCAATCCCATCATGCCGCTGATGGATAGCCCTCTCGTCCAAAAGGGGGTAGAGAAGCCACTGGCGCAGCCTCCTCGCCCCCATGGGCGTCAGGGTATAATCCAAGACTTCCAACAGGGAGCCGCTCCTATTCCCTTGAAAATCATGGAGGAGCTCGAGGTTCCGCCTCGTCGTCTCGTCGAGCGTGAGGTACTGGGAGGCCGAGTAGGGCTGGAGATCCCTTAAAACCTTCAGGACGTCAGGCAGATTCTCTTCCAAAAAAGCGACGATGGCCGAAGCCGCCCGAATTCCCTGCTCCCACTCCTCGTCTTGTTCTCCGGACCACAGCTTCAGCGACTTGAGACGTTGTTGAGCTGATCGAGAAAAGCAAAGCTCCGGCACGGGAGTCAGGTGGGCGCTGGAGAAATCACCGCGGAGCCGCCCTAAGAGGGCCGCATCCCCTTGCGCAAGGATGATTTCGCGCGGGCCGACTCGTCCGATCTCATCCGCAAGCGAGGAGTAATCCTCAAGCTGGGTGAAGCGGAACTCGCCCGTTGTCACATCGGTGACCGCCAGGCCGTAATCTTTTTTCCCACTGGATATGGCCGTCAGGAAACTGTTGTCGCGCGCATCCAGGGCCTCTCCCTCTGTGACCGTCCCTGGAGTGATGACCCGGACGACCTCCCGCTGCACCACCCCCTTGGCGGTCTTGGGATCCTCCACCTGCTCGCAGACCGCCACCTTGTAACCCGCGTCCAAGAGCTTGCTGATATAAGGCGTCGCCGCATGGTAGGGAACCCCACACAGAGGGACAGCGGATTCGTCGCTCCGATTGCGCGACGTGAGGGCTATATCCAGAACCCTCGAGGCCTTCTCCGCATCCTCAAAGAACATCTCATAGAAATCCCCGAGGCGGAAGAATAGAATCGCGTCACGGTACCTCTCCTTGATCTGGAGGTACTGGCGGATCATGGGGGTGAGCTTGGTCTCCTCCATAAAAGCCTAGGCGGACGCCGCCTTCTTTCCTTCGGCTGCGCGCTCAACCGCGGCGGCCCGCTTACCCACGCGCCCTGTGACTCGCCGCACCTCTCCATCCAACTCGCGAACAAGATTGCCGATCCCGAGAGAAAAGACGAATTGCCGGTCCATCGCATCGAGGATCTTTTTCCTGTCACTGGTAAGAACAAAAAGTTTGTCGCCGTCCGTAAGGTATTTGAGCGAGTGGAGCGGTTGCACCGCCGCGGGGGAAGTGCGCTTGAGATGGTTGAGACAGCGGCGGATCTTGCGCAGGCTAAGACCGTAATCCGTGAGATCTTTGACCACCTTCAGCTGCACCAGATCAGAAAAGGAATAGAGGCGCTTGGTCCCACGCCCGTCAGCCAGCTTGACCGATGGTCGAATGAAGCCCTGTTCATCCCAATACTGGATCTGCCGCAGGCTCACCCCCACGATGCGGCTGACCATCTTGCTATTAAAGGCCTCCATCTCCGCTTCCGAAAGATGAAAACAAGAATGTTTTTACCAAAATAAAGGGGGGTGAAAGGAATGTCAAGGAAAAGGGGAAAGGAGGCTCCCCCGTGTTTTGCCAACCCACTGACCTTTTGGTAGGGTAGCCTCCTGTCCGTCATGCCCAAATTACGCGATCTCGTGACTGCGCTGCGCGGCCTTGGTTCCGAGCGTTTGAGACTGCTGAGTGTCTTGACCGGCGGCCATTTTGCCATCCACTGGTTCCAGCAACTCTTTCCCGTGGTGCTACCTTCTATGAAAACGGGCCTGGGGCTCAACGACGTTCAAGTGGGCGCTCTCAGTTCGGTGAGGCAGCTGACCCAGGGCACCCTGGACCTACCTTTAGGGATGCTTGCGGATTCCATGGTCCGGCATCGGGCTCTCATCCTGGCCTCGGCGCTTGTGCTCATGGGGACCGCGTACCTCCTCATGGGTATATCAGCCTTTTTCTACTGGGCCCTGCTCGGAGCGGGACTTGTCGGGCTGGGCACCGCTCTATGGCACCCCGCAGCCGCGGCCTCTTTATCCAATCGCTTCCCGGAACGGCGCGCTACTGCTCTCGCGGTTCATGGGATGGGCGCCACCATCAGTGATACGATCACGCCCCTCGGGGTGGGTCTCTTGCTGGTTACTTTGCCTTGGCAAACGGTACTGGGGTTACAACTCCTTCCCGGCCTGCTCGCGGGGTTTCTAGTATGGTATGGGTTGGGAGGCCTCTTCACTGGTAGGGACGGGCACCGCTGGCGCTTCGCAGAGATCCGTGAGATCGCCGATCTGGCGCGGAACTCAGTGTTCATCGGGATCTCCCTGGCCCGGGGTCTTATGCAGATGGGGCGACTGGTGATCCTGACTTTCTTGCCGATCTATCTCCAGGAACACCTGGGTTACTCACCGTTCGCTCTGGGCGGTTACTTTGCGCTGCTGCACGCGATGGGAACCGTCTCACAGCCTGTTTTAGGCTTGCTTTCCGACCGCTTCGGTCGCAAGGCAGTGATGTTTCCGTCGTTCATGACCCTGGGGCTTCTGTTCGTTCTGTTGGCTGTGGCGGGGCCGGGCATCCAGCTCGGCCTTGTTGTGGGCGCCATCGGTCTGTTCTTCTATACCCTCCTGAACATCATCGACGCGGCCGTGATGGATGTGGCGGGCTCCAAGATCCAGGCCTCTTCCTATGGTCTCACGTCCTTAGTCACCCAGGTGGTGGTCTTTCCGACACCGATCGTGGCTGGGTTCTTCGTCGGCGATTATGGGATCAAATCTGCCTTTCTGCTGGCAGGCGCGTTTCTCATCCTGGGCGGGCTTATCCTGGCGCCCGTGAAGCCATACCGGGGCGTCAGGGGATGAGCGATTGGATCTTCCTTCTCTACGGTTTCAGGCCCTTTGTGCTATAATGAATTCGGATTATGAAACGGCGCACAGAAGAGATGGTGGCGGAGGAGCTCCGGAAAATCGTCGAGGCCCTAAAACCTTGCCGGCCCAAAAAGGTGCTCCTCTTTGGCTCCTTCGCTCGGGGGGACCATCACGGTCTCAGCGACATCGACCTGATCGTGATTAGGGAGACAGATAAGAAATTCGTCGATAGAATTTCGGAAATCTTGGAACTTTGCGATGTCAGCATTCCTGTCGAGCCCCTTGTTTATACCCCGGCAGAGATAGAGCAACTCCTGACAGAGGGAAACAGCTTCATCCAGCAGGCATTAGCAGAAGCAAAGGTGCTGTATGACGAAGCCCAAGAAAGAGGCTAAGCGGTGGTTTGACCAAGGCCTTAGAGACGCAGAGTCCGCCGCGAAGGTCAAAGAACAGGGCATCTATGAGGTCTCCTGTTTTCTCTCACAGCAGGCGGCGGAAAAACTCCTAAAGGCCTTCCTCTACTACAAGGGAGAGGCACCGGTGGTCGGCCATTCCACCTTTTACCTTGCGAAGCAGTGTCAGGGGTACGATGATCGCTTTAAAAAGGTCCTGCGGGCCTGCAAGCGTTTGGACGCACTTTATATTCCCACCCGCTATCCAAACGGTCTGGTAGAGGGAGTGCCCTACGAAGTCTTCGACGCTGAGGACGCGGACCAGGGACTAAAGGACCTTGAGGAAATAAAATCCCTGGTGAGAAGTCTCTTGGTGTTTTGACTTCCGCGCATCTAATGACTCCTCGGATCGACGGACTGGACCAAGCCCAAATACTCGGCCGCCGGGATCATCCGCTGGCCGTCGCCAAGCAACGCCAGACGGATCTGTAAGACCCGCTCCCGCATCCAGCCGAACTCCCGGACCAACTCCGGGACCGGCCGCTCGTCGAACGACGGATCATAGACCTTGTACTCGCCGTTGCCAAAAGAGTGCGGCCGGCTGAACGGGTCCGCGAACAGATACGCCTTGCAGGCCAAGTCACGGCCGTACTCCAGCAACAGCCTGTGCAAGTACGCTGGGGCCATGACGAAGATGGCGCCGGCCTGATGGCACAGCCCCCGGTGTAGCCGCCGGGGCCGATGGCCGCGCGCATCGATCCCCCATTGCAGCATCGCCAAGGCGCGCCCGCTGATCCGCTCCCCCGGCTCGAAGCCGGCCGAAAGGGCGAGGGCATCGCCACAGAGATGCCGGTAGAAGTAGTATGCCAGGACGGACCGGCAGCAGTTGGCATGGCAGAGAAACAGGGGCATCACAGTGCGCTTCACCTCCGCTGACTTCATGGGGCCACCGCATAGAGTCCTAGAAGACCGAGAGCTTTAGCAAAAACTCTCGATCATCTATGCAAGCGCTTAGACTCGCTAATTTTACTATATTTCGAGTGATCTAGAAAACAAATCTTAACGGCTTCGGACAATGCTGAAGGACTCTTCGGCATAGTTGCGTGCTTTGTGTTATAATTATGCTTCAATTCGGATTTGCCATGATTGATAGACTGTTTCGGTGCTTGGCGTGTGTTACGGGCATCCTATGGACGGCTGCATGCGCCACTGCTCCTACCGTACAGTTCTCCACTCCTGCGTCCGATGCTGCAAAAGTTTCTGGGGCCATGTACAAACCGCAAGGCCAGGGTCCATTCCCAGCCATCGTCGCCTTGCACGGTTTTGGCGGTATCCTGGACTATCAAAACGACTGGCTTAAAAAGCTTACAGACGATGGCTTCGTAACCCTGATGGTCGATAGCTACTGCGCAAGGGGGTACTATTGCCAAGGCCAATCTAGGTCTCGGCTCATACCCTTGATGCTCGATCCTATGATGGTCTCGCCTGCGACGCGGGCCACCGATGCCCTCGGCGCGTTGCGCTACCTGCAGAGCCAACCCTTTGTCGATCCGGAGCGAATCGGCGTGCTCGGCTGGTCAGGTGGCGGGACCGCCGCCCTCATGGTGAGCAGCCGGACAGGCGGCTTCAAGGCTGCGGTGGGCTTCTATCCATCGGTCTCAGAAAGGCAGCACGGGCCGATAACTCCGACTCTCATTTTGGCGGGAGATCTCGACCCCAACGCAGCCCAGTACAAAAGCTATGCGGACGCAGCACGGAAAAAAAATCTGCCTGTGGAAGTGGTCGTCTACCCTGGCGCTTACCGGAAGTTCGACGAGCCGGGAGGTATGATCAATATTTCCGGGACGAAGCAGGAATACAACGAAGCCGCAGCCCTGGACGCGGAGAAGCGGGTCAGGAGTTTTTTCTCAAAGCACCTAAAACTTCCCCGCTAGATCATTCGGTTCTCGCCGGCCACGTCTCAAAATCAAATTCATGAGAACGCGGTAAAAGTTCAAGCCACAAAAACTCCCATTCATCTATGCAAGCCCGACCCTACTGCCACGTCCCGGGGTGCCCGCGAGTCGGGCGCAGCCACGAAGAGCGACCCAATACAATACGAAGCGCAGCGGCAACGCAGAGCCCGGTGGGTGTCTGCCAGGCCCTCGCAAAGCTGATCAGACGCTCCGGCTGGACCATACCGACGGCCCCGAGGGTGCCGATGAGAAGACCGAGCAGGGCAACTAGAAGCGACATGGCGCGCTAGTGTTAGCTTTGGCCTGAAAGCTCTTCGCGCACGATCTTGCGCACCATCTCTGCCGTAAGGGGCTTCTCCGTCAGACCCAGATAGGAGTTCAGCGCATCGTTGATGAGGGTCTGATACCCCTTTCCGGTTCTCCCGGATTGAGCCTTGAAGCGCTTCAGGATCGCATCGTCGAGATAGATCGTGATGCGGGTCTTCCCAACCTGGGGAATCACCGCTCCGCGTTTGCCCTTAGAGAAGTCATACTCCTTCTTCATACGTCCTTCTTTCCTTGAGATTTGCAGCATCCTTCTTGGGATCAAAAGTTGCTGTCACTAAACAAGTGTATGCATATAGTGCATATATTGCAAGCCCTGCGTAGACTGCGGCGTGGCTCAGGTGTGCTGACACCTGCCTATAGCGTTTTATCCCTGACGGCTAAGAGATGGGACTTTTCGACAATATCCCCCGAGCGGCATTGGGGATAAACCTGTCCCGAGCCTTGTCGAAGGACGGGATTGGACGAAACCGTTGAGCGGAAATTTACTCTGCGCTATGGGGATTGTAAAGCGGAAAGCCGACCGAGATTGCAGCAAGGAGGAGGGTACGAATGCGGGCCTTGGCAGGGATACTCCTAAATGGGACACGAAAGCGACAGTAGAGGAGTCTATTTCTGATTGTCAATTGCAAAAGGTCAACAGCAGACTTGACACCTATTTCTCCCTCGACTCTCATTTTGGCGGGAGATCTCGACCCCAACGCAGCCCAGTACAAAAGCTATGCGGACGCAGCACGGAAAAAAAATCTGCCTGTGGAAGTGGTCGTCTACCCTGGCGCT
>Ga0114945_10001736_pt1 | contig 13282 bp, 11 predicted proteins | sample OV2TP3_FD_87194 | JGI IMG/M metagenome (GOLD analysis project Ga0114945, IMG submission 87194) | Hot spring microbial communities from Beatty, Nevada to study Microbial Dark Matter (Phase II) - OV2 TP3 | ecosystem: Environmental > Aquatic > Thermal springs > Hot (42-90C) | place: USA: Beatty... | reverse complement strand
GAAGCCTTCTTCGGCGATGCGGTGCCCACGTTCACACTGACGAGCCCGACCGCACCCGGCGTCACCCGCAGGTTCGTGCGGTTGTCCGACTATGCCGCGGAGGTCGTCGAGGCTCGTATCTACGATGGCGTGCATTACCGCATTTCCGGCGAAGTGGGCTCCGCGATGGGACGCAAGCTCGGGGCATATGCCGTGCAGAACCACCTCAAGCCTGTCCGCTAAGGGGCAGAGGCGCCGGGGGGAAGCGGAAGAGGCTCGTGGCGCACGGGCGGCTACTCGGCCCTGGTGACGGCAGAGAGAATCCCATCAGAGGAGACCACGTACATGGTGTCCCCGACCACGATGGGGCTGCCGCCGATCCTGCTGGCCGTCTTGAACTCCCACAGCACCGCTCCGGTTTGGGCCTCCAGGCCGAAGACGACACCGTCTTTGGTGCCGATCAGCACGGATGTTCCAGCGACGGTGGGATCAGCGGTAATATCGACGCCCAGGTCGGCAACCCAGCGTGTGGTCCCTGTGCCGGTGTCCAGGGCCATGACTCTCCCCCTGGAGGTGGTGACGTAGACCATGTCATGGGCGATGGCGGGCGTGTGGACCACATCGCCTCTGACCTGTCTGGACCACAGGGTTCCCTTCTGAATCGGCGGATTCGAGAGCATGCCCCACAGGTACAGATTGGACTTCCAAAACAAAAGCATTCGTTCTGAGGGGTAGGTGGTGGCCTGCCAATCGATGGCCCACACGCGGCCCCTGACGGACCCGAAGTACGCCCGTTCTCCCTGGATCGCCAGCCCGCCCCCGAGGTGCCGGCCCAGGCCCGTATCGTAGACGAGGCGCTCGCGTCCCGTGTCCGCGCCGACCACATGAATGCGGCTGTAGCGTGTCGCCACGATGACTCTCCCGTCCGCGTAGGCGACGGGGGAGACGATCCAATCCCTGGCGGCAAAGGCCCAGCGCTGCTGTCCAGTGGCGGCATCCAGCGCATACAGTTTCTTATCTGCGGCTCCGATATAGACGGTCCCATGCACCACGATGGGCGAGGCCAGGATGGGATGCTTCAGGTTCGTTTCCCAGCGCCGAGCGCCGGTCTGGCGGTTCAGCGCCATGACGCGGCCGGGGCGAATGGCGAAAATCACGTCATCCCCTGCGACGGCGGGCGTGGAGCTGGAGGGCCCGCCACTCTGGTACTCCCACACCAGTTGACCCGTGTGACGGTCCAGAGCGAGGGTGCGGCCGTCTCCCGTCGTGAGGTAGACGTGCTGCTCCACGACCGCCGGCGACGCCAGGAGCGGCCTGGCGGTGCGATACGTCCATCTGACACGGTGTGGATAGGGCGCCGGGTCGGGGATGAAGCCGGTATTGTCCGAAGTCCGCCGCACCTGAGCCCAGGTGTGAGGCGCGATGCTGGGGCTGACGTCAGTCGTGGCCCTGGGGGGGTCAAAACCCAGATCAAAAAACGCGCGCATGGCCCAGGCAGCCACGCCCCCGACAACGACGAGCGCCAGGAGGAGACGCAAGCGGCGGCGTAGTACCATACTGCGCCGCTGACGGCGAGCGAGCTGCTCCGCCTCCGCGCGAGGCACGATCACCAGTCCGAAGAATGTGTCACAGCTAGGGCACCTTCCTGTACTGTTCGCTGGATCAATGTGACCGCAGAAACGACACACCCGCACATCTTCCACTGGGGTCACCTTCCTTATGACACTGGATGGCATTGCAGGCCGTGGCGGTGGACATCCACCCTCGCGGCCTGGCTCCCTACGCCTCCCCCCCACCTCAATCCTCCCCCTCCAGGGGGGAGGAGAATAAGGAAGACCATCCTATGCTAGCCGATTGACACGGGTCCGTCCAGAGGGACCAACGTGGGGGCCCCCTCACCGTTTTGCATCGGCAACAGGACCGCCCTGTATTCTCCTCTCCCCTTGAGGGGGATTCCCCCCCATCCTCACCTTCCCCCTCCAGGGGGGAAGGGATTAGGAGAGACTTCCCCCTCCAGGGGGGAAGGGATGCAGGGGAGCTTTGAGGGGTTGACGCCAGCGCGCAGATAGGCTATGGTCGCCTCATCCGGCTGGCTGGCACAGAGAGGTTAGAGGAGAGCCGCGGGACCGCCGTGGCCTATGGGAGAGGGAGGAGTGTATGCAAGACGGCGTACCGGTCGAAGCGCTTAATGCTACTCAGGCAGACGCTGCCACAGCAGGGGGAGCGGCGCAGGAAGCAGTCCCCATCAGCAATCGGGAAAAGCAGATCGTTCTGTGGCTGAACAACATCAACCACATGATGAACCACTTTCAGAACCAGATCGCCTTCGTCCTGTACCCGACCATCTCCCGGGAGTTGGGCTTTGGGCCATTCGAGCTCAGCCTGATCACCGCTGGCCGGAACATCTTCAACAACTGGGCACAGCTGGGCTACGGACTACTCACGCCCTTCGTCCCACGCTTCCTGCTGCTGGGCATCAGCAGCCTGATCTACGCCATCGGCACCTTTCTGAGTGGCGCCGCCTGGAACTTTGTGAGTTTCCTGACCATTCGGTGCATGGCCTCGGCGGGCTCCAGCGCCATGCATCCCGTCGGGACTAGCCTCCTGGTGAGCTACTTCAAAGAGCGCCGTGGCGCGGTGCTGGCCTTGAACAGCACCATTTCCCAGGTCGGCAGTATTTTGGCCCCCGTGATCGGGGGCTTCTTGCTCATCGCCATCGGCTGGCGCAACACCTTCTTCGTCGTGGCTGCCCTGAGCTTGCTGATGGCGCTGGCCTACTTCTTCTTTCGGGACCGCGTGATGGACCCGTCGAGAGGCTCAGGGTCCAAGCGGGCAAAGCTGGCTCGCAGCAAGGCCAGCTATTTCCGGGTGCTCCACAACCGCAACTTCATCTTGATCGCCCTCGTCTTTCTTGTGGGCGGCGCAGGCCGGGGTGAGGTCACCCCCACCTACCTGCCGCTCCATCTGGAGCAGGACTTCGGCCTGACGACCGCGTTCACCGTCCTGGTGCTCTTCATGTACCAGGTGGGCGGCCTGGCCGGCCCCATGCTCTTCGGATGGATCTCGGATCTCAGCTCGCGCAAGCGGGTCACCCAGGTCTCCCTGCTGCTGTCCGGCCTGGCCACGCTCGTGATGGCGTGGCAGGGGCCCGACCCGTTCCTGATCGTGGCCAACGTCATTTTCTACGGCATGGTCACGCACTCCCGCGGGACGCTCACCCAGGCCATGGTGGCCGATTCGGTATCCGAGGAGGACCAGGACGCGGCGTACAGCCTCTATTATTTCCTGGGCTTCTTCTCTGCGCCCATCTGGGCCATCGTGACCGGCGTCCTGTTCCAGCGCTACAACTTCGGGACGGCGTTTTCGGTCATGGCTGTCAGCTATGTTGGCGCGATGCTGGTGATGGGCCTCACCCAGGACGTGCGACGCCCTCGCCCTAAGGCCGCGGCGTAACCCCATCGCCCCGCAGCGACCACGGCGCCAGAGAACCCAGTCAAGATCAAGAGGCTGACCACTGACTGGCCCCTGGCGCCTCTCCCTTTCCTCAGTCCCTCCCTCATCCGTCTTCACCAGTGTTGCGCCTCATCAAAAAACTCTTCACACCTGAACTCAATCGAGCCACACGCCATTGGGACCCGCCCCTGTACCGCAGCTGGTCTCAATTCCATTGCTGGGCGAATTAGTTCTCCAACTGCCTTAACCAGTTTCAAACATTGCCTATGACTATTTGATTTTACAAGCCCAGGTGCAACATGACTGCGACTCTACGGGACAGGGATGAGTCAACAGCACCGGCCAAGCAAAGTGCCGGCTGACGGTCAACCTTCAAAAGCGGTGTGATTTCAAGAATTTGCCCAAATGTTGGAAACCATCGAAAAAATGAGCGAACCGTGAAGAGATACTCCCCATATCCGGCGTTGGGTTGCTGTCAAGTTGCTGTCAAATGGAGACCCCTGAGCTTGAATGGCTTCTGCATCCTATAGTTTTTATTGATGAATCCTCGAGGCTATTGCCAAGTTCCATCAGTATTTATAAAAATGCTGGTCCAGCTCAAACTCGAGGCCCTCGTCTTTAAAGCTGTCCCATTCAGCTCGTTTGACTATAAGATATTCAGTAGCCAATGGGCCACCCAGTGCGTCTTGCAGCACCGCATCCTGCTCCAGCGCGACCAGCGCCTCGTCGAGCGTGAGCGGGAGTCTGGAGGCACCGATGCGCTCGCGCTCCTCCTCTGAGAGCCCTGCCGGGTCCTGGGTGACCGCGACGGGGGCGGGCAGCTGGCGCGCGATGCCATCCAGGCTGGCGGCGATGAGCGCGCCTAGCGCAAGGTACGGGTTACTCGAAGGATCGCAGGGTTTCAGCTCAAAGTTCGTGGACTCGGCCTCTCGGCCCCAAAATTGGGAGGGAATGCGTAGGGCAGCCTCTCGATTGTCTGGCCCATAGCAGCGATAGGCCGAGCTCCAAAAACGCGGCTGCAGACGGCGGTAAGAATTCACCGTGGGGGCCGTGATGGCCACCAGCCCGTCTAAATGGGCCAGCACGCCGGCGATGGCGTGATACCCCAATGCGCTGATGCCATAGGGGGCCGAGGGGTCGCTGAGCAGGTTGCGCTGTCCCTCGGGATCCCAGAGGCTGAAGTGGATATGGCAGCCGCTGCCGGCCTGATCGGGGAAGGGTTTGGGGGCAAAGGTCGCATACACACCATGGCCGGCTGCCACACCGCGGACCGTCTCTCGCACCACAATCTGCTGATCGGCCGCCCGCAGGGCATCCGTGTGCCGCACCGAAATTTCTTGCTGGCCGGGCCCTAGCTCGGGGTAATATTGCTGCACCACCACGCCCTGCTTCTCGAGCGCCTCCACGACGTCGATAATGATGCCCCCCGCCGTATCCATCCCAATCGAACTAAAACAGTTGCTGCGATCGAAGGGAATGAAACGCCCCTCGTTATCCCCACGGGCGAGGTAAAACTCATTCTCAAAGGCGGCCATCACCCGCAGCCCCTGCTCGGCCGCCCGTGCGACCATCCGCTTCAGGAATGTGCGTGGACAGACCGGCCACGGCGTGCGATCGAGCTGTACCATGTCTACCAGGAGGCGTGCGCTCTTGGGAGCATACGGAAGGACGGTAAAGGTATCCGGGTCGGCGACGAGCCTGATTTCTCCAACCGGACCGTAGGTCCCGCCCGGAACGAGGCGGTCCAGCATGGTAAACGATTGCATGGCAACCGTCAGCCCAATGCCCGCCTCCATCGCTGACTCCAGGGCTTCGATCGAGGCAGTTTTCCCCCTGATCACGCCGTCGTTGCCGCAGTATAGGAAACGGATGAGCTTCACCCCAGCCTGTCGTGCCTGCAGGAGAATACTCTGTCTCTCCATGCGGATCTCCTTCCCTCGTTCAGGTAGACGAACCCCTTCGGAAGTCGAATGCCCTTCGTCAGCCGATTGATTGATGGTATTATACAGGGGTCGTTGCTGTCCTCAAGCCGATTTCGTCCCGGCCAAGGGTCTTCGCCGACAACCTCGTGGGAGCGAGCGCGCCGATGCTGAACTGGGCACAGCATTCTACACGACGTTTGCGATTCGAGCAGCTCGCGCTTCCCCATCTGGATGTCCTGCATTACGCGGCCCTACGCCTGACCAAAGACGCCAGTGAGGCGGATGATTTGGTCCAAGAAACGTTCCTGCGAGCCTATCGTGCCATTCACCAGTTGACCCAGGAGGACAGCTGCCGTGCCTGGTTGATGAAAATCATGACGAATATCTGGCTGAATCGACTGCCCAAGAGGGCGCACGAATCGACCGCCCTTGACATCGATGACTTTGAGGCTTCCCTGGATGGAGGCGTCGGGTGGAGTCTCCACACTAGCCCGGAGGCGCCTGAAGCCGCGGTCATCCGAAAGCGATTTTGTGAGGATATCGAAGAGGCCTTGCAGCGACTGCCGGAGGCGTTCCGCATCGTCGTCATCCTGGCGGATATCGAAGAGCTCAGCTATCGAGAGGTCGCGGAGACGCTGAAATGTCCCGTCGGGACTGTCATGTCGCGGCTGCATCGCGCGCGCAAGCTGCTGCGAAAGGCCTTAGGGGAGTACTCCCGTGGAAGCCAGGACCGCAGCTCCCCCCACCCTTGACTTCCCCGGCCGGGGTGCTATCCTACAGCGTATAGACCGCTTTTCTCCGCCAGGTTCAGCCCGAGGAGCCTCAGTGGGCGCTGCCATGGATGTGCTGCATATGTTCGGCCAACAGGAGCAGAGCCGGCAATGCGTGTGATCAATCGGCCGCTGATCTTCTTGCTCGTGATTATCCTCCTCTTCGTCGGGGCCAATCTTCTGGTGACCCTTGCCTTCGTGGATCAACTCACCTCCAGCATGCTCAAGCGAACGGCCTTTTTGCTGGCAGACCAGATCAAGCTGGTGGTCACGACAGTGCTGGAGCGTGACCTCAGCGAATTCCCCTTCACCGGTGATGAAAAGTTCCAGCGCTTCCTGGAAGCCTACAAGAAGAGCTCGGAGCTGATCCGAAACATTCAGATCATCGATAAGGATCATACGATTCGCTTCAGTGGGGATCCCATGTTGATCGGGGAAAAGTACATGGGTGGCCCCCTGAAAGACACGCTGGAAGCGGCGCAGCCCGTGGTGTCAGAGGAATCGTGGACGAAAGAAACGGTCGTGTATGACGTCTGGATGCCCCTCTTGCCCAAGGAGAACCCCCAGGGCTTTATCCGCGTCATCTTGCACTCACCCGAAGTGCGGAAGATCTATGGCTCAACCCAGGGGCGTTTCATGGTGCTCTACGGCGTGGGGCTCTCTCTGGTCGTCGCCACAATCGTCATGATGTCCAAGCAACTCCACCAGCCCATCGATTGGCTGTTGGAATCGATGAGTCTGATCGCTGAGGGGAATTTCAAAAGCCTGCGGCCGTATCGGCGCAAGGACGAATTTACCCCGCTCTTCGAGTCGCTCGAAAAAGTCTCGCGCGCCATCCAGAGCGTGCAAGAAAATTGGCATGCGGGCGACAGCCGCCAGCTCGGAGCGGAACAACTCCTGGAAGAGGGCGTGGTGGTGCTCGATTCGCACATGCGGGTGCGCGTGAGCAACCCTGCCGGTGCCTCGATGCTGGGGGCGTCCTCGACCGAGTTGTTGCACCACGACTGGGATGTGGTCCTGGGCAGCAACAGCGCGCTGCGCGATCTGCTCGAGCGGGTGTTGCGGAAAGGGATGCCTGTCCAGGAGCACGATGTGGAGCTGAACGTTGCCGAGCGCTGGGTCAAGTTGCATGTGAGCGGGTATCCCATCGCGGGGGATGATGGACGCCTCTCGGCTGCGGTGCTCCTCATGCGGGACGCGACCCGGGCCCGCACGCTGGAGCGGGATCTGGTGTACGCCTCGCGGTTCAAGACGATCACCGAGTTGTATATGGGCATTACCCATGACATCAAAGTGCCCCTGCATGCGGTGATCATGAATCTGGAGATGCTGCGGAAGGTGGTTGACACCGAGCGTGGGGGCAGCGAGGAGAAAAAGGCTGCACGCTATATCGACAGCATTACGTACGAGATCAAACGTTTGGAAACGATCATCCGTGCCTTCCTGGATTACGCGTCCCCCTTTAAAAATAAAGTCGAGTTGGTGGACCTGCGTCAGGTGGTGACCGAATGCGCGGCCTTGCTCGAGCCCGAGGCGAACCGCAAGCATATCACGTTGCACACGGAGCTTCCCACAGAACCCCTCTGGGTGTTTGGCGATGACGGGAAGCTGAAACAAGCGCTTTTAAATCTCGCCGTCAACGCCTTCGACGCCATGCCTGTGGAGGGCACGTTGACGCTACGGGGGGAGCAGCGGGGCGAAGAATGCGTCCTGGAGGTGCAGGATACCGGACAAGGTATCGAGGAGCGCGAGCAGGTCAAGATCTTTCGCTTCCATTACTCCACGAAAGACAGCGGCAGCGGCGTGGGGCTCTCCATCGTCAAGATGATCACCGAATTTCATGGCGGCCGGGTAGAGTTCGAGAGTACCGAGGGCCAGGGGAGCCTCTTTATTCTGCGATTCCCGAAAGGTCGAGAGTATGACACAGAAGATCATCATCATTGATGATGACATGCTGACGCGGGTCAGCACGGCTGACCTGATCAACAGCTGGGGATACGAGGTGGAGACGGCGGCCTCCTTCAACGAAGGGCTCAAGCTCCTCAGCGATGCGGTCCCCGATGTGGCGATCATCGACCTGCGGCTGCCGGACGGCGATGGCATGGACCTGCTCAGTCACGTCCGGGAGCAGCATCCGGAAGTCGATGCGATCATCTTAACCGGCCACGCCTCCATTGATTCGGCGATTGAGGCGATTAAAAAGGGCGCCGAGAACTATCTCGAAAAACCGAGTGACCCCAATCGCCTCTTCGTCACGCTCAAGAAAATCGCCGAGAAAAAGGAGATGCGGTCGGAGATCTCCGCGCTGCGACGCCAGCTGCAAAAGATGGGCGCATTTGGGCCGCTGATCGGCAAGTCCAAGCCGATGCAGAAGCTCTACGACCTGATCGAGCGCGTGGCCACGAGCAATGTCCCGGTATTCATCACGGGCGAGAGCGGCTCAGGGAAAGATCTGGTGGCACAAACCATTCATAGCCTGAGCAAGCGACGCTCGGGGCGCTTCGTGGCGATCAATTGCGGGGCGATCCCGCCAACCCTCATCGAAAACGAGTTGTTCGGCCACGAGAAAGGGGCGTTCACGGGGGCGGATCAGCGGCGCGAGGGCTATTTCGAGATGGCCGATGACGGGACGATCTTCCTGGATGAAATCACGGAGATGCCTCCCGACCTGCAAGTGAAGCTCTTGCGTGTTTTGGAGCAGAATCGCTTCCGTCGTATCGGAGGGCGGCAGGAGATCGAGATCGATGTGCGCGTGATCTCGGCGACCAACCGTGATCCCTTCAAGGCGATTGAAGAGCACAAGCTGCGCGAAGACTTATATTACCGTTTAAACGTGTTTCCGATCCATGTGGCCCCCTTACGCGATCGACTGGATGATATCCCTTTGCTCGCCTCATATTTTCTAGAAATGCTGAATGAAAAAGAAGAGAAGAATATCACGGGATTCGATCCAGCCGTCCTGGATGTCCTCCAGCAATATGCCTGGCCGGGCAATGTGCGGGAGCTGCGTAATGTCGTTAACCGCGCCTACATTCTCGCCTGGTCACAGACGATCACCCAAAGCTCTCTCCCTGATGAATTACAGGCGAGAGCTGCAGCTCCAACCAAGCCCAAGGTGCTGCAAGTCCCCTTAGGGCTTTCGCTGCAGGAGATCGAGGCCCGCGCCATCCAGGCGACCCTCGAATCGGTCGGCGGCGATCAGATGAAGGCGGAACAGATCCTGGGCTCGCAACTTCCTAGTGCTGCAGCGCCCAGCACGCAGACCGCCACACCTACGAGTCTGGATGTGCGGGTGGGTATGTCGATGGAAGAGCTGGAAAAACTCCTGATCATCCGGACGCTTGAGTTCCATCAGGGGAACAAACCGAAGACCGCTGAAATCCTGGGTATTAGTCTGAAAACCCTGTACAACAAGCTGGAGCGGTATGAGCTGAAGAGCTAAAGTCCCGTGATACAGCTGCTTCTGCGGAGGCTGGGAAAGGGGGAGGCTATGCAGGAGGCGGTCCGCGTCGAGTTTGTAGGACCCCTGCCCGAGACGCTGGGGACATGTATGGCGCACTATTGTGTACCAGGGAACGTGGCCCAGTCTGACATTGCAGCGCAGCTCCGCGAATATCCGGCCGAGATCCAGGCTCTGCACGAGAGGGCGGTCTCGCTCTACGATCAATTGCTCCGGGATTTCGGCGGCAGGATCTTGCCTCGATCGGTGATGCTCACCTCCGCTCGTGGCCTGTGGCTTTCGTTGCGGCATCGTCTGGCCAATGATCTCTGCCTGGTCATTAATGGCAGACGTGTGGTGTCCGGGCATGCGCCCTATGGCACCATCAAGGCTGCCATTGAGGAGGAACTTCCGGTATAACTTTCCCCCCGGGCAGGCTCTCGCGATGGAAAGCTGCATCGGGCAAATCGTCCATGCTGCCTGATAGGCCGTGAGCGGGGGTCATCTCACCCCTCCGCCCCCGGCCGTGAGTCGAGGGTATTCGCCTCCGGTGTGGCTGGCTCAGCTCCCGTGGTTGCGGAGGGTCGGTCGAAAGTGATCATGTGCGTTTCCCGAGGCCTGGCGGGGATGGGCTGGATGATCCGTTGCAGCTCGATCTGGATGAGCTCCAGGGTATTGGCGAGCGGAAGGCATTCCAGGATGATGCGGACGCCTGGGTCATCGCGATGGGCGTCGTAGTGGATGTCGTAGACGATTCCCAGCTGCCGGAGAAGGGGGATGATCTGGCTTTCGATCTCGCGCATCCGATGGAGCGGCAGACGCTCGCAATCGGTGAGAAAGTGGGTATGCAACCAGGTATGACGGCGGTCCAGGATCTTCATAGCCCTTCCATCATCTCCCCTGCTACCTGTCCCGTGATGCCCCCTCGACCATCGGCAACAGATCGCGGAGGGAAAGCACCACGGGGCAGTCCGCTTCTTGGAGCCCGCGACGTCGCAACCACACGGCGTGGATCCCGGCTTCCCGCGCCCCGACGACATCCTGCTGGTAGTTGTCGCCGATGTGGAGCGCCTGGGCAGCCAGCACTCCTGCCTGCGCTAACGCCGCTTCAAAAATGCGTGGGTGGGGCTTCTCCCAGCCCACCACGGCCGACAGGACGACATGGTCAAGATAGCCCAGCAGCCCCAGCCCGTCCAGCAATGGCTCCAGGCGGGTGTCCCAGTTCGAGATGACGCCGGTCACGAGGCCGCGTGCCTTCAGTCGTTGCAAGACCTCGACGACCTCCGGAAATACACGCCAGACATCGGATTGACCGAAGAGCGTATACAGTTCCTCAAAGAAGACATCGAAGGGTTCGGGGGTGCCGAGCGGGCGAAACGTTTCCGCAACCAGCGCATGCCACCAGCGCCGACCATCCGCCTCGCCGATGCCATACCGCACCGGATCGCTGGTCGCTTGACCCTGGAGGAGTTCCCAGCTCCGACGAAATCCGGCTTCAACATCGGCGGGCCTCACCTCGACCCCATAGACCCGTGCCAGCTTGGCGTAGAGCTCGCCCACTGAGGGATATGGATATAACAGTGTGTTCGCCGCATCAAAGAAGACAGCCCTCACGTGTGTGCTCATGCAGCGCTCCCCTGCTCCGAAGGATGGGACAGATGCTCGCGCATAGACGCCGGCATGTTGCAATCGGCGCTCACGCCGTGCGACCAGCCACCTCCTGGCTTGCCCAGGCCGTGTCGCATCAGTGTAGTACAGCCTAGTGTAGTACAGCCTGCTGAAGTAAGTGACCTGTTAGCCCTGTTAGCCCTCTACGAGGATATAACTGGCACGCAGTCTAAAGGGATATTCTTTTTAGCCAGGCCGTACTGAGCAGCTCTGGCGTGTCTCACCCATTCCCTCCTTTATGCGACCGCTTGTCGCCCGTAAAAACGAGTCGAACATTTGATTACTCCCCTAACATGATCGCCCAGCCATGTCAAGCCCATCGCTGCTCGACTTCATCCCTGTGATGCCACACCCAGCTTGGCTCGATGTCACGCCACAGGAAAAGTGGCCCTTGTGAGAACGCATTGGCTATGGAATTTCAGTGCGTGTGCCAAGTCGGTCTTGACAAGGGGAATGTCCGGAGCTAATAGTTAGCGAGTCAAATAGTTCGTCCTACATCACACCCTACAGACGCTGGCAGGGTTGCCACGCGACCGCACTCCGGACATTGGCGGAGGTCGTGGACGTGCGGGAGCCTCAGAGAGAGCTCGCCGCCTCCGTCTGGAAGTCATCGGGAATCTATCAAAAAAGGAGACACAAGACATGGTGAAACCAATGCAGCTCGGCCATGCCAACATCCGGGTCAGGGACGTGGAACGATCCACGAGGTTCTACACCGAAGTGTTGGGCCTGGAAGTCACCCATCGGCGGGGAAACCAGGTCTTTTTGAGCGCCAGGGAGCACTCGCACGAACTGGCCATCCGAGGCATGGGACCAGACGCCCCGGGGCCGGATAGCCGTCAGGTGGGGACGAACCACTTCGCCTGGGAGATGGCGTCCTTCGAGGATTTGCAGGCGATGTACCGCCACCTGCAGGCGAAGGGGGTGGACATCCTGCGGGTGCGGGAGAATACCTACTCGGTGGGGGTCTACTTCAACGACCCCGACGGCAACGGGCTCGAGGTGTACTACGAGGAGCCCGGGGGATACCGACGGGCCTGGGAAGGCCAGTATACCAGGAAGCTAGAGGAGGTGACCGCAGGGGCGTCGCAGGCGTAGCAGCTGGTAGGGCTCCTGTGGGCCGGCCAGCGCGGGGCATCTCCAGGGGGTTAAGAGAAGATTGTGCGGGCAAGTGCCTGGCCATGTACAGGCCCTAGATGTCGGAAGGGGGAGGGGTACATGAAAAAGGGCTACAAGGTTATCGACATGGATACCCACGTAGGGCCGAGCTTTGATGTACTGTGCGAGTACGTAGACCCCAATTTTAGGCCCAGGCTCCAGGAGCTGGAGCAATACCGGCAAAAAGGTCGGAAAAATATCGCGGTGGCCCCCTACCAGTGGACCCGATACGCCGGACAAAGGCCTCACGAGAAGCCGCAGATCATTCCTGGGGGCCAGACGGGTTGGAGCCGCCAAAGCCGCAGCAGCCGCGGCTACCACCGGGCGCCGCCCCGACCAGGGAGCGATGAGCAGGACGCCCACGCCCGCCTGCTGGACATGGACCGGGAGGGGAGAGATATCGACCTCATCTTCCCCGGCAACTGGGCGCCGCCCCTGGTGACCCTGGACATCGGCATGCAGCGGGGCCTCTATAGCGCCTTCCATTGCTGGGCCTTCCAGTCGGACTACCCCCATCCGGAGGCCTGCTTTCCCGACACGGCGGAAATGATCATCGACTGGCCCATCTGGAAGGAGCTGGGAGACGAAGCCCTCCACAAACACATGCACGGTAACGCCGAAAGAATCCTCCGGCTCATCTAAGTCGGACAGAGACACCATCGTCGGGTATGTGGACAACGCGATAACATTCTAGCGCTCCATCAGCTCGGCCAAGGCGCTTCCCAGCCGTGCTGTGCTCGTCGCTATGCTCAGAGAAACGCAGGGGCGCAGAGCGAATTGGCGAAGCGCGAGGGTTCTCTGTGCCTCGTCGGCCAGGACAAAAATGGATCTCGGAAGGGATAGGGAGATGAACCAAGCGGGTGCAAACTATGCGGCGGAGATGTGTGCCTATT
>Ga0114945_10001734_pt1 | contig 13299 bp, 13 predicted proteins | sample OV2TP3_FD_87194 | JGI IMG/M metagenome (GOLD analysis project Ga0114945, IMG submission 87194) | Hot spring microbial communities from Beatty, Nevada to study Microbial Dark Matter (Phase II) - OV2 TP3 | ecosystem: Environmental > Aquatic > Thermal springs > Hot (42-90C) | place: USA: Beatty... | reverse complement strand
TCAACGAACAACAGATTGACAGTTTGGCGACCCGGTGCCGTCCCGGTGACCACATCCACATTATCTGCGCGCTGAGCGGCGGCTGAATAATTCTCGAGCCCACCCCGGGCTTGCCTTCATGCTCCTTCGATACCGAGGGCCTTGGCCGCCTTCTTCACGTCCCGCGACTTCACCCAGAGGAGCGCGCCGTAGCGACCGTGGCCGGCGGCTCGACCATTGATGGCCGTCATGTTGATCCTGGCCTTGCCCAGCCTGGCCGTCACCTCCGCCAGCGCGCCGGGTCGGTCCTCTCCTTCGACGAGAAAGCAGGTCTTGGGCCCCTGAAGCTTCCACCTGGCCTGCTTCCCCACCCTTGTGAAGGCGGCGGGATCTTCCGGCACGAAGTCAACCTGGGTGCGGCGATTGCGGGGAAAGGCATAGAGCGCGAGGAGGTTCACGTTTGCCTCTCGCAGCGGAGCCAGCAGCTTGGCCACTTCCCCCGGTTTATCCGGCACCTGCACCTTGAAGTATTGGGCGGTTGTGATGAGGTCTGCCATAGGTGTCTCCTTCCTACGCCGGCGGGTCGCCGGCGATTGTGTCGCGCAGAACCTCGACCCGGCGCGACATCAGTCGCAGCAGGTCATCTAGGCTGGCGCAGTGAGGGCGGGATCACGGCACGTCGTCCGCGCATCGAAAGCCGAGTGTGGGTCCCCAGTAGGTCATCTCGTCCCAGCCCCGATGACTGGCGCGCAGCTCCAGAGCACCTTGGGTCCAGTCCCCGCCCCGCAACACGCGGAATGTCCCGCCGAGCGGTCCCTGCGGATCGCGCGGAGGCGCGATCGCGTAAAAGTCTTCTGCGTACCAGTCCTTGACCCACTCCCAGACGTTTCCGGACAAATCGAACACGCCATAGGGTGACACGGTTTCCGGATGGCTGCCGACGGGCGCCACCCCGTTGCGCGGGGTGCGGACGTCACGATCCTGGGCCACCCTCTTGATTCGCTCCTCGCTGTTCCCCCAGGGATACCTTCGGCCGTCAATGCCGCGCGCTGCCTTCTCCCACTCGGCCTCGGTCGGCAACCGGCGACCGCGCCACTGACAGTAGCCGCGCGCCTGTGACCAGGTGACGTTCGTCACCGGATGCTGCGCGGCGTGGGGATCATCGAAGGCACGGCGATCTTTTGGGGGTGGACAGACGCCGGCTTCGACGCACTGCCGATATCGCTCGTTGGTCACCTCGTATTGGTCGATCCAGTACGAGCTGAGATAAGTCCGGTGCACCGGTCTGGCGTCCGGCAGCCCGTCCTCGGCACCCATTGAAAACTCGCCGGCCGGCACTACCACCATTCCCTCCGGCGGACTAATGCCGCGCTGGGCGAGTCTCCCAAGCTCTTCCTGCTGCGCTGCGCGCAGCTGCTCGTTGACGTGGACGATGAGGCTCGCATCAGTTTCTCCCCCGGGCGCTTGATCCTGGGAAAGGCTCGGCTGAGGCCTCGAACCCGGGGCACGGTGTGCCTCAGCCTTCGGTTTGCCCGCGCCGGGATCGGCTGGGGCGAGGCCCGTGGGCACAGGTTCCTGAACGCGGAGCGTTTCGATCCGGACCGTGGTCCGCGCCAGCTCCTGGACCAACCCCTCCGTATCGTCCCCGGACTCCCTGGGCCTCTTGCCGATGGCCGCAAAGTCAAACTCAGGAATGTTCGCCAGGAGCGGCGTGGCATAGCTGATCGGCACGGCGAGGCCCATTCCTTCCGGGACAATCCCGGAAGGGTGGCGGAACTTGGTAGCGACAATCCCCACCACCTCCCCCTGACGATTGAAAACCGGTCCTCCGCTGCTGCCAGGATTGATCGCCGCATCGACCTGAAATACGCGTTTCACGCCTTTCGCGCGCAACGCTGTAATGCGTCCGCGCGAGATCGTCACCTCGCGAAGCCCGAAGGGAAACCCGACCACGAAGACCTCTTGATCAAGCCTCACGGCACCGGCATAGCCGAGCGGCGCCTCCGACAGCCCAACCGTTTCGATCTTCAACAATGCCAGATCATGGTCGGGGTCAGCGCTCACGACAAAGGCCGGAGCGCGGAACTCGCCCGGTGTCACGACAACAATCCGGCGGGCGTTGGACACCACATGCTCGGCCGTCAGGATATACCCGTTTGGGTGGACGATAACTCCCGTGCCGGCCGGCCTCTCCGAAGGACCGCCCGGACTCTGAGCCGCCCCGAGACTGCCCAGGACAAGTAAGAGCGCCAATGATCGAACGCGCGTCATCTGTTCAAGGGGATCACGACACTGATCGCGCCGGCATTCTGACCCAGCCGCAGCCCCTCGCGTGGATACCCGGTTTTGTCCTGCTCCCCTTTCGGCTCCCCATGGCAGACCAAGCACCGGCGCGTGGCGTACAGTGGAAACATCAGTCGCAGTGCTCTGCTCTTGGTCGTGACCTCGCTGATCACCTTTTCCCGCGGATAGGCGGGGTCGGCAAACTCTTGCAAGGCAGCCGTCTCGAAGGCATCCGGCGCATTCGAGGGATTACGCGGGGTCAGCGAGGTTTGCTTCAGCCCTATCCCCGTGGAAGCGGCAAAACGGCTGGCAACCCGTGCTCCGAACACCGCCGGAATGAACCCCTTGTAGCCGACCCCCTTGCGATTGATGTCAGGTTGGGCATCAGCGACCACCTGTTTGCTCACCGCGATCAAGCTCAGGAGCAGGTTCTTCGCCTCCTGCGGCAAGCGAACGGGGTCGAGCTCCCGAAGGTCAACGCCCGAACGGATCCGGAACATCTCGAGGAGTTGCTGTTCGAACACTTCCGGTGAGAATCCCTTGTCCCCCTTCTCCGGATCGTCAAGCAGGTCCTGATTCTCGTTGATCACGTAACGGCCGGAATGGAGCAGCACCGCCAGCAGACGCGCGGTGTTCTCGATCTCCAGGATGGTTTGAAGAGGAGGGTTCGACTCCGGAGCCAGCTCCGCTTTGGGCAAGGATGTGGTCAGCCCCGCATCGGCAAGAACCGGAAGCACCGGGAAGATCCACCACAGAGCAAGACGCATGGGGATTCCTTGCCCGGAAAATTACCCGCGCAGAAGCACTCGTGCAGGATGGTACGTCCGGCCTCCGATCAAGTCAAGGTGCGGGGAAAGCCCGGGAGATGATGACGTGCTCTTGGTGGGACAGCCGCCGGGACGCCGGGGTCGGATCCGAAGCCTCGGCGGCTGATGGTCTCGGTATGGGCCGTGCTGGTCACGGCGTTGGAGTCGGGGGCGATGGAATTGAAATCCCGTACTCCTCGATCGGGGTCACCATGACGGCGAAGTTGAACAGCTCATCAGCAGCGACATCGTTGATCCCGTGAGCCCGACTGCGCAGCATCTTAAACCAGTTGCCCATTTCGGTTCTCACGGCTTGTTTGTTGCCTCCCCTCAGCGCATCCCTGACCCTGGTCAGCTTCTGCGTGTAGGGCTCAAAATTGGAGGTGGGATAGTTAGCCTTGTAGAACGCCAGCGAGTTTGTAATCTCGTCGACCCAGGTCGTCTGAGTCCACGCCGCCCCCGCCGACACAAGCACCACCGCAAAGGCTGCAATCAGCGTTCCCACCAGCTTGCCGCATCCCGATCGCCTCTTTGTGGTTTTTTCCGCCTTCATGTGTGCCCTCCTCGCCCCACTCGCGTGTCTCACTGAGCTACGGCCGATTTTTCGTTCTCGTGTCTCATGTGCTCGAGAATGTCGGGGTCAGTAAATATCTGACGCTCCGGAGTCATGATCAGGAAATCGCTTCGCGCTGTGAGGTTCGGTACGCGCATCGGCTGCTCGCTGCCTTTCCCAAGCTCCCCCGCGACACGCTGCTCCGGCTGAATGTCGGCCCGCTCCTTCACAACCTCCGTCTGCGCCGCAGCGCCCGTTCCGGTAGGTTGATCCGCCGCACCCGCAGGCGGAGCCACAACCAGCGCGACCAGCGCCAGCGACGCCACGAGCATGGCACCTGTTATGAGCAGAGAGACTCTCATGGTCGTTACCTCCTTATTTAAGAAGTGGCAGCGTTGGGGCAGAAAACGCCCTCTGACCTCTGGCTGCTTTCGCACTATGGTAGAAGGCGGAGTCTGGCAGGACTATTGCCCGACAGGTGGATTTTGTCTCATCCTTTCGGGTGAGGCAGGAGAGAGGGGCAGGTTATTGGGAGCTCAGGTAGACGAGGATCGCTTCCACTCGGCCGGTCACACCGAGCTTGTGATAGATGTGATGCAGGTGGCTCTTCACCGTGTCCAAGGACACGCACAACTGATCGGCAATCTCCTTGTTGCTAGACCCGGAGGCCGCCCAGGCCAGGATCTCGCGCTCCCTGTCGCTGAGGGTGGCCATGCCGCTGACATTTTGCTCCTGCCTCTGGGCAAGCGCATTGAAGGCGACACGCGCCAAACGATCCGGCATAAACGGCGAGTCAACCATGTCGCCCTGGTAGGTTCCCCGGATGATGCGCAGGAACTCCTGGTGGTCGGCATCCTTGAGGATGTACCCGCACGCACCGGCCTGAACCGCCGCGATGATCCGGGCATCGTCATCGTGCACCGACAGCATGAGCACTTTGGTGTCCGGGTGACACCCTCGGATCAACCGCGTGGCTGTCAGGCCGTCCAGCTTCGGCAGGCTCACGTCCATCAACACCATATCGGGCTTCTCTTTCGCCACGATATTGAACGCTTCCCGCCCATCGGTGGCCTCGCCAACCACCACGAGGTCCGACTCCTGCTCCAGGAGGAGCCGTAAACTCTGCCGGAACAAACGCTGATCCTCGGCGATTACGAGCCTGATGGGCATCTCACCTCTCCGCTCAGCGGCAGCTCCAACGAAAACACCGCCCCACCCGTCGGCTGATTGGCAGCCCAGATGCGGCCACCATGCGCCTCGACCACCAGCCGGCAGAAATGCAACCCGAGGCCGCGTCCGATGCGGGGATCGTGGCCGTCGCTTTTCCGGAAGAACATCTCGAAGAGATGCGGCAGGTCATCCGGAGCCACACCGGGCCCCTCGTCCTCAACCCGGATCAGCAAGACCGCAGCGTCCGGCTCACCTGACCCTGCCTCCACTCCTCTCGCTTGCTCGGTCCGGCCCACGAGCCTGATCGTCCCTTTCCACGGTGAATATTTTAACGCATTGTGCACCAGGTTGACCGCAACCCGCTGAAGACGGCGCCGGTCTCCGGTGACCATCACCTCCTCCGGCAGATGCAACCGGATGGTGACGCCCTTCGCTTCGGCTTCCGATCTGAACAAATGCGCCACTTCCTGCAGCAGGGTGCCCACCGAAAACCTCGATGGGATGAGCGGCAGGCCGGAGTAGCTCTCCTGGTACACATCCAGCATGTCGTTGATCATGCCCAGCAGCAGCTCGGTCGTGAACTGCAGATCCCCCAAAAGGCGGCCGACAGGCTCTGCCTGTACCCCCTTTCGGTGGCCGAGCAACTCCAAGGTCTTCTTGATTCCGGCCAGGGGGTTGCGGATGTCGTGCGCGAACATCGAGGCGAGGTGGCTGAGCGATGCGAGGCGTTCGGATCGCAGGAGTTGCTGCTCCAGCAACTTCTTGTCAGTGATGTCGCTGAGCTGGACCAGGACCGCGTTCTCCTTCCCGCTCTGCTCTATGGACACCATATCCAGGTCCATCGTCAGCGTAGGTCCAGCACCGGCCGGAACGTGCATCTCAACGGATGTCATTTCCTTGCCGGTTGCCAACACCTGCTCGAGCAGCTCCCGGAACCGTGTGCGATCCGGATCCACGAACAGGTCAGCCGCCATGGTGCCGATCACCTCGCTTGCCGATCGGGCCAGCTTCAGTTCGGCGCGGCGGTTCACGTCCTGCACGGTTCCGCCCGCATCTACGATCAGCTTGGCGTCCGCCGCGTGGTTCCAGAGCGTACGGTAATGACTCTCCGATCTCGTCAGTTCGCGGTTCGCCGTCTCAAGCCGGGCCACGTACTGCCGGGTTTCCTGCGAGGCCGCGTCCAGGCGCTCAGCCATCCTGTTGAAGCTGGTTGCCAACGTTTCGATCTCCGCGATCTCAAGCTTGGCGCTCGCTCCGCTCGCGGCAAGACGTTGGGGCACTTGGCCCTCCTCCAATTGCCGCACCCGCTCGACCAGCTCCTCCAGCGGCCGCACGATCCGGTGCGCAAGCTTCCACCCGAGGAGCGCGATCAGTCCGATGCCTCCGACCCACAGCCCGGCCAGCTTCCACATGAGCGCCCGCGTGGGCCCGTAGATTTCTTTGGGGTCTTGGCGCACAAGGGTGTACCAGACACGCTCCTGCGCGATAGCAGCCGGGAGCACGACCGGCGCGACCCCGACAATGCCGCCCCGCCCCCCATGGGTGTCGTCGCTGACCTCTGCCCACGCGCCTTCCAAAGCTTGAGGATCTCTTCCATCCGCTCGGCCAGTGAACGCATCTATCTTCGTGTGCAGGGCAGGCGGAAGAATCGGGCAGACCAATACCTGGCCCTTTGTTCCAAGTACCATCACGTGGCCTGTCTGTCCGATGCCGGTGCGCAGCACCGAGGCGAACAGCTCGTCGGTCCCGATCGCCACCTTGAGCACACCGAGGACAGCTCCTCCATCGTCAGAGACAGGAACCGCCACCTCCCAATAGCCCCGACCTTTTTCATCTATCCACAGGTCGCTCGCCCAGGGTCGTCCCTGGCCAAACACGATCGGCCACCAGGGCTGCTGCCCGTACCGCGCCCTGGTGGCTTCGCTGGTCACTCCGCCGACCAGGTGGCCTTCTCGATCCACGATGACCAACGATCGAAAGTACCGGTGCTGCTCTTCCCGCCATCGCTTCAGTTCCGGGTCATCAAATGCCAGCCGCCTGCCCTGCCGTACCGCTTCCCGAACCTGGCGATGCATGCTCAGCCGTTCTACCCATTTTACCTCCTTCGCCAGCATCAGACTGACTTTGTCGGCGCTATGACGGGCGAGTTCTTGAAAGTAAAGACCGATGGTCGTGCGGCGAGTCTCTTTTGCGTACCAGTACGTGTACCCGAGACCCAGAGTGCCGGTGAGCAAACCTATGAGGAGGACGGAGACTGTAACGGAATTCCCGAGCCTGATCCGCTTTGCGGTGCTGGAAACCATATTGTTCCTGGGATGGGCGGCTTCATCCTGCTACGCCGGCGGTTCGCCGGCGATTGTGTAGCGCAGAACCTCGACCCGGCGCGACATCAGTCGCAGCAGGTCGTCCACGCGGGCGAAATAGGGCATGACCTGGCCGTGGTACCGGAGCGGCTGGCCGATCGGCTCGAACTCGAACCCGAAGCGTTTGAGCAGGCGCCAGAGGGTTTCGTCCATCGCGACCAGCAGGATGTCGTGTCTCCGGTGGATGCATTCGATGAACAGGGACCGGAACAATCCCAAGAGGAGCCGGGGATAGTAGACCGGGGTCGCCATCAAGGAGCCGCGTGGACTGAGCGTCCCGAAGCCCTTTGTGCCCCGGTACTCCTTGGCAACGATCAGGTGGGTGACCTCGACGACCCGTGCCCGGCTCAGGCTGTAGAAGAATGGGAGCCAGGAGGGCTTGTAGCGCTCGATAGGAAATCCCCGTGGTGAGTCCGGAACCAGGCGGAGCGTGGCGATCAGGCTCCCGGCCTCACTGCGAGCCGCAATATGGACGGACGTGGCGTCCCATTCATCCCGCGGCTGACCGCTGGGCGCGTCGGCTTGCAGGGAGACGCCCAGCTCGCGGTAGGCCTCGGAGCGGAATCGCAGGATCTCGGGGAGCGCAGCATCCCCCTCGACGACCCGAAGGAACGTGAAACGCTCGGAGGCCTGAACAGGGCGTATCTGTCCGGTCTGTCCGATCTTGGCCCCCTCTGAGCCACGTTTTTCCATATGCCCGAGTTCTAATTATGCACCTCTTAAATATCCTCGGCCAGTAGGTTTTGCACCCAGGGCCAGAGCAGGGCAGGCCCCTCATCCCGCTCTTCGCTCCGGGAGGGAGGCCCGAGCCGGGCCTCCCTCCCGGAACTGGCCCCGCTAGCCGTCTCTCCTCGACATTTCCCGCGGGCCTGAGTCCTCTCCATACCCGTGCCCGTGTCGGCCGGCCCGATGCCGCTCCCTGAGCGTCGCCCGCCATTTGTCCCGTTGCGCCGGGGTGAGGATCGCCTTGGCGGTGCGCACGGCCCTGACCCCTTCGATGCGCAAGGCCGTCCGAGCGGCTTCTGATTTACGCATGGCAGTCTCGATGGACGCCACCTCTGCAAAAACCCTCCTCCGCTCGCCCAGGCCAGCACCCTGGTGCTCCCCTCCGCAAGGTTGATGTCTGAGAGTGAGGCGGGTGTGAACCCGCGTCATGGTTAGGGTGAATCCCTGTCTGGTGCTATACTTGTGGCAATTGAACGCTTCGGAGTCTCGGGAAGAGAGTCGAGCCGGTGGAGAAGACGAGCGACGTAAGAAATCCGATCGGGAGCGAGCTGGCCGCGGCGAGTTCTCGGGTGAGCCCGGATTGGGTGACGTGGTCCGATGAGCGGCTCCTGGACGTGCGCCTGTGCGATCTGCCGGTGCAGATTGAGGGGAGTCCCGTTGAGGCGCACATCCAGCAGCTCCTCGCCGACCTGGAGGCGCGGCAGTTCGTTTTTCGCCCGCATGTCTGGCTGTCGGATGAATGGTTCACCCCGGACGGGGTGCCGGGGATCGCCATCCCCTTCTACCTGGTCCATCCCCGACTGGCCAGGCTCGAGCTCAACCAGATGCTCGAAGTCGAAGGCGGCACGCCGGACTGGTGCATGCGGATCCTCCGGCACGAGACCGGTCACGCGATCGAGAACGCCTACCGCCTGCGGCGGCGTCGGACCCGCCAACAGGTCTTCGGGAAATCGTCGAAACCCTACCCCGATTACTATGCCCCCAAACCCTACAGCAAGAGCTTCGTCCAGCACCTCGACATGTGGTACGCCCAAAGCCATCCGGACGAGGATTTCGCCGAGACCTTTGCGATCTGGCTCACCCCTGGGTCGATATGGCGGGACGAGTATGCGGGCTGGCCGGCGCTGAAGAAACTGGAATACTTAGACGCGCTGATGCGCGAGATCGCCGGCAAGCCCCCGCCGGTCACCTCGCAGGAGCACGTGGATCCTCTCTCCAGTCTCCAGAAGACCCTGCGGGAGCACTACAAGGCGAAACGGGAGCACTACGGGCTGGCGCATCCGACCTTCTACGACGGGGATCTCCGGCGGCTGTTCTCGGACGCGCCGGAGTTCAAGACCAACAAGACGGCGGCGAGCTTTTTGAACCGCATCCGGAAGGAGGTCCGCCGCAAGGTGGCGGACTGGACCGGCGAATACCAGTACACGATCGATCAGGTCCTGGAATCCATGATCTCCCGCTGCCGGGAGCTGAATTTGCGGCTGGCCGTGCCGGAGGACCAGGCGAAGCTGGACTTTACAATCCTGCTCACGGTGCAGACGATGAACTACCTGCACAGCGGGCGCCACCGGGTGGCCCTATGAAGCCGCTCCGCGTTTTGGCCCTCATGCACAAGGACTTGATCCCGCCGGAGAAGCCTCCGGACGGCGTGGACCTTGCGACCGTCGAGTGGAAGACGGAGTACGACATCATCACGACGCTCCGCGACATGGGACATGAGGTGAAGCCCCTCGGCGTGCGCAATGACCTGAGCGTCATCCGGGAGGCCATTGACGATTGGAAACCGCACATCGCGTTTAATCTTCTTGAGGAGTTCGACGGGCTCTCGGTCTACGACCAAAACGTGGTGTCGTATCTGGAGCTCCTGCGCATGCCCTACACCGGCTGCAATCCCCGCGGCTTGATGCTGGCCCGCGACAAGACCCTGGCCAAGAAGATTTTGTCCTATCACCGGATCCCCAGTCCGGAGTTCTTCGCCTGTCCCTTGGGTGAGACGGTCAAGCGGCCCAAGCGCCTGGAATTTCCCTTGATCGTAAAATCGGTCTCGGAGGAAGCCTCCCTCGGGATTTCCCAGGCCTCGATCGTGACGGATGATGAGAAGCTCAAGGAGCGGGTAGCCTTCATCCATAACAGCGTGGAGACCAGCGCCCTGGTGGAACGGTATATCGAAGGGCGGGAGCTCTATGTGGGTGTCCTGGGGACCCGGCAGTTACAGGTCTTGCCGGCCTGGGAGCTGATCATGGACAAGATGCCGGATGAATGCCGGCGCATCGCCACCGAGCGGGTGAAGTGGAGCCGCAAGTATCAGACCAAGTACGGGATCACCTCCGGCGCCGCGAAAGATTTACCCAATGGGAAGGCAGGGGAGATCCAACGGCTGGCGAAGCGCGTCTATCGCAGCCTCGGACTCAGCGGCTACGCCCGCATCGATCTCCGGCTCGACTCAAACGGGAAGGTGTATGTTCTGGAAGCCAACCCCAATCCCCAGATCGCGCACGACGAGGACTTTGCAGAGTCCGCTCAGCAGGCCGGCATCCCCTACCAGGACCTGTTGCAGCGCATCCTCAACATCGGCCTGCGCTGGCGTCCCGGCCGCGTGCTGTAATCAGAAGAGCCGATAGTGTTATTGGCTCGCTCCCCATTGACAAACCTCTCTGTGGCAGGCATCCTTCTTCACCCAGGTGATTCCCGATAGTCTCTCCCGCCCATCTTCTGGAGGTCCGCTATGCCGCAAGAGTGGTGGAACGTGATCGTGGGGCCGTTTCAGCAACTGCTCACTCAGGTCATGAACAAGCTTCCGAGCGTGCTGGCGGCGATTCTTTTACTGCTGGTCGGCATGCTGGTGGCCCGTGGATTGCGGGCTGCCGTTGACAAATTTCTGAAATTCATCCGCCTGGACGAGCACACCGACAAAATCAGGCTCAACGAAGTGCTTTCGCGTTTAGGCTTTGGCCGCTCGCCGGGACAGGTTGTGGGGTTCTTGGTGTACTGGCTGATCATCCTGGTGTTCCTGTTGTCCGCGGCCAATGCCGTGGAGCTCACTGTGGTCTCCGAGCTGCTGGAACAATTCGTCCTCTTCATCCCCAAGGTGATCGGCGCGGTGCTCGTGCTCGCCGGGGGGCTGTTGCTCGGCCACTTGGTGGGCGAGATCGTCCGGAACGCCGCCATCGCTAACAGGGTCGACGGCGCTGTCGGCCTGTCCAAAGCGGCACAGTTCGTGGTGATCGTCTTCGCGGCCATTATGGCCCTTGAGCAGATTGATATTGACACCACGATCGTGACGTCCTCCGTCCAAATCGTCTTGGCGGCCATCGGACTGGGCTTAGCCATCGCCTTCGGCTTGGGCGGAAAAGACAAGGCCGCGGAGATCATTCGAAACTTCACCGAGCGGCGCGGCCCCTGACCAACTGGCGGCTATAGGTAGAACAAAAGCCCGCTGACCGTTCAATCAGCGGGCCTTTCCCCCGGCACAGGTCCATACCAAACTTGCCTGAGCCACCGCGTTTAATCAAAGCCAGCCCGCCCCCGCAACGCAGCACTTCACAAGACAGTGCTTCCATTGTGCGCATGGTAGAAACAGTATATATTTACATGCGAATCCTCGTTGCATGAATAGATAGCTACCATTTCACATGCACAAACCGTTCGTCCAGCGAAGAGATCAATACGTAGCCATGGTCCTTGGTGTGCCGCTTTTTTTGACGTTGCCGATGGGTCCCTTCGCGTTCGCGCAAGATCCACAGTACCTTTCAGAGGAGAAAGTAGCCGAACGCGCGAAAGTTGCGTGGGAGAGCGTTTCTATGAAGAGCGCGCTAGATATCCTTGACCAAGGTATTCAGGACCATCCCGACGCACTCACGCTACACAAATTACGCGGTGATATTCTCGCCACATCCCGCCGCCCCCGAGAAGCGGTTGAGGCCTACGAGACTGTACTCGCCAGGAAACCCACCGCGTTGGATGTCCGATGGGCAAAGTGGAGTGTGTTGCTTCGCTGGGGACAGAGAGAGGAAGCAATCGCCGAGTTGCAACGCATTGCACAGGTCGATGTCCAGAATCCCTTGATTCATTTGCGGTTGGCGCAAGAACTCCGAACGCTCGATCGCCTTGAGGAATCGGTACAGCCGTATAAGAAGGCCGTGGAACTCGTTCCGGATTTGCTCAGCTGGCGACTAGGGATGGCACGGGCGCGTTTTGATGTCCTGGATTATCAAGGCGCGTATGATGAAGTTCAATACGTTTTGCAAAAGCTGTCACCTGGCTCTCCGCTGGAGGTCCCTGCCCAAGATCTGCTGTCAGCAATCCTTAAACCCATGACTGATCGAGGCCGACGCTCTAAAACGGTTTTTTCTCCGGACGTGACGGGAGAACAGCATAAGGAATGGGCCCTCACTCGCTCAGACGCCTGGAGACTTTTCGCTGCAGGTCGTTATCAGGAGGCCGAGCCGATCTATCGAAGAGTTCTGGCCCTCAACCCCAGGGATTACACAGCCGCCCATCAATTAGGACTGGTCTTAATGGAGCTTGGCCGGTGCAAGGAAGCTCTTACCGTGTTTGAAACGATGGCCCAGCTCGATCCCAAGGACGAAGACTATGCGGATTCGGTTTTTCGTATGGGCCAATGTCTGGTGGAGCTGAAACGGTGGTCAGAAGCGTACGTCTATTTTCAAATACTCTATGACGCGGCCGTAGAATTTGAAGAAAGCACCAAGAATATTCGACTTCCTTATGGAACTCGCGTGTTAAGCAAAGAGAAACTGGCTCGGTGGATAGAGAAGGTTCGCCCCCATGTTCCCGAAGCGGACAGGATCCCATCTGAAGATCCTTCTAGTTCGCCAGGCCTTTCGGAGGAAGAGCTTTATGCGAAAAGAGCAGCCGAGCCGCTTAAACCTCAGAAACCACTGGACACGCGGGCGTCGCTCATGGGCAGAGACGCCGATTTCAGTTGGTTTCAATTTGTCATCCCGGCGAGCAAAGTCATGCGGGATGATTTTCCCACCGGTGAGCATGAATTTATTCCTATTAATCCGGGGGACAGTTTTCCCACAACACAGCAAGAGATCGACCTGGTGTTTAGAGTGGTGTCGTCCTCTTATGATGCGGTGCCCCTCACAGCTCAATGTTTTTTGGAAACATCCGAGATGACCGGAGAGAACCGTGCCTTGGTACAGGACCAAGTCATCATGTCCATGAGTGACCAGTCTGGCTACTTTAAGTTATCCCCTCCTAAAACTGGATGGACACCCGGCCTGTACCGATGTGGGTTGTTCGCGGGCGACCGGACGTCCGCCTATACGCATGTCGATGAGGTCAGGTTCCGTATCATTGCGCCACGCCGGTCGTCGTAGCCCACGCCACACAGCCTTCCTGCCACCTTAATAGGTTTTGATTCAACCTGGTAGCCGTCCATACCAAGCTT
>Ga0114945_10001733_pt1 | contig 13300 bp, 12 predicted proteins | sample OV2TP3_FD_87194 | JGI IMG/M metagenome (GOLD analysis project Ga0114945, IMG submission 87194) | Hot spring microbial communities from Beatty, Nevada to study Microbial Dark Matter (Phase II) - OV2 TP3 | ecosystem: Environmental > Aquatic > Thermal springs > Hot (42-90C) | place: USA: Beatty... | reverse complement strand
GGTGGAGAGACCGGCCACAAAAGCGGCTTCTTCGAGTTCCCTGTGAATCTGGAGGAGCGAGCCGTTGATGGCGCGGGTAGCGAAGGCCAGGCGGGCGACTACGTAGACTATGGCAATGAGGGAGACCGACCCATAGAGGGGCAGGAAATTTCCGACCACGAATAGTGAGAGCATCAGGGCGCCAATCGCCATGATCACCTCAGGGAGGGCGTGGGGCAGAAAGGCACCGAATTCGAGCAGGTAGCGGGAACGGCTTCTGGAGCGGACAACGAGCCAAGAGATGCTGAAGGCAAAGAGAAGCACGACCAGTGGAACCACGAACACCAGGACTCCCGTGTTTTTCAATCCCCGCAGGACCAGCTCCCAGTCCATGTTCTGGAAGTGGACCCAAGAGAGTTTTCCCATCATCTCGAACGATGGGGGAGCGAAATAGGGCGTGAAGGCTGCATAAGCGATCAAAAGAAGCGGCAGCAGCTTGGAGATAAATGCATAGAGGCCAATAAACCCCCAGCCCAGAACTGTCCATCTCCCTAGATCGATCAAGGCTGGCCGATAGCCCTTGCCCGTTATCACCTCGAAGCGATGGCCTTGGCGCAAGACCTGTCCATACCAGTAGGTCAGCAATCCCGCCAAGATGACCATGAAGGCCCCCATGGCGCCTGAGATGCCGTATTCGGGAAGGCCGCTGCCCGGCGGATGAACCTTGATGTACAGAAATGTGCTGAGCATATAGACCCGGTTCCCAAGGCCAAGAATCGCCGGGATGTCAAACGTCGCAATACCGATGGTCGCGATATAGATCACGGCTGCCAAAATACCTGGCAGGGCCAACGGAAGGGTAATGCGCCAGAGCGTCTTTCCAAAGTTCAGACCATGCACTTTCGCCGCTTCCTCCAGCGATGGGTTCATGGCGCGGAACATCTGCGCGGTGAGAATGAAGACGAGAGCGGCGAGACTCATGCCCTGGACAAAACCCATGCCGATGGGGGTGGCGATATTGATGGGGCCTTCCGTCAGCCCGAGAAGATCCACGAGCCAGCGATTCAGGACCCCGATGCGGGGATGGGCGATGAGCGTCCAGCCCATGGCCGTATAGATGCCCGGTATCAGGAGACCCAAGGTCATGATGGCATAAATCAGGGTCTTGCCTGGGATAGTCGTCCTCTCGGTCAACCAGGCGATGGGTAGGCCGAGGAGAAGAGCAAAAAAGACTGTCGAGAGGGTGAAGATCCCCGTGTTCGTGAGCGCGTGGAGGAGAAAGGGATCATTGAGGACGTCACGATAATTCTCCACCGTATAGACGGCGCTCGGCGTGCCGAACACGCCTTTCTGGAGGCTGATCCAGAACATGGCGGCCACGAGCAAGAGAATCATGCCCATTGGCGCCACCGCGAGGGAAACCAGAAAAGGCGAGGATCGCCTCTTCGTTCCCCACGAGAACGGAAACTTAAGAACGGCCTGCCGGACACTCATAGATTCTTACGTTTTAAATGTTTAACAGAACCACTTCAACAAAGTTTATCGCGCCAAGACGCCACACGATCCCGAATCAAAATCCGAAATCCGAATATCGAAATGCGAAACAAACCGCAGCACTCAAAGTCGAAATCCTAAACTCGAAATCCGAAACGAGCTTGTTTGGAGCTTTGTGCGTTTGGGTCATTTAAAATTGTTTCGAATTTCGGATTTCGAGTTTTTTCTCTGTTTCTCAATCCCTGGCGTAGTTTGCGTCTTCGCGTGAGTGATATTTTTCCGATTCCGTAATCCAAAATCCAAAATGCCGCTACTTGCCACCCTCTCTCAGAATCTTCTCAAGCTCCTTTTGGGTTTTCTGATAGTCTTTCTGCGAGCTCAGCCACTGGGGCGAGCTGACGACAACCTTTCCGCCGGCGGAACGCACCTTTTCCACCTCTTCCTTCATATGGGAATCCGGGTGGAGATGAAGATCCATGCCATCATACTTCCAAAGGATGGCCTGACCCTCCGGTGTATGCAAATAGGCAGCTAAGAGGGCACCGGAATTGGGCGAGCGCGAGTTTTTTGGCACTCCACCATACCTCATATGCAATACCGTGCCTTCCTCTAAGACGGTGTGACCGATGGGCGCCCCCGTCCTTCCGAGCACGACGGAGTCGTTCCCGCCGCAAGTCATCACGAGCATCAGGAATTCGCCGCTCGTGATCCGCTCGGCCTCGCCGCAACGGATGAGACCCGCGATCTGCTTGGAGAGTTTTTTGGTAAATCCGATCATGTACTCGCGGCCCAGGAAATCGGGCGTGGCGAACTCCCGGAGACCTGCCGCATAGGGAGTTGCGGCGATCTTGCCCTTCCATTTGGGGTTGAGAACATCGTCCAGCTTCCGCGGTATATCGGCCCCCTTGACCAAATTCGTGTTGTATTGGATTCCCACGACGGTAGTGGCAAAAGTCACGTAGCTGTTATCCGGCGCGATCGGCTGGAAGTTCCCCTCGGGACTGAGTTTACGCGGCAGAATCTTGCCCCACTCTACGGGTTTTAAGACTTTGTCCTGCGAAGCCTGCAACATCGCCTGGGAATTCCCCAGATAGACGTCCGTGCTGGCAGGCTGGCCGGCTGCCGCCTCCTGGGAAATCCGAAGCATCAGCCGCTGCATATCCGGACCGGGTGTAAACTGGGCCTTTAGATTGGTCCCGTATTTCTTGTTGATCCCGGCCACGATCTCCGCGAGCCCCGCGCTGCCGCCGAAGCTGTTCTCCGACCACTGCCCCCTCAAGGTTCCCTCCTTCTTCGCGCCTTCAACGAGCTCCGAGAGCGTCTGGCCACGGGCCTCCCGGGCTTGAGCCCATGCCAAAGCCGCCAAAATGATGATCCATGCGAGGGCTGAGCGAACACCGGCCCGATAGCCCAATCGCCGCTGAATTGCCATAATCAAATCCCCCTTTCCATCAAGTTTTCATCCCGAAAGCAAATGACGGTCCGTCTTCCTTGGTATGGGGCCGCTCCTTTGCCGGGAAAACCATTACTTCCGCAGGATCCACATAAAAGCAAAGATGTCCATCTCGTTGTGCCGGAATCATGCGGCCTTTTCCGGCGAATAGATGATCTTGAATCATCACGCTATAAAGAAACTGATCGCCCAAAAACGTGCTGGAGTGCAGGATACCACGCAAGAGGTTCGAGCCGCCACTTGCATCTCCCTGGACGACGCAAAGCGACTCGGGCCGAAAACCCAAAAGGACCTGGGAGCCAGGGGTAACCGAACCCTTTACCTGGAGTCGGCCGATGGAGGTCTCCGCCAGGTCGGACCCAACCATCTTCCCCTGCACCCAATTGACCAAGCCAAAAAACTCCGCAACCTCCGGTCGCTTAGGGTCGCGATAGAGCTCCATCGGCGTGCCCATCTGAAGGGTCTCGCCGGACTGCATCAAGGCAATCTTGTCAGCAATGGCCATGGCCTCGACCTGGTCATGAGTGACATAGAGGACCGTGGAACCGAGATGCTTGGCCAACTCTAAGATTTTGCCCCTCACCTCTTCCCTTAGACGCGCATCTAAATTGCTCAGGGGCTCGTCCATAAGAAGTATCCTGGGATTGACCGCTATGGCCCGCGCCAAGGCCACGCGCTGCTGCTGCCCTCCGCTCAACAGCGTGGCGGACCGATCGGCCAGATCTTCCAGCTGGACCAGACGCAAGGCTTCCCGCGCCCTGCTGGAGACCTCACGCCGGGGGATCCTTTGAGCGCCTTCCGCCAACGGCAGCGCGACATTCTCATAGACGGTGAGATGGGGCCAGACGGCGTAGGACTGAAAAACCATTCCCAGCTGGCGCTGCTGCGACGGCACCCAAACCGGAGGGTTGTCCGAAGAGACCACCTGGCCTGCGATGCGGATCGCGCCCTTGTCGGGAAGCTCCAGACCGGCGACGCATCTAAGGAGCGTCGTCTTTCCAGAGCCGCTCGCGCCTACGATGACAAAGAACTCGCCTTCCGCCACATCGAGGTCAAGACCCTTAATTGCGGCGACGTTGCCGCTGCTGACAGCGAAGTGCTTGGAAAGGCCACGAATGGAGATCATTGTGTCTCTAAAGCCGCGACTCCCTGCCGACCGAGAGAGCGGGCCCACAGCGGCGGCACGCAGTGAGCAGTTGGCAAGATAACCCGCAGACATTCTTGACTGCTTACTGCCGAGCGGTTCTGGACCCCTGACTACGTGTACTTGACTCCAGGCAGCGGATTGGCCACGGCCTCCTCTAGAGTCTTGGCCCGACTCCACTGCTCCGCGGGCCGACTTTTGCCGTCCGGGCCGATCTGGTCCATCGAAGCGTAAATCTCGATGTTGAACCCATCGGGATCTTTAAACTCGACCCCGGGATTGCCTCCCGGACCCCGTCGCCCTTCATAAATGATCGGCACGCCTTTAGCGCGGAGAAAATCCCGAATCTTGAATAACTCCGAGACGGTGCCGACCTCCAGCGCACAATGGTGAAATCCAGGCTGGCCCTCCCCGGGCAACTCTTCCTTCGCCTTGGCCGGCACAAGGGCGATGGTATGGTGATCCGATCCGTGGCGGAGAAAAACCATGCCGTGCTCATTTCTGTCGGAGACCTGGAAGCCCATGATCTCCATCCAGAACTTTGTCGTTCGCTCGATGTCGCTGACGGTGAAGACCACATGACCCAGCTTCTTCACCTGGATGGGGGTTTTCTGCTGCTGGGTCGATCCCGTAGCTTGCGGACGACGTTCCTCCCTTTGCGTTTCTCCCTCTAGCATATTTCCCTCCTTGTTAGGGTACCTTAGATACAGTGGAAATTGTGGGCAAATTCTCGTTGATGTAGCAACGATTGTCAAGGGCGGGTAGTGGTACTGGTTCAGGGGGCAGCGGGAGCATTAGAGCAATACAACATTAGACCGCACTGTCGCTCCGGTCCAATGTTCCATTGTCCCGTGCTCCAATGCTCTGAAAAAGTAGCGGGATCAGTGAGCAATAGAAGATTGGACCGGATTGTACGCATTCTCCATTTTTCGAATGTCTAATGCTCCAATGCTCCAAATTTTTGCCTTGCAAAAATTTATGGGCCCACCTGGATCCGAACCCCTCCAGATGAAGATGACTAAAACCGTAAAAAAATTTGCTTAACTCTAACGACCACTTACGTTTTCCGCTTTCCCGGAAATCCCTGGAAGATCCGGCTAGAAGCCGAAAGACCCGAAACGGTTTCGGTTTTTTCGATTCCAAAATACCCTCCAAACTGTTTGTCGTTGACAGAAATCAAGCATCGTATTGTCAGCCTGCCTACGAACCAGACCTAAGAGGCCCTGCGAAAATCTCCGCGGCGTTGAGCTTTCGTCGGGAAGGTTCCTTTGCTTGGGCGCCATCAGGAACAAATCTAAGCGATCTGTAAGTCTTTTCGCGTTTCGCGTACATCTTTCTCAGGATCGGCACTTGTGTGTCCACATAATCGTACACCCTCACGCTACTTTTGCCCTCGTGGCTTCTCAAAGCTCGGCCCACATATTGAACAAGTTTCCCCCTGAAAGACAGAGGAAAGGCGAGAAAGAGCGTGTCCACTTGAGGACAGTCAAAGCCTTCACCTAAGTACTGGCCGGTGGCTATGGCGAGAAGTTCGCTGTCAGAAGGCATATCCTGAATCGACCCTAAAATGGCAGAGCGTGTTTTCTTACCCAGGCTTCCGGTCAGAACCAGTGGAGTTTTGCCGCGCTGCCGCAATCCGTCGGCAAGCAGCTCACAGTGTTCTTTCCAGTGGCTTAAGATCAAACAGCGCCGTCCCTCAGTGAGCGCCTGGCAGACATCTGCCCGAGTCAACTCATTCCGTGCATCGTCCTTGACCAGGCTGCGAAAAATCTCCTGTATCGGAGGGTCGCCATCGTCCGAATAGGCAAACGAAGTTTCGCGAACAAAAAGTGTTCGGGAGAAACTGTTCTCGATGGGCTCCATCGTGTGGCGGATTGATCCGCACTGCAGGGTAATAATCTCCTGCAGGCCGTCGCGACGGTAAGGGGTTGCAGTGAGGCCCAAGATGTAGCGGACAGACGCTCTTTTGACACAAGCTTCAAACGTGAAGGCTGGCAAATGATGACATTCGTCTACCACGATAAAGCCGTATTTGGAGAAAAAGGCTTCCAGGTCATCAAAGCGTTTGAGGCTCTGCATCATGCCCAAATCGATAACGCCGCTTTGCCGGTGTCTGCCGCCGCCTACTTGGCCGATGAGGCGCGAGGAAAGACCCAAGAGTTCCGCGATCTGGGAGCGCCATTGATCCAGGATGGGTTTTCGATGCGCCAGAATTAGTGTAGGCACGTTTCGCTCTGCAACCGCATAGCAGCCCATCACGGTCTTGCCCGCTCCGGGTGGCGCGACCAGGACTCCCATGTCATACCGCAAGATGGCCTCGACGGCCTTCATCTGTGAGGACATTAGTGAGCCTAGAAACTTTAAGGCCAACTTCTTGGGTACCAGCCGTTGGTCGATCAGAGAAACTTTACTGCCCGCTCTCTTTACGATTTCCTTTATCTCTTCCGCCGTACCTCTTGGCAGATGAATATGGCTAACATCCTCTCTCGCCCTAAACAGCGCCCGAAATAACTTGATCTTTTCTTGAGTGGAAAAATTGGAGTCGATTCGGCGAGGTCTGGCAGAAGTCGAGAGTTCATGTCCTCCGTAGCTCCTGGCTTCCTGAGCTTCTTCAACTCTAGTGTCGGGCCCTGAAGAACTTAGCCCGGATTGATTGTAATCGGCCTTCGGTTCAGAGACTTCCATGCCTAGCTTTTTTCTGAGCTGGGCGTTTTCCTGACGCAGTCTCTCTATCTCCTGGAGGGCTTTCTCTAGCTCGCGCATTATCTCTTTTTCCATCGCGTCCATTCTGCGGCGGCTCGCAAAAGACATCCGCAGGTTCATTCGGAGAACAACATGATCCTATTCCGCCATAGAATTTGATGCAATCATACCCGAACCGCATCCTACTGAAGCGAGATCAAGGAATCTATCAGTGATAGAAGTTTTTCCGCCTCAAGATCGAGGCCAGGTGCGCCAGCGGTGGACGTGCTTCTCCGTGGTTCCGCCAGGCTGGATGCATAAGCCTCATGCCAGCCGTTATGTTCCGTTAGCAGGTTGTTTAGCGGACGAGTCTGTTGTCGATAGCTTAAGGGAGCTTCATTTCTAGCGAGGTACCCGACTGATTCCGCGATACTCGTCGAAGTGACTATCAAAAGCGAAGGCGTGGATGATACCGAGCCTTTCCATGACGGCGAAGCTCGTACAGTCAACAAAACTGAAGAGGTGATCTGAATAATCCTGAAAGACCTGCAGAGCCTTTTGAAGATCGGCTGCGGTAACATTTTGCAAGATGGCGGCTTGTTGTCTTAGGATGGACGACGTAACCCGCACCGCCAGCCGATGGCCACGCACTGTTTTATCGCGCATTCGAATCAGCGTCGCAGTTTCCGCCAAGACATAGTCCGTCGTGAACAAGGGCTCGCGGTTCCGCCTCATCGCGGCGTCATGGTCTGGATCATTCCGTACAGCCACGGCAAACCACGCACCGGTGTCGACAAAGATCACGAATCTTTCCTATATAAGACAACGTCGTGTTCTCTGCCTGAAAATCCCCCCCGTAGCGTTCTCCCAGCCCACTTCTTAATCGCGGAAAGTTGTCTCTTTGCGAGCGCATCCCCGTTGCGGCCGGTCGCGAGCCTCTTCCCATTGCGTTTTTTTAGGGAATCGATGAATGCCTTGACTTCCTTTAACGAATCTTGCGGCAATCCTTGAAGTGCTCGTATTATCTCCGGCTTAGCCGCCATAAGCGCCTCCTCTCTTGAATCTCTTGGACGACGGTCTTAGGAACAATAGCCACGCTCAAGCTCCCGCTTCAAATCGTCGAAGTCCACGACAAAGGCGTTCGCCTTCTCGCGGGCCAACGCAGCGAGAAAGTCAGTCCGATCCATACCCGCGATACGGGCTGCCTTTTCCTGGGAGACCTCTCCCCGCTCGTACCAGTGGATAGCGGCCGCAAGGCGCAACTCGCGTGCAAATTCCTCCGGCGAGCGCCGCAAGGCGGAAAAGACATCTTCGGGCAACTCTAATGTCACTCTCGGCATGCTGGCCTCCTGTCGACAAACTCCGCCTCAAATATAACAGGGATGACGGGACAAAACCAACCCCGGAAATTCCCCATGGACACTGCAAGCTTCCAACAGTCCTTTTAGTAAAGCCGATCCGCCTCTTGCTTTCACTTTGAAAGCAGTCTAGGCTGAATCAATGAAAAGGGGGGCCACTTTTGACAGCTCCTTTTGGGTTCATGCAGTTTATCTGGATCTTGTGGACTTTCTGCTTTCAGATTTTGAGTTAGTCTGCACCAAGGCAGTGGAAAAGGAGTTGGGGCACGATAACCCAACGAGCCTTCGACTCAAACTACTACTGGCTGACAGAAGCATCAAACAAGCTGCGCCAAAATCCGAGAAGATTAAATTGTATGGAGATGGGGAAAGAGCTGTCATTAATCTCGCGTTGGAGCGAAAGCTCATATTGCTCATTGATGACTGGAGACCTTATGAGGCGGCACAGGCAGCCGGAGCTGAGGTCGTCAACTCTTTAGCCTACTTGGTCGGGCTTTACGAACAGAAACGGGTCACGCTGGAGCGGGCATTAAATGCTTTGGCTATGATAACGCGCCGCGGAACTCTGAGGCCCGAATGGATACAGTCTGCGGTGAGGATCGTATCGGAGATCCGACGGAAAGGAGAAAATTGATGAAAAAGGAAAAACACGAAAAAACTACTGTCACCGTAAGATTAACGGACGAGGAAGATCAGGTCTTGAGGCGTCTCTGCATGCTTAAAAAGACTAGTAAGACTGGATACCTTGCTCGCCTCGCTAAAGATCAGGCCAAGAGAGAACTCCTCAATTACGCCGCTGGAGAATACCTCGAAGGAAAGGCGTCCTTAAGCGAGCTGGCGAAAAAGACCGGCCTGGATGTACCCACGATTATGGAGGAAGTTGCCAGAATCAAAGGGGGCGAGAAGCGGGCAGTGGAGGCTTTTTTGTCCGCCGTGGAAACGCTCTCGAAGGTAAACGAAGATCCAGAGTTCTATAATCTAGCTGTCAAAGCCGTCCGAGAATAAACCCCAGCTTGTGGAGCCTCACGGGCAGAGCCCGTGGCTCCACTACCTCGTCCTTCGACTCGGTTCGCTCGCTCAGGACGACCCTGAGCAAGGGCTTACGGCCAGAGGCCGTGGCCCGCGTCGAAGGGTCGGTGACGCTAATCTCCTCCCAGGGGCTTCAGGGATCTCCCCCATCCCTATGGCCGAACGGCTACTTCCTGGGAAAACCGACCTGCCTGTGCCGCCCTGGTTGCGCACATCGCGCAGGCAAGCACGGCAGACAGGGATCGGGCTAAGACACTTCTGTGTCCCGAGATCAGGTCCCAGGAATCACACTCTTTCCCTCAATTGCAGCCCGCTGCCCCCGCAAATCGGCTACGCGGGAGCCCAGCATCCGCGTCGCCCAGTATTGTCTGGTGGTCAAATCAATGGCGTCTGCTTTTACGGCCGCGGGAAGATAGACAGCGCTCCGAGGTCGTGCCGTGGGTTACGTGAAAAGACCCCTTTAGATGCCTTTCGGATAATCGGTGGAGTTTTCGTCACCCTCGTTTACTATAGTGCAGGGTCGAAGACAGCGCACAAAATAAAGAGGCCGGTTTTCTCCAAGGTTGCGATACATTTCTCCGTCAGGGCTTCCTCGAGCGGCTCTTCCTCTGCCTCTGACAAACCGGACGGTGGAAAAAAATAGGGGGGGAACAGACGAGGCTGCATCTGGGAGAAAAAGGCTTTTCACTTTTTCTTCGCGCCGATGCTCCACAGCGCGCTTACCGGGAGCGCATGCAGTCGTGCGCCAAAGGGTACGGACTCGATACCGGTGTAGAGCACCAGACCTCGCTGGAAGCGGCGGCCCGTGAGTTCGGCCAGAGCCCGCAAACCCTTGAAGTCCTGTGGCGTCACAGTGGCTCCCGTCTTGACCTCGATTCCCACCAAATGACCTGCGGAGTCCTCAAGAACGATGTCAACCTCCTGCCCTGTCAGGGTGCGAAAGTGAAACAGCCGAGCTTGCGTTCGGCTCCAGCTAACCTCCTTTAGGAGTTCCATCACCACAAAATTCTCTAGAAGAGGCCCTAGGAGATTGGCGTCCATAGTGAGTCGGTTTTTGCTCAGACCCAGAAGGTGGGACATCAGGCCGGTGTCGCTGAGAACGAGTTTCGGCGCCTTTACCAGTCGTTTGCCCAGGTTGCCGGACCATGCAGGCCGGGTGTGAATCAAGAAGGTAGTTTCCAGAAGAGCCATGTAACGCTTCAGTGTGGTCTGTGGGATCGCGATGCTGCGAGAAAGCTCTGATAGGTTTAACAGCGAGGCTGCGCGGGCTGCGAGCAAGGAGAGAAGGCGGGGTAATTGAGCGAGCCCCTCTACGTTGGCCAGGTCGCGCACGTCTCGCTGTAGGATCGTGGTGACATAGGACCCGAACCAGGCCTTCTGTCTCGCTTCAGAGAGCCGGCCATGGACAACCGGGTATCCGCCGCGGAGCAATCTCGTGAGAAGTCCCGATAGATCTTCCCGATTTTTTAGTCTGTTCGGCAGAGAATCGCTAAAGACCGCATCTATAAAACCTTCCTTCACACCCTCGATCTCCCCTTGGGACAACGGCCAGAGCGTCAAAATTTCCATCCTGCCAGCCAGGGATTCCGACAGGCGTGGGAGAAGCATGACGTTTGCCGAACCTGTGAGCAAGAAGCGACCTGGGCGCCGGTCTCGGTCAACAGTGGCCTTGATAGCTAAGAAAATCTCAGGATCATGGCTGAATTTTAACCGCTTAATGGTGAATCTTCAACCAGGTTCCGGTGTTTTTTGTTTAGTCTAAAGTTGCCCCCCCAAGCCCCTCTCACCGTAAAAACCCCGAAAAAGTGACAGTTTTGGGGTCTGATTCTGTCACTTTTCGGCCATTCTATACTTTTCTCATGGTGAGTTTATCGAACCATCCCTCCTGTAAAGAGGAGGGGATGTACGGCCTGTTGAACCCGATTCTCGTAAGGCCGGAACAAGGCGGAACATTCACCACCTTAGCGGGCTCACGGCGGGTCAAAGCGTGCCGGACTGCTTGGTCACAAAGGAAGGAGAAATGTTTATGTTTACCCGCAATGACCTAAGAGCGAATTGATCGACTGCGAAGGCATCGTTTCTAAGTGACTGGTGAAGTCCGGTGGCGAAGCTGCCCCGGAAATGGTGTCTATGAGCTCTGTCTGCTGAGATGTTTCAGGCGTAGCAGGTTACCTTGGATCAACGCCTCTTTCTTCCCATGACTCCAGCGCTTGAACTGCTGTTCTCGTGCTACAGCCTCGTGTTTTGAGTGAAAGGCTTCAGAATAGATCAGACGAACGGGGCGATGCCTGAAAGTGTACGCAGCCCCTCGACCGTCGTTGTGAGCCTTCACACGAGCGTCAAGGTCTTGTGCTGAGCCGACACGTAGAAGCTGTCGTCAGCGCAGCGGAGGACCTACACGTAGTACAGGCCTGCCATGTGTTCCCCTCGATCTTCCCCGGGGTGGTGAGCCTGCCGAACCGCGACCCTGAGGTTTAGGCCTCCGTCTCAGATCCGAAGGGAGCGAGCCCTGAGGTCATCGAAGGCGAGTCGAAATCTAAGAGGACTGATCTGTCCCTCGACACCCTCCCTACGGTCGCTTGCTCAGGACACCATTCGACTCGCGAAGTAGCCCACGCTGATGACGGCTATGGGGCCGGCCATGAGCGAGCGGCAGAAATGCCGCGAGTCGAATGGTGGGCCCACCTGGATTCGAACCAGGGACCTACCGGTTATGAGCCGGATCACATGGTATCTTGCAACTGCACCTCAGACGCGGGTTTTCTAGACATCTTCGGCACTTACTGTATTTAGTCATATCACCCTATATCATCGACCAGCACCAAAATCCACCAACCAACGGACACCAAAACGGACACCAAGACTAGCCTAGGAAACGTACCTCCATCTAGGCCTGCCATCTTAGAGATGGATTTCCCGCTTCGACGATCTCGTTAGAGCCATCCTGGCTTCTCTGGCCCAAAGCAGAGAGCGATGGCGAAATTGCTGAGGCGGTGAAAACCTTAGAGCGTTGGCGAACAGGAGAAATCGGCTTTGATGAAGATGTCCGCGTGGCCCGCCGGATAAGAGAAAAAAATCTTAACCAAGGGGTGGGTCATCCTTCGTGAGAATTTCCCCGATCCCCTGGGTCATGCTTGTGAGAATTTCGCCCCTATAGGTGGGTCATGCTTGTGGGAAATGACACTTGCTCCCATTCGTTTAGACACAGCACGCAAGGATCTTTTTCGTTATTTTTTCCTTTGCGGCCCCGCCGTAGCGTGCGACTTCCTCAACTCGACCTTTTGATAATTTCCTCGTGCGATCCTTTTGGTTTTGCCCTGCTTTGCCCACCGGACCGCGATCTGGCGGAGATAGACAGGCGATTTTTTCTTTGCATCCGCTGCCTTTGCAAGATCCCCGATCACGAACGGGCTAGGAAGCTTTTGTAGGACAGAATTCCAATCTACCGGAGCGGTCTTTGTCACCCTTCTCCGCCCTCTTCTCGGTCTCCGTGCCCTTCTGTCTTTGCCTCCCAGAAGTTGATACACCCTCTGGTGCCTTGTTAGCTCATCCTTCAAAGATGCCAGTTCGGAAGTCCTCCGCTTGATCTCCTTTTGAAACCGGTCGATCTCTGTTCTTACCGACGTAATCAGGTTTTGGGCCATAGGGTTCCTCCAAAGATGAAAGTTCACTCTTACTAACACCGGACCTTACTATAAGGCAACAGCTTTTGAGCGTCCGGCGTGGTACCGGAAAAAGCCATCCTGAGACGACCTAAGGCAGGTGTCACTCTCGGTCGGCCCGGGCAGCACTTAGGTAGTCCGTTTTACTGCCAAGACTGTATGTAAAAAACTTAGGACCCCTTGGGTTTGGACCTACTACCGTGCTGAAGGATATAGTGGGGCTTGTGCGGATTCAACGAAGGACTGGGCACGCCAGACATAAGGGAGAAAAACGGGAACTATGTGGTCCGGCTGGGTAAACCGAGGAAGAGAGCACAATGGGAGGGTTGTGGGGAGATGAGCTTTAAGGTGCGGTATTGGTGTGGGGGGACGTCAGAGGGCCTTAACGGAGCGGTATGAAGAAATCAAGAAGTGGAGCCGCAGGAGCAAGTTAGGGGAGGCTGTCACTTGGGAAGCCCAGACTCGTCGTCCCTCGGAGCCTTGACCTGCTCCCATTCGC
>Ga0114945_10001732_pt1 | contig 13308 bp, 14 predicted proteins | sample OV2TP3_FD_87194 | JGI IMG/M metagenome (GOLD analysis project Ga0114945, IMG submission 87194) | Hot spring microbial communities from Beatty, Nevada to study Microbial Dark Matter (Phase II) - OV2 TP3 | ecosystem: Environmental > Aquatic > Thermal springs > Hot (42-90C) | place: USA: Beatty... | reverse complement strand
TTGTTGACCGGATAGTCCTTGCGGAGCGGATGACCTTGAAACTCTTCATACATCAGAATACGTTTGAGATGCGGATGACCGGTAAAAATGATGCCGAACATATCCCACGCCTCGCGTTCAAACCAATTGGCGCCCGTCCAGATCGAGGTCACGGAATGCGCGCAGGGATCACTCGCCTCGATGGGCACTTTGAGTCGCAGCCGATGGCGATGCGCCAACGAGTAGAGATGGTAGACCACCTCGAAACGTGGACTGGGCTCGCCCCACAGATTGCGTGGTCCCTCGGTCTCTTCTGTGAAGTGCGTCCACGTGATGCTGGGATCCACAGCAGGAATTGGTCGAAAGGCGTCTCCCAGTTGGGCTGTGCCCATCGTGCAGAGATCCACGACGGTGAGATCCACCAAGAGATGAAACGCCATCGCTGGATCATCGCGGAGATACTGACACACCTCGCGGAGGCCCTCTCGCTGGAGGATCACGGTCTGATCCCCACGCCATGCATGCGTGGCAATGACCCACTGCGGGAATTGCTTCTGCACGTGTTCGGCGAGCTGCTGTGTGCTGTTCACGACGATAAATGAGCTTCGACGCGGTGTGGGATGTGCAGTGCGGGTGGTCGTGCAATTGGCGTGGTCGCTTGTTCCCCCCGCTGAATTTTCGCTTGGAGTTTGATGAGGCCGTCGAGCACGTTCTCAGGCCGCGGCGGGCAACCCGGGATGTAAATATCCACGGGAATGATGGTGTCAATGCCCATGACCGTCGCGTAGTTGTCGTAGAAGCCGCCGGTCGAGGCGCATACACCAAAGGCCACGACCCATTTGGGATCGGCCATTTGGTCGTAGACTTTTTTGAGCATCGGCGCAAGCTTGTGGCTGACCGTCCCGACGACAAACAGCACATCCGCCTGGCGCGGACTGAAGCGCGGTAACCCTGCGCCAAAGCGGTCCACATCGTAGTGCGAGCAGGCCGTGGCCATGTACTCCATCCCGCAGCACGCCGTCACAAACGGGTACTGGAAGATGGAATACTTCCGCGCCCAGCCGATCGCGGCGTCCAACTTCGTCGTCATCCAATTGAGATGGCCTGGATCAACGAGGCCCATGACTCATTCCCATTCCAACGCACCTGCGCGCCAAACGTAGATAAAACCGGCAACAATCACGAGGAGAAACAGGCCCATCGAGATGAGTCCCCCCCACCCCAGTTCTCGCAGTAAGACCGCCCACGGAAACAGAAACACCAATTCGACATCAAAGAGAATGAAGAGCATCCCGAGGATGTAGAACTTGACGTTGAATCGCCCCTGCGGCAGGGTGATCGGTGTGACCCCGCACTCAAACGGCTCAGCCTTCGCCGCATTGGGCCGTTTCGGTCCCAGTAACGATGGAGTGACGATCATGGCCCCTGCGATGACCGACGCAAAGAGCGCGAGCCAGAGGAAACCTGTGAGGTCAGTCATCGTTTGTGAATTTTTTCACACCTGAGTGCTCAAAAAGCAAGACACGTGCTGGCACGGTCTTGCGCTGTTAGCATAGCACGTCGGCGAGGCGTTGTCGAGCGCGCCTCACCGCGTCGTTAACTCCGTCGGCCGCGGAGGAACAGGTGGTGATACAAGAGCCCCGCGAGGATCCCGCCGCCGATGGGACCCATCCAGTACACGAACTGGTGGTGCCAGATATTCGCGACCACCGCAGGACCAAACGCCCGCGCCGGATTCATCGCCGCGCCTGTCAACGGGCCGCCCGCCAAAATATCAATCGCGACCACCGTCCCAATGCCGTAACCCGCAATCGCTTTGAACGCCCCTTGCGGATCCACCGCGGTCGCAAACACCGTGAAGACGAGGAGGAATGTCAGGAGCAATTCGATGAGGATGCCGGCCATCGCGGTGACGCCCTCAGCGAGCATCGGCGTGCCAACGAATGCCGCCACGACAGCGGCTGGAGGAAAACAGGCCTGCAGCAACAGCGCTCCCACCACGCCCCCCACGAGCTGGGCGCCGATGTACCATGCGCCGTCGCGCACGGACAGGCGACCGGTCGCCAGGAACGCGGCCGTGACCGCTGGATTAATGTGGCCGCCGGAGATGTGGCCGATGGCCGAGACCATCACTCCCACCGTCAGGCCATGCGCCAGCGCGATGCCCACCAACCCCACGCCACCCAAGGTGTGGTGGTTCATGATGACCGCACCGGCCCCGATAAAAATCAGCGCCGCCGTCCCCAGGAATTCTGCCACGGCCTTCCGCCATCTCACCATCGAATCCTCGCTCGTTGTGCACGTAGTATACCGGATTTCTCAACACGCCTCAAGCCCGTCGTGCGCATCATCGGCCAGCCATGCCCAGCACGCGGAGTGGGGTGCGGGCGACACCAAAGCACGCCTGATCCCCCCATCGAAAGGGGTACGTGATGTGGGGTCCATCGAGATACAGCATGCCTGTCGGCATGAGGGAGAGGACCTCCAGCCGTCCACGCGCTGGTACACGTCCCCGCCAGAGACACACCGGCTGCTTGCCGCGCACAAACGGCTCCCGGGCCACAAACTGAAACTGCCGCGAGGCGAGCGGTAAGCGATGTCCCCCTGCTGAACGGGCAGCGGCAGTCGAGCCGGCTGGCGTGGCCACCCAGAGGCCTGAACTCGTCTGCGCCTCCTGTCGTGTCCCGATGTGGAGGAGGTACCGCGACGTCGCCGCCGGATTCTGATGGGTGACGAGACACTCGTTCAAGATCAATTCAGGCATGCGCCGGCCGTTGAGGGTGAGCTGCAACCGCGTCAGGGTGGTGCGGGGAAGTGCGCCGCGCAGCCAGGCCCGGAGGCGCGCGCGAAAGGTCTCGCGCGTGGCACCGCAAAAAAATCCGACGCTGACAGCGGGATCTGAGTTGACACCGAGCATCGGGAGATCCTCGACATAGTGTGAGGCCCTGAGGAAGGTGCCGTCACCGCCGAGGGGGATGATCACGTCTGCTCGACGAATCGGCCGCAGGTGCTCACGGTCCCGCAGCTGCACCTGAAACGCTTCCTGCCGCAGCACGCGCAGGACCTGTTGCATCGTCGCTGCGTGGGCGGCGTGACTGCGGTGCCACTCGCGCCACTGGGCGCGCGGCAGCCTCCGGGGGCTGACGCGTCGCCGATTCGCTTCCCAGACGCTTTGCTTGTAGATGACGACAGCTAACGGGGCAGTGCTCATCTCTGGACGTTAGAACGTCAGCACGCGATCGGCGGTTCCGACTTCATCAATGAAAAACGCGGTTAAGCCTTGCACGCCGTCAATTTCTGGTAACAAATCCTCTTTCGTGATCCCGTAGAGCGCGAGCGACGAACTGCACGCCATCAACCGTACATCGCCGTGCCCTTTGACCGCCTGCAAGAGCGCTGACAGATCATCGAGGTGCTGCTCTTTCAACCGGGCGAGGACAGCGTCCTGCCGCTCGCGCAAAGCCTCGGAGAGCTGGAGACGCTGCGCTCCAGTTTTCGTGACGCTGACAACCGCTTCATCGCGAAAAAGGACCCGCACCGACGCGTTGGCCACCGTCGCTGACATAAGCAGCGTCGCCACTTGAATTACGTGGTTGAGACTTCCTCGTGTCACAATGACGGCCACTTTCTTCATGACGGTTGCAGGGGACACGGAACGGGCAATGCGTGCCGACTGGTTAGGAGAGCCCTGTGACGGGCACGGAGCATACGTTCGCTGTGGCTGAGGCTGGTGGGAGATACTGGCCAGAGCGTTCCCACCAGGCATCCAATTCCTCAGTGAAATACTTCAGGCGAATCTTTTTGTATTCTTTGGTGCTGAACAGATTCTGGCGAGGAAAATCGCCCGCCACGTCCACGATACGATTCACCACGTCCATACACGCGCTGTAGGTAGGCGCATGGATCATCGTAAAGAGCGAGTACGGCCAGTCAGGGAACGTGGGCCGACGATAACAGTGACTCACTTCCCGCTGGCGCGCCATCTGCTCCCCCACACGATCCACGTCCGTCGCGGACACGTCCCAGACCACCATCGCATTGGCTTTAAAACCCGCCTCGCGATGATGGAGGATGCCGGCGAACCGCCGCATGACCCCGCGCTGTTTCAAGTCCTGCGCTTTGGCCAGCAAGGACTCCTCGGTCCAACCATCAGCCTGCGCCCACTGGGCAAACGGTCGCTCGACCAGCGGCAGATCTTCTTGGAGGATGCGAATCGCCGCAATGTCGTCAGGTTGCAGTGGCAGTCGTTTGGCCGCATCGCGTTTCTTCTCATTGTAAATCTCCTCCGCGGATTCCTCCTGCGCGGCTTGGCCTGTCAGATCCAGTTTCACACCAATTTTATAGAGCCGCAGCGTCGGCAAAATGATGGTGCTGATCGCCCCTGAGTGCTCGTGGAGGATGGTCACCGTGTCCTCGATGGAATCGCTGGACGGCATGGCGATCGTAAACCAGAGATTGTAGAGATGATTCCGCTTGTAATTGTGACTGACGCCAGGATGGCTGTTCACCACTGCTGCGGCTTGATCTACACGGTCCGGTGCCACTTTCATCGCCACGAGCGTGCTCTTGTAGCCGAGGACGCGCGTGTCAAAGATGGCGCTGATTTGACGGATGACGTGCGCCGCTTTCAATCGCTCGATGCGTGCGAGGATGTCATCGGCCGTACCCGTCAATCGCTCCGCCAGGCGGTGGTACGGCTGGGCCTCCAAAGGCACGGCTTGCTGGATGAGCGTGAGAAGTTGTTTATCCAGTGGATCGAGTGTCGCGGAGGCGGTGGGGCTCATGAAGCGACAGACGCTTGTGGAAGAAAATCGTGTGCCGCAAGCGTGGCCAGTTGGGCCAACTCTTCTGAGGTGAGCGGCACACCATCTGATGCCCCTGCAAATGCAACGAGCTGATCGTCGTCGTAGATGTTCGGAACGACCGACGCCACCGAGGGTTCGCTGAGAACAAACTGCAACGCCGCTTGGGCTAAGGTCCTGCCCGTGCCGTTAGCCAAGAATTGCACCGCGTCCACTTTTTTGAGGCCATCCGTGAGCCACTGTTTTTTTCGCTCGTCGGTTGAGATGCGATGGTAGCGATGGTCGTTCCCACTAAAGGTCGTCCCAGCGGTGAACTTGCCCTCCAGCAAACCGGAGGCATGTGGGACACGGACGAGCATGGCGGCCTGGTGGTCGCGCGCCGTCGGAAAGATGCCGCGCCCCAGCATCTGTTCAAAGAGGTTGTAGATGATGTAGACACTGTGCACGTGGCGTCGCGTGATGGCGTCCACCCCCTCGGTGATTTGGCGCTCGGCAATCGCTGGGCCTAACGCGACCCCATAGGCGCGAATCTTCCCTGCGGTGCGCAGGTGCTCCAGTTCAGCGAACGTGTCGTCGCGCTGCATTGCCTCGAGGCGGGGATTGTGCAGTTGGTAGAGATCAATCGTGTCCCGCTCGAGGCGCTGCAAGCTCTCCTCGACGGCAAAGCGGATGTACGTCGGCGACCAGTCCTGCGGTAACTCCTCTTGGCCACGACGCTCGGACTGATGATGGTAGAAATCGTAGCCGAATTTCGTGGCGATGACGAGGCGGTCGTCGTAGGGTTTCAGGGCTTTCGCGAGAATGGTTTCGCCGAGGCCGTTACCGTAGGTGTCCGCCGTGTCAAAGAACGTAATCCCGGCGTCCACAGCGCGCTGGAGTAATCGCAGGCGCGTGGTTTCATCGGTGACACCCCACCAATTCGTGCTGACCGTCCACACCCCAAACCCAATTTCTGAGACGGTGAGGTCGGTCGAACCCAGCCGACGATAGCGCATGGCGTTAGAAGACCTCCGTAGGAATCTGTGTCCGCTGGTGGAGCAAATCACCAATCTCGCGCAGGCGTTGTGCACTGACTTTCTGGAGACCGCGATCCGCTGGCGGGCGATCAATCGTGTACACGTGTACCGCGATCGGGCGCACGTGTCCCACCACCGCAATCCACGCGTCCACCTGCGATGGCTGCGTGTTGTCGAGGCTGCCGGTCACAAACATGCTCTGCAGCGTCGTCTCCGGCAGTGCGCGCAGGCCCTTGATCATCCGATCCCAGTCCACGCGCCCCATCGGCTGGTTGATCCGCGCAAAATCTTCAGGGGTGCCGACGTCGAGCTTCATGAACCGCGCATCCAGCGCTCTCAGCGCGCGGCAGACCGAGGCGCGCTGCACGGTTGTCGAATCCGAGAGAATCCCCACCTTCGCCGTCGGCAGGTGCTGGTCGCGCAACCGCTTCAGTGCTGCGACGATCGCCTCCAATGCAGGATGCAGCGTTGGCTCACCATTCCCTGCGAGCGTAATCCAGTCAATCCGCGGTCCATCGCTGGCGATCCGCGCAAAGACCTCTGCCGCCTCCTGCACGATTGCGTCGAGTGACGGCAGGCGTTCGCCCAGAGGATTGTCATTCGTCGTCCAGTCGTACTGACAATACACGCAGTTGGAGGAGCAGAGTTTGTAGCTGGTCGGCAAGGGGTTAATCCCGAGGGAGTTGCCGAGACGGCGCGAGCGGATGGGGCCGTAGACGACACCGGTTTGCAACGGAATACATTGGGACACTTGTAGTTGTGTCATGATCATTGCGCGCTTGGTAGGAGTACAGTGTACTGAAGATTCCCAGGAATGTCAATCATGCCTGTGCTAGTATTTACTGGGATCTGTTTGTGCCTCGCCGTCCTGCTCGGGGTTGGGGCCCGCACAGCCGTTCGCTCGCCCCCGCGTGGCTCGCTCACTCGCGGCTCACCCTTCGCTCGTCCCGCCGCTGGGTGCCCTCCGCCTGCGGCGGAGACCCAGCGGGAGCCAGCACGTCACCTCTGGCCTGCGGGACGCCGTGCCCGCTTTAGGGTTCGCAGCGCTGTGCGTGGCCCCACCCCTCGCGGGCGAAGAAGAGGGCGCGAGGGAGTGCACCGCAAGCAGGCGCTCTCCGAGCCGAGCGGCCAGGGTTCCCCGCCACACAGTGTGGCGGGGAGAGCGAGGCGAGGAGCGCGAGCGAAGGCAGCCTCGGTGGGGCTGCCGAGCGTCCTGCGGCGGTGCAGCTCCTGAGCAGCCACTACAAACACGGGACAGCAACGTGGCTCGGAGGAGTTAGAGCGTCGCGGTCCAGCGAAGAAAGTGGAGGAGCTGTCGGCGGTTGGTCCAGCAAAAGGCGAGGAAGCGTTGCGGTGTGATGTCGTGCGCACTGAGGAGGCGGCCCTGCGCGTCCGTCACGCCATAGGTCTCCATCCGCCACCGCAAGAGCGGTGAGCGCCACGGCGCGTACCAGTACGGGCCGACGAGGCGGCAGGCGGTGAGCGTCATTCGCCAGAGGGTCGTCACGGTGATGACTTACCGGACCGCAGTTTTGAGGGCGTCGATGGCAGCGTCGTAGTTGGGGTGACTGGCGATTTCCTTGACGTACTCGACGTAGCGAATGGTGTTGGAGGGATCCACGATGAAAATCGAGCGCGCGAGTAACCCCAACTCTTTGATGAGGACACCGTACGCCAGCCCAAACGCGCGCTCCTTGTAGTCGGAGAGCGTCTGCACCTTGGCGACACCCGCTGCCCCGCACCACCGCTTCTGCGCAAACGGGAGATCCATGCTGACGGTGAGCACGACGATATCGCCGGGCAGTTTCACCGCTTCCTCGTTCAACCGCCGCGTCTGCTGATCGCAGACCGGCGTATCCAGCGATGGCACCACACTGATGAGGCGTGTCTTCCCGGCGGAGGTGTCCAGCGTCGCCGTCGAGAGATCGTTGCCGGTCAGTTGAAACGCAGGCGCTGGATCGCCCACTTTCAACATCGGCCCCACCAGCGTCATGGGATTCCCTTTAAACGTCACTGCGCCTCGTCGTTCCTGTGCCATCATCTCCTCCTGTTGGGAAGCGTTACTCTCGCATGGTGATCGCGTGCCGTCAAGATGCTGCGCCGATCCACGTGAAGAGCTTGAACAGTGCAGAGTGCGGCGTCAAGCGTGCTGCGGCAACGAGGATGCGTATCGTCTGACGTTGGACGATACGCCAGTCGCTGCCGACGGACGTTTGACGAACGACTAGACGACTGGAGCGCCGAGGGCGCGCTGGAGGGTGGCGTACAGCTCATCGGGCTCGCACGGCTTGCGCAGGTACGCAACCACCCCGAGGGTGGCGGTGAGATGCTGGTCCATCACCTCATCAATGCCGGTCAGCATGATGATCGGGATGGTCCGCCACTCCGGCTTGCTGCGCAGCCGCAAGGCGGTGCTCTCGCCGTCGAGTTTGGGCATGTCAATGTCGAGCAGGATCACGGAGGGACGCTGCTTGGCCACCACCTCCAACGCCGCAAGGCCATCGGGTGCCGTCAGGACGCGAAACTGACGCTGCTCCAGCAACGCCTGCAGCGTGCGCAGCAACGCCGCATCATCATCCACGACGAGCACCGTGGGGCCTGTGGGGGCTGACGCTGGCGGTGTCATGTCGCTGCCGGAACGCCCTCGTCCGCAGGATTGACCACGCGTTTGACCGAGACGGCTGCGATCTCTTTGAGATCGAGCTTGCGCGGCGGACGCACCATCTGTCCGCTCTCAAGGTAGAGTTCAACGATCGGCCGCAGCGGCAGTCCCTGATGGATCCCACACACACGACCCACCGCGCCGGTGTTGAGCTTCACCCAGGTGCCGATCGGATAGAGACTGATCTGGTTGAGGAGTACCTTGACGAGCTGCGAATCGAACAGGCCTTGCTGGGTGACGAGCTCGCGCAGCAGATCGTGCGCTTGGGGCTGATGTTGCCGTTTGCTGCGCGGGCGCGTGAAGCTCTCGTAGAGATCAGCGAGGCCCACGATCTGCGCCCAGGAGTCCACCGCCTCGCCCTTCAAGCCTTGGGGATAGCCGCTGCCATCCAACCGCTCGTGGTGCTCCGCGGTCACACGGATGGCGCGCTCGACTTGCACCCGCATTTTTTGGAGGGACTCCGCCCCCACCGTCGGATGACGCTTGATGTCCTCAAAGAGAGGGCTCTGTCCCCCGCTTCCACTTGAAGCCGTCGCCTGCTGTAAAATCCGTGCCATCCCCACGTCGTAGAGCAAAGCACAGACGCCCAATTGTGCGAGCTCCCCATCGGGCAGTCGCAGCCCCTGCCCCAACGTCAAGGTCAAGAGGCACGTATTGACGATGTGCGTCGCCAGGTAGTGATTCTCACCCAGCGGGGAGACCGCGTGCCCCACGTAGGCCAAGAGTTCCTGACGCTCTTTGAGGTGGGCATTCAGCCGCTCGACCAGTTGGTGCAGCGGTAGGTCGTCAATGCTCTGGCCGCCGTGCGCTCGCTCAAAGATCGTGGCGGCCAGCGTTACGGCTTCCTGGTACAGTGACTCTGCCGTGGCTTCAGCCAATGGATCCTCCCTGGATAAAGTGTAGTAACTGCTCGACAGAAAAGGAGTTACATAGACTGCCTGGCGAGGCGGCTTGCGCACCAGCCGCTACAGGCTCAGGCCCCACCGTTTTTATCATGAGGCAAATCGTCTCTGGCGTCAAGCGTTTAATGAGCTGGAGGACGTCCAGCCCGGCTTTGTCAGCCAGCCGCGTCCCAATGAGGGCGAGCCGATAGGGCTGTTGTTGCTCGGCGGCCTGGGTGACTTTAGCCAACGCCTCCTCAGAGGTGGTGACGTCTTCCACGCCATAGTGCTTCTGTTCGAGCTGGAGGCGCAGCGTCATGCGCGTATCAGCCGACTCCAGAGCGATCAGGACCCGCGGTGCTGGCGTCAGCATCAGGCGGCGTGACTCACGTGGTTACTCCCCTACTTTCCCCGATCGGCAGCAGGACGCGGAAGGTCGTTCCCTGTCCTGGTTGGCTCTCGACCTCAATCGTGCCGCGATGGGCCTCCACCAGTTGCTTCGCGACGACCAGCCCCAAGCCGATCCCCCGTGGCTTGGTGGTAAAAAAGGGCGTAAAGAGTTTCTGTTGGGTGTCGTCGTCCATCCCTGAACCGGTATCATGGATCGCCACTTGGACCTGCCCGTTGTTCGCCACGACCTCCACGTCGAGGCGTCCGCCATCGGGCATGGCTTGCACCGCGTTCGAGAGCAAGTTCGTGAAGACCCGCGTCAACTGCGCGCTGTCTCCCTGCAGGGGGGGCAAGCGTTCCGGCACCTGCGACCGCACTTCGATACCCTGGGCCTCGATGTGCGGTCGGAGCACTCCCATCGCGTCCTTGAGGACGGCTGGCATGGCCACGGCGGCGACGTGTGGTGCCCGGGGGCGGTTGAACTCCAAGATGTCACTGATGAGCCCTTGCATCCGCTTCAGTTCGCGGGAGCAGAGCTGGAGATACTCTGACACTTCTGGATCAGAGACCCTCGCCAGTTTCTGTGTCAGCAGATAGGTCGCGTTGGTGAGCGTGGCCAGGGGGGTCCGGAGATCGTGGCTGATCCCTGCGGTCAAGCGCCCGATGACGGCGAGCTGCTCGCTGTGCCTGAGTTGCTCGTGGGTCGCTTGCAGCTCCTGGGTGCGTTCGTGGATGCGCTGTTCCAACTTCTGATTCCACTCTTGCAGGGCGGTTTGCGCCTGCCGCAGTGCTGCCGTGCGCTCGACGACCAGTTGTTCCGTCCGCGTCGCTGCGCCGGTGATGATCAGGAGGAATCCCTGCAAGAGAGCGACAATCGCCAAGGCCCACGCTAACACCAGCCACGCCCCCCACGGCCGATGCGCGGCCAGGTAGTCCAGGGTGGGCCGGAACTGTAAGACCCACTGACGTCCAGCCACCGGGTAGGTCGAGGTCCACACCAGGCCGCGCGCAGCGTCCCACGGTACCTCGGGCTGCGCGCTAGAGACGAACAAGACCTGCTCTGCCTGCGGGGTGGTTTGGTCAATGACACGGAACTCGATGCCCTGCTGCGGCTGGTCGGTGAGGGCTGTCTGGATCCATGTCCCCAGGCGGAGGGCCAATAATCCAAACCCTTGGAGATGTGTCCGGCGCTCCTCCAGCGTCGCGTGGGGGACGCCGTTGCGATAAATCGGGAGAAAGACGAGTGTCCCAGATTGCTGTTCCGTCTCTTGCACCAGCGTCACGCGACCGGTCGCCACCATTTGGGCCGTATCGCGTGCCTGCTGCAGCGCCTCCCGACGCGTCGGCTCCGAGGCCATGTCAAAACCGAGGGCGATCGCATTGCCCGCATACGGCTCCACATAATAGATCGGAAAATACTCCTCGCGCTGCTCGGCGCGGACGATCCTCCCCTCCACGGTGCGTTCGGTGATGTGAAACGCGGGATAGCCCTCGGCCCGCGCGGCGTGCTCATAGGCCAGTCGCTCATCCTTTGGGACGCGCGGGATCCACTCGAGGGCCTGCACTTCCGGGTGCCGCGCCAGAGCGGTCGTCACAAAAATCCGGAATGCGTCCCGCTCCACCTGCACGGAGCCGGCGTAGAAACTCTCCAGCGACTGGAGGGTTTCCAGATTCCGCTCCAGCCGTCCCTCGATGGCGTACGCCAGCTGCCCTGCGTCACGTTCAAACGTGAGGTGCACACGACTGGTTTCCCATGCCCTGGCATACGCGAAGACCACGATGGCGATGGCAAAGGCGATGCTGAGCGGGAAGGCAACAGAGGTCCGCCGGCTCCGCCACAGCTCCCGTGGCGTGGCCAACCCGACGAAGAGGAGCGGTGTAAAGATGATGACGCCGAGCGTGTCGCCGACCCACCAGGTCCACCAACTGAAGGGCGCCGCAGCCGCCGAGATGGTCTGGCTGACGAAGAGCGTCGTCACTCCCCACGTGGCCGCCACCACGCAACTGATGGGCCCGCCCACGAGGAGGAACGAGACGACCGCTCGACCTCTATCGAGGGCGTGGGGAAATCCGACGAAGCGACGGATCAACCACGCCCCCAGCAGGGCTTGGAGGGTGGAGCCGACGCCGATGCTAGACGGAATCGCGATGGACCTCGCCAGCGCGGTAACGCTTGTGGCATCAAACGAGAGACTGGCATTGATCACGAAAGCGCCCAGCCACACCCCTGGCCAGACGCGATACCCCCACACGAGGAGCGCGGCTAAGGCAATGCCGGCCGGCGGCCAGATGGCCGTGGCGTATCCCGGCGGGATGGCGAGCAACAAACTCAGCCGGCCAGCGATGACATTGACGCCAGCCACGCCGAGGGCAATCACCCACCAACTGTTTCGTGAGGGGCATGAGAGCAGCGGTGCGGTCATCTCAAGCGGCCCTCATCACGTGGCGCCAGCGTCAGTCTGTGTCACTACTCCCCCCCCCCTGCTTTCCCCTAGGGGCAGCAGCACGCGGAAGGTCGCCCCCTGTCCTGGCTGGCTCTCCACCTCAATCGTGCCGCGATGGGCCTCCACAATTTGCTTCGCGACGACGAGGCCGAGGCCGCTCCCTTTCTTCTTCGTCGTAAAGAACGGGGTAAAAATTTTCTGGCGCGTCGCCTCGTCCATCCCGTGCCCACTGTCGCACACGCCGACTTCCACGTTCCCTTTGCTACTGTTTGTCCAGATCTCGAGGATCCCGCCTTCCGGCATGGCCTGCACCGCATTGGCGAGGAGATTGGTGAACACCCGCACCAGCCGCTCGTTCTCACCGCGAATCTGTGGTAGTTGATGATTGAAGTTGGTTCGCACTTCAATGCCGTAGGTCTCCACCATCGGCTGCACCAGCAACAGCGCTTCGGTCAAGAGGTCGTTAACGTACACCAGCTCGAGCGTCGGCACCCGTGGTCGGCTAAAGCCGAGTACGTCCTCGACGAGGCCGTGCATCCGCTTGACCTCGCGGCCTAAGAGTACTAAGTACTCGCGGACTTCCGGGTTGTGGTTTTGGGGTCCGATTTTGCTCTGGAGGAGGAAGGAGAGGTTGGTCACCGTCGCCAAGTGGGTGCGCAAGTCGTGACTGATGCCCGCGGCCCAGCGTCCAATCAAGGCGAGTTTTTCTATCTCGACGTGACCTGCCTCAGCCGGCAGAGCTGCCCCGTGCGCCTGCTGCGCGGCGAGCAGGGCGCGCACCTCGGCTTCGGAGTCATGGAGGCGTTGCTCCAACCGCGCAATCTCCGTCTGCAGGTGCTGGGATGTGGCGGGCTTGCGTGTCGTCGGCTTCATCGTCAGGCGGGCGCCTCGTGTGGTGCCTCGGTGGATGGCGTGTGTGGCTGGGTGGTCGGCGGGCGGCGCATCTGCGCGAGGAGCCACTGGTCGAGGACATCCTTTTTGGTGCGCCACTGCCGGCCCAGCTTAAAGCCGGGCAACCGCCTGGCCTTGAGCAGCCGGTAGACCGTCATCTGGTGGAGGCCCAGGTACTTGGCGATCTCCGCCAGGGTCATGATCTGCGTCCGTTGGCGATGTACTACGTCTGTCTGTGCCATA
>Ga0114945_10001730_pt1 | contig 13311 bp, 9 predicted proteins | sample OV2TP3_FD_87194 | JGI IMG/M metagenome (GOLD analysis project Ga0114945, IMG submission 87194) | Hot spring microbial communities from Beatty, Nevada to study Microbial Dark Matter (Phase II) - OV2 TP3 | ecosystem: Environmental > Aquatic > Thermal springs > Hot (42-90C) | place: USA: Beatty... | reverse complement strand
GCGCCTTGACGGGGACGCGGCTCGCGCCAACAATCTCTGTATCCGCGTCACGCCGCGATCAGGGGAGCGCATGGGACTTTCCACGTCGGACCATTCGGTTTCGCCGCCGCGCATCGAGATTCCGCGCGAGTACAACGCCGCCGAGGACCTGATCGAGTGCAACCTGCGTGCGGGGCGCGGGGGAAAAGCCGCCTACATCGACGACGCCGGCCAGTGCACCTACGCGGAACTTGCCGAGCGGGTCAACCGCTTCGGCAGCGGACTGAAGAGCCTGGGCCTCGACATGGAGCACCGCGTGCTGATCGCGATGCTCGACACGATCGACTGGCCGACCGCGTTCCTCGGCGCGATCAAGGCGGGCATCGTGCCGGTCGCGGCGAACACGCTGCTCACGACCAGGGACTACGAATTCATGCTCTCGGACAGCCGCGCCCGCGCGCTCGTCGTGTCCGAGGCCCTGCTGCCGCAGTTCCAACCGCTTCTGGGCAAGCTGCCGTTTCTGCGCCACGTGATCGTTTCCGGCGCCGACGCCAAGGGGCACACCGCGTTCAAGGACATCCTCGCCAAGGGAAGCGCGCAGCTCGCCGCCGCGCCGAGCACGCGCGACGACACGTGCTTCTGGCTTTATTCGTCGGGCTCGACCGGCACGCCCAAGGGCACGGTGCACCTGCACGGCACGCTCGTCCTCACCGCGGAACTCTACGCGCGGCCGATCCTCGGCATTCGCGAAAACGACGTCGTCTTTTCCGCGGCGAAGCTCTTTTTCGCCTACGGGCTCGGCAACGCGCTCTCGTTCCCGATGGCGGTGGGTGCGACCACCATCCTGATGGCGGAGCGCCCGACGCCGGCGGCGGTCTTCAAGCGCCTGACCGAACGCAAGCCAACCATCTTCTACGGCGTGCCGACGCTGTATGCGGCGCTGCTCGCGGACGCGAATTTTCCGAAGAAGGAGCAGCTTGCGCTGCGCATCTGCACCTCGGCAGGCGAGGCGCTGCCGGCGGACCTCGGCAAGCGCTGGAGCGAGCGCACCGGCGTCGACATCCTCGACGGCATCGGCTCGACCGAGATGGGGCATATCTTCCTTTCCAACCGGCCGGGCGACGTGCGCTACGGGACCACCGGGAAGCTCGTCCCCGGCTACCGCGTCAAGGTGGTGGACGATGCCGGCAACGCGGTGAAGGCGGGCGAGGTCGGCGATCTGCACATCTCCGGCCCCACGAGCGCCGCGTGCTACTGGAACCAGCGCGAAAAGACGGTTGCCACTTTCCAGGGCGAATGGACCAAGAGCGGCGACAAGTACGCCTTCGACGAAGCCGGCTACTACACCTACGCCGGGCGCTCCGACGACATGCTGAAGGTGTCCGGGATCTACGTCTCGCCGGTGGAAGTCGAGGCGGCGCTCATCTCGCATGAGGCGGTGCTCGAAGCGGCGGTGGTTGGCCACGAGGACGAGAACAAGCTCGTCAAGCCCAAGGCCTACATCGTGCTCAAGCCCGGGAAATCGGCCGACGACACGCTCAAGTCGGCGCTGCAGCAGCACGTCAAGGAAAAGCTCGCGCCCTACAAGTACCCGCGCTGGATCGAATTCATCGCCGAACTGCCCAAGACCGCGACCGGGAAGATCCAGCGCTTCAAGCTGCGCGGCTAGCACCGGCCGCCTGAGCTGATCCGTACGCTCGGGCTAACCCGCGGCGACGGCCGCCGGCTCGGAAACGACGACGCGATTGCGGCCTTCGTGCTTTGCCGCGTAGAGCGCGCTGTCCGCCTGTTCGAAGATGCCTTCTCCGCCTTGCGTCGCGTTGTCGCATCCTGCGATGCCGATGCTCACCGTGATGCCTCTGTCGTTGCTGCGCGTGCCGAGCGCGCTGCACGCGTCGCGCTCGACGGTGGTGCGCACTCTTTCAGCGAGCGTCACTGCGGCCTCTGGCCGTGTATGCGGAGCAATGACGGCGAACTCCTCGCCGCCGTAGCGCACCGGAACGTCGGATTTCCGCAGACAGTCGCAAAGCAGCCGGCTTACGGCGATCAGCACCTGATCGCCGACCGCGTGGCCATAGGTGTCGTTGACATGCTTGAAGTGATCGATGTCCACGATCAGCAGCGTGAGCGGCAGGCCGAACCTGCGGGCGCGGGCAAGTTCCGCCTCCCAGCGGCGGTCGAAGTCGCGACGGTTGTGCAGCCCGGTGAGCGCATCGGTAATGCTCTCGGTTTCCAGCACGCTCACCCGACTCAAGTCGCGCGCGGTCCGCAGCATGACGCGCGACACCAGCACCACGAACGCAGCGCCCATGAAGAACATCGCAGGTGCGATCAGATCAGCGACCTCGTGGTGAGTGTCCACGAAATGTACGAGGTAACTCAGGTAGCCAAGGATGAAAATGACAACGAAGGCAAGCACGACCAGCCAGTCCGCACGGGTTCGCCCGGCGGGCAGCCCGGCGACAAGCTGCCAGATCGTTGCCGCGGCCGATAACGCCATGATCAGGACCGCGGCGCCGACCAGTGATGTCGCGATGTGTTCCATACATTCACCGCCTCCGGCGCGCATCCTACCGCACCGGCGCGCAGATCACCTACGCCGCGCCAGGATCGCCTCGATCTCGTCCATGATCGCGTTCATGCGCGCGATCAGCGCCTGGTACGGTTGCGGCGTGGCGAGGTCGACGCCCGCGGCCTTGACGAGTTCATAGGGATAGTCCGAGCCGCCGGCGCGCAGCAGCCCCAGGTAGCGTTCGAGCGCTCCCGGTTCGCCGCTTGCGACCCGCCGGGCGAATAGCGCGCTCGCCGCGACCGAGGTGGCGTACTGATACACGTAGAAGCCGTTGTAGAAGTGCGGAATGTAGGCCCACTCGACGCAGTAGGCATCGTCGATCGCGACCACGCCCTGCGCCGCGCCATGATAGCGCTTCAGGAGGTCGCAATAGGTCCTCGTGAGGGCCGCGCCGGACATCGGCTCGCCGCGGTCGACGCGCGCGTGGATGTCGCGCTCGAATTCGGCGAACATGGTCTGGCGAAAGAACGTGCCGCGCAGCAGTTCGAGCGCGCTGCCAAGGTAGAACAGGCGCTCGGCGTCGCTTTGCGCGGTGCGCAGCGCGTGGTCGAGCAGCAGCGCTTCGTTGAACGTGGAGGCGATTTCGGCGGTGAACGTTGCGTAGCCCGCGGTGACGAATGGCTGCGCGCGGTTGGCGAAATACGAGTGCATCGCGTGGCCCCATTCGTGCGCGAGCGTGGTCACCGACTCGTAGTCGTCGTTGTAGTTCATCAGGACGTAGGGGTGCACGTCGTAGGCGTAGCCGGCGGCATGGGCGCCCGACTGCTTGCGCGCGCGCGGATAGAGGTCCATCCAGCGGCTGTCGAGGCCGGCCACCATCGCGCTCACGTATTCCTTGCCGAGCGGGGCCAGCGCGTCGATCAGGAGCTGGCGGCCGCGCGCATACGGAAAGCGGAAGTCTCCCTGCACCAGCGGCGGGTAGATGTCGTAGTAGCGCATCGGGTCCACGCCCAGCATGCGGGCGCGCAGCCGGAAATAGCGATGCAGGGTCGGGAGACTCGCGTTCGCCTGCGCGATCAGCGTATCGAGCACGGCGACCGGCACCCGGTTGCGGTCGAGCGCGCGTGTGATCGAGTCCGGGTACTTGCGCACCCGGCTGTGGACCGCATCCTGTTTCAGCTGCGAGTACAGCATCACGCCGAAGCTGCGCTCGTAGGTCTTGAAGGTGCCGAAGAAGGCGTCCATCACGCGCTTGCGGTCGTCGCGGTTCGCCGCCTCGCGATGCTTGGTGTAGGCCGAAGCGTCGAGCCGCACCTGCTCGCCGTTCGACAGCCGGAGCGTGGGCCAGGGAATGTCGGCGTTGGTCAGGATCGAATAGGCCGAAGCGCCGGTGTCGCTGATGATGCCGAACGTGGCGACGAGCGCCTCGCCCGCGTCGTCAAGCGTGTGCGGCGCGGCCCGCAGGACACGGTCGAGCGGATGGCGGTAGATCGCGAGCGACGGCTCCTGCGCAAGGAATGCGCCGATGCGGTCGCGACCCAGGCGCAGGATCTCGGGATCGACGAACGCCGTCGCCTCGCGCAGGCGATTGCCGAGCAGGTCGGAGCGCTGGTCCAGTTCGAGGTACGCGGCCGAGCCCGTATCCTCCGCGAGGTGCTGGCTCGCGTACACGGCCATCCGGTAATAGCGTTTCGTCATGTCCGCGCGCAGGTCGAGGCACTGCCGAAAGCGCGCCGCGCCCTCCCCGAGGTGCCCCTTGCAGCTGCCGAACTCGGTCATCTGCGCTTCGAGGCGCGCGGCATCGGCGTTCCAGGTTTCGAGCGACGGATACAGGTCGGCAAGGTTCCAGCGGTCCGCCGGCTGCTCGGCAAATGCCGGCGTCAACCGGATCAATAGCACTGCGAGCAACAGGGAAATACGACGCGGCATCGGTACCGATCCTTTTCGGGAAGCGCCAAATCTACAGCAATAGGCCGGCATCACCCATTTGGGGGTAGTTTTCGGACGGAGAGGGAGCGTACATTTTCCTAGTTTCACAAGCGCGTCGTCGCTAAGGACGGCAAGACTTTCACCGTCGCGATCAAAGGGAAGAATCCGAAGGGAGAGCCGTTCAACAACATGCTGGTATTCGAGCGGCAGTAGTCCAGAGCGCGTCTGCGGCCGGCGCGGCCCGTTCGGGCGCCGGCCGATGTTTCGCTCTCGGGCGCGCGCGGACGGCGCCGTTGCATGTACCATCGAGTACAACCGTGGCGCTCGATATCTCTACCTTCCTGAAAACAACGGATACGGTCCGCACCGTGCGGGCGGGGCGCACGATTTTCGACATCGGCGAGCCCGGCAACTCCATGTACGTCATCAAGTCGGGGTCGGCGCAGATCCAGGTGGGCGATCTGGTCTACGAGACGGTCGGTGCGAACGGCGTCGTGGGCGAAATGGCGCTGCTCGATCCGGAGGTCCGCGTGCGCAGCGCCACCGCGAAGGCGGTTACCGATTGCGAAATCGTCGAGATCGACCGCGCCCGCATGCTCGAGATCGTGCGCGAGCAGCCGGCTTTCGCGCTCGCGCTGTGCGAGATCGTAGTGCGGCGCTTGCGCGCCACGACCTTCCTCACGCACCACGACCCCGTAACGCGGCTCCCGAACCGGTACCGGTTCCAGGAGCTGTGCCGTACTGCGCTGGTTCGCGGCAAGCAGCGGGCCGAGCCGGTGAGCCTGCTGATGATCGACATTGATCACTTCGGAAGCATCAACGAGTCGCTCGGCAGTGCGGCCGGCGACGAGCTGCTGCGCGCGGTCGCCGCGCGCATCGGCGCGACATTGGGCTCGCTCGATACCCTTGCGCGCGTCGGGCCAGACAACTTCGCGGCGCTTCTGGAGGAGCACTCGGGTACCGAGGAGATCGTGGCATTCGCGCGGCAGGTGCTGGAAGCCGTCGCCCAGCCATTCCGCGTCGCCGGCAACGATCTGTACCTCACCGCAAGCATCGGGATCAGCTGCTATCCGCAGGACGGGACCGACGCCGAGACGCTCGTCCACGCCGCGGAGTTCGCGATGCGCAGTGCGATCGGGCAGGGGCGCAACACCTATTGCTTCCACTCGACCGAGCTGCACGCACTGGCGGTCGAAGCCCTGGGGCTGCGCAACCAACTGCGCCGCGCGCTGGAGGGAGAACAGTTTCATCTCGATTATCAGCCGCGGGTCAAGGTCGCCTCGGGCCGCATTGCCGGCCTCGAAGCGCTGCTGCGCTGGCGCCATCCGGAACTGCAGCTGATCTCGCCGGCAAAATTCATCCCCGTCGCGGAGCAGACCGGAATGATCGACCTGATCGGCGATTGGGTCCTTCGGACCGCCTGCAGGCAGATGCACGATTGGCTTGCGCGCGGGGTGCCGCCGTTCCGGCTCGCGGTCAACCTCTCGGTCCGGCAGCTCCGGCACGTCGATCTGGTGGAGCGTGTCGCCGCGATTCTGCAGCAGAGCGGCCTGGAGCCGCATCATCTCGAGCTGGAGATCACCGAGAGCACCATGATGGAAGACCCTGCGCGGGCGGTGTTCATCCTGAAAGCGTTCCGCGCAATGGGGATCCGCGTCGCGCTGGACGACTTCGGCACCGAGTACTCTTCGCTTGGCTACCTCAAGCAGTTCCCGCTCGACTACATGAAGATCGACCAGTCCTTCGTGCGCGGGCTGCCGGCGCAGGCCGACGACGCGGCCATCGCCAAGACGGTGATTTCGCTCGCGAAGATCCTGAAGCTGCGCGTGATCGCCGAGGGCGTGGAAACCGCCGAACAGCTCGCGTTTCTCGCCGAGCAGGGCTGCGAGGAATACCAAGGCTACCTGTTCTCGAAACCGCTGCCTGCGGTCCAGATCGAGGCGCTGCTGCGGGGCAACCTCGCAGCGCGGGCGGCCTAGCCCGGGATTTCGAGATCGTCGAGGCGTGAGGCTCGCGCCGCGGCAAGCGCGCTGATGCGACGGCTGGAGCGCAACCTTCGCCTGACCACGGGCCTCGCCATCGCGAGTTTCGTCGTTCTCCATTTCGTCAACCACGCGCTCGGCATCATTTCGGTCGATGCCATGGACCGCATGCGCAGGGCACTCGTTGTGCTCTGGTGGAGTCTGCCCGGGACGGTGTTGCTCTACGGGTCGCTCCTCGTCCACTTCGCGCTCGCCCTCGTCTCGCTCTACCGGCGCACCACGCTCAGGATGCCGGCGTGGGAGGCGCTGCAGCTCGTCCTCGGCCTGGCGGTTCCGCCGCTTCTCATCGGGCACATCGTGGGCACGCGTCTGTCCTGGGAGCTCCTTGGCCACCAGATCACGTACGTGCGCGTCATCGGCGTGCTCTGGTCCGATCCCTGGAGCGCGCTTCGCCAGTCGGCGCTGCTACTGATCGTGTGGAGCCACCTGTGCTTCGGGGTCCACTACTGGCTTCGCGTGCGCCCGGGGTATCCGCGCCTGCAGGCGCTCCTCTTTGCGCTCGCGCTGCTCGTTCCCGCGCTGGCCCTTGCGGGATTCACGAGCGCGGGATTCACGTTGGGGGAGCTGGTCGAGCGCATGGGCGGGCCGCGCAAGTTCGATGTCGATCTGGCGAACATGACGGCCGCAGACCTTCGTCTGCTCGCCGACTGGGGCAAGGGGCTGACGCTCGCATTCTGGGCCGCGCTCGGCGTGACGCTGCTCGCACGATTTCTACGTCCTCGGATGGGCACGCTTTACCGCATTCACCATGCGTCGGGGCGGGTGCTGAGCGCGCCGGTGGGGCGCAGCATCCTCGAGGCAATGCGCGAGGCCGGGATACCGCACGCATCGGTCTGCGGCGGCCGCGCACGCTGCACCACTTGCCGTGTGCGCGTGAGCGACGGACTTGAGGCGCTCGGCCCGCCCTCGGCGCTCGAGCGCGAAGCGCTCCAGCGCATCGGTGCGGAGCCGAGCGTCCGGCTCGCCTGCCAGACGCGGCCGAGCGCCGACGTGCGCATCACGCCCCTCGTGCCCGCGGGCACGGACCCGGGCCTGGCGCGCCGTCCCGGCGGCGTACACGGTCGCGAGCGAAGCGTCGCCGCAATGTTCGTCGATCTGCGCGACTCGACGGCGCTCGGCGAAGCGCGCCTGCCTTACGACGTCGTCTTCATCCTGAACCAGTTTTTCGCCGAGATGTTCGAAGCGGTGCAGGCGACCGGGGGCTACTACGCGCAGTTCCGGGGCGACGGGCTGCTCGCGCTCTACGGCCTGCGGGACGACCTGCCGCGCGCTTGCCGGCAGGCGCTCGAAGGCGCCGCCGAGATGCAGCGCCGCATGGATCGCCTCAATGCGAACCTTGCGGCCGAGCTGCCTGCGCCGCTGCGCATCGGAATCGGCCTGCACGCCGGCACTGCGATCGTCGGCACGATGGGGCCTCCGGATGCGCCGATCTACTCGGCGATCGGCGACACGATCAACATCGCCGCCCGCTTTGAAGGCATGAGCAAATACTACCGCTGCACGCTTGTCGTGTCTGCGGAGACCGTCCGCCACGCCGGCCTCCCGGAGCCGGCGGCGCCGCAGCACAGGGTGCGCGTGCGCGGAAGGAGCGAGCGCTTGGAGATCTACGCGATCGACGATCCCCGCGCGATCGCGGCGCGCGCCGCCTAGCCGCCGAACATCAGCAGGACGCCGCCCGGAATTCGCTTCCTAGCTGTTGCCGAGGTCGCTGTCGGCCTGCGAACGCGCCCGGCGCGCCTCCACCTGTGCGTCGGCCTCCGGCCGCAGCGCGCGGATTGCGTCTCCGAGCGAATCGCCCGTCATCATGCGTGCCTTGACATCGGCGAACGGTATGCCGAGGTTGTGGCTGACGTGGACCGCGGCCACGAACTCGCCGAGGTTCCGGAAGCCTTCGGCTGCGGTCCGCACGTCGGTCCCTGCGGGAAGCATCGTCCTGAGCCGTTCGGCGAGCCTCGAATTCTGCTGAAGCAGCTCACCTGGAGCCCTCGGACCGGAGCTTGCGCGCTCGCTGCCCACGGTCCGATCGCCGGGCGGCTGCCCGATCGACCGTTCGCCCGGCCGCATCGAAGGCGTGGCGTCGGGTCGGCCGCCGGGATGCACATCCGATGGCATTCCGCGGTAACCGCCCATGCCGCCTCCATAGCCGCCGCCCATCCCGCCGCCGTACCCCCCGCCCATTGCTCCGCCGTGTCCGCCGCCGCGCTGTTGTGCAAGCCCGGCAGGACTGGCAAGCACGAGAACGCCCGAAACCGCGAGGGAAATGCTAACTGCTCGTACCTTCATGGTATTGCTCCTTTCCGCTACATCCGGTCCGAACGCGTTAGTCGACCACAAAGTCGGCGCGCAGCAGAATCTCGGAAGGGATCTTGAGCCCGATCGCGCGGGCGGTCCTGCCGTTGATTCCCAGTTCGACCCGGGTGCTTCGCGCAAACGGCAACTCACCCGGTACCGTGCCCTTCAGGATCTTGTCGACGTAGCCGGCGGCGAGCCGGAAATTGTCGATCAGGTCTTCCCCGTAGCTGAGGAGCCCGCCCACCTCGACGAAGTCACGCGTGAGCGCGATCGAAGGCATCTGGTGCTTGATCGCGAGATCGGCGATCTGTCCGGCCTGCTGCACGAAAAACGGGTCGGCGAGGATCAGCACGGCATGGGCGCCGCCGCGCGTCATCTCGCCGAAGGCGCGCTCGATGTCGCCGGGACTGCGGCACTCCAGCGGCTGCACCTTCACGCGCGATTTCTGCGCCAACGTTTCCACCCTCTGGAGTCTGGCGGCGTGTGTCGCATTGGAAGGATTGGCCAGTACTGCGACGCGCGACAGCTTGGGCGCCACGGTGGCGAGCAACTCGAGTTGCTTGCCGACCAGCTCGATGCTGCTGTCGTAGAAGCCGGTGATGTTTCCGCCGGGCCGCGAGAGGCTCGCCGCCAGCCCCTGGCCGACCGGATCCGAGGTCACGGTGGCGATGATTGGAATCTTCCGGGTCACCCGCTGTGCTTCATGGACGGCCACCGTTCCGGTGGCCACGATCACGCGTACGTTGAGTGCCGCCAGCTCCGCCGCCTGGGTCCGCAGCAGTTCGACGTTGCCCGCCGCGAAGCGCTCTTCGAGCAGGAACTCCTTTCCCGAGGCGTAGCCGAGCTTCTGCATCCCTTCCATGAACGCGGGATAGCGGCCTGTTCGCACGGCCGAGTCCCTGGATCCGAAGTACAGAAATCCGATCCGTGGGGGGGCACCTGCCTGCTGTGCCTTTGCGGCGAAGGGCACCGCCGCGAGGCCCAGGCCCAATGTTGCAAGAAATGTCCGCCGCCGCATGATCGTGGTCCGGTTCGCCGCGAAGTCTACTCCTGCGCCCGGAGAACCGCGTCCGGTATCATCTCCCTGCGAGGTGCAATCTTGTCCTACTCATTCGCGTTCGATGCCGCACGCAAGCGGGTCCTCGTCACCCAGGAGAGCGCCGAGACTGCGCAGTCCGCGCTCGAGGCGATGAGCGACGTGCGCAACCACCCGAAGTTCGAGTCCGATTACGACATCCTGTGCGACTTCCGCAAGGGCGACTTCCCCAGGGGCAGCGTGGCGCTCGCCCAGGTGAGCCAGGTGATCACGGTGTTTTTCCCGCGGCAGCGGATTGCGCTCGTCTATTCCGATCCGGACCGGGAGAAGAGCGCGCAGTTCGTCGCCACGGCGGCGTCCACCGTGGCGAATGTGAGGGTTTTCAAGGATCTGGAAGCGGCCGAGGCATGGCTCGACGCCGCGCCGGACGGCTGAATTCCAAGCTGTTCCACCCCTGAGGAGGGCGGTTGAAAGTCGCGATACTCGACGATTACCAGCGCGCGGTGCCAGGGCTCACGTGCTTTGCGAAGCTGGCCGGCCACGAAGCCGTGGTCCTGAGCGAGCCGGTGAAGGATGCCGCGGAGCTTGCGGAGTTCGATGCGCTGGTCCTCATCCGGCAGCGGACGCGCGTAACGGCTGCAATGCTCGAAGCGCTGCCGCGTCTGAAGCTCATCGTGCAGACCGCGGCGATCGGGCCGCACGTCGATGTCGCGGCGTGCCGTTCGCGCGGAGTTACCGTCTGTCACGGCAGCGGCTCCCCGACTTGCACCGCGGAACTGACCTGGGCGCTGATCCTCGCCGCGGCGCGCAACATCGTCCCGGAGTGCGACCGCCTGCGGCGCGGGCTCTGGCAGGGCAGCATCGGCTTTGCGCTGGCGGGCCGGCGTCTCGGGTTTCTCGGTTTCGGCAAGATCGCGCAGCGGCTCGTACGCTACGCCGCGGCGTTCGAGATGCGGGTGAGCGTATGGGGCCGCGAAAGCACTCTGGCGCGAGGGCGCGAGGCCGGCCTGGAAACGGCCGCTTCGATGATGGAACTCTTCGCGCGGAGCGATGTGCTCAGCGTGCAGCTGCGTCTGACCGACGAGACGCGCGGCATGATCCGTTTCGAGCATCTCGCGGCCATGGGTCCGGAGGCGATCTTCGTCAACGCGAGCCGCGCCGAAGTGGTGGAGAAGGGCGCGCTCGAGCGTGCGCTGCGGGCGGGGCGGCCCGGCAAGGTCGCGCTCGACGTGTACGAAAACGAGCCGCTCTTCGGCGCGGTCGATCCCGTGCTCGCGCTGCCGAACGTGACCGCAACGCCGCACCTCGGTTTCGTCGAGCGCGACAACTACGAGCACTACTTCGGCGACGCGTTCGATGCCGTCAACGCGTTTGCCGCAGGGCGGCCGATGCGCGTGGTCGCTTGAGATGCCGCCCGCGTCGCGGCTCGAGAAATCGCTGTAGGACGAACGTCGCAGCGCTAGAATGCGGGCCGTGCGCGTCGCGGTGATCGGCGCCGGCCCGGCCGGCCTCCTCTTCTCCCTCCTCGTCCGGCGCCGTTTCCCGCATTGGCGCGTGGACGTCTTCGAGCAGAACCCGCCGGATGCGACATTCGGATTCGGCGTCGTGTTCTCCGCGGGCGCGCTCGAATTCCTCGAGCGCGACGCGCCCGACCTGTACCGCGAGCTGCTGCCGCGGATGGAGCACTGGCCGATGCAGCGGATCGTGCACCGCGACGAGCCGGTGGACATTGACGGCAACGGCTTTTCCTCGATCGCGCGTCTCGACCTGAACCTGTTCCTGCAGAAGCTGTGCCGCGAAGCGGGCGTGCGGATCGAATACCGCTGGCAGATCGCGTCGGTGATGGAGATTGGTCGCGCCGACCTGATCGTCGGCGCGGACGGCCTGAATTCGCTGGTGCGCCATTCCTTTGAAACCGCGTTCCAGCCGCAGGTGGAATGGCTCAGCAACCGCTTTGCCTGGTACGGTACGCCGCGGACGTTCGAATGCCTTTCGCTCACGTTCCGCGAAAGCGAGCACGGCGCATTCGTCGCGCACCACTACCGCTACAGCCCGGGAATGAGCACTTTTCTCGTCGAGTGCGACGCCGAGACCTGGCGGCGCGCGGGGCTCGACCGCATGAGCGACGAGGAGTCACGCGCCTACTGCGCGCGCGTCTTTGCGCCCGATCTCGCCGGCCAGCCGCTGGTATCGAACAAGTCGATCTGGCGCCAGTTCCCGATCCTCCACAACCGCAACTGGATCGCCGGCAACGTGGTGCTGATCGGCGACGCGCTGCGTACCATGCATTTTTCGATCGGCTCGGGGACGCGCCTCGCCTTCGAGGACGCGATCGCGCTCGATCGCACGTTCGCCGAGGCGGGAGAGGACGTTCCGGCGGCGCTTGCCGCCTTCGAGCGCGAGCGCCGGCCGGTGGTGGAAAAGCTCTTTGCCGCGGCGAACGCGAGCTCCTACTGGTACGAGAAATTCCCCGAGAAGATGCACCGGTTCGACGCGCTCGGGCTCGCCTACGACTACATGACGCGCAGCGGAAGGATGAGCGACGAGCGGCTCGCCGAGACGGCGCCGAACTTCATGGCGCGGGTCAGAAGCCGCGCCGGCAAGCTTCCTACCTGACGTGCAGTTCCACCACGTCGCCGTCGGCGACGCGGTGCTCGGGGCCGACCTGCTGGCCGTCGAATTCCCCGCTTCCCCAGAGGCGCGCGAACTTGAGCGTCTGCGCGAAATCCTGGTGCACGCGCTGCGCAACGTCGAGCACGGTGTCGCCGCGGCGCACGACGAAGGGCCGGCCGCGGTCCGCCGGTTTGCCCGGAATCTTGGTGTAGACGCGCACCACGCCGAGCGCCCGGGCGAGGAAAGGGGCCAGTCGCTCGAGTCCCTGGCCGGTGCGCGCCGAAACGGCGAACGCGGGGAATCGCACGCCCGCGATTTCCTCGAGCACCTGCACCTCCTCGGGATCCGGATCGAGGTCGGCCTTGTTGCCGAGGAGGAGCGTCGGCAGCGTCGCCCCGAACGGGTCCTGGATCTCGTCGCTCTGCGTGTTCGCGTCGACGAGTCCCGGCCAGCACTCGGAGAGCGCGATCTTGCGGCGCGCGAGCTCGTCGCGGATCGAAACGACCTGCGCGGCGCAGGCCGGGTCCGAAAGATCGACCACCAGCCATGCCGCGTCGGCGCCCTGCAGGAGGCCAAAGATCCAGGGCAGGGTGTGTTCGGGCGAAAGCGCGGGCAGGTCCACGAGCTGAAAGCTGATGTCCTCCCACGCGAGCATCCCCGGGAGCGGCAACGCGGTCGTGTAGGGAAAATCCCCGATTTCGCTCTTCGATCCGGTGAGGATCGCGTGCAGGCTCGATTTGCCGGAGTTGGGCGGACCGATCAGGCAGACCTGCGCTGCGCCCTCGGGCCGCACCGAGTGCGCCGCCACGCTGTGCGCGCCGCCCTTGCGCGGCCCGGCGAGCTCATCGGTCAGCTCCTTGATGCGCGACTTGATGTCGGCCTGCAGGTGCTCGGTGCCCTTGTGCTTG
>Ga0114945_10001728_pt1 | contig 13317 bp, 10 predicted proteins | sample OV2TP3_FD_87194 | JGI IMG/M metagenome (GOLD analysis project Ga0114945, IMG submission 87194) | Hot spring microbial communities from Beatty, Nevada to study Microbial Dark Matter (Phase II) - OV2 TP3 | ecosystem: Environmental > Aquatic > Thermal springs > Hot (42-90C) | place: USA: Beatty... | reverse complement strand
TGACTACATCGCCCAGGAGTTCAAACGCGAGAGCGGCATTGACTTCCGGAACGACAAGATGGCAACGCAGCGGGTCCGGGAGGCGGCGGAGAAGGCGAAGATCGAGCTCTCCAACGTGCTGCAGACCGACTTGAACCTCCCGTTCATCACGGCGGATGCCAACGGGCCCAAGCACCTGACGATGACGATCACCCGGGCGCGTCTGGAGGAGCTGATCCGGCCGCTCATCGAGCGGTGCCGCCATCCGATGGAGCAGGCCCTGGCGGACGCGAAGCTTGAAGCCAAGGAGATCGCGCAGGTCATCCTGGTGGGGGGGCCCACGCGGATGCCGGTCGTGCAGAAATTCGTGGAGGACTACGTCGGCCCACGGAAGGTGGCGCGCGGCATTGACCCGATGGAGTGCGTGGCGACCGGCGCGGCCATCCAGGCAGCGGCCCTCAAGGGAGAGATCAAGGACATCCAGCTGCTGGACGTGACACCGCTCTCGCTGGGGATCGAGACGCTGGGCGGGGTCCTGACGCGCCTCATTGAGCGCAACACGACCATCCCAACGCGAAAATCGCAGGTCTTCTCCACCGCGGAGGACAACCAGCCGGCGGTGACCGTTCGGGTGCTGCAGGGGGAGCGCCCGATGGCCAACGACAACGTGGAGCTGGGACGGTTCGACCTGGTGGGCATCCCGGCCGCACCCCGCGGCATCCCTCAGATCGAGGTGACCTTCGACATTGACGCCAACGGCATCGTCCACGTCTCCGCGAAGGACCGGGGGACCGGCAAGGAGCAGTCCGTCCGGATCACCGCGCCGCACAAGCTGGACAAGGGGGAGATCGAAAAGATGGTGCGGGACGCGGAGCAGTTCGCTGATGCGGACAAGAAGCGGAAGGAGGAGGTGGAGCTCAAGAACCAGGCGGACCAGCTGGCGTACACGACGGAGCGCTCCCTGAAGGAGTTCGGCGAGAAGGTTCCCGCCGGCGAGCGGGCGCAGGTGGAGCAAAAGCTCAAGGAGCTGAAGGAGGCGCTGAAGGGCAGCGACTCGGGCGCGATCCGGCGGGGGATGGAAGAGCTCATGAAGGTGTCGCACAAGCTGGCGGAGGAGGTCTACCGGTCCGCCGGCTCCCGCGCCGACGGACAGACCAAGCCCGACGCTGGGGAGCAGCCCTCCGCGGAGCAGGAGAAGCCGCGCGGCAACGACAAGGGCGGCCGCGAGGGCGTGATTGACGCCGAATACAAGGTGGACGACGACAAGAAATAGATGCCGGTAGCCAAGCGGGATTACTACGAGGTCCTGGGGGTCGAGCGGGGCGCCTCGGCGGAGGCGATCAAGCAGGCCTTCCGGCGGCTGGCGCTCAAGCACCACCCGGATCGGAACCCCTCCAACAAGAAGGAGGCGGAGGAGCGCTTCAAGGAAATCTCCGAGGCGTACGAGGTCTTGAGCGACGCTCAGAAGCGCGCGGCCTACGACCACTACGGGCATGAGGGGCTCTCCGGCGCCTTCCGGCACGGCGACTTCAGCTGGGATGACTTCACCCACTTCCAGGACTTGGGCGACATCTTCGGCGCCGGCCTGGAGGACCTGTTCGCCTCCTTCGGGCTGGGGGACCTTCTCGGTGGACGGATGCGTGGGGCGCGGCGCGGGCCGCGCGGGGTGTCGGGGGCCGACCTGGAGGTTCCACTGGAGGTGGAGCTGGCGGAAGCGGCCACCGGCAAGCAGGCCGGGCTGGAGTTCTCCCGCCTGGAGATGTGCAGCAGCTGTTCGGGGCATGGCGGCCGGGGCGGGGCCGGCCGGGTGACCTGCCCGGAATGCCAGGGACGGGGGCAGGTGGGGGTGAGGCAGGGTTTCTTCACGATGGTCACCACCTGCCGACGTTGTGGCGGGGAGGGGAGCGCGGTGAAGGACCCCTGTTCCGCCTGCCGGGGAGAGGGCAGGGCTCGGCAGCAACGGAGGGTCACGGTGAAGGTGCCGGCGGGCGTGCAGTCGGGGATGCACCTGAAGCTGGCGGGGGAAGGGGATGCCGGCGCGCGGGGCGGGCACCGCGGGGACCTCTACGTGCAGGTGCGGGTGAAGCCCCACCCCTTTCTGCAGCGGGACGGGGCTGATCTCTTCTGCGAGCTTCCGATCCGCTTCACGCAAGCGGCGCTGGGCTGCGAGCTGAAGGTCCCCACGCTTTCCGGCCCGGTCACCATGAAGGTACCGCCCGGCACCCAGCCGGGGCAGGTGTTCCGGTTGCGCGGGAAGGGGCTTCCGGAGCTTGGGTCTGGCGCGCGGGGGGACCAGCTGGTGCGTGTGGCGGTGGAGGTGCCGGTTCGCCTGAGCTCGGCGCAGGAGCGCCTTCTTGAAGAATTCGATCGGGGAAGCGATAATGGGGTTTTTCCGGCGGTGCGGAAGTTCTGGGAGCAGGTCACGCGCTGGATGGGCAAGGAGCAATAGGGGAAGGGCTCGGATGCCGACCTACGAATACGAATGCAGCTCGTGCGGGCACCGCTTTGAGCGGTTCCAGGCGATCACGGCCAAGCCGGTCTGCAGCTGTCCCAATTGCAAGCGGACCGCAAAGCGCCTGCTCTCGGCGGGGGCGGGGCTCCTCTTCAAGGGAAGCGGTTTCTACGCCACCGATTACCGGTCCGCCGGCTACGCGAAGCAGAAGAAGGACGAGTCCAAGCCGTGCGGGGGGAGCGACCCCAAGGCCCCCTGCGGCTCCTGCGCCAAGCCCTCGTGAGAAAGAGGGCTTCCGAGATTTTCGCGGAGCTCCGCGAGCACCTGCCCTACACGGTCATGGCGGCGCTGATCGGCGTGGGGCTCATGTCCTTGATGAGCTTTGAGGCGGCCCTTACCGGCCGGCAGATGCTGCTGCCCCAGGCCTCACGCGGCCTCTTTCACGCGCTCCACTTCTCGCACCTGTTCGTGAGCGCCATCGTGACCACGGCGATGTTCTGGCGGCACGAACGGCTCCTGGTGAAGACCGCGCTGGTCGGCTTCTTCGGAACGGTGATCCCCTGCGGGATGTCGGACATCCTCTTTCCGTACGCGGGCGGCCTGATGCTGGGTGTGCCGATGGAGTTCCACCTCTGTGTCGTGGAGCACCCGGTGCTGGTGCTTCCGTTCGTCTTGGCCGGGGTGGCCGTGGGCTTCTGCCTGCCGCCGGTCCAGCGCTCCACGCTCTTCACCCACACGGCGCACGTGATCCTCTCCAGCACCGCCACCATGCTGTACCTGGTTTCCTTCGGCATCGCGGACTGGCTCCGATTCGCGGCGGCGGTCTTCTTCCTGCTGGTGGCGGCGGTGATGGTGCCCTGCTGCACCAGCGACATCGTCTTCCCGCTTCTCTTCACGCAATCGAACCGGCCTCCCCACCGGCATGCCCTGGGTCGAGCCGTTTAAGGGCTTGCGGTACAGCCGGGGCAAGGTCGGCCCCCTCTCGCGGGTGGTGACGCCGCCGTATGACGTGATTTCGCCGGAGGCGCAGGAGGGTTACTACCGGAAGCACCGGTACAACTTCATCCGGGTGGTGTACGGCCGGCAGCACCGGCGGGACGCCCCCGGGCATGACCGCTACTCCCGCGCCCGCCGCACGCTGGCGGATTGGATCGGACGCGGAATCCTGCGGGAGGACCCGCTCCCTTCCGTGTACCCGTACCAGCAGGAATACCGTATCGAGGGGAGGGCGCACCGCCGCTGCGGTGTCGTCGCCCTGCTGCATCTTTCCAGCCGCGTCCTTCCCCATGAGGAGATCCGGTTGCAGCCGAAGCTGGACCGGCTGCGGTTGCTTACGGCGCTGCGGCTTTCCTCGAGCCCCATCTTCGGCTTGGTTCCGGATCCGGGGGGACGGTTCAAGAAGATGATCGAGGGATGGTGTCGGGGGCATCGCCCGGCCAGTGTCGTTTCGGTGGACGCAGTGGTGCACCGGCTCTGGCGGGTGAGCGATCCCCGGTGGATCCAGGGGCTGCGGCGGTTGCTGCGCCGGCGCGAGGTGGTGATCGCGGACGGCCACCATCGCTACGCCGCCAGCGTGGCGTACCGGGAGAAAAGGAGGAAAGAGGTGGGTGGTGCGCGCGGCCGGCAGCCATACGATTACGCGATGTTCTTCCTTTCCTCGGCGGCCGGGGAGGAGCCGGGGCTGCTGCCGACGCACCGGCTGCTGCGCGGGGCGGAGCGCGGATGGATGGAGGTGTTCCGGAGCCGACTGGATCGAAACGGTTGCGCGCAGCGGCGCTCCGGGGCGCGGGAGGTGCTTGGGGAATTGAGGCGTCTGCGGCGGAGGGGAAAGGTGGCGGTCGGCTGCTGCTCCGGCCGGGACGGAGCGTGGATCCTGCGGATGCCGGCCGCCGCGGGCTATCCGCTCGACGTGGAGTGGCTTCACCGGGAGGTCCTGCCGGAGTGGATCGGGGGCAGGCAGGAGCTTTCCTACACGCAGGACGCCGGCGAGGGGCTGCGCCAGCTTCACAGCGGTTCGGCGCAGACGCTGCTTCTCATGCAGCCGCCGCGGTTGGATGAGGTGATGCGCCGGGCTAGGACCGGCAGGCGGATGCCGGGCAAGACCACCTACTTCTACCCCAAGCCCCTGTCGGGGCTGGTGGAGTACCGGCTCACCTAACCCCATGGCGCTTTTCGGCAGGCCAAAGTACACGATGGTCCGGGTGAAGAAGAGGGAGATCCCCGAGGGGCTCTGGACCAAGTGCGAGGAGTGCGGTCAGATCATCTACAACAAGGCGCTGGAGGAGAACCTCAAGGTCTGCCCCAAGTGCCAGTTTCATTTCACGCTGAGCGCCCAGGAGCGGATCCAGCAGCTGGTGGACAGCGGCAGCTTCCACGAGTTCGACGGGGGCCTGCGCTCCGTGGATCCCCTGCGTTTCAAGGGCCCGAAGACGTACGTGGAGAAGATCCAGCTCGACCAGGCGGCGACCGGGCTGCACGAGGCGGCGGTAAGCGGGGAGGGGAGGATGGAGGGCCGCCGGATTTGCATCACGGTAACCGACTCTCGCTTCATCATGGGCTCGATGGGATCGGTGGTGGGGGAGAAGATCGCCCGCGCGATCGAGCGGTCGCTGCGGGCCCGCCTGCCGCTGGTCATCGTCTCTGGGTCGGGCGGGGGGGCCCGCATGTACGAGGGGATGTTCTCGCTCATGCAGATGTCCAAGACCTCGGCGGCGCTGGCGGCCCACCACGAGGCGGGGCTCCCGTTCCTGTCGGTGCTGACCGACCCCACCATGGCGGGGGTGATGGCCAGCTACGCGAGCTTAGGGGATGTGATCCTCGCGGAGCCACGCGCCCTGCTGGGTTTCACCGGGCCGCGCGTCATCGAGCAGACGATCCGGCAGCGGCTTCCGGAAGGGTTCCAGCGCTCCGAGTTCCTGCTGCAGCACGGGCTGGTGGACCTCGTGGTGCACCGGAAGCAGCTTAAAGCCACACTGGCGAAGCTGCTGGAGTACCTTCAGGCGGAATAACGGTACACGTACGGTACAATAAGGAACCTCATGGCGCAGGTACGGTTGAACGAGGTCAGCAAGGTCTACGAGCCGGGCGGGGTGAAGGCGGTGGACCGGGTGTCGCTGAGCGTCGAGTCCAAGGAGTTCGTGGTCCTCGTGGGTCCCTCCGGCTGCGGCAAGTCCACCACCCTGCGGATGATCGCGGGCCTGGAGGAGGCCAGCTCCGGGGAGATCTACATCGGCGACCGGTTGGTCAACCACGTTCCGGCGAAGGACCGGGACATCGCCATGGTCTTTCAGAGCTACGCCCTGTACCCCCACATGACGGTCTTTGAGAACATGGCCTTCGGATTGTCGCTGCGGGGGTATCCCAAGTGGGAGATCGCCAACCGGGTGAAGGAGGCGGCCGAGATCCTGGGGATCGGGAAGCTCCTCGCCCGGAAGCCGCGGGAGCTCTCCGGCGGCGAGCGCCAGCGGGTGGCGCTGGGACGGGCCATCGTGAGGAAGCCCTTGGTCTTCCTGTTTGACGAGCCCCTCTCCAACCTGGACGCGAAGCTCCGCGGGCAGATGCGCACGGAGATCAACAAGCTGCACCTTCGCCTGCAGTCCACCATGGTGTACGTCACGCACGACCAGATGGAGGCGATGACGCTGGGGAACCGTATCGCGGTGATGAACCAGGGGGTGATCCAGCAGATCGCGGATCCGGCCACGCTCTACGCCAAGCCGCGCAACCGGATGGTCGCCAGCTTCATCGGCTCTCCTCCGATGAACTTCCTGGAGGGGCGGGTGACCCGCAGGAACGGCCGCTTCTTTTTTGAGGAGGGCCCGTGCCGGGTGAAGGTGGCGGACGAGGCGCTTGCGAGGTTGGCCCGCTATGAAGGCAAGCGTGTGCTGTTCGGGATCAGGCCGGAGGACATCTATGACAAGCTCTTCGTCCAGTACGCGCCTCCGGAGAACACCGTCACGGCCACGGTGGAGGTGGTTGAGCCGATCGGCTCGGAGGTCTACCTGCACCTGCTGCTGGGCGCGCGTCCCGTCACCGCCCGCGTCGGCGGGCATGAGCGCCCGCGGGCGGGGCAGGACATGGACCTGGTGTTTGACATGACAAAGGTGCATTTCTTTGACCCCAGCACGGAGGAAGCAATCGTCTAACCTTTCCTCCCGGGCGGGGTTCTGGCTCTGCCTGGTTGCGCTTTCCTTTCTGCTGCTTTTCGGGTCCGGTTTCGGCCCGTTCCCGCCGCTTCTGCCCCGCGCGATCCTGCTCTGGGGGAGCCACCTTCCGCTGGTTTTCATCCTCTGGTCCTTCGGCTGGCGGGGGCCCCTGTGGGGGTTGGGCGCAACGGTCTGGCTCTACCTTCTGGTCCTGCTGCTGGGTCTGACCGCACGGGAGCCCGCGCTGGTCGGGCTGTCGTCCGGGTTTGCGCTCTGCGGGCTTCTCTCGCACCGCGGGATCCAGCACCGGCTGGCGGCGGTTCAGGAGAGCGCCCTTGCGGCGGACCGCTTGCAGGAGCGGCTCAACACCGACACGGAGGAGCTCGTCCGCTTGCAGGGGCTGGAGTCGGCCGCCAACGAGCGGCTCCGTCGCTACCAGCAGCTGCGGCAGGTGGCGAACGCCTTCAACCTGACCCTTCCGCTGGAGGAGCTGACCGACTGCATCGTGCGCGCCGCAGGGCAGCTGATCCAGGGCTGCGACCACGTTCTGCTCTACCTGGTGGATCTCGATTCGCTGCAGCTGGAGCTGAAGAAGGTCTGGCGGCGCGCGGGGAGCGCCACGATCAAGGCCAAGCGCGGGGACGCGTTCGATCAGTGGGTGATGCGGCAGGGCCAGCCGCTGCTGGTGGAGGAGGCCGTGCGCGACTTCCGCTTTCCGGCGAGGACCCTGACGGAGATAGGCAGGGCGGTGGGCTCCCTGCTGGCGGTCCCGCTGACGACGGAGCACCGCCTGCTGGGGGTGCTCCGACTGGAGGCGGCGCTGGCGCGCGGGCTCACCCCCGACGACTTGCGGCTGGTGCGCATCCTCGGAGACCTGGCTTCGCTGGGCATCGAGAACAGTCTTCTCTACAGCCGCACCGCGCAGCTTGCCATGACGGATGATCTGACCGGGCTTGCGGTCCGGGGCCTTTTCCTGAAGGAGATGGAAGAGCGGATCGCACGGGCCAGGGAGGCGGGTGTCTCGCTCTCCGTGCTGCTGGTCGACATCGACCGGTTCAAGGATTACAATGACAGCTTCGGCCATGCGGCGGGCGACAAACTCCTGAAGGAGATCGCGGGGGTGCTGTTGCAGAGTCGGCGCCCGCAGGAGGTGGCGGCCCGCTGGGGAGGTGAGGAGTTCGCCTGCCTGCTCCCGGGGGCGGACCCGGCGGAGGCGGGCCGCCGGGCCGAGCATCTGCGCGCGCGCGTGGAAGGGACGCCGGTGGAGTTCCGCCGGTCGGTTGAGAAGATCACGATCTCGATCGGTGTGGCGAGTTTTCCATCGGACGGCGGCACAGCGGAGGAGCTGCTGGCGGCCGCAGACCGCCGCCTGTACCGCGCAAAATCGTCGGGGAGGAACCAGGTATGCTGCGCCGGATAAGCCCCACCCTCATCCTGGCCGCGTGGGTCGCCGGAGTGGTTGGCTGGCTGGTTTGGGGGGGCGGGAGCAGCGCCTGGTTCGCAGCACCTCTGCTGCCGTTGTTGGCAAGCGGCTTTTGGATATCCGAGCGGTGGATGGGCTGGCTGGCCGGAGCCACACTGGCCGGTTATGCGGGGGCCACCGGGATGGGGGTGGCGCCGTGGAGCATTGCCGGGCCGGTGACGGCGGGCACGGCCGTGCCATGGCTTGTGTGGAGGTGGGGGGCCGGCCTCGCGGTCCGGGAGCAGGAGCTGCTGCGCAGGGGCACAGAGCTGCAGGAGCGGATCCGGGCGCTGGAGAGGGAGAAGCAGCGGTGGCGCGACTCCATTGATGGGCGGGAGATGTCGGTCCAGGAGATCAGCCGGCTGTACCAACTGGGCAAGGAGTTCCTGAGCACGCTGGAATGGGGCGAGGCGCGGCGGATCACCGAGGAGGCCCTGGGCCGGTGGATGTCTTCCCTTCCGCAGGGGGAGCGCGATCGCTACCTGAATGAGCTTGAGCGCCTGGTCCGTGCGGGAGAGGTTTCAGTGGAGGCGCTGATCCAGGCGATGCCTCTGGCCGGCACCGATTTCCAGGCCCGCGAGCGGTGGGCGATCGTCGGCGGGCAGCTGGCCCTGGGCCTGCAGCGTATTTCGCTCTATCGTCAGCTTCAGGAGCTGGCCACCCATGACAGCCTGACCGGCCTGCTGGTGCGGCGCACCTTCCGCGAGCATCTTCGGGAGGAGGTCCAACGCGCGGCGCGGCAGTCGCTCCCGCTCGCCTTCCTGATGGTGGACCTGGACCGGTTCAATCGTGTGAACGACACCTATGGGCACCTGGTGGGAGATGTGGTCCTGCGGGAGGTGGCCCGACGGGTGAGGGCCTCCGTGCGGGAGATGGACCTGGTGGGCCGGTACGGCGGCGAAGAGTTCTCGGTCGTGCTGCCCAACGCGAGCGCGGAGATGGCGCTGCAGATCGGGGAGCGCATTCGGCGGAGCATCGAGGAGACGCCGATCCGGGCCTACGATGAGGAGATCGGGATGACGGTTTCGATCGGCGTGGCGCTGGGGTCCGCAGAGACACGGGCGGAGGATCTGGTGGAGAGGGCCGACCAAGCGATGTACCAGGCGAAGGGGCAGGGGCGCAACCGCACGGTCCTCTTGGAGCGGACGACGTGAGGGCGGGGGGGAGCGCCGGCGCGACCCTGGGGATTGATGTCGGTGGGACCTTCCTGAAGGCGGGCATCGTGCGGGGGGCGCGCATCCTCCGGCAGCAGGTCGAGGCGACGGCGCGTTTTTCCTCTTCTCCGGGCGCAATGGAAGCGGGGATTGCGCGGCTGGCGCAGGAGTTGATGGTGGCAGCGGATGGGCGCATCCGGGTGGTAGGCGTCGGCATCCCGGGGCTTGTCCTGTACCCGGCAGGAGTGGTGCAGAGCTGCGCCAACCTGCCGAGGTGGAGGAACATCCCGCTGCGGGTCCGGTTGGAAAGGCGGCTGGGTGTGCGCGTCCGCCTGGACAATGACGTCAACCTGATGACACTGGCGGAATGGCGGTACGGAGCGGGGCGGGGAGCGGAGAACTTGGTCTGCGTGACGTTGGGGACCGGGGTGGGCGGCGGCCTGGTCCTGGGCGGACGGCTTTACCGAAGCCGCCGCGGGCCATCGGGCGAGATCGGGCATGTGGCGGTGGGCGAGTTGGGTCCGCGCTGCTCCTGCGGTGGGCAGGGATGTCTCGAGCGCTACGTGGGGAACCGGGAGGTTGTGCGCTCGGTCCGGGCGCGGCTGCGTGCGGGGGCGCGCAGCCGGATTCGGGAGCTGGTCGGGGGCCGGTTGGAGCGGATCACGCCGGAGGTGATTGACCAGGCCTGCACACTGGGGGACCGGTTCGCGCAGCGGATTTGGGAGGAGGCGGGGCAGAAGATCGGGCTTGTACTGGCGAAGGTGGTCAACCTGGTCAGCCCCGATCGGATCGTGATCGGCGGGGGGATCGCGAAGGCGGGGAAATGGCTGCTCGGCCCGATCCGGGAGACGGTCCGCCGTCGTGCGATGCGCGGCCTGCGCGCTGTCCCGGTGGTGCCTGCGCGGTTGGGCTCCTCCGCCGGCATGATCGGCGCTGCGCTCCTGGCGCGCGAGGCACTGGAAGGATGCGATTGAGCCGGCCGCTGCCCGCCATCTGCCTGTTCCCGCTTGCGCTCGCGTGTGTGGCGCCGGGGGCGTTGGCGGTGGAGGAGAAGGAGCCGGTCGTGGTGCGGGCCGACCAGGTGGAGTACCTGGACGCGTTGCGCAAGGTGGTGGCTACCGGAAACGTGGAGGCCACCTACCGCGACAGCAAACTCACCTGCGACGAGGCGACGATCTACATGGACACGAAGGATGCGTACCTCCGAGGCGCGGTCCGCCTGGTGCAGCTGGGAAACCTCTTGAAGGGCGATGAGATTGTTTACAACTTTGAGACGCGCAAGGGGACCGTGGTGGCGGCGGAGGGGGAGGCGGGCCCGTGGCGAACGCGCGGGGACCGGGCCGAGAAGATCGCGGTGGACAGCTATCTGCACCGGAGCGGCTATCTGACGAGCTGCGATTTCGAGCAGCCGCACAGCCGGTTCCAGTCGCGCGAGGTGCGGGTCTACCTCGACGATCGGGTGGTGCTCAAGGACGCACTCATGTACGTGGGGCCAGTCCCGATCCTGTATCTACCCTCCTACACGCACCCGCTGGATGACAAGCGGCCTCGCGTGACGATCGTTCCGGGGAAGGACAAGCAATGGGGGCTGTTCCTGCTGACCGCCTGGCGCGTGTACTTCCACGAGAACCTTCAGGGGCGCTTCCACGTGGATTACCGGGAGCGGCTGGACCTGGCGACAGGCCTGGACCTGAAGTACCTGATCCCGGGGGGCGGGGAGGGGCTTTTCCGGGAGTATTACACCCTGGAGCGGTCGCTGAACCGGAAGCACGCCTGGAGCCGGTTCACGAGGCCGCGCAAGGACCATCCCACGAACGAGCGGGAACGGTTCCGGTTCCAGCTTCGGCATGTCTGGGAGGTGGACGACAGGACCCGGGCGACCCTGGAATACAACAAGGCCTCGGACGGGACGATCATCAAGGATTTCTTCGAACGGGAGTTCGGTGACAACGCGGCGCTGCCCGGCACCTACTTCCAGCTCAACCATTCTTCTCCCTGGTTCGGTTTGAGCTTGCTGGTGACAAAGCGGGCCAACCGGTTCGAGACGGTCACCCAGCAGCTACCGTCGCTGACGTTCGGCCTGCGGCCGCTGGAGATCCCCTGGCTGCCGGCGCTGATCCGGCCGGCGGGCCGTGACGGGGCGGAGGGGCGGCGGCCGCTGTGGTCGGACGGTGGGTGGTTCTATCAGTCGTCTTACAAGTACGAGTTCTCGAACGTCGGGGATGCCGTTAAGGGCACGGAGGCGCGCCTCCACACCTTCGACTCGACGCACGAGGTCTTCTTCCCCGTGCGGCTCCTGCGGCACCTCAACTTCCGGCCGTTCGCGAAGTTCCGGCAGGCCAGTTATTCCCGCGGGTTGACCGAGCTGGCCCCGCAGTTCCAGCAGCAGGGGGCCGCCGGCTTCGACCTCAACACGCGCTTCTTCCGGACGTTCGGCCTCGAAACAGACGCCCTCGGCCTGGACATCCACCGGCTGCGGCACATCGTGGCTCCCGGCCTGCAGTACGAGTACCTGGCGAAGCCGGCCGGGTCTTCCGCCAAGCTGGTCCGCACCGGGGGGCTGGGCAAGAGCAACAGGATCACCCCCTCCATCGAGCACAAGCTTCAGACCAAGCGCGGCGTGGGATCCCAGCAGCGGACGGTGGATCTGGCCCGGTTCACGACCAGCATGCCTTACGATATTGAGGGTGCCGAGGGGCGGGGCGGGGAGTGGAACGGCGTGGGCCTGGACCTGGAGGCCCTCCCGAACGATTGGCTCCTGTTCGAGTCGGATGCGCAGATTGACCCGCACCTCGGGAAGTTCAGCGCCATCAACGCGGATCTGGTGGCGAGCCCGGGCGGGGCCGGGGCGGTGAGGAGCGGGCACCGGATCTCGGAGGCACTGGACACACAGGAGGGGGAGTTCAAGGACCTCCCGTGGGCGGTGGGGCTCGGATGGCGGTACGTGCGGAACACGAGTGCCCAGCTCACGCTCGAGACGGAGTTCAACATGACCGAGAAGTGGCGGCTGGGGCTCTATCAGGCCCTGGACGTCAAGCGCTTTGTGACCGAGCAGAGCCCCACCGAATCGAGGACGCTTAAAAAGGTCTACCAGGTGCCCGAGTTCGAGATTCGGCTGGAGCGGGACTTCCACGAGTGGATGGCGGAGCTTCTCTACAATGTCCGCCGCGAGCAGGGGGAGATGATCCTGCTGGTGTTCCGGCTGAAGGCGGCTCCGGAAACACCGTTTGAGTTTGAGCGCAGCTACCATCGGCCGAAGGCGGGCCGGAACTTCCCGAAGCGATGAGCCAATCCGCGGGTGTTATAATGTCGCCTTTCCTCCGATGAAGATCTGCGTGATTGGGGCGGGGCATGTGGGGTTGGTGACCGGCGTCTGCTTTGCGGACCTGGGGCACGAGGTGGTCTGCGTGGATCGGGACCGGGCGAAGCTCAAGGCGCTGCGGCGGGGCGAGCCCTGGTTCTACGAGCCGGGGCTGGCGCCGATGCTGGTGCGGAACATGAAGCGGAGGAAGCTTTCCTTCACCGAGAGCGTGGCCGAGGCGGTGCGGCGCTCCCAGGTGATCTTCATCGCGGTGGGAACGCCGCCGCTGCCGACGGGCGATGCGGATCTCTCCGCCGTGGAGCAGGTGGTCCGCGAGATCGCGCGGGCCGCGGACGGCTACCGCCTCATCGTGGAGAAGTCCACGGTGCCGGTGGAGACCGGCAAACGGGTCCAGCAGGCGTTGCAACTGATCCCGGGCAAGAAGGGAACGTTGGACGTCGCCTCCAACCCAGAGTTCCTCCGGGAGGGCTCGGCGGTGGAGGATTTCCTGCATCCGGAGCGGATCGTCATCGGGGTGGAATCCAAACGGGCGCGGATCCTGCTGGAGGAGCTGTACCAGGGGTTCGGGGCGCCCCTTGTCATCACCGACATCGCCAGCGCGGAGCTCATCAAGCACGCCTCCAACGCCTTCCTCTCGACCAAGATCTCCTTTGTGAACGCCCTCTCCGTGATCTGCGACCGCGTCGGCGCGGACGTGGAAAAGGTCGCTCTGGGGATGGGGATGGATTCCCGGATCGGTCCCTCCTTCCTGCGGGCGGGTGTGGGCTACGGCGGCTTCTGCTTGTCTGGCAGCCAGACGGTTC
>Ga0114945_10001727_pt1 | contig 13323 bp, 11 predicted proteins | sample OV2TP3_FD_87194 | JGI IMG/M metagenome (GOLD analysis project Ga0114945, IMG submission 87194) | Hot spring microbial communities from Beatty, Nevada to study Microbial Dark Matter (Phase II) - OV2 TP3 | ecosystem: Environmental > Aquatic > Thermal springs > Hot (42-90C) | place: USA: Beatty... | reverse complement strand
CGGATTCCGGGCTTACACTTAAGTCAGTGGAGGGGCAAATGAAAATGAGAGACCTCGAGATGAGGGGATACCGCAGGCTGAGCGCGGATGAGATGTCCAGGCTTCCGGGGGGCGATTGGCTGACAGCACTCGGGCTTTGGGGGTTGACGATAGGGCAGGTGGGGGGTCTAGGACAAGGTTGGGTTGGTAATGGAGTATGGACTGGTTTCGCTGTGAAGGCCTATGAAGAGACAGGCGAGGCTCCACCGCAGGAGGGAGGCGCTCACGCCAGGTTCTGGCTCTAAGATTTACTAGCGCGCGCAGTGAAGCAAGGTCTGCGCGCGCTGTTGGTCGCAGCAAGGGAGAGCCCTAGGGCTCTCCCTTGGTATTCTCCAGGTCGTTAGACCTAGCCTGCCATAGACCCATTGCCTGTTCTTTCCTGAGCCTTTGGGCCCTCTGCCTGGCCCAAGCCGCCTTCATATAATCCAAGCCTGGAGGTGGCATATGATCTGGACGAAAGCATCCGCTCTTGGGCTGGCCCTGAGCCTTGTCCATTCCTCGGCTCTTCCTGTTTCCGCAGCCCTGTTCAGAGGCTCCCGCGCAGCAGGGGCCCATGGGATTGCCGGCCGAGGGGCTCGAAGTCTTCCCAAGCTCCAGGTCGCGGCCTTGCCTGGCTTCGCGATCCCCACTGCCGGCCTCCAGGGGAGCTCACTTGAGCCTGGAGCCAAGGCGAGCCTTCCCGGGCTTTCTCTTACCAAGACCGCGGCGGCGATTCCTGGATCAGCTCCAGGAGCCCAGGGGGCCAGGCCGGAGAAGCCGGCTGGGGAGACCCTCCGGAGGATGGGAGAGGAGCTTCCTTTTCTTTCAACCCAGGAGGCCTCGAAGGCAGGGGCTGAGCTGGGCCGCTATTACATGGGAGGCAAGAGGCTCCCCCAGGAAGGACTTTCCGTCCCTGCCGGAGGCCAAGGGGTCGCCCCTCTCAAGTCCTTGGGTACTATCCGCAAGACCCTGGACTCGGGGGATGACTGGGATGAGCTCCCTGCGCCGGCAGGCAGGCCTTCGCCGGAAACCGCGAAGCCAAGCCCCTGGTCCCAGAGGGCCAGCAGGGCCCTGGGCTTGGCGAGCCTGGCCCTGGCAACTGCCCCGCTCCTGATCGTCTCAGCCCTCCCTTCCGGGTTCTTGGGGCTGGGGATGGCCCAGTCCCTGGGGCTTGCTGGTTTCGCTTTGGGGGCCGTCTTAGGCATCAGCCTCGGCAAGGACCTCCTGGAGCGGTTCGAGGCGAGCGGGAGGGCCTTCTCAGGAGGAATGGCCCTGAGCCTCCTGGGTGGGGGGCTCTTGGGCGCCGCGGCAGGGGCCAGCTTGGCTGCCTGGTCCGCCTGGGCCTCCGCCCTGGTGCTCTCGGGGATAGGGGCCATGGACTTCTTTCTGAGCCGGACAGGCTCCTCGGGCAAGCCTGTCCTGGCTCCAGGTCTTAGTCCAGCAAGCTCCAAGCCCTCCCTCTTCCAGGTGACGGAGTCAGGGGGCAAGTACAGGCTCAGGATCTCCAAGGAGCAGCTTGAAAAGCCCTACCTCCTCTCAGCCACTGTCGAGAGGGGGCTTGGCAGCAGCCTGCTGCTGGCCCCTTTGCAGTCCGGGGAGTTTCTCTGGTACTTCCGGCGCTCCGGGGGCGTGGTGGAACTGGCGGCCAAGAGGACGGACTACAGGGCCAGGGAGGGCAGCCCGATGGCGCGAGCGATCGAGCACTCCATCCCTGATCCCGTGAAGGCCTCGGCCAAGATCCTGGAGGAGGATTCCGCCTCCGGGAGCGTGACCATCGAGCTGGACTCCCTCTTCCTCAAGGACCTCTCGGAGCTTGGCTTCTGGCTCGCGGCCGGGGGCTATACGATAGACTCCTCCCAGAGCCGAGTGGAGGAAGTGAGGCCCTACCCCAGGAACGTGGAGATACGCTCCCGCCTGATGCTCTCCAGCGCCAAGTCCTGGAGGCCCGCGGGCGTTCCCATTGTGATCCGCTACAGCCTCTCGGAGCTCCCGGAGGGGGACTACAGGCCCAGGCAGGCCGACGACAGGATCGGCTATTTCACGACGGATTTCCAGGACTGGAGCGACGACCAGAAGAGGGACTTGGACGTCCACTACGTGAACCGCTGGAAGCTGGAGAAGCAGGACCCGAAGGCCGAGCTCTCCCCGGTCAAGGAGCCCATCGTCTTCTGGCTTGAGGACACCATCCCTGAGGATTACAGGGAGGCGGTGGCCAGGGGGATACTGGCCTGGAACAAGGCCTTCGAGAGGATCGGGTTCAAGGACGCTGTCGTGGTCAGGCAGCAGCCCAAGAAAGAGGCCCCCTCTGCCAGGTCCTTCCTCGCCAGGGTGCCCGGGCTCTCCTGGCTTTCCAAGGCCAAGAAGGGCGGGGAGGAGGACTTCGACCCTGCTGACTCGCGCTTCAACGTGATCCGGTGGTTTTTGGCCACGGACGGGGACCTGGCCATGGGCCCCTCCAGGGCCAACCCCCTGACCGGCCAGATCTACAACGCCGGGGTGAGCTTCGCGGCCGGCATGGTCCGGATGGGCGACATCCTCAAGCTCGCCCACCCGGGGAAGTCCGGCAGGGAGGAGGGCTCCCACAGGCATCCCTACGGCTGCGGCTACGCCCAGGAGGCAGCCAGGCAGGCGGCCCTGGCCTACGCCGTGCTTGCGGCCAGGGAGGGCTTCTCCCCGGAGGAGAAGAGGCGGTTCGTCAACGACTTCGTCACCGACGTCATGATCCACGAGATAGGCCATACCCTGGGCCTGCGCCACAACTTCCGAGCCAGCGCCTGGCTCACCCCCCAGGAGCTCTCGGAGGCCAAGGGAGTGATCTCCGGCTCGGTCATGGACTACAACGCCCCGAACATCGCCCCTCCAGGCCGCAAGCAGGGCTCCTTCTGGCAGACAGAGCTGGGACCTTACGACACCTGGGCCATCGAGTACGGCTACAGGGACTTCCCTGACCTTGCCCCTCAGGAGGAGAGCCAGGCCCTGGCCAGGATAGCCTCCAGGGCCGGGGAGCCTGGGCTGGCCTATGCCACTGACGAGGACGTGACAGGCATGGATCCCCTGAGCCAGCGCTGGGACCTGGGAGCGGACCCACTGGAGTTCGCCCGGGGACGCGCGGCCCTGGTCAGGGAGTTCTGGAAGGGCCTGGAGCGCAGGCAGCCCTCATCGGAGGAGGGCTTCCAGGAATTGCGCAAGGCCTACGCCCTGGGCTGGGGGCAATACTACAGGGCGGTCTCCATAGCGGCGAGATTCGTGGGCGGGATCCATTTCCACAGGAGCCGCCCCGGGGATCCCGGGGGAAAGCTCCCCTACGAGCCCGTGCCCGCCTCCAAGCAGGAAGAGGCCATGGATTTCCTGGAGAAGCTGGTCTTCTCGGATGATCCCTTTGAGCTTTCACCCGAGTTCATCAGGAAGCTCGCGCCCCAGAGGCAGCCCAGCGTGGACAAGCCCTGGACTGACCTGGACCTGGGGCATGTCCCCTTTCAGCAATGGGTCCTGCGGATCCGGGGCGCGGCCCTCGAGCCTCTCCTGGACCCCGCCACCCTGGAGCGCCTGGTGGAGGCCAGGAACATGGCGGCCGATGGCGAGGAGCCCTTCACGGTCCGGGAGCTCTTTGCGAGGCTCGCCGGATCCATCTGGAGCGAGATCCTGGGGGGTAAAAAAGCAGGGGCCATCTCAGCCTGGCGCAGGGACCTCCAGCAGGAGCATGTCTCCAGGCTCCTGGGGGTCGCCTCCGGAAAAGCGAAAACCCAGGACTTCCTCGGGCTTGAGACCGAGGCGAGGGTGGCTGGAGAGGCCTCGGCCCTGGCGCGCAAGAGCCTGCTTGAGCTTGGCCGGAGCATCAAGAGAGCCCTCAAGGGCAGGTGGGACAAGGAGAGCCGGGCCCACCTGGAGGGGACCCTGGCCAGGATCAAGGACAAGCTGGAGTGAGGAGTCCGCCGTTTCTAGCCCCGGCACAGACGCGGCTGAGGAAATCCTCAGCGTCTAGAGCCTGTTCAAGAGCATCCGAGGAGTCAGAATGGGGATGCCGCGAAAGGCCTCCAGCCTCAGCAGATGCTTGTCGCCGCTGACGACGAAGTCCGCCGCGCCGGCCAGGGCGCACTCGAGAAACATGTCGTCCGCCGGATCCTCCGGGATGGCGCGGACCCGGACGGCGGGTGAAAGGATCTCCGCCCGCTTGGGGTCGGCGAAGAGAGCCTCCAGGAGATCCATGTCCTCGACCGGGACCGCGAAGCGCGACAAGACGGAAAAGTACTCGGTCAAGATGGCTGGGCTCAGGAGCAGCTTGATGCGCCCGCTCCGGCAAGCCTTCAATATCCTCCGCGGCGGCCCGCCCCAAAGGCTCGAGACGACCACGTTCGTGTCCGCCACGATCCGCACTGGGCTTTAGGCCTTGCGGACTTCAGCGACCAGCCGCTCGACGTCGCCTCGCCGGTAGCCGGCCTTCCGGGCCGCCTGGCGCAGGCGGCCCCAAAGGGCGTCGAACTCCTTCCAGGCCTGGTCCGGATCCAAGGAGCGCAGGACAGCGATCGGCTGCCCCCTGCGGGTGATGATGACAGGCCCCCTTTTGAGGGTCAGCGCCAGGATCCTGGCTGTTTCCACCTTGAGGGCCCTGACGTTGGCGAAATGCATGGCTCCTCCTTGTAGGCCATGTGGGCTACAAAATCATTATACCCCCGCCCGCCTGTTTCGTCAAGGGAAGTAAGCGGTTGCAAAAGTTTACAGAAGTTTTCTGGAAATTCCCGGCTTCTCCCGTTATACTCAACTCGAAACCATGGGGATGGTTTGGGAGGGGCAAATGGTTCCAATCAATGACGTGAGCTCGGTCCGGAGCCTGGGAGCGGAGGAGATGGGAATCGTGAAGGGCGGGATCGGCCGGGGCGGCTATTCGCTTCCGGTAGTGGCTTCCCGGAATCCTCACTTCGACGAGGCCTACGTCCTCAAGGCGAATGCTCGCATGAGAACTTACTTATACTACGACGCGGCCAGGGTTTCCAAGCTCGAGGTCTCCTACAAGCTCTGGCAGCCTGTCAGGCTTTCCTCGGTGTACTCGGTGAAGCTGGCGGCCGAGCGGGCCTAGGTCCTGGGCCGGGAAAAATCTTAGGGGAGGGCCTCGTTCACCCTCCCCTAGGAAGGCCCGGCATAGACGCGGCTACGGCATGGTGAGCCCGCGGAGCTTGCGGAAGGGGGAGCCGGAGGGAAGGGCGTTTAGGGCAGCATGCGCTTGATCTGCCTTTGGAGAACAGGGATCTTGCGCCGGACGATGTCCCAGACTATTTCCACGTCGATGCCGAAATACTCATGGATCAGGATGTCCCGCAAGCCGGCCATTTTCCTCCACTCGACCTTGGGATGCCTCTGCCGCTCGTTTCGGGGGACATTCTTGGCCGCTTCGCCGATCACCTCGAGGTTGCGGACCACGGCGTCTATGGTCTTCCTGTCCTTCGCAAACCGCATGAAGGAAAGCCCGGTGGTGTACCGGCGTATGCGCTGGGCCGCCTCCAGGATGTCCTCGAGATAGACCTTAGAATCCCGGGACATAAACCGCCTCGCGGAGGATGGCGGGGCGAAGCCTCGGCTTGATCGCGTCGGCAAGCACGAGATCGATCTCGCGCCGGAAGAGGCGCTCCAGGTAGGCCTTCAGCCCCATGTAGGAGTCGAAGGATTTCCTCTCGAACTCCACTACGAAGTCAATGTCGCTGGACCGGCCGGCCCTGCCGCGCGCGCGCGACCCGAAGAGTCCGAGGCGCCTGACCCCGAAGCGGCGTATGGGGGCGCGGCGCTCCACGAGCTTGCTCAGTATCTCCTCGCGGGCTGTCTTCATCCGGCGGGACTCAATAGTACCATTTCAGGGAGACAAGAGCAGCCCTCAGGACGGCATGGTGAGCCCGCGGAGCTTGCGGAAGGGGTCCAGGAAGAACAGCAGCAGCCTTCTCTTCTCGGTCACTATCTCGGTCTTGCCGCTCAGGCCGGGGCGGATGGCGCGCCTGCCCCAGGGGCCCTCGTAAAAGGGCCTTGAGAAGTCCGCGATCACGCGGTAGTAGCGGCCCAGGAGGGGGTCCTGCTCCGCGTCCGGGGAGATGCGGGTGATCCTGCCCTTGAGGGCCCCGTAGTCCTGGAAGGGGAAGGCCTCGAGCTTGTGCTTGCAGGAGTAGCCCGTCTTGATCTTGGAGATGTCCTTGTTCAAGACCTTGAGCTCCATGACCAGGGGGGTGTCTGCCGGGATCACGGTGGCCAGGACCTCCGAGGGGGAGATCACCTGGTTGGGGTTGACGACCTTGAGCAGGGCGAGGATGCCGGTGGCCGGCGAGGTGACGGTCATCTGGGCCTCTCCGGCCCTGGCCACCTCGATCTCTGAGCGGAGCTGCTCGAGCTTGCGGGTGGTGGTCTCGTGCTCCTTTTTCTTCGCGATGAACTCGAGCCTTGAGATCACCCCCGACTTTGAGAGGTCCTCGTAGGTCGCGAGCTCGGCCTCGAGCAGGGAGAGGAGGGACTTGGTGTTCTCGTACTCGGTCCTGGCCTTGAGGAGCTGGCTGCCCTGCTCGAGAGCCTCCATCCGGATCAGGGCCTCGCCCCTGCGCACGGACTGGCCCTCCGCGACCAGGATCTCGGAGACCACCCCCCCGCGGGCGGCCTGGACCTTGGCGGCCTGGCCCAGGGGGATGATGCTCCCCTCCGCGGTCACCACCACCTCGACCTTGCTCCAATAGGCCCAGCCCAGGAGGCAGGAGCAGAGGGCTATGATGAGGTAGATGAGCCCCCGGCCCAGGATGGGGGGGATGGGCTCCAGGCCCTCGTACTCCGGGGCCGGGGGACGGAGGGGCTCCTGGGCCTGCTCCTGGCTCTCCATCAGGCCTCCAGTTGCTGGCTGACCAGGTGGAAGTAGAGCCCGCGCTTCTCCATGAGCTCCCGGTGGCTTCCCGACTCGACGAGCCAGCCCTGGTCCAGCACGAAGATGACGTCGGCCTCCCTCACCGTTGAGAGCCTGTGGGCGATCATCAGGGTCGTCCTGCCCTTGAGGATCCCGGCTATGTTCTTCTGGATGGCCCGCTCGGACTCGGTGTCGAGGGAGCTTGTGGCCTCGTCGAAGATCAGGATCCTGGGATCCCTCAGGATCGCCCGGGCGATGGCGACCCTCTGCCTCTGGCCCCCTGAGAGGGCGACCCCCCTCTCCCCCACCGGGGTATCGTAGCCCAGGGGCATCTCCGAGACGAAGTCGTGGGCCCCTGCGATCCTGGCCGCCTCCACGACCCTCTCGAAGGGGACCTCCCCGTCTCCGAGGGCGATGTTTTCACGGATCGTCCCGCTGAAGAGGAAGGCCTCCTGTGGGACCACCCCCATCTGCCTGCGCAGCCCCCCGGGGGAGAGGGCGGCGAGGTCATGGCCGTCCACGAGGATTTTGCCCTGGCTGGGGAGGTAGAGCCTGAGGATGAGCTTGGCCAGAGTGGTCTTTCCCGCCCCGCTTCTTCCCACCAGGGCCGCTGTCTTTCCCTCCGGGAGCTCCAGGCTCACGTTCTTGAGCACCCCCTTCTTGTCAGAGGGGTGGTAGCGGAAGAAGACTCCCTCGAAGCGCACCTGGCCCTTCAAGGGGGGGGCGGGAAGGAGGGGGTGGCGGCGGGGGTTCTCCTCGGGCTCGGAATCGAAGACGTCGTTCAAACGCTCGATCGCGATCAGGACCGCCTGGGCCTCCCCCCAGGAGTTGACGAGCCGGGTCAGCGGCCCGAAGACGCTGCCCACCAGGACGTTGAAGGCCATGAGCTGCCCCACTGTGAGCTCCCCCTTGATCACCTGGTGGGCTCCGTACCAGAGAAGGAGGGTTCCGCTCAGGGTTGAGAGAAGCCCCCCGGCGGACTCCGAGACCAGCTCCACCATCCCCCCCTTGAAGCCCGAGCGCACGCTGCGGCCGAAGAGGGCGTTCCACTTCCAGAGGGCCGGGGTCTCGATGGCCATGGACTTCAGGGTCGCTATTCCAGCCACGGCCTCGATCCCGTAGGAGGCGCTCTCGGTGCGCTTGAGGAAGATCTCCTGGCTGACCCGCTTCATGACCGAGGTGTAGACCGCGGTCAGGGCCGCGAAGAGCGGGAAGAAGGCCAGGGCGACCGCGGTGAGCTTGAGGTTGTAGATCATCATCAGGGAGAGGTAGACCAGGGTCATGAGGACGTCCAGGATCAGGGCGGGCAGGAGGTGCGTGATCATGGAGCGTATCTTCTCGTTTTCCTCGATCCGGGAGGTGACGTCCCCGACCTTGCGCCTCTCGAAGAACCGGATGGGGAGGCTGAGGGCGTGCTGGAAGAACTGGCTGATGAGGGACTGGTCTATGCGCAGGCCCATGTGGACCAGGAGGTACTGGCGCAGGGCCGAGGTCAGGATCTGGAAGAAGGCGACCAGGAGCATTCCGACCAGGAGGAGGTTGAGCATGGGGACGCTGGCGTGCACCAGGACCTGGTCCACGATGGTCTGGGTGAAGACCGGGCTGGCCAGGCCCAGGATGTTGATCACCAGGGAGCAGAGGAATATCTCGGCCAGGAGGGCCCTGTAGGGCTTGAGCAGCGGCAGCCAGCGGGTGAGGGAGCCCCGGACAGGCTCCTGGGCGTAGATCTTGTCCGTGGGGGTGAGGAGGAGTATCCTCCCTGTCCAGCCCTTGTCGAACTCGGAGAGGCTCATTTCCCTGAGGCCCAGGGCCGGATCGGCCACGGAGACCTTCTCCCCCCGGACCGCGGTGACCACCACGAAATGGAAGCCTCCCCAGTGGGCGATGGCCGGGAGGGGGAACTTCTCCAGGTAGTGCCTGGAGGCCAGCATCCCCTGGGTGAGGTAGCCCAGCTTCTGGGCCCCCTCGGCCACGGCGAGCATTGTCGTGCCCTCGCGAGTGACGTTCACCAGGTCCCTGAGCCTGCCCAGGGTGGTCTCCACCCCGTAGAACTTGGAGATCATGGCCAGGCAGGCCGCCCCGCAGTCGGTCTGGTCGTGCTGGCGCACCCAGGGAAACCTCCGCCTCCTGCGGCGCAGGCTCAGGGAGGACTCCACGGCAAGGGGCTCGTAGCGTGGGGCCAGGGGGGCCCCGGGGGCGGGCTCGGCGCCGGCCAGGCGCGCCAGGAGCCTGGGGAGGTCCTCCCTGAGCTCCTGGGAGAGGCCGAGGGCCTTCTGGAAGTCCTTTCGGGTCAGCGAGAGGACCTCGGTGGGCTCCAGGGTGGTCGCTGTCGCGGCCATGGGCTTTTCGCTCAAGAGGGCCCCGGCCCCCAGGGTGCCTCCCTCCCGCACCAGGTCCAGGACCTTGGGCTCCGGGGCTTGCGGCTTGGTGAGCAGGACCTTCCCGGACAGGACGAGGTAGAACTTCTCGCCGGCCTCCCCGGCCCGGAAGATCACCTCCCCCGGCTTGCAGCTCTCGGGCTCAAAGAGGCCCAGGAACTCCCGGAGCGCGCGGGCCGCGATGGGCTTCTCCGAGAGCTGCTTGAGGAGGTTGCGCACCGGGGCGCGAGCCAGGCGCTCGAGGACCTCGCGCAGATCCTTCTTCTCCTCCAGGAAGGCCTGGAAGGCCTCGCGCGCAAGCCTCAGGGCCATGGCCTCCTCGCTGGCGCGGACTGTCTGCAGGGACTTGAGCCTGGAGAGGAGAGCCTCCTCGCCGAAGCAGGCCCCTGGCTCCAGGAAGCCCAGGGTGAGCTCCCTGCCCGCCTGGTCCTTTCCCACCAGCCTGGCTCTTCCTGAGACTAGGAGGAAAAGCCCCTGGGCCTCCTCCCCCTCGCGGCAGAGGGCCTGGCCCACTTCCAGGGAGAGAGGCTCAAGGCGCTCCGCGAGCCGCCCGAGATCCTCCTCCTCCAAGCCCCAGAGGAGGGGGGTCTTGCGGAGCAGGGCGAGGGTCTCTGAGGAGCTGGGAGATGCCATGGGAAAAGCAGCGGCGACCGCAGAATTCTAACAGTTCGGCCCATCCCCGTCAACGTATGGCGAATTCCTTGGCGTGTATACTACAATCCCTTCATATGCCCCTGGGCCTTAGCGACCCCCTGCCTCCCCTGCGCCAGGCCCTGGAGGCAGTCCCGGTGGAGCAGGACGGCAAGCCCCTCTTCCTGCTCCGGGACCTGGAGGATCTCACCAGGGAGGGGCTGGCCCTTTCCCCCGGGGGGATGGCCCTGGCCGCCATGCTCGACGGAAGGCGCAGCGCCTCCGAGCTCGTGGGGCTCTACGCCAAGAGCACCGGGCATTTCCTCAAGGCCGAGGAGGTCCTGGACCTGGTGAACAGGCTCGAGCAGGCCCTGCTGCTCGAGACCCCTGAGGTCGCGCGCCGCAGGCAGGTCCTCCTGCGAGAGTTCCTGGAGAGCCCTGTGAGAAAGGCCGTTTTCCAGGGCCTGGCCTACCCCCGGGAGCCCCTGGAGCTTTCCGGAGTCCTTGGCCGCTTCTTCCAGGACCCCAAGGGACCTGGGAAGGAGGCGGCCTCCAAGCCCCTTGCCCCTCCTCCCCTTGGCCTGGTGAGCCCGCACATAGACTTGAACCGGGGAGGACCGGCCTACGCCTGGGCCTACCAGGCCCTGTCTGAATCCAGCCCCCCGGACGCTGTCGTGGCCCTGGGGGTGAGCCACATGTCCCCGAACTCCCCCTGGGCCATGACCCGCAAGTCTTATGAGACCCCCTACGGGGCGCTCTCTGTCCACGAGGGCCTCTACCAGGAGATCAGGGCCTGCCTCTGGTACGACCCAGCGGACGACGAGTGGGCCCACAGGACGGAGCATTCCCTCGAGTTTCAGGCCCTGTGGCTGCGCTACCTCTGGCGGGAGAGGACCCCTCCCTGGGTCCCAATCCTCTGCTCCTCCTTCGAGCGCTTCTGCCCGGACAAGCCTCCCTCGGGCGTCCCCACGGTGGAGGAGGCCATCCTCGGGATCGCGGAGAGGCTCAAAAAGCGCGTGGCCGCGGGCGAAAGGCTGCTCATCCTGGCCGGGGTGGACCTGAGCCATTACGGCCCCCGCTTCGGGGACGAGGAGGAGATCACCCCGGAGGTGGAGAAGAGGGTGGAGGCCGAGGACCGCAGGTCCCTGGAGCACGCCCTCAGGCTCGAGGCGGAGGAGTTCTACCTCTCGGTGGTCTCCGGGGGGTAATAGAGGAAAGTCTGCGGGCTCTCGGCCCTCTACACCGGCCTGCGCCTGATGAAGGCCCTGGCTCCCCGATCCCCTGCCGGAAGGCTCCTGGCCTATGCCCAGGCCCCGGACCCGGCCGGGGGCCTTGTCTCCTTCGCCAGCGCCATCTTCCCTGCCTCCTCTTGAGGGCCGCCCTCGATTTTAGCTAGAATCCCCGCATGGCGATCGAGCAGACCCTGGTCCTCCTCAAGCCGGACGGACTGGCCCGGAGGCTCACCGGCCTGACCATAGACCGCCTGGACTCTGCCGGCCTGGAGCTGGTGGCGGCCAGGATGGTGAGCGTCTCCGAGGCTCTGGCCCGGGAGCATTACAAGTTCCTCTCGGACAAGCCCTTCTTCCCGAACCTCATCAGGTACATCCGAGGGGAGTTCCACGGATACGCGGACAGCCGGGTCCTGGCCATGGTCTACCGGGGGGAGGGGGCGATCGCCAGGGTGCGCGAGATCGCGGGAGCGACCAACCCCGAGCAGGCGGCCCCGGGCACGATCCGCGGCTCCTTCGGCCGCATCACCACCTCGGGCCAGTTCGAGAACGTCCTGCACGCCTCCTCGGACCCCTCCGAGGCCGAGAGGGAGATCATGCTCTGGTTCAAGCCCGAGGAGATACTGGAAGCCCCTAAGGGCTCGTTAAGAAATAACTGACATGTTTTTGGACGCCGATGCATCCCGTCTGGCCGCGTTGTTCGTCGCTCACATACCGACCGGTATGCTCGCTCCTCACGCCTTGCCATACGGGTGCCTCGACGCCCAAAATTCACGCATTTATTTCCTAACGAGCCCTAAGCCGCTCCCGGTTGCGAAATCGAGGTGAGGCCTCTTTGCCTGCTGGCCCTCCTGGCCGCAGGTCCCTCCTTCGCCGATGCCCAGGACCTGCCTGGCTCGGCCGTGGAGCTCAAGACCCGGGACGGCTGGACCCTCAAGGCCAGGCACCTCCCCGGCAAGGGCCTGACCTTCATCCTGCTTCACTCCCGGGGCAGGCGCAGGGAGGATTGGCTGCGCCTGGCCCGCGCCCTCTCCAGGGCCGGCCACGGCGCCCTGGGCCTGGACCTGAGGGGGCACGGGGAGAGCACCCTGGGGCCGGAGGGGCAGAGCCTCACCTGGAGGAAGTTCAAGGCCACCAGGGCCGAGAACGACTACGCGGACATGCTCCAGGACATCCAGGCCGCCGTCGCCTACCTGACCTCCCAGGGAGTGCCCGAGGAGAGGATAGGCCTCATCGGCAACGAGGTGGGGGGCTCCCTGGCCCTTAAGTACGCGGCAGTCCACCCGCAGGTCCCGATCCTGGTCCTGCTCTCCCCTGGCATGAGCTATTCCGAGATCCCTACTGTCAACGCGATGCGCGCCTACAAGGACAGGCCCATCCTCCTGGTCTATTCCGAGCTCGACAGGACCTCGGCCAAGGCCACCCCGATCCTCTATGAGTTCGCCAGGCGCTCGGCAGGGGAGAGGAACGCGACTATTCTTGCTGTCAAGCCCTCGGGCCCCAGGCTCCTCGACTCGGAGCTCTCGCGCCGGATCGTGGACTGGATCGCAGACCCGGTCAAGGCCGCCAAGGCTCCCGCGGCCTCCTCCCCGGCTCCCACCCGGGATGGGGAGATGCCGGGGCCTCCGGAGATCATCCGGTAGTGCTTTCCGCGCCCCGCCTTTACCAACGCCTGCCCACGGAAAAGCCCAACCCGCGCTCCCGCGGCATAGACTTGAGGAGCCCCCGCGAGATCGTGCGCCTCATCAACCGCGAGGACTCTCTTGTGGCCAAGGCCGTGGCCGGGGAGGAAGTGAGGATAGCGCGGGCAGCCCAGGCCATCGCCGAGTCCCTGGCCAGGGGGGGAAGGCTGGTCCTCCTCGGGGCCGGGACCAGCGGCCGCCTGGGGGTCCTGGAGGCGGCGGAGTGCCCTCCCACCTTCAACACAAGGCCCTGGCAGATACTGGCAGCCATGGCCGGGGGCAGGAGCGCCGTTTTCCGTTCCAGGGAAGGGGCTGAGGACGACGAGGCGGCCGGAGGCCGGGCGGTCAAGGGCCTGGGGCAGGGGGACGTCGTGGTGGGGATAGCGGCCAGCGGAGTCACGCCCTACGTGCGCTCGGCCCTGCGGGAGGCCCGCAGGCGCGGCTGCCGGACCATTCTCGTCACCTCCAACCATAGGCCCCCGGACAAGGCCCAGATTACCATCGCCCCTCGCGTTGGCCCT
>Ga0114945_10001726_pt1 | contig 13334 bp, 11 predicted proteins | sample OV2TP3_FD_87194 | JGI IMG/M metagenome (GOLD analysis project Ga0114945, IMG submission 87194) | Hot spring microbial communities from Beatty, Nevada to study Microbial Dark Matter (Phase II) - OV2 TP3 | ecosystem: Environmental > Aquatic > Thermal springs > Hot (42-90C) | place: USA: Beatty... | reverse complement strand
CCCAAGGGGGCCATGCTCACCCATGCGGGGCTCGTGGCCAATACCCTCCAGATCCGCGCCTGGCTCTCCGATTTTCAGGAGGGGGCGGAAACGATGCTCCTGGTCCTGCCCCTCTTCCATGTATTCGGCCTGGGAGCCTGCATGAGTGTGATGGTCCAGGGCGGGGGGACGATGGTCCTGCTTCCCCAGTTCAAAACCGGAGACGTCCTGCGGGCCATCAGCAAGCACCGCGCGACCCTGTTTCCGGGCGTGCCCAGCATGTATGTGGCGCTTAACAATGCGGCGGATTTCCAGCGCTACGATCTGACCTCCCTGCGCCACTGTTTCAGCGGGGCGGCCCCCCTTCCCCAGGAGGTGCAAGCGCGATTTGAGGCCCGCACAGGGGGTCGTCTGGTCGAAGGGTACGGCATGACGGAGGCGAATGCCTGCATCATCACGCCCTTGCGGGGGCTGCGCAAGCAGGGGAGCATCGGGATCCCCCTGCCGGATGTGGAGGCCAGAATCGTGGATATGGAGACTGGGACCGCCACGCTTCCCCCAGGGCAGGTGGGGGAGCTTGTGCTCAGATGCCCGCAGCAGATGCAGGGGTACTGGAAACGCCCCGAGGACACCGCACAAACCTTGCGGGATGGCTGGGTGTATACCGGCGATATCGCGCAGATGGACCCGGATGGGTTTTTCTCCATCGTGGACCGCAAGAAGGAGATGATTCTCTCCGGGGGGTTTAATGTTTACCCACGGGATGTGGAGGAGGTCCTCTACATGCACCCGCAGGTCAAGGAGGCCGCCGTCATTGGCATACCCGATGCCTTCCTGGGCGAGGCGGTCAAAGCCTTTGTCGTACCACGGGAGGGGGCGTCGCCGACGCCGGAGGCGATCATCGCCTTCTGCCAGGAGCGCTTGACCAAATATAAGGTGCCGCGCTGGGTGGAGGTGCGCGAGAGCCTGCCCAAAACGCTCATCGGCAAGGTCTTACGTCGTGTCTTGATCGAGGAAGAGCAGCAGAAGAGGAAGACAGCGAGCGTGACGAGCGCTCCCAGTGAGCTGCGAAGCCAGGGACCCGTGGGTGGATAGGATGGCGATGGGGAAGGAACCGATCACTGCTGAGGTGATGGAGGAGTTGCTGCGGGCGGCCGCGCATCTGTCTCGTGTCGGGGCTCAGCATCTGGTGATCGACTACGATCCGGAGGCCGATGCGCTGTACGTGAACTTCCAGAAACCGCAGCGGGCCACCGAGAGCGAGTTGCTCGATAACGGCGTGATCCTACGCTATCGAGGCGATAAGCTGGTGGGCATGGTGATCTTCGACGCATCAGGACGTTGAAAGGTGGGCACGCAGCTGCCATGAACAGAAAAGTGGTGACCATTGGCGGAGGCGCAGGGCAATCGCAGGTGCTGGCGGGGCTCAAGCGGGTCAAAGAATTGAAGGACCTGGGAGTGACAGCCATCGTCACCGCGGCCGATAGTGGTGGGAGCAGTGGGCGGCTGCGCGACGAGTTCGGCGTGCATCCCTGGGGAGATATCTTGCGCTGTATCGTCGGGCTGTCCGATGCGCCCGGAGAGCTGCGCGAACTCTTTCTCTACCGCTTTCCCGGCGCCGGGAGTTTGGGACAGCACACGGTGGGAAACATTATTCTCACCGCCCTGAATCAACTGAAGGGGAGTAGCCTGGATGCCGTCATGACCATGTGTCACCTGCTGCATGTGCGCGAGATGGTCTTGCCCGTGACCGAGGCCAGCGTCACCCTGTGTGCCCGCCTGGAGGACGGGACGGTGGTGCGCGGCGAACATAACATCGATGTCCCGCAATATGATCCAAGACTGCGCATCAAAGAGGTATGGCTGGATCCGCCAGACTGCAATCCGGCTCCAGGGGTCCTCCTCTCCATCGCCTCCGCCGATCTCATCGTCCTCGGGCCGGGCGATCTCTACACCAGCATTCTACCCAATCTGCTGGTGCCGGGCGTGGCGCGCGCCGTCAGTCAGGCCCACGGCAAAAAAGTCTTTATCTGCAACCTCATGACCAAATTCGGGGAGACCCATGCGTTCAAGGCCTCCGATTTCGTCCACCTGCTAGAGGCTCACCTGGGCACGAAACTCGACTTCATCATCTGCAATTCCGCGGCCCCCGCTGCGGAGGTTCTGGCGAAATACCGATCCGAGCAGGCATTCCCCGTCGAAATCGATCTCGAGAGCGAACCCGATCACCGCCAGATTATCGGGACCGACCTGCTCACGCCTGGGCTTCCTGCCCGACACGATCCCGCGAAGCTTGGGCTGCTGTTGGCGGCACTGTTGTAACAACAGAAGTTCCCTGGGAGGTGGCCTCCCACCCTTCGCACGGCCTCAACGCTGCCCCTCCAGCAGGGCCTTGAAGCGTTGCTGCACAACAGCCCCTTCGAGTATCACCGTCACATGTCCCTCTTCGTCGGATCCGAACGATGAGTCCTGGTGGAATTCTGTGACGAGGGCGCTGAGCATCTCCTGCAGCCCTGCGGGCGGAAGCTCCTCCGCAGCCTGTCGGACCTCGGCATCCCCACCTTCCTGGACGAGGCGTTGGATCTCACTCGCCAGGATCTCGGCTTCGATATACCGGCGTTGGATATCCGCGATCTTCTCCAGATGCTGGCCCAGATAGCAGCCGCCAAACTGCCAGACCGTGCAGTCCTGCTCCTGATAGGCGGTCTCAAACTCCCGTCTGGGCTCGAGTTGCCGTTCTTCCAGGTATTGCTTGACCTCGGTGTCCTCCGGTTCAGCCTGCGCCTTATTGAAGATCAGGTAGACCGTGGACATGAAGAACTCTTTGGGCTCGACGCGAATGATCATCGTTCACCTCATCGATTTCTAAACACGCGGAGGGTCCAGTGCACCGACTGGCGTGGCTGTGCGAGGACCCCTCCTGACGTACCTGACTTAATAGAGATGACAGGCCACGACGTGGTGGGGGGAGACCTCCTTGGGCAACGGGTCTTCTTGCGAGCAACGCGGCATCGCATAGGGGCAGCGCGGGTGAAAGCGGCACCCCGTTGGGGGATTGAGGGCGCTGGGCACCTCCCCAGCGATGAGCGTTTCCTCGTGCTTATCGTCGGGGTGAGCAGGGAGGGCAGCGGTGAAGAGGGCTTTGGTATAGGGGTGTAAGGGCTGTCCGGAGAGCGCTTGACTTTCCGCGATTTCGACGAGCTTGCCCAGGTACATGACGGCGATGCGATGGCTGATGTGGGCCACGGTGGCCAGATCATGGCCAATAAAGAGATAACTCACCCCCAGGATCTGCTGCAGATGCTCCAGTTGGTTGATGATCTGGGCTCGAATGGAGACATCCAACGCGGAGACCGGCTCATCGAGCACAATGAGACGGGTATCGGTCGCCAATGCCCGGGCGATGGCGATGCGCTGTCGTTGCCCGCCGCTGAACTCGTGGGGAAAGAGGCGAGCCGCGTCTGGCTGGAGCCCCACCAGCTCCAGGACCTCTCCCACCCGTTCGCGGTTTTCCCTGCTGGAGCGTCGGGTATGAATCTCGAGCGGTTCCGCGATGATGTCCCCAATACGCATCCGTGGGCTCAAAGAGCTGTAAGGGTCCTGGAAGACCACCTGGACCGCGCGGCGGTAATCCATGAGCTCTTGGCGTGGTAGGGTCGCGAGATCCCGGCCGTCGAACTTGATGCACCCGCTGGTGGGGTCCTCTTGCAACAAAATCAATTTGGCGGTGGTCGTCTTCCCGCAGCCAGACTCGCCGATGAGGCCGAGCGTCTCCCCGGCATGGATCGTGAAGTCCACGCCATCGACCGCTTTGACCCACATCGCCTTCCGTCTGAGCAGCAGCCCGCGCTGCACGGGAAAATATTTCTGGAGCCTCTGCACTTCAAGGAGTGGAGTCGCCATGGTACGCCTCAGCCTCCTGGTGTACGAGCCAACATCTCGCCATCCCTCCCTTCCCGAGATTGCAATCAGGAGGCTCTTCGGTGGTGCAGCGGGGCAGCGCGGACGGGCAGCGGGGGTGGAAATGGCATCCCGAGGGCAGATCAGCCAGATTGGGGGGCTGGCCTGGGATGGCGTAGAGGGGCTCTTTGCTTCCAATTTTCGGGATCGATCCCAGCAGCGCCCTGGTGTAGGGGTGCTGGGGGGAATCGAACAAGTCTCTGACCGCGCGCTGTTCGACGATTTTCCCGCCGTACATGACCGCGACTCGGTCGCACATCTTGGCCACGATACCCAGATTATGGGTGACAAAGATCAGGGCGACCCCGGTCTCCCGCTGGATCTCTTTGAGCAGGTTCAAGTACTGGGCCTGAATGGTCACGTCCAGGTTGGTGGTGGGTTCATCGGCGATGATCAGGCGCGGGCCGCCGGCCAGGGCGATCGCGCCAACGATGCGCTGGCGCATGCCACCACTCATCTGGTGGGGGTACTCGCGCATCCGCACCTCGGGCGAGGGGATGCGGACGGCCGTGAGCAGAGATCTCACCCGTTCCCGCAGCGGGCGTCCCCGCAACTGCTGGTGGAAATAGGCCGGCTCCCCGACCTGCATCCAGATGGTAAAGAGTGGGTTGAGGGACGCCATGGGGTCTTGCAGAATCATGGCGATGCGCCGCCCACGGATCCGGCGCATGGCCCTGGGGCTCTTCTGCGTCAGGTCCTCCCCTTCAAAGTCGATGCGGCCCCCCACGATGCGGGCAGCGGGGGGGAGGAGGCGTACGAGGGAGAGGCAGGTCGTGGTTTTTCCGGAGCCTGACTCGCCAACCAGGCCGAGGGTTTCCCCCTCCTGCAGGGTGAAGTGCACACGGTCCACCGCTTTGACCACGCGGGTGCCACGAAAGGTGAAAAAGTAGGTCTGGAGGTCGGAGACCTGTAGGAGGGGAGTCATGGTCACACCTCGTTTCGAAAGTGCAAGGTGCAAGGTGCAAGGTTAGATGAGGGCGACCTTGCACGTTGTACCTTGCACGTTGTACGTCGCACGGTTTTAAAGATTCCGCAATTGCGGGTCCAATCGCACGCGCAGCCAGTCCCCAAAGAGCTGGGTGGCGAGGACGATCAAAATAATACACAGGCCTGGGAAGACCGTGAGCCACCATTTGCCCGCCATCAGCGTGGGGCGCGCCTCGGAAAGCATCAGGCCCCAGGCGGGCTCGGGGGGTGGCACACCGACCCCAAGGAAGCTCAGAGAGGCCTCGGCGATGATCACGACCCCCACGGTCAGGCTCGCCAGCACCATGGTGGTGTTTAGAACGTTGGGGAGGATGTGGCGAAGGATCACACGCAGCTTACTGGCGCCGGCGATCTCGGCCAACTTGACATACTCCCGCTCCCGCAAGCTCAAGACCTCGCCACGGATCACCCTGGCATATCGGGTCCAATAGACCAGGCCGAGGATGATGATGATGTTCCACATGCTTGGCCCCAGCATGGTCGCCAGGAAAATGGCAAAGACCAGAGCGGGCAAGGCCAGCCAGGCGTCGGTGAGACGCATGATCGCTTGATCGACCCACCCACCCAGGTAGCCCGAGAGGACCCCCATCGCGGTCCCAATGCCGCCGGCGACGAGCGTCCCCATGAGGCCCACCACGAGTGAGATGCGGGCGCCGAAAATCAGTCGGCTGAGGATATCCCGGCTCTGAAAGTCCGTCCCTAAGGGCGTCCGCAGGCTCCCTCCCTCCATCCAGAAGGGGGGCGCAAACATCTTCGCCCCTTTCACCGGGAACGTCGGCTCATGGGGAGCGATCGCATCGGCGAAGACGGCGACGACCACCAGGGAAGCGAGGATGAACAGCGCCGGCAGTGGTGCGTCGCGAACCGCTCTCAACACACGCTTCAGGGCCTCCCCCATGTGCTCTGTCGCAAGGGTTGTCCGCATCGCAATGGTTGGCATGGTGCCCCTATTTCGTGAGACGAATACGAGGGTCGATATAGGCGTACAAAATATCGACGAGCAAGTTGACGCCGACGATCATGAAACCAGCCATTACGACCACCCCCTGCACCAGGGGAAAATCTCGCTGGAAGATGCCTTCATAAAGCAGGCGCCCGATACCTGGCCAGGCGAAGATGACCTCGATAATGACGGCAGCATTGACCATCACGACGAGATTGACGCCTGCCAATGTCAGAACAGGGATCAACGCATTTTTGAACCCGTGCATCCCGATCACCACGAACTCCGGTACACCTTTCAGGCGAGCCAGCTTGATGTAGTCGCTGCGCAGGACCTCCAGCATACTGGAGCGGCTCAGCCGCAGGAGGGAGGCCGCGAAATACCAGCCCAGGGCCACCGCTGGCATCATGAGGTGCCGCCAGTCCCCCGTTCCCGATGTGGGCAACCATTCGAGCCAGACCGAAAACACCAAAATCAGGACCAATCCGAGCCAGAAGCCGGGAATCGACAAGCCCAACAGGGCGATCACGGTTCCGACATAGTCCCACCAGGTATTCACCCGCACGGCCGAGAGAATCCCCGCGGGGACCCCCACCAGGATCGAGATCAGCGTCGCCGCAAGCGCCAGTTGGAGAGAGTTGGGAAGACGCTGGAGATAGAGCTCGCTGACCGGGAGACGATAGTTAAACGACTTCCCCAGCTCTCCCGTGATCACGTTCTGCATAAAGCTCAGATATTGCATGGGCCAGGGTCGGTCCAGGCCCCACTGCATGCGTACACGCTCGAGGTCTTCGGGACGTGCACCTGGCTCGGCCATCAGCAACGCAGGGTCACCCGTCAGCCTGACGACAGTGAAGATGGTCAGGCTCAGGATGAAGATGGTCACGAGGCTATACAGGCAGCGCCGGACGATAAATTGATGCATGAGTGGGCTATTCCTTGAGCTTGATATCCTCCCACGGGAAGGCGTAGCCGGTGGTGATCGTCGGGAAGATCTCTTGCCAGGTCTGGGCCGCGATCTTGGGGCCGATGGCATTGACGAATGCATGGCGGAAGACGGGCACGAAGTAGTAGTTTTCCAGGATCTCCCGCTGGATTTCCTTGGCTAACCTCTCCCGTTCCTCCGGATCGATCGATGCCTCGTAGCGGGCAAACTTGGCGTCCACCTCTTGCACGCAGATGCGGTCCCGCGAACTGAACCCTCCACACTTGAAGAACGCCTCGTACCAGTTGGCCCAGCTCCCGCCGATGCGGGACCCGTTGAGGATGATCTGCACGCCGGGCCACTCCTTCAGACCCCCTTGCAACCGCTGCAGGAAGACGCCGCGTTCCATCACCTGTAATCTGGCTCGAATGCCGATCTCCTGCAGCTGCGCAATGATGCGCTCCCCGCGGGAGTAGTACGCCGGCACGGGCGTGACCCAGTCCACGGTGAAACCATTCGGGTAGCCCGCCTCCTGCATGAGCTGCTTCGCGCGTTCCACGTTCCGTTTGAACGCGGGCCACTCCAGCGCATACTGCACATCGTTGTTGATCCAGTTGCCGCTGATTCTGCCCATCCCACCCGCCTCGGCCTCGTTCATGGCCTCCCGATCGATGACCAGGCTGACCGCCTCCCGGACCCGTTTGTCACGGAAGGGGCTCTTGGGGTCCTGAAACCCTGGGAAGTCCAACCACCACGAGCCTGAGAGGACGGGGGCCAGCATCAGCTTGCGATTTTTCTGCACCCGCTCGATCAGTTCCCCGGGCACCAGGTAGATGATATCGGCCTCCCCCCGCTCCAGCATCGCCACCCGCGTCGCGGCCTCCGGCACACCGACCATCACGAACTGCTTCACATGCACGGGCCGATAGTACCCTTCAAAGGCCTCCATCTCCAGCTTCGTCCCCGGCTCCTGCCGCACCAGCTTGTAGGGGCCGGCCCCGATCGGCTTCTGCTTGTAGCCGTCGGGCCCCACCTGCTGGTAATACTTGGCCGGCACCACCCAGCCCGCCCCGCTCACATTCGCGGTCCCGAAGATCAAGGGAAAATCCAAAAAAGGCTCTTTGAAGACGAAGCGAATGGTGCGGTCGTCCACGATCTCGACGCGCTCGGTCTTGCCTTTCAACACGTCCGCCTTCGCTCCCCGGTAGTTCTCGAAGGTAAACTTGACGTCGGCTGGAGTCACGGGCTCGCCGTTGTGGAAGGTAATGCCCGGCCGCAACCAGAAGGTGGCGCTTTTCGCGTCTTTGGCGAATTCGTAGCGCTCGGCCAGGGCGGGATGATCGTAGAGCGTCTCGCGATTGTTCTTGATGAGGGCGTCGTGCAGGGCCGTGGTGAAGTTGTCGGGACTGGCAGTGCCATCGTGCTCCTGGGGGTCCAGCCAGCGGGACGCGATATTCACATGCCAGGCCAGGACCATTTTCCCCTTGGGCACCACCTTCTGTGGCGCGGGAGATGGCGTAGAGGTGCCGCCAGCCGCGGGGGTCACAGCCAGGACTACCAGGAGCATTGTCATCTGCAGCAGGGGGATAATAGCTCGCATGATCGTACCTCCCATTCTGAGCGGAACGCTCGCGCTGAAATCTCGCTGATGTCGATGGGAATGCTCTCATCAGATCGCATGCCGCTCATCATCCCTATCTTGCATGCGAGACGAGAAGCAGAGTGAGGCTGAGTAGGACCACTCCGAACAGGACCCTCGGCGCGTGCCTCTCGGACACAACCTCTCGTCAATTCTACTGATCTGTGAGATCTACTGTCAATGGAATTTTCAGCTGCCCTCCCCCCCATCCCCACCTTCCCCCTCCAGGGGGGAAGAGATTATTGACATAGGCGTGCGAAGTTCTGTAGACTCGCCCATAAGGTTTTGCGCAGGGCGATGCATTGATCGTCTTCTGAGCCGTGACCAGGTGCAGGCACTGGAGGTGCCCGGTGTACGTCGGGCAGTCGAGGGATTTGTATCTCTGTATCGAGCGCCTGCTCATCCGCCTCTAACCCCTTTCCCGCGCCCCTGTGTGGGAAAGGGCTCTCCCGGTTCCGATGCTCCCCCGTGATCAACCATCTTCATATCAACAGCAGTGGGCCTTGCGCACATCTCCGAGTGGTCGTTTCCTGTTGCCCATGGTTGGGGGTCATGCAAGTCGCCTTCTTGGTCGTGTGTTGCGCTCCAGGTGCCCTCAGCATCAGAAGGCTGCTGAAACGCTGATCGGGGGAAGCGAGTGGTTCTTGATCGCTTGACGGCAACATGCCGTGGGTTGAGCGCACATAGAGCAAAAGGAGGTCCTTATGAGAATGCATTGGCTCCTGGCGCTCGGTCTCGTCGGAATGCTCGTGATGGGGTCGGGTATGGGTTGGACTCAGCAGCCCGAGTACGGTGGGCGCCTTCGGATTGCGCTACCCACAGACGTGACCTTCTTCAATGCCCACCAGGGTCCAGCCCAAGGCAGTCATACCGCCTGGATTGCCAACAACATTTTTAATTCTCTCTTGACCCTCACACCCCCGCCCGAGCGCAAGGTGGTTCCCGAGCTGGCCAAATCGTGGGAGGTGCTCGATGCAGGCAGGACGTATGTCTTCCGCCTGGTGGAAGGGGTCAAATTCCACGATGGGACCGACTTCGACGCCCGCGCGGCCCAATGGAACTTCGAGCGCATCCTCGATCCGGAGGTCAAATCCTGGATACGGCCATACTATGAGCAAGTGCAGCAGGTCGAGGTCATCGACCAGTACACCTTACGGATTCGCATGCAGGAGCCATTCGCCATCCTGCCCATGGTCCTGGCGGGCTACTTCCAGGGCATCCCCATGGCCTCTCTCAAGTCCTATGAAACCCACGGGAAGGAGTGGGCGCGTCATCCGTCCGGGACGGGCCCCTACATGCTCCAGGAGTGGGAGCCCGGTCGGCACGTCATCCTGGTCAAGAACCCACATTATTTTAAGAAAGGCCTCCCCTACATCGACACGCTGGAGTTTCGCGTCATGAAAGAACCCTTCGCGGCCAGCATGGCGTTGCGCACGGGGCAGATCGATTTCATCATGCGGGTCCCGCTGCAGCAAGTGCCTGTGCTCGAAGGCCGGCGGGAAATTCAAGTGCTGAGTGCAGCGTCAGTGGCTCCCACCGTGGCCCTGTTGAACATGCGCGTCAAGCCCTTTGACGATGTGCGGGCGCGTCGAGCGGTGGGTGGCTACGGCATCGATCGAGCCAAGATCGCCACCCTGGGCTTCGACGGGCGGGTGGGACCTCTGGTGAGCATATTACCCCGGGGCGTGCCAGGGGCCATCGATCTGAACGAGCTGTACCCCTACCGTCCGGACGAGGCCAGACGGTTGCTGCAGGAATTGGGGTACAGCGCGCAAAACCCCTTGAAGGTAAACATGCTGGTGCCGAATCATGACAATACCCTGGTCGATATCGCGTCGCTGCTCAGAGACCAGATGGCGCGCATCGGCGTCGAGGCGAAGGTCAAGGTATTAGAGGCCATAGACTGGGTGGATCGCGTACTGGGGAAGCACGACTTTGAAATGGTGGTCTCCAACTGGGCAAATGTGATAGATATCAACATGCGCTCGGTCAGCTTCTTTAAGGGTGGGCAGTCCAATTATACGGGCATCGACGATCCCACCCTGGAAGCGATGATGCGCCAGTGGCGGCGGACCATGGACCCTGAAGCGCGGAATGTGATCGGGGCGAAGATGCAGCGCCTGATCGCAGACCAGCTCTACTGGGTGAGTGTGACGGGATACCCCTTCTTCCAGGCCCACCGCGACTACGTGAGAGATTATCCGTTCTACAACCAGTCCTACATGTTTTTTGAAAAGGTCTGGTTAGAGCAGTGAGAGGAGCAAAAGCCTCGTTGTCGCGCAACCGATGGAGAGGGAGGAATGGAGCATGGCACTGAAATTGATGACCGCCGCAGATGCGATGCAGGACTTTCTCGGCGCGGTGGAGCGCGCACACCTTGACGCTCCGTGGAGCGCACCCCTGATGTCCCATGAACCGAAGGCGCGGGTGGTCCCGTTCGTCTGGCGCTGGGCTGATATCCAGCCACTCATCATGCGCGCGGGCGAGTTGGTGACCCCCGATCGAGCGGTCGAGCGACGCATCCTCCGCCTGGCGAATCCCGGTGTACCGGAGAAAACCTCGACCCATACCCTGTCAACGGCCGTGCAGCTGCTCCTGCCTGGAGAATGCGCCCCGGCCCATCGCCATTCCCCCACCGCGATCCGTTTCATCATCCAGGGGGATGGGGCCTACACCACCGTCGAGGGAGAGAAATGCCCGATGCAGCCTGGGGACCTGGTCCTCACCCCCTCCTGGACGTGGCACGACCACGGCAGCGAGTCGGCGGGGCCGGTGGTGTGGATGGATGGGCTGGATACCCCGCTGATCCGGTCGTTACAAACGATGTTCTACGAGCCCTATCCCAATGATCGGCAGCCGGTGAGCAAAGGGGTTGGCGACTCCCTGCGGCGCTATGGGGCCGGTGGGCTGAAACCCGCTCGGGCCACCTCTCGCCCCGATCTGCCTCCCATCGTGCATTATCCGTGGGAGGAGACCCATGCCGCGCTCAGGCGCCTGGCCGACGTCGATGCGAGCCCCTTCGACGACGTGGCCATGGAATATATCAGTCCCACGACGGGAGGCTCCGCCCTGCGCACCATCGGCTGTTGGATCCAGCTCATCCGGCCCGGCATCCGCACGCAGGCCCATCGTCAGACGAGCAGCGCGGTCTACCACGTGTTTGCGGGGAAGGGGTATAGCGTGGTCGATGGGCAGCGGCTGGACTGGGGTAAAGGGGACTTTTTCGTGGTCCCGCCCTGGTCGTGGCATGAGCATGCGAACGAAGAGGGGGAGGAGGCGGTGCTATTCTCCATTCAAGATGCCCCGGTCTTCGAGGCGCTCGGCCTCTACCGCGAGGAGGCATACGCGGAGAATGGCGGCCACCAGAGCATCAGCAACGTCTTTGCCGCGTGAAAGACCTGCGACGTGCGGGGGGCAGCCTTGCGCCCCGCACGTCGGACCTGCGAGAGTGTTCCAGAAGCGATGCAACGCGAGTGCAGGGACGTCCAACCTTTACGATCGATCCTGATAGCCTCCGAGTGACACAGGCGCTAAATCGGACCACAAAACACTGGGACACGCTGACGGGCGATCCCAAACATTCCCTGGTCGGGTAAAATTGCCCTCATCCAGACGTGTGGCGTGCTATACTAGGCGCCGACAAAGAGGGGTGGGCGGTAAGGACGTAGAGCTGGTTTCCCAAATCGGTGGATCTCGTGCTAGGATGGAGCTCGATCCCAAGACGGGTCAAGCGAAAGCGGGTCTGTGCCGCGGAGCCCTTCGAGGGACCCGCGATGACGAAGGCGTGCATCGGCATCCTGAATAAGGACGCGCTGATGCACCGGTCGGACTCCCGCAGGGGCAGTCCTTAAGAGGAGGAGCAACCATGGCGAGAATCAAACACATCGCGTTGACGACGAAGGACCCCGAGAAAGCGGCGGCCTTCTACAAAGAAGCCTTCGACATGAAAGAGATCCGGAGAAGTCCCAATGGCGCCGTGTTCCTGACCGACGGCTACATTAACCTGGCCATCCTGAACTTTAAGACGGAAAAGGACGCCGACGTGGGAGCCCATGGGCCGAATTTCGGCGGGATCCATCACTTTGGCTTCCAGGTGGACAATCTGGACGAAGCGTGTGAGAAGTTGGAGGGCGTCAATGCCCGGCAGCTCACCGCGAAGGACAACCTGGATATGACCATGGCCCCCGGCAGCCACCGGAATTTTGAGATGAAGTGGGCTGGCCCCGATGGGGTGGTCCTCGATGTCTCCCATACGGGCTGGGACGGCACGGCCTGATGGGGTGAGAGCCTTGGACGAGGGGTGGTTCATGCACCGCCCCTCCCATCCCCCAGACATACATCTTTAACTCGAGTAAGTGCTTTGCGATTTTTAAGCCGTAAGGGGAGGACGAGCAGACACGGTTCTCCTGATGCTCTGACACGCTTCACACACATGAGAAAGGAGTGAGGGAATGGCTCGAGTCCCCGCCGCAACACGTGAGAGCGTCCCGCAAAATCTACGGGAGGCGTTTGATGCGATGGTGCAGGGCCGAGGAGGGGTGCCGCGCACGGGCCCCGGGTCAATCATGATCAACAGCCCGGAAGCCTATCGCCGGGCGTCCCATCTCTCGGATTACCTGCGCCGTGAATCGACCCTCTCCCCCAAGGTGCAGGAACTGGCCATGTTGGTGACTGCACGGGAGAATGACTGTCAGTACGTCTGGAATGCGCATGCGGCCTCCGGAAAGAAGGCCGGCCTGAGCGCAGCATTAGTGGATGCCTTGCGGGATAAGGAGCCGCTGCCGTCGCTGACGCCCGAAGAGGCCGCCGTGATCAACTATGGTCAGGAGTTCTTCCAGACCCGCCGTGTCAGCCGCGGGTCCTTTCAGGCCGCCCTGGAGCAGTTTGGCGTCCAGGGGCTG
>Ga0114945_10001725_pt1 | contig 13339 bp, 12 predicted proteins | sample OV2TP3_FD_87194 | JGI IMG/M metagenome (GOLD analysis project Ga0114945, IMG submission 87194) | Hot spring microbial communities from Beatty, Nevada to study Microbial Dark Matter (Phase II) - OV2 TP3 | ecosystem: Environmental > Aquatic > Thermal springs > Hot (42-90C) | place: USA: Beatty... | reverse complement strand
TGTCGCCGGCGTTGGCCACGTAGGCGCGGGAACCGTCGGCCAGCGCCGTCACCGACACCGGCGCCACTCCCACCGGCACCGTCGCCAGCACCGTCGGGGGCTTCACGTCTGCCTTGATTATGGTGACGTTGTTGCTCCCCGGGTTGGTCACATACACCCGGAGCAGTCTGCGGTCGAAGCGCAGGAAGTTGGGAGACGTTCCCACCGGCAGGGTGTCGGTCACCGTGTCGGTTGCCGTGGCGATCACGCTCACTGTTCCGTCTCCCTGGTTGACCACGAAGAGTTGTGTGCCGTCCGAATGCATCTCCGCCCATACCGGAGAATTGCCAACCGGGATGACCGTCAATACGGTTCGGTCCACCGTCGAGATCACGGTGACCGTGCCATCACCTTGATTCACGCAGTACAGCTTGCTGCCGTCGGGCGTTTCCGCCAGGGCCGCGGGATTGTTGCCCACGGTGATTTCGGACTGCAAGATGTCGCTCGCAACCGAAATCACGCCCACAGTGCCGGTTCCCGAGTTGGCCACATAGACCAGTGTGGCCTGCGTGGTGTGCACGAAGACCGGAGCCGATCCCACGGGCAGGCTGATGGTTTTCGGCGCCAGGGATGGAAGGAAGGTGGTGTACTGGCTGACGCTGTCGCTGTCGCGGTTGGCCACGTAGGTGCGGCTGCCGTTGGGCAGCAACCCGGCATGCACCGGCCCGTTCCCCACCGGTTGGATAACCACGTTGGTATCGCCGGAGACGTCGATGTGCGTGGTGGTTCCCGCCGCACCGCCGTTGCGGCTGACGATGATGGCTTCCTTGCGGGACTGCGGATCTCCGCCGGGCGGGAAAATGGGCGTGGCCACCGGCCGAAACTGGTCCCCACAACCGATCCAGATCAGACTGCCCAGAACAATGGCCGCCAGGCCGGCCTTCCGATGATGACTCATCCACGCTCCCGCAGCAATTCCGCCATGAATGCGAAAAGATCCTCTCGCAAACCGCAAAACTCGTATTGTAATAGCAGGCGACGATCCGCGCCAGCCGCCGGCGCCCTGGTGCGGTTTCCACCTGCGTTTTCGTTCTGCCAGCGCCGGCCATGGAACCGTAATGCATCGCCACCCTTCCGCAGGCCGGGATGCTCCATTTTCAAACCGGGCGCGCCGCCTGCTTCTGGCGGCTGCCATCTTGCTGTTCCTGTTGGCCGCGCTATCGGCCGCGTGGTGGACGGTGGCCTCCGCACGCAGCGCCATACTTCCGAACCAGCCGGCTGCCGCTATTCTCGCCACCGTCCTGGTGCTGGCTTTCGCCGTGGCGGCGCGCGCCTTGCGCGCCGTCACCACCACAGGCGCCCTGGCCGGCGCATTCACAGTTTCGCTTCTCTTCCTTGGCGGCGGCGCAGGCGCTTTCGCCGCAATAGCACTGGTCTTTCTCCTCACTTTTCTTGCCACGCGCCTTGGCCACGGCCGTAAGCTCCAGTTGGGCATTGCGCAGGGCGATCGCGGCCGCAACGCCTCGCAGGTGCTGGCCAACACCGGCGTGGCCGCCTTGGCCGCACTGCTTGCCTGGCAGGGACAACCGTCCGGAATGTGGCTGGCGATTTCCGCCGCCGCTCTTGCCGAGGCCGCCGCGGACACCGTCTCCAGCGAAGTGGGACAGGCTGTGGCGTGGCCCACCGTCCTGGTCACCACCTGGCGCCGTGTTCCTCCGGGAAGTCACGGCGGCGTCAGCCTTCCCGGTACCCTGGCCGGTCTTTTCGCGGCCGCTCTGGTCACCGCCACCTGCACCGCCGCGCGCGTCATCGACCCTCCTTTGGCTGGGATTGTTCTGCTCGCCGGGCTCTCCGGCATGCTGGCGGATAGCCTGCTTGGCGCCACCCTCGAGCAACGCGGCCTGATGGGAAATGATGCGGTCAATCTTTCGGGCACTCTGGTGGCTGCGGCCGTGACTCTTGTGTTTAGCTAGCTTTGTCTCCGGCGCGCCATCGTGTAAGGTGTGCGGCGGCCCTCATTCCGCGGGGGGCGAGCCCGTCTGTTCGGAGTCGTTCATGAAAAAGTTGTTGCCGCTTTTTCTTTTGGTCGCCGCCTCCGCCTTCGCCCAGCAGTACGATGTTCTCGTCCGCAACGGCCGGGTGGTGGATGGCAGCGGCAACCCCTGGTTCTACGCCGACGTCGGCATTCTCGGCGACCGCATTGCTTTCGTGGGACGCGCCGGCGAAGGCGTTTCCGGCAAGCGCACCCTCGATGCCACAGGTCTCATCGTCGCCCCCGGCTTCATCGACATGCTGGGCCAATCCGAGCTCACGCTGCTGGTCGACCCGCGCGCTGAAAGCAAGCTGACCCAGGGCATTACCACTGAGATCACAGGTGAAGGCGGCTCGGCTGCCCCGCAGAACGAAGCCACGCTGCGCGACCTGCGCGATTTCCTGGAGCACTTCAAGCTCACCGTGGACTGGGCTTCCCTGAACGAGTACTTCGTTCGCCTGGAGAAACAAGGAGCGGGCATCAATCTGGGAACTTTTGTGGGAGCCACCCAGGTTCGGCAGATGGTTTTGGGCGACGACGACCGCGCGCCTACCCCCGAAGAGCTCGCGCGCATGCAGGAGATGGTGAACGAAGCCATGCTGGACGGCGCCATGGGCCTCTCCTCTTCCCTCATCTACGCCCCCGCTAACTTTGCCAAGACGGAAGAGCTGGTCGCGCTGGCGCGTGTGGCCGCCCGCCACGGCGGCATTTACGCCTCCCACATTCGCAACGAGAGCGACACCATCCAGGAAGCGCTTCAGGAGGCCTTTCGCATCGCCCGCGAGGCCGGGATTCCCGTTGAGATCTGGCACCTGAAGGTGGCGGGAAAAAACAACTGGGGCAAGATGCCGGAGGTGGTTGCCGCCATCGAACAGGCGCGTGCCCAGGGACTCGACGTCACCGCCGATCAGTATCCCTACGTGGCTTCGGCCACTTCGCTCGGTGCGGTCATTCCTCCCCGCTTCCACGAGGGCGGCGTGGACGCCCTCCTCGCCCGCCTCCGCGATTCCGAGCAACGGGCTGCCATTCGCCATGAACTCGAGGCCGCAAGCAGCGACTTCGACAACATGTGGCAGGGTGTCCGGGGTCCGGAGGGCATCCTCGTGGTCTCCGTCCTCAACTCCGGCCTGAAAAAATTCGAAGGCAAAACCCTCGCCGAGATTGCCGCGCTGGAGGGCAAGGACCCGCTCGATGCCCTTTTGGACCTGGTCCTTGCGGATCGTGACAGCGTGGGCGCCGTATTTTTCGAAATGCGCGAAGACGACGTTCGCCTGGCCCTGCGGCAGCCATGGGTCAGCATCGACACCGATTACGGCGCCGTCAGTCCTACCGGTCCTCTGGGCGAATCCCGCTCTCATCCCCGCGCCTACGGGACCTTTCCGCGCATTCTGGGCCGCTACGTTCGCGAAGAGCGCCTGCTCACTCTCGAAGACGCCATCCGCAAGTTCACTTCGCAGCCTGCGCAGCGCCTGGGGCTTGAGGGGCGGGGCCTGCTGCGTACCGGCTCCTTCGCCGATGTCACCATCTTCGATGCCGATAAAGTTCGCGACGTGGCCACGTTCGAAGACTCGAACCGCACCTCCCAGGGCATCGTATATGTGTTGGTGAACGGCGTTCTTTCGCTGGAACAGGGCCGGTTGACCGGGCAACTGGGCGGCCGCCCCTTGCGCGGTCCCGGATGGGCGGCCCGGGGCTATGCCCCCGATGGCCTGGCGCCACGCGGCCGCATTCACGGCGTGGTCACAGACGCCGCTGGATGGCCGCTGCCCCGCACCCGTGTCACTTTGACCGACGCTGCCGGAAAGGTTCTCGCTACGTTTGACACCCGCAAGGACGGGCGCTACGAGTTCCCGTTGCCAGCTCCCTGTCCCGGTTGCAGCCTTGCCGCCGAACGGCCAGGCTTCAACTCCGCCGGCCTCGATGTGGACTACAACGGCGCCAACTCCCTCTGGTTCAGCTTTGCCCTGGGGAGAGAGGATTAGAAGATGCCGGTTTCCGCCGGCGAACCGTTGTCGGCCTCGGCGGCATCTGAGAGAGTAGTGTTCAGGAGCAGAATGCGATCCCACGTGCCATGACGCTGAAAACGTTTGTTATCTCCGCCGCCATCGCCCTGGCGCTGCTCTTGTATGCCCAGCGCCGCACCGAGGCCCCCGCGCCTCCCAGCTACTCCGCTGTGGTGGATCTTACCCAGCCGGAAGGCGAAAAGTTTCCCAACTGGGAGGGCACGGAAAAGTCCCCCTTCGAGGCCCATGAACTGGGCAACATGGAACGCGACGGTTATTTCACCCGCGTCTTCACCACGCCGGAACACTTTGCCACCCACATGGACGCCCCGGCGCACTTTGCCGTCGGCCGCTGGACCGTGGACCAGGTGCCGCCGGAGCGGTTGGTAGGCCCGCTGGTGGTGATCGACGTCTCCCCCAAGGCGCGCGCCGACGCCGATTACCAGGTCACGATCGACGACGTGGCCCACTGGGAGCAGATCTACGGCCAGATCCCCGCCGGCGCCATCGTGCTGGCACGCACCGACTGGGCCCGGAAGTGGCAGTCCATGAAGGAATACCGCAACGCCGATGAGGGCGGCGTGAAGCATTTCCCCGGTTTTCATCCCGAGACCGTGCGCTTCCTGGTGGAAGCGCGCCGCATTGTCGGCCTGGGGATTGATACCTTGAGCGTGGATTACGGCCCTTCGCGCACCTATCCCGTGCACAAGTACACCGCGGCGCGCAGTGTCTATCACCTGGAGAACGTCGGCGATCTCAGCCGGGTGCCGGAAGCCGGCGCGTTGCTGGTGGCGGCTCCCGCCAAGCTGGCCGGAGGCTCCGGCGGCCCGGTGCGGATTCTCGCGCTGGTTCCCTGAACCGGGCGGGGTACCCGGTTCAACCCGTCAACCGTTCGCTCCCCATCAGCCACAACGTATAGCTCAGAACTTCGCGCAGGATGGCGCGCGCCCGCTGCCACCACGAAACCGCCTGCGCCGGCTGCCGCGGCGAGCCGTACACCTCAATTCCATGCCGTCCCAGCATCTGCTTGATGCGGAAGATGTGGTAGTCGTCGCTTACCGCCAGGCACGTCCGCATCCCGTTGGCTTTCATGATGGCGGCCACCCGTCCCGCGGATTCCGCCGTGCTGTCTCCCTGGGTTTCGGCGATGATGTGCTGGTCGGCGATGCCGCGTTCTTTCAGATAGTCGCGGCCCACCCCGCCTTCGGTGTAATCGGGGTCCCCGCCGTGGCCGCCGGTGGTGATCACAATCGGCGCCAGGCCCCTCTGGTAGAGCTGGAACGCATGGTCCAGGCGCGCGCGGTAGACGGGAGAGGGGCGCCCGGCGTACTCCGCCGCGCCAAAAACCACGATCGCCTCCGCCGCGCGCGTTTCGTCCGCCGTGGACTGCCGGGCAATCAGCGAGTACACCACGCCCGTGTAAACAGCCGCCAGCAACGCCAGCAAGACCAGGATCCGCCGAACCCGCGACCGGCCCGCGAGCTTCACCTTGCCGGCTGGAACGCTCATGTCCCCGCGAGGAAATCGGTGATTTCCTGCGTAGGGATGGCGCCCTCGCGCAGCACGCGCCAATCCGCTTCTTCGTCGGTGAGGTCCACAATCGTCGAGGCCACGCTGCGCGGCGAGGGCCCGCCATCCACGATCATCGGCAGAAGGTCTCCCAGTTGTGTCCGCACGCCCTCGGCGGTGGTGCATTCGCTGGCCCCGCTCACGTTGGCCGAGGTTGCCGTCACCGGCACTCCCGCCGCCCGGATTACGGCGAGCGGTATCCGGGCTGCGGGCACGCGCAGCGCCACGTTGCCCGTGTTGGCCGTGACTTTGAGCGGCAGCCGCGAGGCTGCCTTCACGATCATCGTCAGCGGGCCCGGCCAATACTTCTCCGCCAGCCGGTAGAAGGATTCCGGCAAGGGCCGCGCCAGTTCCACGGCCTGCTCGGTGGTTTCAATCAGCAGCGAAAGCGGCTTGTGCCTGGAGCGCGACTTGATTTCGTAAATGCGCTTGACCGCCAGCAGGTTGAACGGGTCCGCCGCCAGCCCATAAAACGTGTCTGTGGGCATGCCCAGCACATGGCCCCGGCGGATTTGCTCCGCGGCATAGGACACCAGCGATGCTTCCGGATTTTCGCTGTTGATGCGTAGGACTTCGGCGGGCACTCGCGCTCCCCGTACTGCGAGCTTGCTCTTAACCGGCGAAAGCTAACACATCCCCCGGCGGCCTGCAACAAGCTCACCTGGGCGTATCATGGTTCGCCGTGAGCGTGGAAACCAGTCCCCGGTTGCGACCCGTCTCCAGCCCCCAAAACTCCCTGGTCAAGGAGCTGCGGCGCGCCCTTTCCTCGGGCGACCTTACCGCCGACGGCTGCTGTGCCATCGAGAGTGTTCGCCTCGTCGAAGAGGCCATCCGTAGCGGGCTGCGCTTCCGCGCCCTGTTTTTTGCCCAGTCTGCGCAGGCGGCTTCGCGCCGCCTGCTGCCTCAGATTGGCGCCCGCGTGGACACCTTGCTCCTGCCGGATGCCGTCTTCAACTCCGCCGTCTCCACCGAGTCTCCCCAAGGCGTCGCCGCGCTGGTCCATCTTCCGCCCCGCACCCTCGGCGATGCGCTTCGCCCCGCCCCGCCCCTGGTTCTGGTGGCTGCCGGCATCCAGGACCCGGGCAATCTCGGCACCATGATTCGCTCCGCCGAGGCCTTCGCGGCGAGCGGGGTGGTTCTGGGAGAAAAGACCGCCAGCGCTTTCAACCCCAAGGCGGTGCGCGCTTCCGCTGGTTCGCTGTTTCGCCTGCCCGTGGTCTCCGCGCGCCTCTCCGAACTTTGCCCGGAGCTGGCCCGCCGCGGCCTGCGCCAGGTGGCCGCCGTCTCGCACCAGGGCACACCGCTCCACCAGGTCAGCCTCGATGGCCCCCTGGCGCTCTTCGTCGGCAACGAAGGCGCCGGCCTGCCTCGCGACCTCCTGGCGAGCATGGATGAAGTGGTCGCCGTACCGCACTCCTCGCGCGTCGAGTCGCTGAACGCCGCCGTGGCCGCCTCCATCCTGCTGTACGAAGCGGCGCGCCTACGAACTCTGCCATGAGCCTCTTTGCCGCTACCGCCGCAGCGCCAGCCGATCGTCCCCTCGCCGACCGCATGCGCCCGCGCTCGCTCGAGGAGTTTGTCGGCCAGGAGCACCTGCTGGCCGCGGGCAAGCCCTTGCGCGTGCAGATGGAGCGCGACCAGCTGGGCTCGCTCATCCTGTGGGGGCCGCCCGGCTCCGGCAAGACCACGCTGGCCCAGATCATCGCCCGCAGCACGCGCTCCGAGTTCGTCGAGTTTTCCGCCGTGCTCTCCGGCATCAAGGAAATCAAGCTGGTGATGGCCGATGCCGAGAAGGCCCGCCAGTACGGCACCCGCACGCTGCTGTTCATCGACGAGATTCACCGCTTCAACAAGGCGCAGCAGGATGCCTTCCTGCCCCACGTGGAGCGCGGCAACATCCGCCTCATCGGCGCCACCACCGAAAACCCGTCGTTTGAAATCATCTCCGCGTTGCTCTCCCGCTGCCGCGTGTACACCCTCCATCCCCTGAGCGAGGAGCAGATTGTCCTTCTGCTGCGCCGCGCCCTCGCGGATCGCGAGCGCGGCCTGGGCGCAATGGACCTTCGCGTGGCCGATTCCGCGCTGGCTCTGGCGGCCAGCTACGCCAGCGGCGACGCCCGCGGCGCCTACAACGTGCTCGAAGTCGCCGCCGGACTGGCCCGCGAAGGCGTTCCCGCCGGCGCTACCGCCGAGATCACTCCGGAAATTCTCCGCGACGCCCTGCAGAAGCGCGTCCTCCTCTACGACAAGCACGGCGAAGAGCACTACAATCTCATCTCCGCGCTGCACAAGTCGGTGCGCAACTCTGATCCTGACGCCACGCTCTACTGGCTGGCGCGCCTGCTCGAATCCGGCGAAGACCCGCTCTACGTCGCCCGGCGCCTGGTGCGCATGGCGGTCGAGGACATCGGACTGGCCGACCCGCAGGCGCTCGCGCTCGCCATGGCCGCGCGCGACGCTGTGGATTTTATCGGCATGCCCGAGGGCAACCTGGCGCTGGCCCAGGCCGCGGTTTACCTGGCGCTCGCTCCCAAGTCCAACGCCCTTTACACCGCCTACGGCGCCGCCCACCAGGACGTCGAACAGACCGCAGCTGCGCCCGTCCCGCTCCACTTGCGCAACGCTCCCACTGGCCTGATGAAGGCCATGGGATACGCCAAGGACTACCAGTATGCCCACGACCTCGAAGGCAAAGTGGCGGACATGGAGTGCCTGCCGGAGAACCTGCGTGGGCGCCGCTATTACCACCCAACGAAAGAAGGCGTGGAAGCGGAGCTGAGGAAGAAGATTGAGGAAATCCGCCGCCGCCGGTTGGGCGTCGCAAAGGACAAACCTGCGAAGGACTAAGTACTCGGTACTCGTCAGGCGAAGCGTGCCCGGTGTTCTTTCAGAATGCAGCGATCCATCACCACCAGCGCGCCCGCCTGCCGGGCCTTCTCCGCCGCTTCTTCGTGGATCACCGATTCCTGCATCCAGATGGCCGGAACTTTGAGCGCCAGCGCCTGCTCCACCACTTCCGGCACGAACTCCGGCCTCCGGAAGATGTCCACGATGTCGATTTTCTCCGGCACCTCGGCCAGCGAGGGATACGCCTTTTCTCCCAGCGCTCCGCGAATGTTGGGATTCACCGGGATGATGCGATAACCCTGCGTTTGCAGGTAGGCAGCCACGCCGTAGCTCGGCCGCAGCGGGCTGGAAGAGAGTCCCACCACCGCGATCACCTTGGCCCGCTGCAGCAGGTTGTGGATTTCGTCTTGGTCGGTTGCAGGCTTCATTCGCTCTGCCGTCTCCGTGCGACCTTGCATTGTAAAAGAGTCGAGGGTCGCTTTCTGCGTCTTGCAGTCGTATATTTTTGTGCGGGACCTTTTCCGGCATGGCGCGCATCCGAGCAGCGACAGGCTGGGCCCTGGCGGCGCTTCTGGCAGGAACCCTGCTCACGGGGTGCTTCGTCCGTTCCCTGCATCCTCTGTTTACGCAGCACGAACTGGTCTTTGAGCCTGCCCTGCTCGGCGCCTGGGTGCAGCAGAACGAGGCCGACGTTTCCGTCGTCTTCACGCGTCACGGCGAGAACGCCTACAATGCCGAATTCCGCGAGCCCGGCCGCACCCGCCAATACCGCGTAGCCATGGGCAAGATCGGCGAGAGCTACTATCTTGACGTGATGCCGTTCGACGACTCCGTCGACGACCATTTCCTGCCCTCTCATAGCATCTGGAGAGTGCAGTGGGAGCAGGACACCCTGCGCATGGCAAGCCTGGATCATGAGTGGCTGCGCGACCTGCTGCGCCGCTCCCGCCGCCCGCCTCTGGCATTCGAATGGGTGGATGGCCAGATCGTTCTCACCGCCTCCACCCGGGAGCTGCAGCGTTTTCTGTTGCGTTACGGCTCCCAGCCCGGCGCTTTTGGCAAGGACGAAAACGTCTTCCGCCGCCGCTAGCCTTCCTAGTCCGTTTTCTTCGCGCCCGGAGGCGCCGACTTCTGCCTGTGCAGCTTGCTCGCCATCTTGCGCAGCGTCTCGGAGATGTTCTTGTTCATGCCCAGATTTTTCAGGTCGTGCACCATCAGGTGGTTCAGCAGCGTGAGCGACAAATCCAGCGGGCAGCGTGGATTGTTCGCCAGCGCGCGGATCACGGCATAGCTCTTCATGAATTTCCGCTTGGAGGCGATGGCGCGCAGCACGCTCTCCTGCACGTTTTTCATGCCCGCATAGGTCTCCGCCTCGGCGTCGGAAAGCTTGGGCGATTCCAGCACCGCGTGGCTCACCACCTTGGAGCCGTCGCGAATCAGGATGAAGCGTTCGTCCTTGTTGCCCTTCATGGCCAGTTGCACCCGCTGGCCCACCGACAGGCGCGCAATCTTCTGCAGTGTCGAAATCCGCTCGCGTTCGTCTCCGCCCTCTGCCTTCTTGACCGCAACCGCCGCTGCTTCCGGCTCTTTCGCCGGCGCCTCCGGAGCCGCAATGGCTTCCTGATCGTCCGCCGTTCCGCCCACCAGCTCGAAGGATTTCCCTTCCTCGGCCTGGATCTCGTTCGCGTGCTCGATCTCGTACTCTGACTTCCCTTGTTCGCCGCCGCTGCTTTCCAGGCTCGCCGCTAGCTCCGCCGCGCTTTCTCCCAGCGCCGCCAAAGCTGCCTTCACCGCCGTCAAACCCTCATCCGGAAGGTGCGGATTGGTGGCCAGCGCGTGCAGCACGTCGGTGGAGCCTCGCACCCGCGCGCTGGCCAGCATCATGGTCAGGGTTTCCACCGATTGCGCCTGTGCCATCTCCACCAGCCGCGCCTCGCGTACCGTGGGGTTCTCTAGCAGCGCCGGCACCAGCTTGGGCCGCCGGTTGGCCGGTGCCACCATGTACTCCAGCACCTCCCACGGTGTCGCCACATCGCCTGCCACCGCCAGCGAAGCCGCTTCGTCCCAGCCCGCCAGCGTCATCTTGGCCTGCTCCGCGAACACCGGATTCTTGGTGAGAAGGACGAGAATCTCGATCATTTCCGCCGGCGGCACTGCCAGCGCTCCCATGGCCGCCGAACGCATCACGTTCGCCGGCACCGCCGACTGCCGGATCATGTCTATCATGCGCGACATCAGGCCTGGCTCCTACTCATGGCTGCCATCCGTCCCGCGTGAAGGTCAGGGTGCGCACCTGCCGTTCCTGCCCCAGAACCGGCAACACTTCATCGTTGTAGGAAATCTCCACCCCTCCGGCATTGCCCACCGTCAGAACCACCCGCTCCTGCGCGTACACCTGCTTTTCCGCCGCGGCGTGCAGCGACCACTCCTGGCGCTCGCCATCGACCTCCGCCGCAATCCAGGCGTCCTGCAGCGCGCGAATGTGCAGCCGGATGCCGTCGCCCGCACTCTCCGCCGGCCCGGCGTCATCCTCGCGAGCGGTTGCTGTATCGGCCTCTTCTTGCTTCCGAGTCTGGCCACCGTCGGATTTCGTGGCCGCGACCGGAACGACCGCCGGCGCGGACCTGTCGCCCGCCGGAACCGCCGTGGCGGTCTTCGGCGCCCGCACCTGCACCACAATGCCCTCGAACAGGGCCGCTCCGCCCGCGGCATACACCCTCCAGGCCGCAAACGCCGCCAGCACCAGCAGCACCACCGCCAGGATGGGCAGCCACACCCGCCGGTCGGTCAGCCGGCTCTCGCCCCCTGTTTCCGGTTCTTCCTCGGCCGCCTCCAGCTCGCCTGCGCCGGATGCCGCCAGAAAGTCCGCCACCGCCTGCTCTTCATCAATGCCAAGGTATTTGGCGTAGGCGCGCACAAACCCTTTGTTGAATATGCCTCCCGGCAGGCGGTCGAACTGCTCGTCTTCCAGCGCTTGCAGCGAGCGCGTGCCGATCTTGGTGGCCGAGGCGATCTCTTCCAGCGTGATGCCGCGCATTTCGCGCTCGCGCTTGATCCTGGTTCCGAAGTTTCCCATCCGCCCGCTCCTGCCGCTGAATCGCGGCCATCATAGGTTTGGCGGCTGGGAGTGTCAAACGGATTCCCCCCTAACTGTCTTTTTCTGCAACGGCTTCACACGTTTGCACCGTGGTTCTCCGGGACTTTCTTCCAGCTTTCTTCTGTTGCTCCGCCGGTTTTCGAGCGCATATAATACGCGCCAATTGGCATTCCGCACTTGCGCCAGGGAAACGCATGTAATGACTGAGGCCGCCACCGACCGCAAACGGCAGATGCAGGAAGTGGCCATCTTCCACGATGTGGCCAAGGCCCTTACCTCGTCCCTGAACCTCGATTCCGTCCTGCAGACCATCATGGAAAAAATGGCCGAGTTCTTCCAGCCGGACACCTGGTCCCTGCTTATGGTGGATGAGGTCAAGGACGAGCTCTACTTCGCCATTGCGGTGGGTGAGGCTTCGGCCTCGCTCAAGTCCGTGCGCCTCAAGGTGGGCGAGGGCATTGCCGGCTGGGTGGCCAAGCACGGCGAGTCCCTCATCGTACCCGACGTCTACAAGGACCCGCGCTTCGCCAAGCGCATTGACGAGATGACCAAGTGGCAGACGCGCTCCATCATCTGCATTCCTCTCAAGTCCAAGCAGCGCATCCTGGGCGTCATCCAGCTCATCAACTGCGTGGTGGAAAACTTCAGCGACAGCGACATGTTCTTCCTGAACTCGCTCTGCGATTACGCCGCCATCGCCATTGATAACGCCCGCTCCGTGGAAAAGATTCAGGAACTCACCATCACCGACGACGTCACCGGCCTCTACAACGCCCGCCACCTCTATAAGACCCTGGAAGCCGAGGTCTACCGCTCCGCCCGCTTCGGCTACGAGTTCAGCGTGGTCTTCATCGACCTCGACCATTTCAAGCAGGTGAACGACACCCACGGCCACCTGGTGGGCAGCAAGTTGCTCACGGAAATCGGCTTCAAGATCAAAATCCACCTCCGCCTTATCGACTACGCCTTTCGCTACGGCGGCGACGAGTTCGTCATCCTCCTGCCGCAGACCGGCAAGGACGCCTCCATGGTCGTGGCTCGCCGCCTCCAGGACGTCTTCCGCCAGAGCCTCTTTCTGCAGGAGGAAAACCTCGATCTCAAGGTCCGCGCCAGCATGGGCATCGCCTCCTACCCCGAGGACGCCAAGAGCGCGCACGAAATCATCCGCCAGGCCGACGAGATGATGTACATGGTCAAGAACTCCACCCGCGACAACATAGCCGTCACCCAGCACGGGCTGCTGAAATAGATTTCCCTTTTGGATCTTGGAGTGCTTCCCGGCGTCCTTCTACTTTTCTTTCCGTTCCTTCAGCTCCGGCGGCTTGTCCTCGATGGCCCGCGTCTCGGCGGGCTTCCAGGCCCCGGGGTTGGCGGGCGCTTCCGGGTCCACGCCGAAGTCCCACACGTAGAGGTTGATCTCTTTTTCGCCCAGCATCTCCACCAGCGCATACTCGCCTTTTTCAAGCGGCGCCGCCGGCGTCACCTTGTACCAGCCGCCTGAGATCTCCTCAATCCGTGCCGGCACGATCTGCTGCTGCTGCGACATTCTTCCCGTAAACGCCACCTTCAGGTTCCCCACCTCGCGCTTGTCCTTTTTGCGCTTCATGCGCACGATGCGGTAGCGATATTGCGGCAACAGCTTCACCGGCATCGGTTTTTCCTCCACTCCCTCCGCTGCCGCCGTAGCTGAGGCCTCCACGCTCTCGCCCTCTTCGAGGTTTACGTAGAGCACCGGCAGGGTGAGGTGCGCCTGCGTTGCAGCGCGCGGCCCTGCCAATTCGATGGATTGCTTCACCCCGGCGAAGGGATTCA
>Ga0114945_10001724_pt1 | contig 13342 bp, 11 predicted proteins | sample OV2TP3_FD_87194 | JGI IMG/M metagenome (GOLD analysis project Ga0114945, IMG submission 87194) | Hot spring microbial communities from Beatty, Nevada to study Microbial Dark Matter (Phase II) - OV2 TP3 | ecosystem: Environmental > Aquatic > Thermal springs > Hot (42-90C) | place: USA: Beatty... | reverse complement strand
CTGGCGCTTGCTCATTATGAAGACCTCCGCAATGAAATGAGAATCTGTCTATGCGGATAATCTACAATGAGTAAGCGCCTTTGTCTATCTGTTCAACCCTCTTTTCGTGATCTACTGACTATGGGCAGGGCGACAACTACGCCCGGCTCACCGGCGCGCGTTTTTTCGTCACACACAACAGCAAGGAGACGAAATACTGGCGGGTCGTACACGACAGGATGCCCAAGACGCTGGAGGAGATCGAGAATATCCCCCACGCCGACGCCTCGGATAAAGAGATTGAGGAGCTGCTCAAACGGCTCAAGGTCTTCAAGGAGGACGAGTTCGCGGACCTGCTCCATCAGTGCCACAACGTCATCCGAAACCGGGAGAAGAAAGACCCCGCCGCCGCCTTTGACGAGATCGCCAAAATTCTGTTTGTGAAGGTGTGGGTTGAGCGCCGCATGCGCGAGAAGCGACAGCGACAGAACCTCTTCACCGTCGAATTTCTCGACAGCCAGCTCGGTGAAAACCCCATTGATACCCTGTTTATAGAGACAAAAAACTTCTACCGTGTCGACCAGATCTTCGAGCCGGACGAGAAGGTCAACCTCAAACTTGCGACGGTGCGAGAGATCGTCCGGCTCCTCGAACGCTACAACCTCTCCGACACCTCGGAGGACATCAAGGGGATCGCCTTTGAACGCTTCCTCGGACGGACCTTCCGGGGGGAGATCGGGCAGTTCTTCACGCCCCGGTCCATCGTCGAGTTTATGGTCCAGATGGTCGAGCCAAAGGAGGGCGACATCATCTGCGACCCGGCCTCCGGCTCAGGCGGGTTCCTCATTCGCTTCTTTGAGATCGTCCGGGAACAGGTTATGGTGGACGTGGACCAGCAGTATCGGGAGTTCAAGCAGGAACTGGAGAAGAAACGTCTTTCCAACGGGAAGCGCGCGCAGCTTCTCAGCGAGAAGTACGAGGAGCTTCAAAAGACGATTAGCCTCCACCGCAAAGGCTCACGGATATGGAACCTGGCCAACCGCTGCATCTTCGGATGCGACGCCAATGACCGCATGGCCCGCACGAGCAAGATGAACATGATCATGCACGGAGACGGGCATGGCGGGGTGCATCATCACGACGGCTTCATCAACGTCAACGGAATTTTTGAAGAGCGGTTTGACGTGGTTCTCACAAATCCGCCCTTTGGCGCGAACGTCGAGGAGAGCGATGTCATCCTGGAGTCCGACCTCACGGTTTCGGATGATATAGAGGATCGATACCGGAGGGAGTACGGCGATCTCTACAGAGAGGCCGTTGAGCGTGTAAAAGCCGCAAAAGGCAGGCCAATCACTTCTCTCTTCGAGCTTCCAAAGAAATCCGGGCGCATCAAGACGGAGATCCTTTTTGTTGAGCGGTGTCTTACTCTGCTGAAACCGGGTGGCCGCCTCGGCATCGTCCTGCCGGAAGGCATCTACAACAATCCGAGCCTCGCCTACGTGCGCGAGTACGTGGAAGACCGCGCCTTCATCCGGGCGGTGGTCTCGCTCCCGCAGGAGACGTTCTACTCCGCCGGGGCGAGCGTCAAGGCCAGCCTTCTCTTTCTGCAAAAATTCACCGAGGAGGAAAAGGAGGAGTTTGACAGGAAGAGCCAGGAGGCCCGCAGCGAAATCGAGGCGAAGTATAAAGGTGAGATGGACGCCAGCATCGCCACTTTCCAGGCCGAGATGGAGGCCACGAAGAAGGACAAGAAGCGTCGCGCCGAACTTGTGAAAGCGTTGAAGGACTACAGGCGCGAGATGGAGGCCAAAATTGTCCGCGAGGCGCGGGCGCTGCTCAAGGAGCGGTTCGCTTACCCGGTCTTTCTCTACGAGGCCGAGAAGGTCGGGATTACCGCGACGGGCGAGGCGGACCAGAACGAGCTTTACCCCAATGAGAATGTGCCGCCGGGCGTGGAGAAGACCGCGGTGGAACTCTGCCGGGAGTTTCGCCGGAACTCCAGGGCGTTTTTCCAGGCGGGGGAGGCGGCATGACGGCTGTCCTTCACCAGACGCCGGAGCGCCGCAGGGCATTCGCGGTGTGGTTCAAGGACCTCCACCTTTGGAGCGTCGGTTCCTTCTTTCGCATGGAATGGCGATGGCCCAAAGAATACATACGGCCACTCTCCGATGCGTTATCTCGAAGGGTGGAGGAGGTTGCCCGCAGCAGTTATTCTCTTGATGGCTTGCAGCTTGTGACGCTCCATTTTGACGGCACGATGGAGCCACGAGACCACGAGGGTTCAAAGGGTTTCAAAGGGCGGCTCTTCTTTGCCTACGCTGACGACGTCATCTACTCCAAGATCGACGTTCGGAACGGCGCTATCGGGGTTGTTCCACCGGAGATGCCCACAGTGGCCGTGAGCAGCGAATACCCTGTCTACAAGGTATCTCCGGACATTGCGCTTCCCTCCTATATCAAGTTACTATTTCGGATCGACTATTTTCGACGCGCCATCAACAGCATGATCAGCGGCGCGAGCGGGCGCAAGCGTATTCAGACGGAACAACTTGAAGCCCTCGAAGCGCCCCTGCCTCCCCTGTCTATTCAGCGCGCGATTGTGGGGCGGTGGGAGAAGGCGCAGAAGGAGATTGCGGAAGCGCAGGAACGGGTAGGACGGCTGGAAAAGGCTGGCGTTGATCGCTTCTACGATGATTTGGGAATAACTCCGACGGATTACAGGGATCGCCCAAAGGCATTTGCGATTTTATGGAAGGACCTTGAGCGGTGGTCTGTCTCTTTCATGGCAGATACTATTGTAGGTATAGGGCAACCGCTCTCATCTTTATACCGTTATTGCCATCTTGGAGACGTTGCTTCAGTTTCCTATGGCATTCAGAAAAGTCCAGCGAACCGTCCAAATCAACATGCCAGGCCCTACCTTCGCGTCGCCAATGTCAGAAAGGGTTACCTGGACCTCAGTGAAATCAAAGAGATCAATGTGCCCGATGAGGAGATGGATGCTTATCGGCTGGAACCGGAGGACATTCTATTCGTCGAAGGGAACGGCAGCCGTGCCGAACTTGGGCGAGTTGCTATGTGGAATGGTGAAATTCCCAACTGTGTTCATCAGAACCATCTTATAAAAGTCCGAATAAATAGGAGTCGCTTGTTGCCTGAATTTGCCATGACCTGGTTCAATACCGAAGTGGGATGAAGCCACTTTTTCCGTTCAGCAAAGACCTCATCTGGCCTTGGGACGATTAACTCCGCTGAAGTACGAAGCGCTCCTATTCCCCTTCCTTCATTGGAGGTTCAGAAGGGGATCGTGCAGCGTATCAAACGAGTGCAAGAGGAAATCGCGCAGGAGCAGAAGAAGGCCCGCCGCCTTGCCGCCGAGGTCGAGCGGGAGGTCGAGGAGATGATTTTGGGGGTTCGGCCCGTAGCGAGTCCTGCTTGACATCGCAAGTGCTTTGTGTTATGTATATTGAAGTCGTTTCAGCTTGTTCATAGAGGTTTCGGCATGCCCGTCAGGGACATCTATCACGAGAGCGTCAAGAAGGCCATGATCAAGGATGGCTGGACTATCACCCACGACCCTTACATCCTCACGTTTGGGCAGAAAGACGTCTTTGTGGATCTCGGCGCAGAACGCATCCTGGCCGCTGAGAAGGGCAGCGAAAAGATCGCCGTCGAAATCAAGAGCTTTCAGGGGGCATCCGACATTCGAGACCTGGAAAACGCCGTCGGGCAATACGTGTTCTACCGCTCGTTGCTCACGCGATTTGAGCCGGATCGCAAACTTTTTCTGGCCGTGCCTGAGAGTGTGTTTGCCAGCACCCTGAATGAACCCATTGCGCGGCCTGTGATTGAAGACCTGGGGGTGTCTCTGATAGCCTTCGACCCACAAAAGGAGGTGATCGTCAAATGGACGACGTAGCATCCTATCGGGTAGTCATTCGGAAACTCATTGAGGAGTATGCCCAGTATCAACCCGCGCGCGGGGACGTGCAGATCGAGGTCATCTTTGACGAGGCCAACGATCACTACGAACTCATGTACGCCGGCTGGAACGGGCCGTATCGCATTCACGGCAGCGTCCTTCACATCGACATCCGGAACGGGAAGGTCTGGATTCAGCACGACGGAACGGAGGAAGGGGTCGCCGAGGAACTCGTCAGGGCAGGCATCCCCCGCGACCGGATCGTGCTGGCCTTTAAGCCGCCGGAAATTCGCCCTCACACCCAATTTGCGACTGCCTGAAGGGGTAATCGCGTAAGGCCCAATTTTGCACACGTGTGCAAAATCTTGCGCCCACATGCCCAGTACTTTACCCTCGTGGGTTATCCCTTCTATCCGCGAAAAACCCCCTTCGATTCCCTCCTTGTTTTTCGCTTCTGCACATATTATCTTGCTGCGTTGTGAGGATTTCCCAAGGACATCCTTATTCGGAGAGGTATACAATGGAGTTGAAAGACGCAGTCGCTCTGGTCACGGGGGGCAACGGGGGGCTGGGGCAGCGCATCTGCCACGCCCTAGCCGGGGCCGGGTGCCACGTGGGGGTGGTCTACGCCCGAAGCCGGGAGGAGGCGCAGGGGGTGGCCGGCCAGCTCCGGGAGAAGGGGGTGCAGGCGGAGGCCTTCCCGTGCGACGTGACCGATCCCACACAGGTGCAGGAACTGGCCGCGCGGGCGCTGGAGCGGTTCGGGCGGATAGATATTCTGGTGAACGACGCGGCCTACAACAAGTGGATCCCCTTTCAGGACCTGGACGCCCTGACCTGCGAGGAGTGGAACAAGATCCTGAGCGTGAACCTGACAGGCCCTATGCTGTGCATCAAGGCCGTGGCGCCCGCCATGAAGCGGCAGGGCCGGGGGCGCATCGTGAACATCTCCTCCATTGCGGGGCTGGGGCCGTCGGGGTCGTCGATCCCGTACGCCGTGTCCAAGGCGGGGCTCATCCACCTGACCCGGTGTATGGCCGTGGGGCTGGCCCCGGAGGTGCTCGTCAACTGCGTCGCGCCGGGGTACCTGGAGGGGACGCGGGCGACGTCCAACCTGGACCCGGCCTACCGGGAACGCGCCGTGGCGGGCACGCTGATCAAACGCGCGGCGGACAAGGACGACGTGGCCGAGCAGGTGGTCGCGTTCTGCCGCACGGACAGCGTCACCGGGCAGACGCTGGTGATCGACGGGGGTCGATTCTTCCATTAAGAGAATCAGGACTCAGGAGGCGTGTTATGGGAGACAGGGTTGAAATCGGCGGGTTGAGGGTGGACCGGGGGCTTTACGACCTGGTGAAGGACGAGATTGCGCCCGGCACGGGGGTGGAGGCGGGGGCGTTCTGGAAGGCGCTGGGGAAGATCGTGGAGGAGTTAGGGCCGAAGAATCGCAGGCTGCTGGAGGAGCGGGACGCCCTGCAGGAGAGGATCGACGCCTGGCACCTGGCCAGAAAGGGCCGGAAGATCGACCCGAAGGAATACCGGGCCTTTCTGACGGAGATCGGGTACCTGGTGGACGAGGGGGACCACTTCGAGGTGACGACGCACGGCGTGGACCCGGAGATCGCGGAGGCGCCCGGCCCTCAGCTGGTGGCGCCGGTGGACAACGCCCGGTACGCGCTGAACGCGGCCAACGCCCGGTGGGGGAGCCTGTACGACGCGCTCTACGGCACGGACGTGATCCCGGAGGAGGGGGGGGCGGAGAAGGGGACGGCCTACAACCCGGCGCGCGGGGCGCGGGTGGTCGCGTGGGCCGAGGCGTTCTTAGACGAAGCGGTGGGCCTTGAGGGGGGGAGGTTCTCGGAGGTGACGCGCTTTTTTCTGAAGGAGGCGGGAGGGGGCAGGCGGCTGGCCGCGACGCTCAGGGACGGGCGGGAAGTGGGCCTGGCGGACGGGCGGAAGTTCGTCGGGTTCCGGGAGGAGGGGGGGGAGTTGCGGGGCGTGCTGCTGAAGAACCACGGGCTGCACATCGAGGTCCAGATCGACCGGAGTCACCCCGTCGGGAAGGCGCATCCGGCGGGGGTCAAGGACGTGCTGTTGGAAGCCGCGATGACGACCATTCAGGACTGCGAGGACTCGGTGTCCGCGGTGGACGCGGCGGACAAGGTCCGGGTCTACCGGAACTGGACGGGCATCATGAGGGGGACGCTGGAGGCGACCTTTGAGAAGGGGGGGGGGAGGATGACCCGGCGGCTGAGCCCGGACAGGGCGTTCACCACGCCCGAGGGGGGGGCGCTGACGCTGCCGGGGAGGAGCCTGCTGCTGGTGCGCAACGTGGGCATCCACATGTACACGGACGCTGTGACCACCGGGGACGGGGGGGAGGTCCCGGAGGGGTTTCTGGACGCGATGGTCACGTCGCTGGCGGCGATCCATGACCTGAGGGGGAACGGGAAGCACCGCAACAGCCGGACGGGGGGCATCTACATTGTCAAGCCCAAGCTGCACGGCCCGGAGGAGGTGGCGGCGACGGTGGAGCTGTTTGCGCGGGTGGAGGAGGCGCTCGGCCTGGGGCGGAACACGCTCAAGATCGGGATCATGGACGAGGAGCGCCGGACCACGGTGAACCTGAAGGCGTGCATCCGGCAGGCGAGGGAGCGGGTGGTGTTCATCAACACGGGGTTTCTGGACCGCACGGGCGATGAGATCCACACGAGCGTGGAGGCGGGGCCCATGCTGCCGAAGATGGAGATCCGGAACCAGCCCTGGCTGCTGGCCTACGAGGACTGGAACGTGGACGTGGGCCTGGAGACGGGGTTCACGGGCCGGGGGCAGATCGGCAAGGGGATGTGGACGATGCCGGACGCCATGCGGGCGATGGTAGCCTCCAAGATCGCCCACCCGAAGGCCGGGGCCAACACGGCCTGGGTCCCCTCTCCGACGGCCGCGGTGCTGCACGCCACGCACTATCACCGGGTGGACGTGATGAAGCGGCAGGGGGAGCTGGCCCGGAGGGGCCGCGCGAGTCTGGACGGCATCCTGACGCCGCCGCTGCTGGACCGGGGGCTGAGGCCGGAGGAGGTCCAGCGGGAGATCGACAACAACGCTCAGGGCGTCTTAGGCTACGTGGTGCGCTGGGTGGATCAGGGGGTCGGTTGCTCGAAGGTGCCGGACATCCACAATGCAGGGCTGATGGAGGACCGGGCGACGCTGCGGATCTCCAGCCAGCACATCGCCAACTGGCTGCACCACGGGGTCGTGACGCGGCAGCAGGTGCGGGAGACGTTCGAGAAGATGGCCCGGGTGGTGGACCGGCAGAACGCGGGCGACCCGAACTACCGGCCCATGGCGCCCGACTTCGACAGGAGCGAGGCGTTTCAGGCGGCGCTGGACCTGGTCTTTGAGGGGCGGGGGCTGCCCAACGGATACACCGAGCCGGTGCTCCACGCCCGCCGGAGGAAGGTGAAGGCAGCGCATTAGGAGGAGACCGCCATGGCCAAACGAATCAATCGCGCGGTTGAGCTGCTGGAGCAGGGGCAGCCGATCTATTACACGGGCGGGCACACGGGGCATGCGCTCACGCACGAACAGGGGAGGAGAGACGCCGGGACCTGGGCCGATTACATCAACGTGGGCATGGAGCACGGGGCGTTCAACATGGCCGGGCTGGACGAGTACCTGCGCGGGCTGGCCGAGGGGGGGCCGACCCGCAGCGGGCACAGGACACCGGCCGTGATCGTCGAGGTCCCTGTGGAGGGGTCGTCCGAGGGGATCATTCGCTCCAACGCCTGGCAGTTCCGCCAGATCCTCGCGCGCGGGGCGCACGGGGTGCTGCTGTGCCAGGCGGAGTCGCCGGACGCGGTGCGGGCGTTCGTGGAGTCCTGTCGGTACCCCATCCACAGGCTGGGCGTGGGCCACGGGCTGGGCGTCGGGACCCGGGGCGTGGGCTCGGAGCCCTCGGCGGCGGCGGTCTGGGGCGTGGGCCGGGAGGACTACGTCCGCAAGGCCGACCCCTGGCCGCTCAACCCGGAGGGGGAGTTGCTTTTGGGCGTCAAGATCGAGAACGTGCGCGGGGTCTCCAACATCGAACAGATCCTGAAGGTGCCGGGGATCGGGTTCGCCGAGATGGGCCCCGGGGACCTGAGCATGTCCCTGGGATACATGAGCGCCCCCCGGCCGTACCCGCCCGAGATGCAGGAGGCCCGCGACCGGGTGAAGGCGGCGTGCGAGGAGAACGGGGTGGCCTTTCTGGAGGGGGCGACGCCGGAGGACATCCGGGAGAAGATCGACGAGGGGGTGCGGGTGATCTCGGGCCACCGGGAGGAGACGGCGCGGATCGGCCGGGCGCACACGCGGCGCACGATGCCCGTGTAGGGGCGGCCCTCTGTGGCCGCCCCTACTGGGCTGGATCAATAGGAGAATGACCTGATGAACAAGCTGGCCATCCACGGAGGGCCCAGGGCCAAGCCGACGCCCTACCACCGGCCGAACCGGTACGGCGAGGAGGAGCTGGCGCAGCTGAAGGCGGTCATCGACTCCGGCAGGCTGATGGGGCCGGACGGCAAGGTGGCGGAGTTCGAGGGGCTGATGAAGAGGGTCTTCGGCGTGAGGCACGTGGTGATGGTCACCTCCGGCACGGCGGCGCTGCACACGGCCCTGGCGGCGCTGGGGGTGTCCGAGGGGGACGAGGTGATCACCACGCCGATGACGGACATCGGGACAGTGGCGGCGATCCTGGCGCTGCACGCGATCCCGATCTTCGCGGACATCGACCTGGAGACGCGGCTGATCTCCCCGCAGGGCGCGCGGGGGCGGGTCACGGGCCGGACGAAGGCGATCATCACGGTGCACATGGCCGGGATGCCGTGCGATATGGACGCTTTCCTGAAGATCAGTGAGGAGACCGGGGTCAAGGTCCTGGAGGACTGCGCCCAGGCGCACGGCGGGAGGTACAGGGGGCGTTTCCTGGGCACGATCGGGCACGCGGCGGGCTTCAGCATGAACGAGTCGAAGCAGATGAGCACGGGGGACGGGGGGTTCGTGTTCACCCACGACGACGAGACGGGGAGGATCGCGGCGCTGTTCCGGGACAAGACCTACATCCGGGACGGGTCCGTGGGGCGCGGGGGGCAGCCCATCCCGTTCTTCGCCGTGAACTACCGGCCCACGTGCCTCCAGGCGGCGGTGGCCATCGCGCAACTGGGGAAGCTGGACGGGGTGGTGTCCAGGCGGGATGAGATCGTGAAGCGGTACTATGCGGAGCTGTCCGGCCTCAAGCATCTGACGTTTCCCAGGATCGTGGAGGGCGGACAGCCGTCCTGGTGGCCGCTGCCGGCCACGTACGCGGGGGAGTCGCCGACGCGGGACGAGCTGGCGGCGGCCCTGCGGGCGGAGGGGGTGCCGGTGGACGCGGGCATGTCGGCGGTGTCCAACACCCTGAGGACCGAGCTGATCTCCAGGAAAAAATATTATCCCCTGACCGACGAGGCGCCGGCCTTCTGGCGGGACACGGTCTATGACCCGGACTCCTGCCCGAACGTGGACCGGCTGCAGCGGACGGTCCTGCGCCTGCCGGTGGACCACCGCTACACGGACGAGGACATCGAGCAGACGATTGCGGCGGCGCAGAAGGTGTGGGCGCACTATTTCGGGTAGCCGGTGCGCCCACCGTGGTAAAAGGAATCAGCCCTTCAGGAACAGTTCGATCACCGGCACGAGCACGTCCGGTTTCTGAACCGGGAGCGTGAGCGTGAGCGTGTCCTCGCCCGTGCCCTGCGGGGTGGTGTTCCCCGCCACCGCCGGGGGCTGGTGGAGGCGGATCTCGGAGGCGTCGTTCAGGAGCTGGGCGTAGTCCACGCGGCCGGCCAGTCCGTCCAGGTGGATGTGCCGGAACGGCCAGGCGAAGAGGTGGAGGTAGAGCCTGTTTCCCCGCTGCGTGAACCGGCAGTCGGGCGGGGGGGTGAACTCGCTCTGCGTGGCCCCGTAGATCGCCCGGCTGTGCAGGCGCATCCACTCCCCGATCTCCCTGAGGGTGCGCAGGGCGCGCGGGTCGAACTCCCCCCGCGCCGTGGGGCCGACGTTCAGGAGCATGTTGCCTCCTTTGGACACGGCGTCGATCAGCATGCGCACGAGCAGGTCCGGGGACTTCCAGTCCAGGTTGTCCCGGTCGTAGCCCCAGCTCCCGTTGAGGGTCTGGCAGGCCTCCCAGATCACGGGCCGGCCGTTCACGCGCAGCCAGGACCGGGGCTGGTACTGCTCCGGGGTCTTGATGTCCTGGTCGATCTCCGTCCGGTCGTTCAGGAGGATGTCCGGCATCAGCTCCCGCACCATCCGGATCAGCTTCTCCGACTGCCAGTCCTCCCTCCCCTTCCCCTTCGACCACCCCCAGTCGCGCTTCGAATACGAGAAGTCGAACCAGGCGATGTCGATCTTCCCGAACCGCGTCAGGAGTTCGCGGGCCTGCCCGTGCAGGTAGTCGGCGTACTTGCGGATGTCTCGCCCGGCGGCCTTTCTCCGGAACTCCTCGTCGTCCCGCATGGGGTGCAGGCCGTCCACCGAGAACTCCGGGTGGCGCCAGTCGATCAGGGAGTGGTAGAACCCGACTTTGAGGCCCTCCTCCCGGAACGCCTCCACCATCGGCTTGAGGAGGTCCCGCCCGGCGGGGGTGTTGGTGGCCTTGTAGTCGGTCAGGTCCGAGTCCCACAGGCAGAACCCGTCGTGGTGCTTGCTCGTGACCACGAAGTACTTCATGCCCGCCTCCTTCGCGGCCCGCGCCCACTTCCGGGGGTCGTAGAGGTCTGGGTCGAAGTGGTCAAAGTACTTCTGGTAGTCCTCGTCCGGGATCTTCTCCCGGTTCTTGACCCACTCGTGGCGGGCCGGGAGGGCGTAGATGCCCCAGTGGATGAACAGCCCGAACCGGTCGTGGACGAACCAATCGGTCTTGCCGGGCGTCGGGTCAGGTTTCGGAATCGCCATGTCGCGCTCCTTTTGAAAAGGTTCAAGGGGGGGAGGGATATAATAACCTCCTGCGCCCCAAATGTCAACCGGAGATGCGCCGGGACGGAAACGCTTGATCGCGGGCGGGGGGAAGGTTATATTATGGACGCTATGACACGTCTGCGCCTCTATAGGGGATGGATCGGCCTCGGCCTGCTCGTCCTCCTGCCGTCGGGCCTGCTCGCCCAGGCGGGAGCGGTCTCCACGCCGAAGAACGACTACGTGATCACCATCCACTACGACCTCGGCATGCACTGCACGGGGTTCGACCTCTCCTACTGCTGTGTCCTGCCCCCCTACAACAGCATCCTGGCGCAGGTCGTGAAGACCGCGGACCGGGACGGTCTGCCGAGGCTCCTGACGGGCGACGACCTGAGGGCGAACGGGTGGGTCCTCTGGTACGAGCACGACCGGAACACCTACTCCGAGGGGCCCAAGATGCTCTACTGGAACGTCCCTTACGACGTGAACCGGAACGGCTCCCTCCAGGACCCCGTGGACTCCTTCGCCAACGGGGAGTTCGTGCAGCTCCGCACCTACGCCGAGAACTTCCTCGGCTATAAACTGATCGACACGGACGACGTGCGGGTCATCGGCCTGGACGTGAACATCCCGAACGACCACGGCCCCACGGGCAAGCCCCTGAGCTTCAGCACGCTCGACTACACCGGGAACTACGGGACCATCGTGTACGCGAGGCTCAACGACGGCCAGAGCGAGGTCCCCATCCCCCTCTCCATGAGGCACTACTTCGAGGCCCTGGGCCTGCCGCTCACGCCCTTCTTCGACGGGTCCACCGGCCACATCCGCGCCATCACGGAGGAGATCATCCGGCCCTACCAGATCGCCCGCGTGACGCTCGCGGCCTGGAGGGACCGGGACGGGGACGGCCGGGCGCAGGGGGACGAGGTGGAACCTGTGAGGCACCGGGACGGCCGCCCCGTGACGTTCACGGGCACGAACCCCATCGACGCGCCGGGGTGCGACCGCTGCCACGGGACCGCCGAGGCCAACGGCACGGAGTTCGAGCTCTACCGCCCGGAGCGGGACTTCTGGAAGCGGACCTTCCCCAACACCTCCGACTACTACGCCCTGGTCAAGGCCGCGTCCGTCAGCATCCTGGAGGTCCACGACCGGCGGTCGGGCACGGACTTTCTGAAGAACTACAACCCGAAGGACCGGACCGGGGCCTCCGTCACGCGCCTGGGCCGGCCCTCCGTGAAGTGCCAGGAGTGCCACCCGGACAATGTCATCGGCGTCCTGGAGGCCGCGCGGGACCCCCGCACGGGCAGGGCGGTCTCGCCCCTGACGCGGGCGATGCACCTCAAGCACCTCAACGTCCGGCCCCAGGGGGACGCGCACGGCCGGCCCGCCAACTGCCAGACGTGCCACCCGGCGCACAGCCAGAGCGGGAGCCTGGACCGGTACCCGCTGGACATGGACGGGAAGTTCCGGGGGGGAGAGAAGGGGGACATCCGGGACTTCTACGGCGGCTGCTTCATCGGCCGGGACGTGCACTCCAACCCGCGATACAAGGAGGAGGTCTCCCCCGCCAGCCACCTGAACGCCGTCGGGCGGTGGATGAAGGAGGCCGTGATGAAGGACGGCAAGGGCCTCTACTGCACGAACTGCCACAACCTCGGCTCCCGCCTGCTCTACAAGGCGGACCTGTTAGACGACGCGGTCGACCAGACGGGCCGGACGCTCCGGGACAAGGACCTGAAGCAGGTCCTCACCGTGTTCCGCCGGATGGAGGCCGGGCGCTACGCCGACTATACGCTTGAGGACTTCTTCGACCCGAAGGTGGCCCCCTACAACCGCGTGCTGGATGTCTGGACCGACTCCACGAACGCCCCCTATAATATCGTGGACGACGCCGGGGACTACTGGCTGTCCCCCGCGGAGCCCCACTGCGCGGACTGCCACGCGGCCCCGTTCGTGGAGGGGATGGGCGGGACTTACTTCCCCATCGACCAGGAGGGGAAGTACGCGCTCATGCGCTACTCCAAGGGGCACCACGGGATTTCGTGCCAGTCCTGCCACGAGTCCACACACGGCCTCTATCCGGTCGCGCCGGGCGGCCCGGACCCGACCACGTGGGACCAGGCCGCGCAGCTCAACCCGGACGGCTCGCACGGGCCACTCAAGTGCGGGACCTGCCACGCCGTGGACGCGGAGGGGGTGCCGGTGAAGCTCACGCCGGATAAGCTCACGGCCTTCTCCGACGCCGAATACCCGACGCGCTACGAGAAGGCCATCGCCTACGCCCACACGGCTAGGATTCCGAAGGAGAGGGTCGCGGGGTTGAGAGAGGAGTGAGGAGTAATTACTGCTGTTTGGCAAAAATCCGATAGGAGATTGATACAGGAGCAGTTTCGGTGTAGATTATCTGGGTCTGGAAAACAAAAACCCACACTGAAAGGATGCCCCTATGCTACGGCATATCTT
>Ga0114945_10001723_pt1 | contig 13344 bp, 11 predicted proteins | sample OV2TP3_FD_87194 | JGI IMG/M metagenome (GOLD analysis project Ga0114945, IMG submission 87194) | Hot spring microbial communities from Beatty, Nevada to study Microbial Dark Matter (Phase II) - OV2 TP3 | ecosystem: Environmental > Aquatic > Thermal springs > Hot (42-90C) | place: USA: Beatty... | reverse complement strand
GAAGGGACAGAACATCTTCGTCTACTACGAGGTCTACAACCTGAAGCCGGATTCGACGGGGGTGACCCGGCACAGCGTGGAGTACACGCTCAAGACCGAGGGTGGGGGGATTCTGGCGAAGGCGTTCCCCGGCTTCGTGGGGAAGAGGCCGGAGGTGGCCGTGTTGCAGGCCGGGGCCGGGACGCAGGAGGCGGAGTATCGGTCTATCGAGCTGGACCTGCAGGGGCTGTCGCCGGGCAAGGGCGCGCTGACGATCACGGTCAGGGACCTGAACAACGGCCAGACCACCTCGCGAGAGCTGGCCTTCACGATGGCGGAGTAGGGCGGAAATAAATTTCCGCCCTACGATTGAGAAGCCCGGCTGCGCCGGGCTAAAAGACAATCAGTCCGCTTCAGCGGACTTTTCAGGGGTAGCGCGGGAATTCATTCCCGCGCCAGACAGGACGCCGAACCGGGAATTCATCCCTGCGCCCTTCCCCTTGACAACGTGGCGGAAGTCGGTTATATTCAAGCCCCTATGAATCGTTTAGACGACATATTGGAGATGATCCCCGCGCCGGACGGCGACCCCCGCATCGTGGTGGGCATGAGCGGCGGGGTGGACAGCTCCGTGGCCGCGTTCCTCCTGAAGCGCCGGGGCTACGAGGTCATCGGCGTGACGATGCACCTCTGGACCTACGACCAGGTGGGGGGGGACCCGGACCGGAAGGGGACCTGCTGCGGGATGGAGGGGATCAACGACGCCCGCGCGGTCTGCCACCGGATCGGCGCGCCCCACTACGTGGCGGACCTGCGGGAGGCGTTCGGGCAGTCGGTCATCCGAAACTTTATGGACGAGTACCTGGACGGGCGCACGCCCAACCCGTGCGTCATGTGCAACCACAGGGTCAAGTGGGACCCGCTCCTGCGGAGGGCGCAGGCCCTCGGCGCGGGCCGGATCGCCACCGGGCACTACGCGCGCGTGGCGTGGGACGTGGGGCGCGGGCGCCACGTCCTGCGGCGGAGCGAGGACCCGCGCAAGGACCAGTCCTACGTCCTGTGGGGGCTGTCGCAGGGGCAGCTCCGGCGCACCCTGTTCCCGCTGGGCGGGCTGTCGAAGGAGACGGCGCGGGAGGTGGCGCGCGGGGCGGGGCTTCAGACGGCGGACAAGGCCGAGAGTCAGGACATCTGTTTCGTGGTGGACCGGGACGTGGAGCGGTTCATGCGCGACCGGGCCAGGATCGAGGGGGTGGCCCCGCCCACGTTCGAGCCGGGGCCTGTGGTGGACCGGGAGGGCCGGCGGGTGGGGACGCACCGGGGGGCCGCGTTCTACACCGTGGGACAGCGCCGGGGGGTGGGGGTGGCCGCGGGCGCGCCGCTCTACGTCATCGACGTTGAGCCGGAGACGAACACGGTCCGGGTCGGGGGCCAGGACGACCTGCTCGCCCGCGAGGTGACGGCCTCCGCGGCCAACTGGATCGCCGTGGAGAGGCCCGTGGCCGGGATGCGCGCCGGGGCCAAGATGCGCTACAGGCACGACGCGGCCCCGGGCGAGCTGCTGGACGCGCCGGAGGGGGGCATCCGCTTCCGGTTCGACGAGCCGCAGCGGGCCGTCACGCCGGGCCAGTCGCTCGTCCTCTACGACGGGGACCTGGTCCTGGGCGGCGGGATCATCGACGCGGCGGTTCCGTGAAAGACCCTGTGAAACGGCAGATGGCAGACGGCAAACGGCAGACCACGGGACCACAGGACCACAAGACCACAGGACCAATGCAAACGCCACATGGTCTTGTGGTCAGTGGTCGGTTTTTGTGTCTCGCGTCTTATCCTCTGCTCTCCTCCCTCCTCTCCGGCCTGCTCCTGGGCCTCGCCTTTCCCCCCCTGCCCGGCCTTCTCGCGTGGGTCGGGCTGGTCCCCCTGCTCTGTCTCATCGACGGCGGATGCGCCCGCAGGGCGTTCCAGCGGGGGTATCTCAGCGGCGTGGCCTTCAATGTCGTCGCGCTCTACTGGATCGCCTGTCTCACCCCGCTCGGCGCCCTGGCCGCCGTCCTCTACCTGCCTGTCTATACGGGTCTGTTCGCCGTGGGGATGACGCGCCTGGTCCGGCGTTTTGGGGCCTCTGCGCTGTGGGGCGCGCCGGCCGTCTGGACGGCCATTGAATACCTCCGATCCCTCGGGGAGCTGGGCTTCCCGTGGACCGCGCTGGGCCACACGCAGACCCGCTACCTGCCGCTCATCCAGCACGCGGAGTGGACCGGGGTCTATGGGGTCTCGTTATGGGTCGTGGCGGTTAACGTGGCCGTGTTTCAGCTCATAAGGACGGGTGAATCGGGGAAGCGGAGAGCCGGAGAACCGGGGAAAAGAATCTCTCCGTTTCTCCGTTTCACCGTTTCTCCGTTTCAGCTCGTGATTCTTATCGGGCTATTCGTCTTCCCTTTGGCCTACGGCCTGTGGCGCGTCCCCTCCGCGCCTCTGAAGGGGAGCCTGTCGGTCGGCGTCGTGCAGCCGAACCGCTCGCCGATGGACCGGTGGCAGCCGGACGGGGTCGAGAAGACGTATGAGACCCTGTTCCGGATGACCCGCGAGGCCGCGGACCGGGGGGCGCGGCTGGTCGTCTGGCCGGAGACGGCGGTCCCGACCGCCATCCGCACCCACCGGGAGCGCCGGCGGCTCGTGCAGGGCCTGGCCGACTCCCTGAAGGTCAGCATCCTGACCGGCGCGCCCGACTACGTCGAAGGGACGGGGATGTACTACAACGCGGCGTTCCTGTTCAGGCCGGGGCGGGAGGACCTCCCGCGCTACGACAAGATGCACCTGGTGCCGTTCGGGGAGGCGATGCCCTACGGGGATGTCTTTCCGGCGCTGCGGAAGGTCAGCTTCACCGCGTCGGGGTTCACGAGCGGGGACTTCGGGCGGGGGAGGGAGAGGACGCTCTTCGAGGGGCCGGAGGGGCGGTTCGCGACGCTGATCTGCTTCGAGTCGGTCTTTCCGCACCTGGTCCGGGGGATGGTGAGGCTGGGGCCCGATTTTCTGGTCAACATCACCAACGACGCCTGGTTTGGCGCGACCTCCTCCCCTTACCAGCACGCGGAGATCGGGGTGCTCCGGGCCGTCGAAAACCGGGTGGCCATCGCCCGCTGCGCCACCACCGGCGTCTCGACGTTCATCGATCCGTTCGGCCGGCAGTCGCAGACGACGGGCATCTTCCATCCGGCGGTGCTGGTGGAGGCCCTGCCGCGACGCGAGGGGGAGACGTTTTACACAAGGTATGGTGACCTGTTTGCGCAGGGGTGCGTGGGGCTTTCGATCATCGGTCTGGCAGTGAGCCTGTATGTCCGACGAGCCGAATAAATCTCAAGATGGCACGCCCGACGGGGAGGCGGAGCCTGTCGAGGAGAGGCCCCGCGAGGGCCAGAGGGAGATGCCGTTCCTGGACCATCTCGAAGAGCTGCGGTGGCGGCTGGTCAAGGCCCTGGCGGCCCTGTTGGTGGGCATCCTGATCTGCGGCATCTTCACGGACCGGCTCCTGGATGTCATTCTCCGGCCCGGCAGGATGGCGAACCCGCCCGTGCAGTTCATCAACACCCATCCGATGGGGATGTTCCTGGTGCGGATGAACGCCGCCCTGGTCGGGGGCCTGATCCTGGCCCTCCCGGTCATCCTCTACCAGCTCTGGCTGTTCGTGGCCCCCGGTCTCTACAGGACGGAGCGCCGGTACATCCTGGGGATCGTCCTGGGCACGGTCGGCTGTTTTCTGGCCGGGGCCTCTCTGGCCTATTTCGGGGCGATCCCCACGATGCTGAAGTTTCTCGTGGGGGAGATGGGGGCGCCCGGCATCCAGAGCATGATCGATGTCCGGCAGTATATCTCGTTCGTGATCTACACGGTCGTGGCCTTCGGGACGGTCTTCGAGCTGCCCATGGTGGCGTTTTTTCTGGCGAAGTTCGGCCTCCTCACGCCCCCTTTTCTGAGACATTACCGGCGATATGCCTACCTGGCCATCTTCATCCTGGCCGCCGTGGCCACGCCGTCCCCGGACCCCTTCTCGCAGGTGATGCTCGCCGTCCCCCTCTGTATCCTCTACGAGGTGAGCATCTGGGTGACGAAGTTCGCGGCGAGATAATTTTCTGTCCGGCGGAGATCCCCATCCGGCATTCCGGGCGGGGATTTTTTTGGGTTCAGGGTTGACAATCCGGGCGGAATTTACTATAACTGTATAAACATTTTAAAAAGGATATCTCATGTCCTCCGATTTTCCGAAGATTCGCCCGGTCGAGGCGTTCCCGGTGGAGATGGAGGGACGGCGCGTCATCTGTCTGAGAGACCCGGAGGGGCTGACCGACAGCGTGCTGATGGTCCCGCCGGAACTCTTTTTCGTCCTGGCCATGTTCGACGGGCAGCACTCCATCCCGGACATCCAGATGGCCTTCACCAGGCAGTTCGGCACGATCCTTTCCAGCCAGAAGATCCGGGAGATCGCCGACCAGCTCGACGAGGCCCGCTTCATGGAGGGGGAGCGCATCGCGCAGGTCCGCCGGCAGGTCCTGGAGGCCTTCCGCAACGCGCCCGTCCGCCCGGCGGCCCACGCCGGACAGTCGTATGAGGCCGATCCCGGCGCGCTGCGGGCGTGGATGGACGCCTTCTTCGACCCGCCGGAGGGGCCCGGAAGGCCCGGCGCAAATGGCCGGGAGAAGGCCCTCAGGGGGGTCATCGCGCCGCACATCGACCTGCGGCGTGGGGGGCCCTGTTTCGCGTGGGCCTACAAGGAGGTGGCCGAGGCGTCCGACGCGGACCTGTTCATCGTGTTCGGGACGGGCCACGCCGTGGCCCGGGGGCCCTACGCCCTCACCCGGAAGGACTATGACACGCCCTTCGGGCCGGTCCGGGCGGATCGGGGGTTCATCGACGCCCTGGCGGAGCGCTGCCGGCCGCTGGACCTGTTCGCGGAGGAGCTGGGGCACCGGACGGAGCACTCCATCGAGTTCCAGGCCCTGTTTCTCAAGTATCTCTACCCGGACCGGGAGGTCGCCTTCGTCCCGATCCTGTGCGGGTCGTTCCACGAGATGATCGCCGCCCGGAGGTCGCCGGTGGAGACGGAGGCCGTCGGGCGTTTCATCGAGGCCCTGCGGGAGACCGTGGAAAAGGATGGGCGCCGGGTTTGCACGGTTGCGGGCGTAGACTTCGCCCACGTGGGGACCAAGTTCGGGGACCCGGGGCCGATGACTCCGGCGTTTCTGGAGGCCGTGGCGTCCGAGGACCGGGAGCGCCTCGATGCCCTCGCGGCGCTGGACGCCGAGGCGTTCTTCGGGACGATCAGCCGGGACGGGGACCGGAGGCGCATTTGCGGGACTTCGTCCATCTACACGATGCTGCACACGATGGGCGCGTCCGAGGGCCGGCTTTTGCGCTACGACCGGATGGTCGATCCCCAGACCGACTCCTGCGTCACGTTTGCGAGCGTTGCGTTTTATTAAAGGCAACGATGAACGCGGAACGCGGAACGATAAAAAGGCAACGCGGAACGCGGAACGATGAACGCTGAAGTAAAAGCATAAGTCTGTTTTGTTTTTCGTTCATCGTTCATCGTTCATACTTCATCGTTATCTTTGTTCATCGTTCATACTTCATCGTTGTCTTTGTTCATCGTTCATCGTTCATACTTCATCGTTATCTGTGGGAGGGAGATGAAGGTCTGCGTGCTGGCGAGCGGGAGCGCGGGGAACGCGATCTATGTGCAGGAGGGGCGCACGCGCGCCCTGATCGACGCCGGGCTGACCGGGAGGCAGGTGGAGGACCGGCTGCGGGGGATCGACGTGGACCCGGAGACGCTGCAGGCGGTCGTGATCACGCACGAGCACGCGGACCACATCCGGGGGGCGGGCGTGCTGGCCAGGCGGTTCAGGCTGCCGGTCTGGATAACCGGGGGCACCCTGGAGGCGTCCGGGGAGACGTTCCGGGGGGTGGAGCGCGTCCGCCTGTTTGAGAACGACGAGGCGTTCGGGGTGGGGGACCTCCTGTTTCAGCCGTTCGCGCTGTCGCACGACGCGGCGGACCCGGTGAATTTCGTCGTGGCGGGAGGGGACGCCCGGCTGGGGGTCGCTACGGACCTGGGGGTGGTGACGCGGCTCGTGCATCAGAGGCTGAGGGGGGCGGACCTGGTCGTGATGGAGGCGAACCACGACCGGGACCTGCTCATGAACGGGTCTTACCCGTGGGACCTGAAGCGCCGGATCGGCGGGAACCGGGGGCATCTGTCCAACGGAAAGGCCGCGGAGGCGCTCTGCAGCCTGGCGGAGGAGGGGCTTCGGCAGGCCCTCCTGGCGCACCTGAGCGATGAGAACAACCGGCCGGACCTGGCGGAGGGGACGTGCCGGTCCGAGCTAAAGGGCCGGGGGGTGCGCGATTTTTCGCTGGCCGTGGTCGAGCAGGAGCGGCCCAGCCCGATCTTTGTGATTTGACGAGGTCTTCATGGACACTGCTGTCTTCAACGGGAAGCTCGCGGACGTGCGCTACAAGCGCCTGCGCGTCTTCGCCGACGACCGGGGCTTTTTCGCCGAACTCCTCCGGGCCGACGATCCCTTCTTCGGGGGGGCGTTCGCGGGGTTCGGGCAGACCGCCGTCACCATGTCCTATCCCGGCGTGATCAAGGCGTTTCACTGGCACAGGCGCCAGGACGATGCGTGGTTCGTGCTCAGGGGGATGGCGCAGGTCGTCCTGCACGACCTGCGCGACGGCTCTCCGACGAAGGGGCAGACGGAGGTCTACTACATGGGGGAGCAGAACCCGATCCTGCTCGTCATCCCGCGCGGCGTGGCGCACGGCTACCGCGTCCTGGGGAACGAGCCGGTCTATCTCGTCTATCACGTGACCCAGCCCTACGACCCGAAGGACCCCGATGAGCAGCGCATCCCCCACGACGACCCGGCCATCGGGTTCGACTGGGCGACGAAGATGAGGTGACATCCTCTGTGAAGACTCTACTTGTGACCGGCGGCGCGGGGTTCATCGGGAGCAACTTCATCCGGCATCTCCTGGGCGCGCACGAAGATTATCGCGTGATCAACCTGGACAGGCTGACCTACGCCGGGAACCCGGACAACCTCCGGGACGTGGAGAAGGACCCCCGGTACGAGTTCGTGCAGGGGGACATCTGCAACCGGGAGCTGGTGGACTTCCTGATGCGGCAGGTGGACATGGTGGTCAACTTCGCGGCGGAGAGCCACGTGGACCGGAGCATCATGGGGGCGGAGGACTTCATGCGGTCGAACGCCATGGGGGTCTATACCTTGCTGGATGCGGCACGCCGGAAGGGTGTGGAAAAGGTGTTGCAGGTCTCGACGGACGAGGTGTATGGGACGCTGGGAGAGGGGGAGTCGCCCTGGACGGAGGACGCTCCGCTGGCCCCGCGCAACCCCTACTCGGTCAGCAAGGCCGCCGGGGACATGATGGCCCGCGCGTTCGCGGTGACCTACGGGCTGCCGGTGGTGGTCACGCGGGCGTCGAACAACATCGGGCCGTTTCAGTATCCTGAAAAGCGGGTGCCGCTGTTCATCACGAACGCCATCGACGACCTGCCGCTGCCGGTCTACGGGCAGGGGCTGGCCGTGCGCGACCATCTCTACGTGACGGACCACTGCGAGGCCATCGACCTGGCGCTGCACAGGGGGGCGGTGGGGGAGGTCTACAACGTGGGGGGGGAGAACGAGGCGGACGGGGTGACGGTGGTGGAGAAGATTCTGGAGTTCGTGGAGAAGCCCAGGACGCTCATCCAGCACGTGAAGGACCGCCCCGGCCACGACATGCGCTACTCGATGGATGCGTCCAAAATACGAGCGCTGGGCTGGAGGCCGCGCTACAACTTCGAGAGCGCGCTCCGGCAGACGGTCGCGTGGTATCTGGAGAACCAGAAGTGGTGGAGAAGGATCAAGGAGAGCGCGGAGTACAGGGTGTACTACGAGAGGCAGTACGTCAGGCGGTGAGCCCTATTCTTTCACCACTTTGCTGTCCCGGATGACGGGGACCACGTCGGTGGCGTCGATGCGGGCGCAGAAGGGGAGGTCGTCGCCGAACCCGATCTCCACGAGGCGCCGGCCGTGATCCGAGGTCTGGAGGAGGCCGAGGAGGTCGTGGGCGTGGCGCTCGTAGAGGACCTGCGCGGTGCGGGCCGCGTCGTTCAGGGCGGCGTCCGGCTTCGATTTTAGAAGCCGCGACACGATCAGGCCGCCGCAGGCCATGTCCTCTATGGAGAGGGCATTTTCGCGTCCCGAGCAGACGACGGCCACGTCGGTGTTGGCCGAGAGGATGCGACGGACCACGGCCTCCGCGTTGATGAACGCCCCAATCAGGCCGAGGTGGCACCCTCGCACGAAGACCATGGCGCGCGAGCCGTTGGTGCTGGTGAAGATGAGGGTCTTTCCGGCGACGATGTCGGGGAGGTATTCGCGGGGGGAGTTGCCCAGGTCAAACCCCTGGATCTTCAGCCCGCCACGCTCCCCGCAGAGCAGGACCCCCTGAGGGCCGATGCGCCTCCGGGTGGACATGGCCCGCTCGACGGTGTCCGCCGGGATGACCTCCCGGCAGCCGCTGGCGAGGGCGGTGACGAGCGTGGTGCTCGCCCGCAGGGCGTCGATGACCACCGCGGTGCGGTTTGCGAGCGAGCCGTCGGAGATTTCCTGAGGGGTGGTGTAGAGGTCGACATTCATGAGGCCATAAATGTAAACAGAACCTCCGTCATTGTCAAATAAAAGTAGGGGCGTGTTTTCAACACGCCCCTACCTGTTGACATCTACCTGACGTAAGAGCGTGTTTTCAACACGCCCCTACCTGTTGACATCTACCTGACGTAAGAGCGTGTTTTCAACACGCCCCTACCTGTTGACATCCACCTGACGTAAGAGCGTGTTTTCAACACGCCCCTTACATGTTCACCTCCACCTGCGCCACGACCTCCGTCGTCGCCTTTCGCCCGTCCAGGGGTCTCTGCCGCCAGAGACGGAGGGTCGTGCGGGCAGGCCCGGCCCTTGCCGAGATCAGGACGTATCCCTTTACGCCCCGGCCCGTGAGGGTCCGAAAGGCCATCATCCCCTCCGGGGCGCCCTCCCATTCAAAGACCCGGGACTCGTAGGAGGGGGCGTTGAAACAGGTCAGTCGCCCCGCCGCCCGCAGGCCCTTATAGCGGACCTTCAGCTCCCCGAAGGCCGACCCCCCGGTCTCCCGGCCCGCCCCTATCGCCGCGTTCACGAGTTCTCCCCTGACGAGGAGCTGCATGCCTCTGCCGAGGTGTTGCGTGGCGTCCATCCGGAGGCCACGACGATGGCGGGGCAAGACACCCTGCTGTTTCCCCTTATAGACCTGGTCCCACCGCGCCTGCCCGCTCCACTGGAGGAGGAGGCCGCGCAGGGGGGCGTGCCGGACGCGAAATGCGAGGGAGGACCTGGCCGAGCCTGCCGGGAGCGTGGGGGTGGGGCCGGGCCTCCAGGCCCGGTCGAAGGTGAGGGAGGCCGAGCGGATGCGGCGGGCCCTCCAGGCCAGGCCGGCAAAGACCCCCCGTTCGTTCTGCGCGTCGCCGAAGGTGGAGAACCCGGCGCCGCGCAGGGTCTGAAAGCGCTGGCCGTAGTCCCTCGCCTGAAGCCCTGCCTCGATGCGGCGGAGCTGGCAGGTTACTCCGGCGACCCACGCCCGGCCCCCTCCGGTCTGCGCCATCTCCCCCGCCATTTTCAGGCCGCCCAGGGAGGCGCCGGCGTCCAGGCCGAGGACGGTCGCGGACGGGCCTGAGAGGCCGCGTCCCTGCGGTTTGAAGGGGGGGGTGAATCCTGAACGGAGGGAGGTCATCCCGAAGCGGGACCGGCCCGCGACCTCGACCCGCAGGCCCAGGGCCGTCTCTCGCAGGGCGTCGGCCCGAGACCGCTCCAGGTCCGTCACGTGCAACCCACCCTCGGTCAGGCGCTCCACCTGCCCCGACGTGTCCAGGGCCGCGTCGAAGCGGGCGGAGGAGCCGAGGGCCGCGACCCGCCAGGCCCCTCTCGTCCCCTCCAGGTAGACGCCTCGCAGGGCCCCGTTCTCCTCGGTCGAGCGATAGCCCACCTGTCGCGAGGCCCGTCTCACGACCTGGCTGAGGTCCGCCGGGGCACGGGTCCACCGGCTGAACACCAGCCCCTGTGCGAAGCCGGGGCGAAAATCCCCCACCACCAGGCGGGCGGTTTCGGAGCGGACCTCCGCGTAGCCTGCCGCAAAGTCGAGGGGGTTCCCCTCTCCGGCGTCCTTGTCCGTGGTGATGGACGCGGCCACGAGGTCCCCGGCGCGGTAGGTGGTCCGGGCGTGCAGGCCCGACCCGGTGAGGAGGGACCTGCCCCGGGCGGAGGAGGAGCGCCGGACGAACCTGAGGCGGGAGGCTGTCTCGCGCGGGTGGCTCCGCTGGCTGACAGTGACGTGGGGGAGCAGGGACTCCACGACGGGGCGGGGGAGGCCGACGCGGTCGAGGTCGCGGGGACGCCGAAAGGGGCCGCGTGCCACCCGAAAGGCCACGATGCGCTCGGCGTCCGCGTAGGAGAGGCCGGGGAGGGAGGCGAGGTCCTGGACGGTCGCCGCATTCAGGTCCAGGACGACCCCGTCGCGGTCCTCTATGAAGTCCTGGGAGACCCCCTCGTCCCCGTCCCAGACCTGGTCGAGCAGGTCCTCGCCAGAGGCCGGGGCCGCGAGGAGGAGGAGACAGAAGGCAGTCAGGTGAACGCGCATTTCAAGCCCCTCCGGCAGGAGTGAAAGGGATGATCCCTCCGGCTGCCGGCAGGGCGCGACTGTCTGTCTGTCCAGGCTTGTGAGTTACAAAGGGTTGCGCCGCGCCGGCGGGGGGATCGGCTCACAGAACCGCCGTACAGAGGCGCAAAAGAGATGCCAGGAAAAACGAAACGGAGAAGCGGGGAATCGGAGAGCCGGAGTTCCCCCCCCTGCCACCCTCCAGAACCGGGGAATCGGAGAAGCGGAGAAGCGGGGAAAAATATCTCCCCGTTTCACCGTTTCACCCTTTCTCCGTTTCGGGGGGTAGGGAGGAAAGGGTTGCTCCGTTTCACCGTTTCCCCCTTTTCCGCTTCATCTTTTTATATTGCAGCCTCGTCCGTCTCGCCCGTGCGGATGCGGATGGCCCTCTCCACGGGCAGGACGAAGACCTTCCCGTCCCCCACCTGGCCGGTGCGGGCGGCGCTCAGGATGGCCTCGATGGCCCGGTCCACCTCGTCGTCGGGCACGACGATCTCGACTTTGACCTTGGGGAGGAAGTCGACCCGGTACTCGCTGCCCCGGTAGACCTCCGTGTGCCCGCGCTGCCGGCCAAACCCCCGCACCTCGCCGATGGACATGCCCACCAGGCCGATCTCCGTCAGGGCATCCTTGACCTCGTCCAGCTTGAAGGGCTTTATATAGGCCTCGATTTTTTTCACGGAATGGCCCTCCCGGAAAAAGAAGGCGGAAAGCAAAAGGCGGAAAGCAGAAAACAACCTGAAGACCGTGCGCAACGTTCAGAACTTACACCTATCTCCCGGCGATGTCAAGAGCCCATTTTTTCTGTTGATTGATAGGAGTTTATACTGTATTTTAGATAGCCCTTCGGGGAGGGAACAGCAAGGGCGCTCTTGCTCGTGAGGGCATACAAATTGCTTTTGATTTTTCGGAAAAAGCCTCTGACAACCTATTTGGTGAGCGACCCCGACAGGAGGAGATTTCGTAATGAGCAACGCCTCTCGAAAAACAATCAGCGGGGAGAAAAAAAGAAAGGTGGCCGGGCGAAATACTCAGAATGGTAAAAAGGCTAAAGGGAGGACAACCTTAGATGTGAATCAGAAATATTCCACGGTGGAGATGAATGGCATGAAGATAAGAGGTCAAGCTGCTAATTTTCTTCGTAACTCTTGTCGGGGTTTATTCATAAGTGGATAGGCTTTGGGCCTTCGTTTTCGGACTCGTGGTTCGCTTCTGCCTGACCTGTCTGGGACCTGTTCTTTGGCGATCAGATCGAGCAAGTCGCCATACAAAACTCGTCGTTTGCGGCGTCCAGCCTGAGCCAGTTGCGGCGCGAAGTTCAACGTGTGCCGGATGGCTGCTTGGACTGAGATACGCAACTCAGAGACCTGGTGGCGGGTGGCTGCGTCCCACATCAGGGACCGGATCAAGTTGTAAGCCAGAAGATGGCAGAAGATTTCCTTGCGGACCATTTGGGGCGTTTGCGTAGATAAGACATCCATCCCCATCGTGGTTTTCAAGTGTCTCAGGTCTAGTTCAACCGACCATCTTTGGCCGAATAGCTCTGTCAGGTCGTTCTTGGGATATGCCTTTGGGTCTAAAAGTGTGGTGGCCAGAGTAACAGATTTGGTGCGATAACCCTTTCGTTGAAGGGCATATCTAATTTCTCGGATGGTCAGCATTTCGGGGAGTTGATCATAGATTTCCTGAGGTAATCCCTGTGGGCATTGCTTGGGTTTTGTCCAAGTGACCAGATGATCGTTTTTCCCCAGACGTTTTCCTCGCCGAAAGTCTGCCTTTCGACGCTGATGCATTCGGAACAGGCCGTCGATGTTTTGAATTTGAAGCATCCAGAAGTCTGCATAAGACCCGAAGAGGCGATCTCCCAGCAAGATGTCTTGAGGCTCTAATTGCTCATAAAGCTGTCTGGCCATCTTGATTTCAGGGGTCTTCCAGGCTCCTATCAGAAGGTCCCAGGCTGCACCGGTGGCCAGGCTGAACAGCCCTACCATCCGAGCCAGCGGAAATCCACAGCCTGGGGCCTGGGTCTTGTGCTGAGGATAGGCCGCTTGATTTTCTGGAGTATCCGGCATCGACACGGTAGACCCGTCGATCAGAAAGACACGGCGTCCTTTCCAGAGTCCTTCTGGAGATACACGAGCCTGGAGACGATGGGCCACCCCGACAAACAACCGTTTGAAAAGACCCTCTGGAAGCCTTTGACGGGCCTGACAATAAGCACTGGGATCAGCAGAAGGCAGAGACGCTTTTTGAGAACTCAGAAAGGCGATGAAACGGCTGACGGCGTTTTCACACGACTTGTCCTTGTCCAAGACCTGGGATAAAAACATCCACACGGTCACCACAGGCCAGAACAACCGCTTGCGATATTGGACCCCTTCGGCAAGAATCGCCTCTTGAATCATCGTTTCAGGCAGCACCTCTTGAAAAGGAAGACCCAGGCTATGCGCAAGTTTCTGCTTGATATTCTTGAAGGGATGACCGATAATACTCATAGTTGGCCTCCGGGTATTGAGGTAGAAGAGATGGGTCTATCCCTTCTATCGACACTCTGAGGCCCTTTTCTTTAGCCCAAAAAAAATCAAAGACTTCTGCTTATCTTCATGCCATTCT
>Ga0114945_10001721_pt1 | contig 13345 bp, 11 predicted proteins | sample OV2TP3_FD_87194 | JGI IMG/M metagenome (GOLD analysis project Ga0114945, IMG submission 87194) | Hot spring microbial communities from Beatty, Nevada to study Microbial Dark Matter (Phase II) - OV2 TP3 | ecosystem: Environmental > Aquatic > Thermal springs > Hot (42-90C) | place: USA: Beatty... | reverse complement strand
CCCTGTACATCCCGCAGGTGTTCGTCGCCGTCGTGATCCTCGTCGCGGGCATCGTCGCCGCCGACTTCGTCTTCAAGGTGGTCTCGAAGGCGGTGAAGTCGGCTGGGCTCGTGAGCTCTGGGTTCGTCTCTGGTGTCGCGAAGTGGGCGGTCCTCATCTTCAGCGTGCTCGTCGCGCTCGACCAGCTCGACATCGGTCGGACGCTCCTGAACACGCTCGTGCAGGGATTCGTCGCGACGGTCGCGATCGGTGCGGGCCTCGCCTTCGGTCTCGGTGGCAAGGACCACGCTGGGCGATTCCTCGACCGGATTCGCAAGGACATCTCGGGCTGAACATCATCGAAGAGGAACGAACGGTCCGATGCCCTCGGACCGTTCGTCTGTTTGAGGTAGAATGGTGGCATGCTCCCACCGCGTCGCAGCAAACGATACCGTTTCTTTGAGATGATTCCCGGCGTCGTGCTCTGGCTGACGTTCATCGTCGGCGTCATTCTCTCATTCGTTCGTCCGCTCTGGGTGGTCGTCTTCATCATCTGCTTCAGCTTCTACTGGTTGCTCCGCGTCATCTACTTCATCGTGTACCTCGTCGTCTCTTGGGGGCGATTCCGTCACGATGTCACCGTGGACTGGTTCGAGAAGTTGCGTACAGAATGTCAAGACTGGCGGCGCGTGCGGCACCTCATCTTCCTCCCGACGTACCGAGAACCGATCGAGGTGCTCCGGAGTACGTTCGAGGGCCTCGTGGCCAGCGCGTACCCAACCGACCGATTCATCGTGGTGCTCGCTGGCGAGGAGCGTGCTGGTCGCGAGGTCTTCCTCGAGCGCGCAGCGGCCATCCAACGGGAGTTTGGTGAAAGGATGGACATCCACGTGACGGTCCACCCGGCGGATCTCCCGAACGAGATCCCCGGGAAGGGGTCGAACCTCCACGACGCCGGCCAGCAGGCGGTCGCGGCGATCGATCGGCTCGGCATCCCGTACGAGGACGTCATCGTCTCGGCGTTCGACGTCGACACTGTGGTCCACCCGCAGTACTTCGCGTGCCTCACGTGGACCTTCCTCCACCACCCCGATCGCCTCCACACGAGCTACCAGCCCATCGCGCTCTACAATAACAACATGTGGGAGTCGCCGGCGTTCCTGCGCGTCGCCGCGTTTGGAACGTCGTTCTGGCTCCTCACCGAACTCGCCCGACCCGACAGGTTATTTACATTTTCCTCGCACTCGATGCCGCTCCCGGCACTCCTGGATGTGGGGTTCTGGGAGAAGGACATCGTGACCGAGGATTCACGCATCTTCCTCCAGTGCTTCATCCGGTACGGTGGCGCGTACACGGTGACGCCGCTGTTCGTCCCGGTCTCGATGTACACCGCGAAGGCGGAATCGCTCTGGGGCAGCGTCGTGAACCTCTACAAGCAGCAGCGGCGGTGGGCATGGGGCGTCGAGCACTTTCCGTACATGCTCTGGCACTTCACGGTTGGGGCGGGAAAGCGTATCGTGTGGCGGAAGAAGGTGAAGTACCTCTGGAACCTTGGGGAGGGGATGTACTCGTGGGCATCCGCGCCGATCATCCTCTTCGTGTTCAGCCGGCTCCCGCTTGCGCAGCTCCGCGGTGTTGCGGCGGACACCGTGCTCGCGCAGAACGCGCCGTTCGTGCTCCAGTGGTTGCTCGGCATCGCGATGGTGGGGATCTTTGCATCCGCGATGCTCTCGCTCACGCTCATTCCACGGCGGCCCACCGGCACGCACCCCGCCTCGATACTCATCCTCATCTTCCAGTGGCTCCTCCTCCCGGTCACGCTCATCTGCTTCGGAGCGATCCCGGCGATCGAAGCACAGACACGCCTCATGCTCGGGAAGTACTTGGGATTCTATGTCGCCGAGAAGAAGAAATAGATGGCCGCTCCTCGTTCTTGGCCTCCTCCTCGCCGCGGTGCTCGTCGTCGTGGTCCAGAGCACGCCGCACCTCATCGTTGCGATCCGGTCGGCACGTGCGGCTGAGCGCCGCATCACCGCTGCGATGGATCGCTGGCGCTCGGATGGGTACCGGAGCGCGGCGTCCATCACGGAGGATCTCCAATTCGCGCGGTCGAACCTTACGCGGACACAGGAGTCACTCGACGCGTTGGCGTTCCTCCGCGCGATCCCCGGCATCCGATCGGTGATTGCCTACGGGGAGGAGTTTGCGGGCGGCGGCGCGCTCTGGCTCGACGGTGCCGCTCAGCTCGCTCGCGTCGTCGCGTTCAACCTCGCACTCATGGATCGGTACGCAGACCGCGCGCCGATCGATCTCACGAGCAGTGAGCGCGCGGCAATCGTCGGAGCGTTCGGGTCCTCGCTCGCCGACGCCCGAGTCGCACTCTCGATGCTCGACGCCGGGGACCGTCGACTCGCTGCGGCGGCGTGCCCGAGCGCACTGCGCGCGCTCCGGAGATGCGCGACGGGCGCTATTGATCGGGCGCGGGCGACGGCGGCGACCGCCCGCGCGTCCGCGCTCGCGGCACTCCATGCTGCCGAGCGCATCGCGACGCTCGTCGGCGCGTACGATCCGACGACGGTGCTGCTCCTGTTCCTGAACAATACGGAGCTCCGACCGGGTGGCGGGTTCCTCGGAACGTACGGGCTCGCGACGATCCACCGAGGCGAGCTCGTTGATTTTCGCACCGATGATGTCTACAACCTCGATCGCCTCGTCGAGGGGTCCCAGCGCGTCGTCCCGCCCGCACCGTTCCGTCGGCACGGCATCGTGTCATGGTGGTACCTCCGCGATGCGAATTGGTCGCCGGACTTCGCGGCATCGAGTCGCTCCGTCCTCGACCTCTACCGTCGCGAGGGCGGTGTCGGCAACCCGGTGCTCGTCGTTGGGTTCACGCCGACCCTTGCGTCGGAGCTCCTCCGCATCGTCGGTCCCATCGAGGTTGACGGGATGCGGTTTGATGCGGAGAACGTCGCGGACGAACTCGAGTACCAAGTGGAGGTGGGGTACCATGAGCAGGGCATCCCGCGTCCGCAGCGCAAAGCAATCATCGCGCCGTTGAGTCGGATCGCGATCGATCGTTTGCTCAGCCGCCCGATTCGGGAGTGGGGGCCGGTCGTCGATGCGCTGCGCACTGCCGCGCGAGAGCGACAGCTCCTCGCGTACAGTCGCGACGGAGCGCTCCAGGAGTTCGCCGAGCGACTCGACATCGCCGGTCGCGTCCGACCCATTGCATCCGGTGACGACGCGATCATGGTCGTGGACGCGAACCTTGGCGCGCTCAAGACCGATCCGGTTGTCGAACGATCGATTCGCTACGCGATCATCCCCGATGGCGACGGACAGAGAGGGACGATCCGGCTCCGGTACCGGAATACCGGCACCTTCACGTGGAAGACGACCCGCTACCGAACGTACACGCGCGTGTACCTTCCCGAAGGGACGGAACTCATTCGCGTGCATGGCGCGATGGAGCGCGATCGGTCAGATGCGCCAGGGCCGGTGGATACCGGCACGGAACTCGGACGCGCAGTCATTGGGGCGTTCGTGAGCATTGAGCCGGGCGAAGAGCGATCGCTCGTCCTCGAGATTCGGCTTGCCCCAGCCGTTGCGCAGCGTATTCGGAGTGGGTCGTATGCGCTCCATGTCCAGAAACAGCTCGGGAGCCTTGCAACGCCATTGACGGTGGATCTGGAATTCGGTACACCTGTGAAGGCAGCCGACCCCCCAGAACCCCCCGCGGCATGGGGGAATTCGAGCTACACATTCGAGACAGACCTGCGGGAGGATCGGACATTCATTGTGAATTTCTAATTCCTAATTTCTAATCAATGACCAATGTCCAAATCCCATACCCAAATCCATTCGATCATTGGAGATTGGTGCTTGGGGTTTGATTAGAAATTAGAAATTCGTCATTAGAAATTTCATTACTGTGTTCAACACCAAAGTCGGCATAGACCTCGGCACTACGAACGTCCTCGTGTACATCCCGAAGCGGGGGATCGTCATCAACGAACCCTCGGTGGTTGCTATTTCCGTTCTCGACAAGAAGATCCTCGCAGTCGGGCACGAGGCGAAGGAGATGCTCGGGCGGACACCGGACACGATCATCGCGCAACGCCCGATGAAGGACGGCGTCATCGCGGACTACAAGACGACGGAGACGATGATCCGGTACTTCATCAACAAGGGGATCGGCGGCATGCGGTTCATCCGACCGGAGGTTATGGTCGCGGTGCCGGGCGGCATCACGTCGACCGAGCGTCGGGCGGTCATCGATGCGACGCTCGCCGCCGGAGCGAAAGCCGCGTACATCATCAAGGAGCCGATTTGCGCCGCGATCGGCGCGGACATCCCGATCGGGAGCGCCTCCGGGCACATGATTATTGATATCGGGGGTGGGACCGCGGAGATTGCCGTGCTCTCGCTCGGCGGCATCGTCACCTCGAAATCCGTGCGCATCGGCGGAAACCGGTTCGACGCGGCGATCCGCGAGCACATCCGACGGAAGTATGGGCTCGCGATCGGCGAGCGCACGGCGGAGAGTATTAAGATTCAGATCGGTTCCGCGCTGTACCTCGAGGATCGCATGACGATGGACGTGCGCGGACGCGACATGGTGACCGGGCTTCCGAAGACGGTCTCGGTGACCTCCGACGATGTGACCGAGGCGATCCAGAACGAGCTCCAGGGAATCATTGATGCGGTGAAGGAGGTGTTCCACGAGACCCCGCCAGAGCTCGCGGCGGACATCATTGAGCGCGGGATGATGATGTCCGGCGGCTCCTCGCTCCTGCGGAACATTGACCAGCTCCTCGCCCGCGCGACCGGCGTCACCTGCCACGTCGCCGACGAGCCCCTCCTCTGCGTCGCGAAGGGAACCGGGATCGCGCTGGAGAATTTGGACGTGTATAAACGTAGCCTTCTGGCTGCGCGTTGACCATCAACTCTTTATGTCTCGAGTTCCTGGCGCAGAACGTCCCGAAGCTCGTATGTTTTCGTTTGGGTTGCGAGTGGTTGCTGAAAACCCTGAGACCGGGAGACCTCCTGCCATTGCATACGATGCCCAGAGCGAAGCCGAGGCTCGGGCGCTCACATTCGCCGTTCGGCAAGTCGGCGATCAAACCGGATGGTCATTGTTTCACGACGTTGATGCAGGCAAAACATCGGATTTCGTTGGGACACACTACTGGGTGGTTGAGGATCGAAATGTTTCGCAGAGTGATATTGCGGAACAGCTTCCATCCATCGCTCAAGTTGCATCGGAGCGTCTTACCGCTTCCAGGTAGTTGTTGTTGTGATTCTCGCTATCGACGCCTCCCGCGCGACTGAGGAACGGAAAACGGACGTGGGGTGGTTCTGCTACCACCTCCTCGCACACCTGAAAGACGTAATCCCGCTCGATCAGCGGGTGATCTTGTATTCGGACCAACCGTTACCGGACGCGCTCACGCCATGGCCGGGTCACTGGGAAGAGCGCATTCTCCGCTGGCCGCCCAAGGCTCCCTCTTCCCTCTTCACTCTTCACTCTTCACTTCCACGTTGGCCGATGTGGAGTCAGCTCGTTCTCGCGAACGCCGTACTCCGAGATCAACCCGACGCGCTCTTCGTCCCCGCGCACGTCATCCCATTCGGTCTCACGCTCGCACCGAGGAGCAGGCGCCCGAAGCTCATCACCACGATCCACGACGTCGTGTTCAAGCAATTCCCCGAGACGTACACTTGGCGCGAGCGGTTGTACGCAGATCATGCGACCAAGCTCGCAGTCCGCCATGCGGATCGCATCATCGTGCCGACGGAAGCGGTGAAGCGGGACCTTGAGCGATGGTACCGGTGCGATCCGGAGAAGGTGGCGGTGATCCACCACGGTGTGACCACCCCCGTCATTTCTGCGCCAAAGGCGCATCCGCCTTTGGCGGAGACCGAGCATGAAGTGGAGAAATCTCCGTCCGGATTGTCCGGAGATCTCTCGGCTCCGCTTCGCTACGCTCGAGATGACGAGAAAATTATTTTGTACGTTGGACGATTGGAGCACAAGAAGAACGTCGTGCGGATGATTCAGTCGTTCGAACTCCTCGCAACTCGCAACTCGCAACTCGCAACTTTTCAGCTCGTCCTCACCGGCCCGCCGGGCCATGGGTACGAAGACGTGCGCGCAGCGATTGAGCGATCACCAGTCCGCGATCGCATCGTGACACCCGGCTGGGTCGACCAGAACGAGTACCACCGGTTGCTCTCGCGGGCGACCGCGTTCCTCTTCCCGACGCTCGGTGAAGGATTCGGGCTCCCGATTCTCGAGGCTTGTGCTTCCGGTGTGCCGGTCATCACGAGTAGGGGAGGAGCGCACGAGGAAGTCGCGGGCGACGCCGCATTGCTCGTGGATCCGCTCGACCCGCGCGCGATCGTCGACGCGATCGAGCGGCTGCTGCGCGACGGGAAACTCCACGCCGACCTCGTCCGGCGCGGCAAACAACGCGCATCCGGCCTCACGTGGCAACGCAGCGCTCAGCAGACCTGGAATGTTCTGCGGCAACATGTTCTGTCCATTTGACAACAGTTTTTAGAGCCTGTAACCTTGGATCAGTATCCGCATATCCCCGCCACAAGCTTCGCATGTTGGCGGGCAGGCAGTGATGACATCAGCCTATGAATCCCGCGCTCGAACGCGAACTCATGAAGCTCGGGCTCTCCGAGAAGGAGGCGCGGGTGTACCTCTCGGCGCTTGAGCTCGGGCCGCACCCGGTGCAGGACATCGCGAGGAAGGCGAGCGTGAACCGTGCGACGACGTACGTCATGATCGAGGGACTCATGCAGCGTGGGCTCATGACATCATTCGAGCGCGGGAAGAAGCGACTGTTCTCCGTCGAGCCACCGGATCGCCTCCTCTCGATCGTCCGCGTGAAGGAGCGTGAACTCCAAGAGCAGGAGCGTGAGTTCTCCCAGGTCCTCCCGGAGCTCCGTGCGATCCTCGCGACGTCGGGTGAGCGCCCGCGCGTGCGGTTCTTTGAGGGCGCGGAGGGGCTGCGCGCGATTCGTGAAGAGATCCTCGCGACGGACGCGAAGGAGATGTGGTCGGTGATGGAGCCGATCCGGCAGCACCCGGTGTTTAGTCCGCAGGAGACACAGGAGTACGATCGGAAGCTTCGCGAGAAGGGGATCAAGGGGTTCCTCATCCACGTCGGAGAGCATCTCGGAGACGATGTACACCGGCAGTACGCACACTGGGAGTTCCGCCATGTCCCCGCCGATCGCTTCCCGGTGAAGGGCGAGGTGACGATTTTCGGAAACAAGATCTTCGCATTCACGCACGGCGGGAAGCTCCTCGGTGCGGTCATCGAGAGCGAGGAGCTCGCGGGGACGCTCCGTTCGATCTTCAAGCTCGCGTGGCAGGGGGCGACCCCTCCGCGTACCGCATGACGAGCAGCTGATCGCAACGTAATCACCCAGCCCTGAGCAAGGGGCTGGGTGTCATGTGTGGCGGTGTCGATCATCGGTCAGGATCGGGGCTCCGTGGGGAGCGTCGTGCCGGATCAGTTCAGGAGCGCGTGTTCCGGCGTCGCGCGGTGCAGCTCCGGGATCTCGTCGTCGGCGCGTTCGATGCGGTCGTCTCCGGCGTTGCGGAGATGGTCTGGACATCGGTACGCGTTGCGTCGAGCGAACTCCGTGGGCGCGGCGTTGCCGCCCCATGGTCCACCGGACGCGACGACCGGTTGCGCGCGTGCCATCCCCCCACGTTCCTCTGTCCTGCTGCTGCTCACCTCGAACATGATCGAACCTCCTTTTTCGTTTTCGTGGAGGTCTTGAGCGTCCGCGCACCGCGAATCACGTTGCTAACCGAACCCGTCATGCTGTCCAGAACCACACGGTGCACCGCTTGACCTCACCACCACTTGGAAACGAGCTCACTGCTCGTAGCTCGACGGTAGCATGGGCGACGAAATGTGTCAAGAGCGTAAGACAGCGATAAGATTTTTCGCTTCATGAAGCCAACCATCACGCGCACTTGTCTTGGCTGACCATTGGCCATTTCAAGGCGTCATGACGTAGAAATGACGGCGCTGGTTGACACCGGATGCGGATCGTGCTACCATGAACATCGTGATCCTTCCCCATCGGGGGCGAACAGGTTTCGACGGGAGTACGAAGCGAAGAGGCGCGTGCTGGGGTCCCCGCAGACCTCGTAAAAAATGCGGGAAACAACAACTGGCAACCAGCCGGTCCTCGCCGCGGCCTAGCGCCACGGCCGTCCCCCGCGGCTTCCGTCTGGAGCTGCGGTGTGGGCGCCACAATCAGACTGCGCTCGTAGGAACCCATTCCTGAGGGGCCCTACAAGCTAAGACAAAGCAGGATCGGTTCGAGGGAGCCCGCTGACCGGCGCCCGAGAACTTAAACCAAATGGTTGGCTACGCACGTAGTGCCTCAAGCAGAGTACGCTCGGACCCGGGTTCAATTCCCGGCGCCTCCACCACACCCGGGTTCTGCGCCAAAGGCGCATCCCCTCCAGAGGCGGGCAAGCGCCTCTGGCGGAGATTCCCGGCGCCTCCACCGATGCGCTTATAGCTCAGATGGGTCAAGAGCGCGCGACTGATAATCGCGAGGGCGGTGATTCCCGATCACCTAGGCGCACCACTCTTTTTGAACGGACAGTCCGTGAGAGTACCGCGCGACACGGCGCGTCGTTCGTCGCGGTATGTTGACCACGTGCCCTCAGTGCGCCGCAAGCGCACCTCGCCCTGCGGGGCGAGTACGAGGTCGGTGCAGTTCGCCGTCAGGTGTGTCCGCACCGTGCTGTCCGACGTTTTTCGACCGTCCCGGCCTCACCGCCGGGCGGTCTTCCTTTCTGGTATACTCGACGTACATGGATCCCATCATCGGCCATTCAGAAATCATCTCGACATTCGATCGTTTGGTGACGACCGAGCGGCTCGGGCATGCGTACGTGCTCGTGGGGCCGACCGGCGTTGGGAAGGCGACCGTGGCGAGGTGGGTAGCGAAACGCGTACTGTGTGAGCGGGTCACTCACACTTCCTCTCCCCCTCCAGCTCCCCCTCTGGGAGAGGGGGAGAATTGGCCGTGCGACCAGTGCGAAGCATGCGCGGCAGTTGCACGAGGGGGGCACCCCGATGTCTCCATCCTTCGCGCAGATGGGGCGGCGATTGGAATTGACGCCGTGCGCGAGTGGACGACCGCGCTCAGCCGCACGTCATTGTTCGCTGGTTGGAAGGTTGGTATCGTGGAAGGAGCGGAGTCGCTGACCGAAGAGGCGGCGAACGCGTGCCTGAAGGCCATCGAGGAGCCGACGGCGAAGACGCTCATCCTCCTCACGGCAACGAATCGGCGCGCGGTGCTCCCAACCATCGCCTCACGCTGCGCAATGGTCGCCTGCCGACGCGTCCCGCGCGCAGCGCTTGAAGCGGCGCTCGGCGAGCGCGGGGCCGCATCCAATGAGGCGCGCACGATTGCGGAAACGGCCGATGGATGCCCTGGAGCCGCGATGACGCTGCTCGAGAACCCGGAGCACCGTCGAGAAGCCGAGGAGCTCCAGCAAGCAGCGCGGGCGGCGATCAGTGGTTTCTGGACTGAGCGACTCCGTCGCATAGACGCGTTGTTCCGTGATCGCGGGAGCGACCGATCGGCGGCGGCACAGTCAGCGCTGCGGTTCATCGCTGCGTTCCGTTCCTTCGGTCACCAGCAGCTCCGGTCAACCGGTTCGGCGACGCCGGAGTTCTCCCGATGGATGGAGCTCCTCGCACGCGCGCCGGATCACCTCGCGGCGAACGTCAATCCGCGACTGCTGCTTGAGACGATTGTGGTGACGTGCCCCACCGAAATTCCTAATGACGAATTTCTAATTTCTAATCAATGACCAATCCCCAATAACCTAATGACGAGTCCGCGTATCCAAAAGTTGGACATTCAGGCATTGGGATTTGATTAGGTCAATTAGGAATTAGAGCAATTAGAAATTCCTACACGGGTCCTATGCGTACGCGAACAGTGGTAGCCGGCCTTCTCCTCGCGCTCACCCTCATGGGTGCTGGCTGCATCTCATTCAAGGGGAGCACGAAAGCAGATGGCGGTTTGTACTTCACGAGTGATCGTGGAGAGAAATGGGTGCCGCGCGGCGCGATCCCAACAACATCCGGCCAGAAGCAGACGCTCGGGAACACGAACATCCGAAACATCACGCAGGATGCGCAGGACCTCAAAGCGATCTACGTCGGGACGGATGCCCAAGGCGCATTCTACACCTGGGATGGCGGTGAGAGCTGGTTCCCGCTCGGGCAACCGTTCGCCGGCGCGCCCGTTGATGCGATCGCCGTCCACCCGAAGGAGAAGTGCTCGCTGTTCGTCGCCGCGGGGAAGAAGGTGTTCCGCTCGTCCGACTGCGCGCGGAGTTGGCAGTCGAGCGACTTTGACGTCACCGTGTCCGCCCTCGCGATCGACTCGACATCCCCGTCCACGCTGTACGTCGGGAATACGCGGGGCGACATTTTGAAGAGCACGGATGGCGGGAAGAGCTGGCGCGCGATCCATCGGCTCGACAATCGGATCGAGCGCATCCTCATTGCGCCACCGGCCGGGAGCGGTGCGAAGCCGATCGTGTACGTCGCAACGAAGTCCGCCGGCATCTACCGGAGCCCTGATGAGGGAACGACGTGGTCGGACCTCCGACGGGGTCTCGAGGAATTCCCAGCCGCCTTCGAGCACCGATCGCTCATCCTTGCGCCGGAGACGCCGGGCACGCTCCTCTACGCCTCGAAGTACGGCATCCTCCGATCGGTTGACGCCGGGGTCACCTGGCAGCCGCTCACGCTCATCACCGCGCCGGGCACCGTGGACATCACGAGCCTCGCCGTGAACCCGCGAGAGAGCGACGAGATCGTCTACGCGACCTCCTCGACGTTCTACAAGACGTCCGATGGTGGCCGGAACTGGATCTCGAAGAAACTTCCGACCTCGCGCCAGGCATCCGTCATGTACGTCGACCAGGCGGATGGGAAGGCGATCTGGATGGGGACGAGGAAGATTGAGAAGTGAAGAGGGAAGAGGGATGAGTTCAAAGTTAAAGGCGAAAAATAATAAGGTATGGAGAATCGGGAGTTCGCAGAGGCGATGCAGCGGCGGACGAAGCAGTACGCATTACGTACGTTCAAGCTCATCGAGGCGCTACCGAGGACAGCAGTCGCGCGGGTCATCGCGCAGCAACTGATTCGTGCCGCGACGTCTATCGGAGCGAATTACCGTGCGGCATGTCGAGCGCGCTCGATCGCAGAGTTCACCGCGAAGCTGGGCATCGTCATCGAAGAAGCCGACGAGTGCATCTACTGGGTCGAACTGATCATTGAAGGGAAGTTGCTCCGTCGGGAACTCGTTGAATCATTACTGCGCGAGACACGGGAACTCCTCGCGGTGATGATCTCCGCGCGCAAGACCACGCAGCGCACTCATCGGTAACTTTTCACTTGTACCTTTTCACTTTTCACTCCCATGACGTTGGATTCCTACAGAATGGAGTTCGATCGGGTGGTCACCTTCCTCCAGCGCGAGCTTGGGACGATTCGCACCGGACGGGCGACGCCCGTCATCATTGAGGACGTGCCCGTGGAAGCGTATGGGTCGAAGATGACGGTGAAGCAGCTCGCGTCCATCACGGTCCCAGATGCGAAAACGCTGCTCGTGGACCCGTGGGACAAGACGGTGCTCAAGGACATCGAGAAGGCGATCCGGCTCGCGCAGCCGTCCATAAATCCCGTGAGCGACGGGAAGTCGCTCCGCATCCCGATGCCGCCGCTCACCGAGGAGGCGCGGCGTGAGCTCACGAAGGCGATTGGCCAGAAGGTGGAGACGGCGAAGCAGGGACTCCGGAAGATCCGCGACGACGCGCGGACCACCATCATTGCGGCAGAACGCGCGAAGGAACTCAGCGAGGACGACCGCTACCGTCTGCAAAAGAAGCTCGACGAGATGTCCGAGGAGTACACCGCGAAGCTGCGGGAGCTGGGGGAGAAGAAGGCGTCGGAGGTGATGACGGTGTAGCATTGTACGGAGTACGCCGACCCCGGTCGCTTGACAGCGACTGGGGCGCCCGTACGATACGGAGTGGCGGCGGGAGCGCGCCTGCGCGCCACGCCCGTTCACAATTTCAGAAGGGAGCACCACCAATGACGGTCGAACAGTTCAAGGGCGTGCAAGAGGTCCTCGCGTGGGAGGACGAGCGGCACCGTTCCGAACGTTCGCGTAGCCCGCGCGCAGCGGCCAGGGAGTTCCTGACGTCGCACGGTCAGTTCCCACTCACCTCGGAGCAGGTATCGGAGATCCTCCGCGTGTACGCGGGGGTGCTCGCCGACGCCGACTACCTCTAATCGGAAAGGAGTACGTACCATGGCGACGAACGAAACGACGGACCGAAAGGTCGTCCTCTCCGGCATCCGCGCGACCGGGAAGCTGCACCTCGGCAACTACCTCGGCGTGCTTGAGCGGTTCGCGAAGCTCTCGCGTGACCCCGAGCACCGCTGCTTCTACTTCATCGCCGACCTCCACACGCTGACGACGCGCAAGGAGGCCGAACGCATCCACGAGGATGCGATGGAGATCGTCCTCGACATGCTCGCGGCCGGCGTAGACCCCGAGCAGGCGACGATCTACGTGCAGTCGCACGTGCCAGTCGTGGCCGAGCTCGCATGGTACCTCGCGTGCCTGTCCCCGGTCGGCGAGCTCGAGCGGATGCCGACGTACAAGGACAAGGCGGTGAAGCAGCCGGAGGACGTCAACGCCGGGCTGCTGATCTACCCGGTGCTCATGGCCGCGGACATCCTCGGGCCCCGGGCGGACCTCGTACCGGTCGGGAAGGACCAGGAGCCGCACCTCGAATTCACGCGGGAGCTCGCGCGACGGTTCAACCGCCTCTATGGGTCGTACTTCCCCATCCCGGACAGCATGACGGACGAGTCGCTCACCATCCCAGGCCTCGTCGCGATGGACGAGGAGGGCCGGTTCGCGAAGATGGGGAAGAGCGAGGCGCCGCACGAGTCGCTGTACCTCCGCGATACGCCGGTCGAGATCGCGGAGAAGATCCGGCGCGCGCCGACCGACCCCGCGCGCGTGCACCGCAACGACCAGGGCACGCCGCAGAAGTGCGCGATCTTCTCGTTCCACGGCCTCGTCTCCTCGGACGAGGAGCTGCGGTGGAGCGCGGAGGGGTGCCGGACCGCTGGTATCTCTTGCGTCGAGTGCAAGGACGTGCTCAGCCGGAATGTCAACGCGCGCCTCGCGGAGTTCCGCGAACGGCGCAGCGGGCTCTCGGCGCACCCGGAGCGCGTGCGGGAGATCATCGCGGCGGGCGACGAGCGTGCGCACGCGGTGT
>Ga0114945_10001720_pt1 | contig 13345 bp, 13 predicted proteins | sample OV2TP3_FD_87194 | JGI IMG/M metagenome (GOLD analysis project Ga0114945, IMG submission 87194) | Hot spring microbial communities from Beatty, Nevada to study Microbial Dark Matter (Phase II) - OV2 TP3 | ecosystem: Environmental > Aquatic > Thermal springs > Hot (42-90C) | place: USA: Beatty... | reverse complement strand
GTCACTCGTCGTCGACAACCTCTTCAAGGTTAGGTCTCCTCCTCGTTCCTGGGCTGGCTCGGTGTGGGGCTACGCCCCCTCGGCGCGCCGCGGCTCACGAGGATTCGTCAGACAGAGCCTAGTGCAGGGGGGGTAGGGTCGCGTCTACCGCACCAAGAGCCGGCTTGTCGGGCGATCGAACCGGAGGTACCGTTTCTCGCGGATCAGGGTCCAGTCCTCGCGCCCCCGTCCGGCGATCTCCACGGTGACGACCGTGTTGCCCGAGTCTTTGTTCTCGGAAGCGTACCGGGCGGTTCCCCAGGCTTCGAGCATGGTTCGATGGTCCTTCTTGAGGCGGATCTTCGCGAAGGCGATGGCGTCGATCTGGTCGGGTTCCTGCGCGAGGTCGTAATCGAGCTTGAGGCGTTTCGCCAGGGTGGGGTTTCCCTTGGCGTTCTCGAGCACGGCTTGTGCGGAGGAGGAATACAGGGTCTGCGTGTCCTGGGAGAACATCGTCCAAACCGTATCCATGTCCTTGTCCGCGCATGCGCGGGTGAACTTCTCGACGAATTCGGGCGCCGTATCCGCGTCCGATTTTCCCCGGCACGCGGCGAGCAGGAGCACTCCCCCCGCGAGACACGATGCGCGCATCGATGGAATCATAAGCCGGTCCGGGCGGATCCGCAAGCCGTCTCGGCGGGTTTCCTTGGATTGGCCCCGCGGGGTCTGGTACCCTCCAAGGCCTTATGCCGCTCCTCCAAGTCGAGGGCGCCACGAAACTCTATGGGCGGCGAAAGGTCGTCGACGGCGTCTCCCTTTCGGTGGAACGCGGAGAGGTCGTCGGTCTCCTGGGCCGCAACGGCGCCGGGAAAACCACCACCTTCCGGATGGTGATCGGGCTGACGCGCCCCGAGGCCGGGCGAATCGTGTTCGACGGGCACGACATCACCCATCTTCCGATCTACAAACGTGCAAGACTGGGGATGGGGTTCCTCCCGCAGGAGCGCTCCATCTTCACTCGGTTGACCGTCGAGGAAAACCTCTTGGCGATTCTGGAGACGACCCGGACTCTCAAGAAGGAGAGAAGGGCGCGAGCCCGGAAACTCCTGGAGGAATACGGCCTGATCCAGCTCGTGGATCAGAAGGCCTTTACGCTTTCGGGAGGAGAGACGCGCCGGCTCGAGATCTGCCGGGCCCTCCTCACGTCGCCCTCGATCCTTCTCCTGGACGAACCGTTCGGAGGCGTGGATCCGATCGCCGTCAGCGAACTTCAGGGGATCATCCGGAAGCTCCGCGATCAGGGAATCGGCGTTCTCCTCACCGACCACAACGTGCGCGAAACGTTGGCGATTACGGATCGGTCCAATATCATCGACGAGGGGAGGGTACTCCGCAGCGGCCGTCCGGACGAGATCGTCTCGGACCCGCAGGTGCGCGAGCGATACTTGGGCGCTCAGTTCCGCATGTGACATGGAACAGAAGCTGACGCTGATGACCCTGGGGGCCGTGGCCCTGACCGGCCTGCTGGCGTCGATGGCGATGCCGGCGGAGCGGCGAAAGAACGGAATCGCCTTCGCTCTCGGATGGTGCGTGCCCGGATTGGGTCACCTGTTCCTGGGCAAATGGAGGAAGGCGCTCTTCTTCTTCATCATCCTGGGAGCCACGTATCTTTCGGGTCTTTGGATCACGGGATTCCGTACCGTCGGATTCGACGACAATCCGTTCTATTTCGTCGGTCAGTACGGTTCGGGGACGGCGATGTTCCTGTCGAGCATGCTGGGGAAGGAAAAATCTTTTCCGCGGCCCGATCTCCCGCTGGGGCTCTACGATCCGGCACTGCTCTACGTCTGTGTCGCGGGACTCCTAAACCTCGTCGTCGCCCTGAGCTGTTTCGACGCCAAGCCGAAGGAGTCGAAATGAGATCGGTCTGGGAGATGCTGCTCTACCTTCCGATCATCCTGGTCATCCTCTCGGTGCTGGAGACGTGCCGCCACGACGATCCAAAGAAGATCCTGCGCAAGACCGCAATCAATTTCGGGGCGCTGACTGCGGTGCTCCTCTTGGGTTCGGTGGTGGTGTTTTTCATCCACAAGTACTTCTAGATTCCCGAGTCTTGGGGATTGGCATCAGAAAACTCCTCCGGATCGGTATTACTATTCGGAGTGCGCTCTACAAGTAGATCGGGCGGTTCCGTTTGTCTGATAGGAGACTCGCACTATGTGGAAAGCACTCGTGCCCGGACTGTTGATTTTCTCGGGAGCGGCGGCGAGCCCGGATGCCTCGAGCGAGCCGGTGAGCATCGTGGCGCTCATCGATCGGGTCGTCCTCGAACCCTCCGAGGCCGCTCCTGAGCGAATTCAGATCTGGGGGACATTCGCACATTACTACCCCTGGAACGAGGGGGGGTGTCGGAGGAAGGGGTGTGCGTTCGGGGAAGGCGGGCGAGGCTATCTGTATTACGCTCTGCCCGAGAAGGAACAGGATCTCTGTCGCAAGGAGTGGGCGGAACTGGCCAAGGCGGCTGGTGGCGGGAAGGTCGTGGCGTTCGGCGGAAACAGAATCGGCTGACGGAGTCACGCTACCGTGATCGGTACGATCCGGAAGGCCGGTACGAAACCCGCGAACCCTGAAACCTATCAGTTGAACGTCGGCGTCCTCCCAATGCAGGACACGAACAAGTACACCAAGTTGGTCCGTTCCTATCCCGTGCCGGCCTCTCCACCCGAAGCCGGAAGCGTGGAACCCGGAAAGGTGACGCTGTCGATCAAGCCTCTTTCCGCTCCCGACCATCCGGGGGCCAAGTTCGTTTTCGAGATCGAAGATGAGAAAGGCGCCAAGGAAACGTCGGATCCTCGAGAGACCCAATGGCAGCCCGCGATGGAGATCCGGGCGGGAGGTCGATATCGGTGGCAAGTCTGGGCCGTCGATGGCGAGTGGAAGGGGCCGGTCTCGAAGATGGAATTCGCAGGGAAGAGCGGGTAGTGGTCCCCGACGAGACGATCCCGCGAGCCGATAGGGCGCTGGCGCTCTTGGCCCTCGCCCACGGGATCGTCCTCGTCGCCGTCGCTCCCACCGGGCCGATCGGCGCGGTGGTCTTCGGACTCGGACTCTGGTGGAACGCGAATACGATCTCCCACAACTTCATCCATCGGCCGTTCTTTCGGTCTCGATGGTCGCAGACCGCTTTCTCGGCCTATCTCAGTCTCCTCATCGGTTTGCCTCAGGGACTTTGGAGAAACCTGCACCTCAAACACCATGGAGTCGACTTTCGGCCCGTGCGAAGCTGGCCGGAAATCGTACTGGTGGCAGGGGTCTGGATCGGGTTGGCCGCCTGGAAGCCGGAGCTGCTGGTCCTCGTTCTCCTTCCGGGATTTGCCTTGGGGATGGGGCTCTGCTGGCTCCAAGGCCGCTACGAACACGTGCGCGGGCCCGTCGGGGTCAGCCACTATGGCCGGCTCTACAATCTGTTTTTCTTCAACGACGGCTACCACCTCGAGCATCATCTTCACCCGGAGGAACACTGGACGCGACTTCCGCGCCATCGTCGGTCCGGGAGCGGAAGCCGGTGGCCGGCCGTGCTCCGCTGGCTCGAGGACGCGATTCCCCGGATGCTGAACGCGTTGGAGCGAGTGGCGATCCGGTTCCCGGCGATTCAGCGCTATCTCCTCCGCAGCCATGAGCGTGCACTCGGACGTCTCCTCCGACACGTGCCCCGGCCGACTCGGGAGGTGGGAATCGTGGGAGGCGGACTCTTCCCTCGCACGGCTCTGATCCTGCGCCGAGCGCTTCCCCAGAGCCGGCTGGTTCTCCTGGATCGCGAGGCATCGCATCTAGCCGAGGCGCGGAGGATGATGGGGGATTCCCCGGGAATCGAATTTCGCCGAAGACACTTCGACGTCGAGGGACCGAGCGAGTTCGACCTCATCGTCGTGCCGCTCGCCTTCGTCGGCGATCGCAGAGCGCTCTATCGCCGGCCCCCGGCGGAATCCGTGATCGTTCACGATTGGATCTGGAAAGTGCGGGGGCGGGACGGCGTCGTCGTCTCGCCGCTCCTCTTGAAATGCGTGAATCTCATCCGGCGTTCGTGAGAACGGTCTCGCTCTTCGCGCTCTTCGTCTCGGCGAAGGGACTGCTCCTTCTCCTCCGAGGGAGAGAGGAGATGCTCTCGGTCTGGACGCCGGTCGCCTTCCTCCATCAAGACGTGATTGCCTTGGCCGTTTGGGGTCTCCTCGAGGTTTCGCTGTTCCGCCTCGGGCGCTGGGCGAATCGATCGGGATGGGGACTCTACGGCGTCGCGGCGGCGTGGACGGCGCTCAATGTCCCGATCGCCCGAGTCCTCTCTACTCCGCTCACGCCCTCCCTCCGTCAAGCGGCGGGCGGGGCCATCGCGGATTCGATCCTTCACTACGCGACCGGGGTGAATCTCTTGGCGCTCGGGATCGTCGTGGCAGTCGCCGTGGCGGCCCCTCTCGCCCTACGTCGGATCCCCACCCCGCGTCGACGATGGCTGGTGGTCCCTGTGCTCGGCGGATTCCTCGTCGCCGCGTTGGGACCCCCTTCCTTGTCCCGCGTGGATTCCCTGGGACTTCATCGAAATGCGCTCTGGACCCTCGCCTTTGCCGGTGGTGGCGTGCCGCATCGGGTCGCAGTCCGCGAAGGGGTCCGGTGGGACAAGAGTCCCGTGGAGGAATCCCGACCGAGAGTTTTCGTCCCCCGCCTCACGGGAACGGCCGTGGGGAGAAACGTCGTCATCGTGATGTTGGAGTCCACGGCGGCCCAGTATCTTCGAATCCACGGCGCTTCCGAGGATCCCACTCCGAATCTCACCCAGTTGGCCGGAGAGGGGATCGTGTTCGACGACATCTACTCGGCCTATCCGGAGAGCATCAAGGGGCTCTTCTCGATTCTGTGCTCGCGTTGGCCGGCCTACGAGACGGACACGGCGCGCTATCGGGCCGATCGACTCCGCCTCCCGGCCCTCCCCGGCCTTCTTTGCGACCGGGGCTATCGGACCGCTCTGTTCCATTCTGGCCATTTCGGGTATCTGGGGATGCAGGACGTCGTCCGCGGCCGGGGGTTTCACGAACTTCACGACGCCGCCGCGATCGGCGGCCCGCAGGCGTCGAGTTTCGGGATCCGCGAGGAGACCACCGTCCGGAGGATCCTGTCCTTCGTCGATTCGCTCGGCGCCGGCGAACGGTTTTGTCTCTTCTATCTTCCGATTGCGGGACATCATCCATACTCGATTCCGGAGGATGCGGAAAAGACGTTTGGGGAGGACTCGGAATTCGGTTCGTACTTGAACAGCCTGCGATACGGAGACCGAGCCCTGGGCGAACTCCGGGAGGGATTGCGCCGGCGCGGGCTGGATCGGGAGACGTTGTGGATCGTAGCGGGAGATCACGGAGAGGCTTTTGGTCAGCACGAGGGAAACGTCGGCCACACCGCTTTCCTCTACGAAGAAAACGTTCACGTGCCCTTCGTGATCGCTCTGCCGGGAAGCGCATGGAATCCGGGCCGCTCGTCCCGCGTCGGAAGCCTCGTCGATCTGGCGCCTACGGTGCTCGATCTCTTGGGGTTTCCGATTCCGTCAGAGTTCCAGGGGCGGAGTCTTGGGGATGCGGAGGAGCGTATGGCTCTGTTCTTTTCCGACTACGCGCTCGGACTCCTGGGGCTGAGGGACGGTCCATGGAAATTCATCTACGAAACCGAATCGAGGCGGGGAAGGCTCTTCCATCTCCTCGCGGATCCTGGGGAGAGAACGGATCTTGCGGGCGGAGATCCGATCCGCTGCGCGCGATATCGGGAGCGACTTCTGGAATGGGCCGCGGATCAGCGGGCGAGGGTGGGGCGGTAGACCGCCTACCGGATCATCTTGAACCAGCGACCCGCCGGCCACCAAACCCAGAAGGCCTTCCCGATGATGTGGCGCCGATCCACGAATGCGAAGTTCTCGCGCTCGGCCATCGGATGCTCGGGATGGATGTCCTCGTCGTTGAATACCCACTCGCGACCGTTGAGGTCCGCCTTGATGTAGTGATCCGGGAGCTTCGGCAACCCGAGTTGCCGCTGCACGTTCTCGCGCTCCTCGAGGTCGGACGACTTGTCCGCCTGGGACTCGTACACCACCCGCCGCCCGTCCTTGAGGACGTAGGTCATCTTCTTCCACTTCCGACTGTCGTGGCTGTTCCCCACGTTGTCGCCCATCATGAGGTACTGGTCCCGTCCCGTCCGGATGGGGTTTCCGTCCTGGATGTTCTCGCTGTTGCGCCCGTCGGCGCTCGGATCCTCGGCCTTGTAATACACGTCCCGGGCGATGCGGAGGTTCGAGATTTCGGCCGCCCCCCGGGCGCCGAACTCCAGGACCCCGCGGGGGCTGGGGAGGGCTCGATCGAGGAACGTGACGGCCTCGAACGCGGGATGGGCGCGGCCGTCGAGAACGAGAACTCCCTGACCGTCGAACACCATGAATTGGATCCGCGTGGCGCGCCCGGCGCGGAGCTTCGCCTCCGGCAGGGGATGGGTGCGCTGGACGTCCCGCAGGGTATGCTCGATCCTCGATCCCTCCGCCGCGAGTACGAGGTCGAATCTTCCCATCTCGTTCTCGACCGAAGCGAATACCTGCGCCCCCTGTTGTGCCTTCGCGTCGAAGGCCAGCATGAGATCTCCGAGCGGATGTCCCTGATCGTCCTTTACCGCGGGGAGGTAACGGAACCGAGCTTCCCCATCGAGGGTCTTGAGCGTGTTCGCGTCGACGGAGAACCGACCCTCCCCGCGCGGTCCCCAATGCTGTTCGAAGACCTGCCGGTCGGCGAGGAACTTGTCCGACTCGGAGGGCTGAATCCACAAGGATCGCTGCGTCGGCACGGGCTTGCGCTGGAGACGGAGCCGGGGATCGGGGTCGTTCAGCGGCCGGGCGTAAATGTTCCCATGCCACACGAGGAACTCCTCGTTGGGAAGGCCGGTGACGCGCTTGATGAAATTCCGCGACAGCTCGAGCGGGAACTTGAACACGACCACGTCGAAGCGGGCCACGTCCTCGAAGATGTAGTAGTACTTCGTGACCATGATGCGGTCGCCTCCGCTGGAGACGTGGTACTCGCGGAACTTGCAGCCGCTCCGACTGTGCGGGTCGAGGTGCTGCGCGGTCGCGTCGCCGAGGAGCGTCGGCTCCATCGACCCCGAGGGGATCTTGAACACCTCGATGCAGAAGCATCGGATGACGAGCGCCATGATGAAGGCGACGACGATGGCCTCGACGTTTTCCTTGAGCCAGTGTCCGATCGCTTCCGGCTGGGACTCCGACGGAGGGGGGGACGGGGCCGGGATGCGCTTGCGATGCTCCTGGTGGAAGAGATAGGTCGCCGCGGCGTACGGGGCCACGAGGATGAGCCAATCGAGCGAGCCGAGCCGGACCGCGTTCAGGAACATCACGAGGATCCCCAGTCCCGCGGTGTAGAGCCCCGCGAGCGGGGCCCAGCTTCGGGAGAGCCCGAAGGCGACGGGCGCGAAGGAGCAGAAGACGAACATCAGCGCCGAGGCGACCGTCACCTTGCGGTCGCCCTCCTGGATCCCCGTCACGAGTCCCAGAATCGGGAGCGTCAGGAGAAGGGCGAGCAGGATCACCGCCTTCAACCTTCGCTTGCGGTTTTCGTCCGCCGCTTCCGTCATCAACCCTCTTCCTCCCCCGCCCGGAGGACCGCCATGAAGGCCTCCTGCGGGATCTCGACCCTTCCGATCGCCTTCATCCGCTTCTTGCCTTCCTTCTGTTTCTCCCAGAGCTTGCGCTTCCGGCTGATGTCGCCTCCGTAGCACTTCGCCGTTACGTTCTTCGCCAGCGGCGCGATGTCCTCCCGCGCGATGACCTTCTTCCCGATCGCGGCCTGGAGCGCCACTTCGAAGAGATGGCGCGGGATCTCCTTCCGAAGTACCCGCAGCACCGCCCGCCCCTTCCGCTCCGCGAACTCGCGGGCGACGATCGTGGAGAGCGCATCCACCTCCTGGCCTCCCACGAGGATCCTCAGCCGGCAGAGCTCCGCCGGCTGGTACTTTTCGACGTTGTAATCGAGCGTTCCGTACCCGCGCGTGCCCGACTTCAGCTTGTCGTAAAAGTCGTAGACGATTTCGGCGAAGGGCAGGCGATACTCGAGGATGACGCGCGTCGGGGAGAGATACGTCGTCTTGAGGTACGTACCCCGTCGCTCCTCGCAGAGAGCCATGACGAGCCCGATGTGTTCCACCGGCGTGATGATCTTCGCCTTCACCAACGGCTCTCGCCACTCGCGGATGAACCCGTCGTCCGGAAGTTTCGCGGGATTGTCGATGCGGAGAAGCTGGGATCCTTGTCCTTTGTCGACGAGCACCTCGTAGGTCACGTTCGGGGCCGTTTGGATGAGCGAGACGTCCCCCTCGCGCTCGAGGCGCTCCTGGATGATGTCCATGTGGAGAAGGCCGAGGAATCCGCATCGGAATCCGAAACCCAGCGCCTCGCTCGTCTCCGCCTGGAACGTGAAGGAAGAGTCGTTGAGCGACAGCCGCTCCAGGGCCTTCTTGAGCCCTTCGAAATCCGTCTCGCCCGTCGGATAGAACCCGCAAAAGACCATCGGGAGCGGCTCTTTGTACCCGGGGAGTTTCGCGACGCGCGTCTCCCCGGCGGGCGCCACGGTGTCGCCGACCCGGACGTCCCGGATCAGCTTGATGTTGGCCATCAGGTAGCCGACGCGTCCCGCGGTCAGGCGATCCACCTTCTGGGTGTGGGGTTTGAAGATCCCGACCTCCTCGACCTCGGTTTCATGGCCGGTGCCGAGGAATCGGATCTTGTCGCCCTTCTTTACGGATCCGTCGATGAGCCGGACGTAGACGACGACGCCTCGATACGCGTCGTACTCGGAGTCGAAGATGAGCGCGCGGAGCGGTCCGTCGGGACTCCCCTTCGGCGCGGGCACGCGGAGCAGGACCTCCTCCAGGAGAGACTCGACGCCGTCGCCCGTCTTACCGCTGACGCGGAGCACCTCCCTTCCGAGGACGCCGAGGGAGTTCTCCATCTCGAGAATGGTCTCGTCGACCTGCGCCGCCTGCATGTCGATCTTGTTCACGGCGGGGACGATCTCCAGCCCTCCCTCCAGGGCCAGGAGCGCGTTGGCCACGGTCTGCGCCTGGACTCCCTGCGTGCAGTCCACGAGGAGAACGGCCCCTTCGCAGGCCGCCAGCGATCGCGAAACCTCGTACGAGAAATCCACGTGCCCCGGGGTGTCGATCAGGTTGAGTTGGTAGCCCTTCCAGTCCATCGCGACCGCTTTCGCCTTGATCGTGATGCCGCGCTCGCGTTCGAGCGAGTTCGAGTCGAGGAACTGTTCGCGCGCCTCGCGCTTGGAGATGGTGCCCGTGAGTTCCAGCAGCCGATCCGCGAGGGTGGACTTCCCGTGGTCGATGTGGGCGACGATGCAGAAGTTGCGGATCTTATCGATCATGGATCTTGCGCGCGGCCCAGAGCGCGGCGCCGATCCAGCCCGCGTCGTCCCCGAGGCGCGAGGCTTCGATTCTAATCTTTTCCCGATGAACGGGGAAGACCCGTCTTCGCACCTCCGCCCGAACCGGCTCCAGGAGGGCGCGACCCGCCGCCGCCATTCCGCCGGCCAGGACGACGAGGTCCGGGTGAAGCGCATGGACGAGATCCGCGATACCGATTCCGAGGGCCCAGGCCGCCGTGGCGATCGCCCCCTTGGCCGCCGCGTTCCCGCCTCGCGCCGCGGCGAACGCGGCCTTCGCGGGGACCCCGGCCGCGCGCGAGACGGCGGTGGCCGAGGCATAGACCTCCACGCACCCGCGGCGCCCGCAGCCGCAGAGGGGTCCGTCGGGAGCCACGGTCATGTGGCCGAGCTCGCCCGCCGCCCCGCTGGCCCCCAGCCAAAGTTCTCCTTTGAGGATGAGCCCGCCTCCCACGCCCGTTCCCAGGGTGTAGAGGACGAATCCGTCGCATCGGGGCCACGCGCGAGACTCGCCGACGGCGGCGCAGTTCGCGTCGTTCTCCATCACCACGGGAATGCCCAGGCTCCGCCGAAGGATCGACGGGACCCGGACGTTATTCCATCCCGGGAGGTTGGGAGCCAAGATGATCCGCGTCCTCGCCAGGTCGAGCGGACCCGGGACGCCGATTCCGCAGGCGCGAATCCGGCGGGATCCGATCAGCGACTTCGCCAGAGCCGCGATCCGACGAATCGTGTCGCGGGGTCCGCGGGTCGCATCTGTGGAAATCGAATCGCCGGCCAGAATCCGCCCGTTGGGCCCGCAGAGGCCCACCTTGACGTTGGTGCCTCCTAGGTCTATCCCGAGGAGCATGAGGCTACGGTTTACAGTTCCGGCACGGATGCAGACCGACGTCGAGCGCTTCCCCCTGGTTCTTGAACTTCCGGAGGTCCTTGCGGTTTGCCATGTCTTTGCAGGACGGTCGGTGATAGGCGTTTCCGCGCGGGGTGGCGACGTAGTGATCCTCCCCACCCAGGACGTAATTCTTCCACAGTCCGCGATTCTGGTTGCGCGCCTCTCGTTGGCACGCGAGTAGATCTTCCGCGTGTTTCACATTGGGGGGGCGGGTGTAGACATAGGCGAGGCCCGCCCGGAGAATCTCTTCGTTGGCCATCTTTTCCTGAGTGCCGTCGAGAATCCAGACGTAGGCAAGCGTGCGCTTGTACTTGTCCTTGGCCTCGGCGTCGAGCTCGAGATACACCTCTTTCCCTTCGACCAAGGCGCGGTTGAGTTCGGACGCCTCCTTGTAGAAGGGCTCGTCCGGCTTTCCGTCTCGTCCTCTCTCCGGCGTATCGATCCCGATGTAGCGGATCTTCTCGCCGTCGGCGGTCACGACCGTATCTCCGTCCGTGATGCTCTTCACGGTCGCCTTTCGAGCGTTCGCCGGGATCCGCTTCCGGACCTCTTCCTTGGGCCGCTGGAGGGGTTCCTCGGTCTTGGTTTTTTTCGACGCCTCGTCCGTCTTGGAGACGGGAGGGGGCGACTCGCGCGTGCAGGAGAGGAGAAGGCAGATCCCTAGAGCGGAAAGGTGTTTCAAGGTCCGAGTCCTCCGGGGGCACTATACCAGAAGTCGAGTTCCGGCTCAGCCTCAAGAACGCTGAGGGTTCGCGCAGGCAGATTGAGTACGGGTTCGTCCGGAAACAACCGACTCGGATTATCGAGGAGAAGGAACAACCGCCAAACAGATCGTTCCTGGAATCCTTCGATTGGCGTCTTGGCGGTTCCTCGGGTCTTCCCGAATAAGGCGTCATTCTCCGACGCGTCCTCACCATCCGGTGGAGGAGGCCGGGACTCGACGCAGAGAACCGCGGATTTCGCGGAGGATTCTCGCTGGGTCGAACCTCTCTCCCTCGAAATCGGCGGAATCCGTGGTTTCCCCACTCCGCCCTCGTGCTCTGCGCGATCGGAAGAGGAGCGTCGCCGAACTAGTTTCCCACCGTCACCGTGACCGAGGCGTGCTCCTTACCGTCGCCTCCGAAGGCGGCGTCGCTCATTCGGATATCCCACGAGCCGACCGTGGCGGGGGCTTTGAAGGTGATCGTCCCTTCCATCCGTCCGTGCAGGTATTCGTAGGCGACGTCGAATTCATCGTTCTTCGAGGCGGTGCCGTGCGGCGTCGCGGAGGGGATCAGCCCGACCCACGCCTGATAGTGAAAGTAGGCGGGGGATTCGAAGGCGATCGTGATCGCCTCTCCCGGCGCGTACTTCTCCTTGTCGGCCTTGAGCGCCGGCTTTCGGTCGCCGCCGGGTGGGAGGGTGACCTCGAATGGGACCGAGAGGATCTCCTTGCCGTCCACCCACGAGCTGTCGTGGAGCCGAAGGTCGTATTTCCCCGGCTTGCCGGGCGCGCGGATCGAAAGCGCTCCTCCGGTGCGGCCCGAGAGATACTCGTACGCCACGTCGTAGCGGTCGTTTTCCTGCGCCGTCCCATGGGGGGAGTCGGCCGGCAGAATCCCGATCCAGCCGGCATATTCGTACGTGATCGGGATCTGGAAGGTCCCTTCCAGATTCTGATGCGAATGGAACGAGTTCTTGGCCAGCTTGATCTCGGGCTGGATGTTGGCCTTGTCCGCGGGGGCCGTCACTTTGAAGGGGGCCGTCAGGATCTCCTTGCCGTCATTGCCGGACGAATCGAACATCCGCAGCTCGTACTCCCCGGGCTTTCCCGGAGCTCGGAAGGAGAGCTGACCCTCCGTCTTTCCTCCGATGGACATGCGGTAGAGGGTGTGGGCACCGCTTTTCATCCCGGAATCGTGCGGTGCGGCGATCCGGAAGATCCCGACATAGGCATAGGCGTCCCAGATCGAAGGGGCGGCGAACTTCGCGCTGAACATCGTGTGAGAGGTGAATTCCTTGGCCGCCAGCGTCAGACTCGGCTTGATGTCGTGCCCCGGCGGGGGCTCGACGGTGAAGGTGATGAAGACGAGCTCCTTGCCGCTCGCGGAGGTCGCATCGTTGAGCCGGAGGTCCCAGGAACCGGGCTTCGCCGGCGCCTTGAACTTGAGGGTCCCGGAGGCTCGACCTTGCAGATACTGGTAGGCCACATCGTGCTGGTCGTTTTTCGCGGTGCTGCCGTGTTCGATCTCGGAGGGAATCACTCCTACCCAGGAAAGCTTGTTCAGCGTCCCCGGCGCGGTGAAGTCGACCTTGATCTCCTCATGCGACTTGAATTTCGATTTCGCGATCTTGAGCGAACATCCGTTTTCGGACTTCTCGACGGGTTTATCGTCCTGGGTGCGCGCGCCGACGAGAAGCGCCGAGGCGAGGGCCAGGGTGCGGAACCAGAATCGAGTCATGAGAGTCCTCCCCAATCGGAATAGAATGTCCCGCCTATTCTGTTTTCCGAGCGGGCTTTGGGGAAGGAAAATTGGTATGCGTTCGCGGGGGTCTCTTTCACCCCGTTAGAGTCTTCCTGAGCTACAACATCCTGCGGCTGATCTCGGTCCAGTAACCGGATCGGTCACAAGATCGAGGAGGCGTAAGGCGGAAAAGTCGCGCCGTTCACGGGAAAGGTCGCGAACCGGCATCCTCCGCGGATCGTGCCGCTGGAAAAGACCCCGCATGGGATTGCTTCACAAACTCTGAGCCATGCCGGAAAAGTGGTCCCCGCGCGGAGTCCCCGATCCCTGGCAGCGCCGGCCGCGGTCGCTATTTTCCTTCGATCGGGATCAAGAGCTCGCCCTCGCGCCAGATCTTGACCGTCGAGCGCCCCTTCGAATGCGCCGATCACCTGACGGGCGAGCTTGAGCTCCTGCGGCTTCACGCTCTCGGGCACCTGGTGCAGCTCATCGATCGCGTTCATGCTGCGAAGCTCTTTCGCGTGCCGCAAGGTGTACATGAT